>Ga0222662_1000107_pt1 | contig 77063 bp, 60 predicted proteins | sample AntAcemetagen600_FD_179821 | JGI IMG/M metagenome (GOLD analysis project Ga0222662, IMG submission 179821) | Saline water microbial communities from Ace Lake, Antarctica - #600 | ecosystem: Environmental > Aquatic > Non-marine Saline and Alkaline > Saline | place: Antarctica: Ace Lake... | reverse complement strand
ATGATAGGATGGCTTACCAGGCAGGCATACGGATACAGGGATGAGACCTATCTACATTTGAAAATATACGACCTCCCAAACCTATCCACTCGCAAGGAACTATAAAACGCACTTCCGTGAAGAGCCGATGTTTTGATTTAAAAGAAGACTTTGTTTCCGCTTCTCTAAGTGCTCTCGCTTGCGAGGCTTTTGAGTTCAAGGCGTCTAGTTTTGATAACCTTGCGGATTGGCCGATTGCCACCGCCATACATCCCGGCACATAGCGGCCAAATCACGCTCCGCTTTCCAGCCCAGGAAATTCGCCGCAAAAGAAGGATCTGCGTAACAGGCCGCGACATCTCCCGGACGGCGAGCGACTAATTCGAAAGGCACTTCTTTACCGCTTGCCGTCTCAAAGGCTCGGATTACATCAAGCACGCTATAGCCGTGGCCTGTCCCCAGATTAGAGATGGTCAGTCCCGAAGATAGGGCTAATTTATCAAGAGCGTAGAGGTGCCCCTTTGCCAGATCCATTACATGGATGTAATCTCTGATACACGTGCCATCATGCGTCGGGTAGTCACTCCCGAAGACTTGAACTGCTGCCCGCTGACCGATCGCGACTTGAGCAATATAGGGTAAAAGGTTACTTGGAACTCCTCTTGGCTCTTCGCCGATGTGACCGCTTTCGTGGGCACCTACTGGGTTGAAGTAGCGTAAAATCGAAATATTAAGCGACTTATTCGAGCAATGTAAGTCTGTCAGGAATTGCTCCATTATCAGCTTTGTTTGGCCGTAGGGGTTGGTCGCACCCAGTGGAGATGACTCTGGAATAGGGAGCTGCTCCGCCGTCCCATACACCGTAGCCGAAGAACTGAAAACTAGATTACGAATCCCATGTAACTGCATCAAATCGCATAAAACTAGTGTGCTGTTGATGTTATTCTCATAATATGCAAGCGGCTGAGCGACCGACTCACTAACCGACTTTAATGCCGCAAAATGGATGACGGCATCGTAACTGGTTCTCCTCATTATCCCATCTACAGTAGCGCGGTCACGTAGATCTGCCTTGTGGAAATCTACAGGTTTCCCTGTTAGCTGTGATACTCGTTTTAACGATTTTTCACTAGAATTACAGAGATTATCAATAACCGAGACTTGATGGCCGACGGATAACAGCTCCAAGACTGTATGACTTCCGATGTAGCCAGCGCCACCTGTGACAAGAATTTTCATTAATCTGGGTAAGGGTATTGTTTGAATACGATAAATTGAAATGTGGACTGTGTTATTCGTAGAAGCGAGGTAATGTCGTAAAAGGAACCGAAAGTGGCTTCTTAACAAAGCTTCGCTAAGTCTTCGCTAAATTGGTGGAAGTTTTTCTCAGCGTCGTAGTGGTGTTGCCATCTATTTTTAGCAGAGTCGCTTTGCTGAAGCCAGTGGATGGGGTTTGAGGCTATTTCTAGGATAGCTTTTGCGAATTCGGTTGAGCTTGCAGTTGTAGGCACGAGAGTTCCTCCCGAGCCGGTGACTAGAATTTCTGGAATGCCGCCGACGGCGGGTGCGACGCAAGGGATGCCGCATGACATCGCTTCCATCATTGAAACGGGTATGCCTTCAGTGCGACTGGTATTGAGAAATACGCTTACTGGATTTGTTTGATAGAAGTGCATGATTGCTTTCAGGGGCTTGTTTCCGTGAAAGTGTATATGCAAATTTGCAGCTGAATTACGTGTGCTCTCTGCGAGCAGGTTTTCGAGTTCAGGGCCGTCGCCAAAATGATGCCAGTGTATGGTCTTTGGTGTGAGGCTTGCCAGAGTACTCAGAGAGTTGAGCATTAAGCTCATTCGCTTAAGCGGTCGGAGGCTAGAGCATGAGGCGACGAGAATGGTATTCTCGATGGGGGGCTGGGTCGTTTCTGAAGGAGCTATTGTGCCCAAGCGTGCTAGTTTGATTCGATCCGCGCCTTTTGGAAACCTTTTTTTGAGATAGTCGACTCCATTTTGTGAGATACAGAAGATGCTATCTATTTTTTTTATGATATCATCTTGACCAGTGACTAATTTATAGGGGGCATCTTCTCTATAAAGGTCACTGTTGTGCGCACGTGTGATTACTTTGAGTTCTGGAAACTCTGCTTTTAACCATACGAGTGCGAGTGCGGTATATTTACACCAATAACTATAGAATAAGGTCTCATGGACTGAGAAATCCCCGTTTTGAATTCCGATCCTCAGTTGCTTGAATATACTCCATGCCATTCCGAGGTTGGCGTAATTGATTGCTCTGCGAACTGAAAGCAGAGGAATGCGCGTAGATGAGGTCAGAGTAGACGGGGGTGTGAAGCATAGGCCGTTTAGAAGATGATAGAGGAGCTTAATCTTTGAGGGGAAGCCGAGGGCTTTAGCGATGTTAGAAGAGACTGATACTCTTGGATCTAGAGGGTATTGTTCTTTAGATGCTTTGCTCGGGAGAATGACGATTTGCTCGAACTGCTTTAATAAAAACGGTAGTTCCGGCTGTATGAAATTACTTTCGAAGCTTCCTTTGTACGGGAAGCTCGTTGTGAGTAAGATTAACTTAGAGCGCTTTACCATTTTGTATTTGTGTCAATAGTTTAAGCCTTTGGTAGTCCTTCGATGATTGGCCATGCTTCTTTAAGAAATTCGCGATGATTCGCGTTCTTTGGAAAGCGGAGTGTCCAACAGCGCGTGCTTTGAAGTGCCGACTCTGTTCGAGTAATCCACGCATCGGAATGGTCGAACAAAGTGTCAGTGTTTTGTTGATTACTTCCTCTCAACTGTTGATTGAACATCGACCAGTTTAGGTGATTTATAAATGCGCTGTACTCTGTTTTAAGCACTAAAGAGGAAGTAAGGGCGGCGAGATGAACTGGTATCTCTTCTAATATGTAGTCTTTAACATTATCGCGAAAGAGTATGACGTAATCCGATGGAGCGGAGAGTTCGCCTGCATCGGTTGTTTTAAAGAGTTTGCGAGGATCCATCCTGCGTCGAACTTTATCCATCCCCCTGAGGTGGTGTAGCTTCCAATGTAGTTTGTCTAGGGAGGAGGATTCCTGGAACAGATGTTCTTTGATCGATGGGAAGGCGTTGACGTTATACCCGTAAATTTTTGGGTAAGAGAAATTCGGATAGAAGGAACCTTGCGTAGATAATGCGCAAAAATCATCCGCGGCGAAGCCCCACCTTTTTTCCATGCAGGCCATGAGCATGAGGCTAGTTTTTCCGCTGCCTCCGGTTCCTCCGATGCAAATGGGGCTGTTACTGCTGGGCGGGATGATTGCAGAAGCATGTAAAAGCGCGCGCTTCGGTTGAGTCAGCATTCGTGGGACGAAGACCGATTCATGGAGTATCTGTCCGAGCATTTCGCTGCGTGATGTGTACTGCCGATGCAAGTAACGATAAGCAATGGGCAGCGGGAAGGGATACTCATTGATCTTGGCGTGGATACAATCGCCTGCTTCCGAAGATGCCCATCGAGAGTTCAGCATTTTGCTTTGGATGCTGAAGCCGCGCTCCAGTTCTATATGAGATTTTGGATTTTGAGAATATGCATGATCTTTGGGGATTTTATCGCCAATATATACCTGGAGCTTGGCGTGATCTTCTGACGAAGGATAACATGAAAACTCGCGCTCGATCAGACGCGAAAGGGTGGGGGCATCTGCCTGAATGGATATGGGTTCACCAAAGATGCTAAAAGTTCTTTCGAATTTCGATGTATTGCTCATAGCGGTTTTTTAATAAGTCTGGAATACCAAATCAAGCGCCCTCCTGTGAAGAGTATGCTGCTGGCTAGGTAGAGTGCGATGCCGGTAAATGCACTGTCTAGTATATATCCGAGAGACAGGAAGCTGAGCCGACATAGGCCGTTTGCCAGTTCGATCAACATGGCGGGGCGTTGTGCATTGAGAACTTGTGGGGTTTGGGAAAGCACGGTTCCCACAATTTGTAAGGCTGCCCATGGTGCTAGCAAACGAAAATAGATTCCGGCTTCTTGCCAATCCGAGCCTAGGATGAGTTGGACGAGAAACGGTGCGACCAAATAAATGGGCACGAAGATTAGAGCACTCGCACTGCTGATCGTAAGTAATGTTTTGCCAAATAACCGTTCTCTGGTCACCCTGTTTTCTCGGATTTTCGATAGCTCGTGGAAATAGACCTGTGAGATCGCATTGCCGATTAAGACGCTTGGGAGCATGACGCACTTCTGCGCGATAAAGAATAATCCCGCGAGCACGGTTCCGAAGAAGGAGGGTATTAGTAGGGAGGTCGCCTGCGTTGAAATGGCGCCCCAAATCTCATGTGGCGTGGTATACTTTGGGAAGTTCTGGTATTGTCGCAACGTGGGTAATAGTCCGCTAAGTTGACTTCGGGATAGAGTTGAAAATATTTTTTCGCCGGTAGTCAGGAGTCCGATGATGACGCTTATTTGAGTGATGACCAAGGCAAAGATCAGTCCGTGTTCGACTGAGCCCATAGCGAAAAGTGCCAACCCTATAATGCTTGTTCCGGCTCCTTGGATGCCCCGGGCGATAGAGCTTCTTTTGTAGCGGTTATTGCTATTGCCGAAGAATGTTTCGATTAAGATGGCGCTTTGGCACCAGGCGGTGAGTGGTAGCCATATCAGCACCGAGTAAAGGGCTGAGAAATGCTCGTATGATACACTTAAGAGGACGCTGAGGCTGAGGCAGAAAATTGTCGAGCTTAGGTAAGCGAGTCTAGCGAGGTTTGATTTGCTGATTGGGCTTTGTGCGAGAAAAAATGCTTTTTCCAAACGTAAGGTTCCGGCCAATCCGCAAATTTGCGTCAGGCTCCAGAGTAGAGCAAATTGCCCAAACTTATCTGGAGAAAAGCATCGTGTCAGCGCAGGGAGGAGCAGGACCGTTGCGCCATAACCAATCAGGTTGCCAGTCGTGAGGGCCGCGACGTTTTTAACCGGTAGGCCTAAGCTGGATAGTTTTTTAAAAATCGCGTTCAATAATTCGGTCTCTCTTTTTCACCTGTAGAGGCTTGCTATTCAGATGTCGACTCCTTGACCTGCTTTAGTTTCTTGCCTTCGACTATATAAGTGATGCCAGATCGCTCGCAGGTTTCAGTCATTGTTTCAGAGACTTGTTCGAGCTTCTCGCCGGCATGACTCATCCATCCGGTCTGGCGTCCGGGGACTCCTATTATTTGAGCATGAGCGGGCACATCTTTAGTCACGACCGCGCCTGCAGCGATCAAGGCGTATTCGCCTATAGTCACTCCGCATACTATCGTCGCGTTGGCTCCGATCGTGACACCTTTTTTGATTAAAGTGGTTTTGTATTCGTCCTTCCTAGGCACGGCGGCTCGTGGGTTGATGACGTTGGTCAGCACGCAGGAGGGGCCGAGGAAGACATCGTCCTCGACGATGACGCCGGTGTAGAGGGAGACGTTATTTTGTACTTTGACTCCGTTGCCGATTACGACTCCTGGCGCGACGAAGCAGTTCTGCCCGAAGCTGCAACGCTCTCCGATTTCGGAGTCTGCGCAAATGTGGCAAAAATGCCAGATGCGGGTCTCGGCACCGATTTGGGCACCGTCATCAATAATTGCTGAAGGATGTGCTTGGTAGTTGGGCATGCTTTCGGTGTCTATTGAACTTCGCTCAGAGCAGTTGGGCGACCGTTGCTTTGCAGTGAAATCTGGCAGGCTTGAAGCACGCGCAAAACATTGGTTCCGCTAGTGCTGTCCGTCAATGGTTGCTTCCCGGTGCGGATCGCTTCGAGAAAGGCTTCGCATTGTGTGCGTAGAGGCTCGGCGGTGGGTAGTGGAATGACTTCGCAATCAGCCTTTTCGAGCACTGGGATGCGTCCGTCGAACGCTACATGTTGATCGTAGATGACTAGTTTATTCGTGGGCTCGGTGTCATTGAAGACCGCCATTTTCTTGTCGCCAATCACGACCAGCTTTTGCTCCTTGAAAGGGTTGAGCCAGTTTACAAAAATGTGCGCCCGCACTCCGTTTACGAAATGTAAATTAGAAATGCTGACGTCTGCGAGGTTAGGTGTTATATAACTGCCGCCCGTGCAGGTCACCTCAAAGGGAACCGCACCGGTCAGTCGAAGAATGAGCGCGATATCGTGGGGTGCGAAGCTCCAGAGTGCATTTTCCTCAGTGCGTATTTTGCCGAAGTTGAGACGGTTCGAGTAGATGTATTGGATTTTCCCCATGCTGCCATCGGCGATGAGTTCTTTGATCTTGGTAATGGCTGGGTGGTATTCGAGTAGATGGCCGACCATGAGGATGCGATCGTGGGCTTTCGCGCCTTCGTGCATCTTGATGGCGTCGGCATAGGTCAAGGCCATGGGTTTTTCGACCAGGACGTGTTTGCCCGCGGTAAATGCTCGCAGTGTTAGATCGCAATGGGTCTCGGCAGGGGTCGCGATGACGACGGCGTCGATGTCGTCTCGATGAAAGGCTTGTGCTGGATCCTCGTAGATGTCTGCATCCGGAGCCAACTCTTTGGCGAGCGCCCTACCTGCCTCGGACGGGTCGCAGATTATGGCGAGCACGCCAAGTGCGTGGAGGTTGCGGGCATGGTTTTTGCCCCAATAACCACAACCAATGAGAGCGAGACGAGGTGATTTCATGGCAAAGTTATGCATTTTCGTGTTCGATCACGGTTTCGATTATATGATCTTGATCAGCTTCGGTGAGATAGGGGTGGAAGGGCAGGCTGATGACTTCTTGGGTGGCCTTTTCTGCATTCGGGAAGGTCTTTTTCGCGCAGGAAAGTTCGCCGAAGACGGGTTGTTGGTGGAGGCATTTACGATAGTAGACGGCGCTGGGAATGTCTTTAGCTTTGAGCGCGTCACCTAGGCTTTTGCGGTCTTTGACGCGTATCGTATATTGAGCATAGATGTGAGTATTGCCCGGATGGATAGCGGGCACGCTGACGGAGTCTTTGAGTGCATCGGAATAGCGTTGTCCTACTTTTTGGCGCAACGCGATTTCTTCGTCACGAAAGTTAGCAAACTTCGCCTGAACCACCGCGGCCTGCAGGCTATCACAGCGGCCATTCGTTCCTAGTAGGTGGTGATACTCGCGCACTTTACCGCCGTGGTTCGTGATCGCGCGTAGGTCTTCGGCCATAGCTTCGTCTGTAGTGAAGATTGCGCCGCCATCGCCATAGCCGCCGAGTGGTTTTGCGGGAAAAAAGCTGGTGCAGGCCACCGCGCCGATGGTGCCGCTCTTGCGTCCGTTTTGCTCCGCTCCGAAACTTTGTGCGGCGTCTTCGATTATTTTGAGTCCGTGTTTCTCTGCAATGGCTTCAAGGGCGGGGTAGTCGGCCATCTGACCGAATAGATTCACGGAGATGATTGCCCTTGTCTTGGGTGTGATGACTTTCTCAACCTCTTTCGGGTCGATGTTATAAGTGTCGGCTTCGATGTCCGCAAAGACCGGGGTCGCGCCGACCAGTGCGATGGTCTCGGCGGTGCTGATCCAAGTGAAAGGTGTGGTGATGACTTCGTCGCCAGGGCCGATCTTTAGGGCGCGCAGGGCAACTTCGAGTGCCATCGTGCCGCTGGCCACGGCGATGCAATGAGAGCCACCGAGAAACTCACCGAGGGTGGCTTCGAGCTCGTAAACTTCGGGGCCGTTGATATAGCGACCGTGTTCAAATACCTTGGCCACGGCGTCGTCGATTGCGGACGCGCTGTGTGCGTGGATCGCTTTGATGTCGATAAATTGCATGATGTTAAAATAGAGTGTGCGAGCTTGTGTAATGCCCTCGGGGTGCTCGTCGCCCGAATTGGCTGAGAATGAAACGTTGGCGACGAGCAAGCTCGCACACTACGCCGATCTGGTGGATGCTAGAGTGTTTCAGTGATCTTCGGAGTTTTGTTGCTGGTTGACTTGCTGTTGTAGTTAATCAACTCGCCGATCAGGCCGGTCGAGACCAACTGCACGCCAAGGATCACGAGGAGTATGCCGAGCTGAAGAAGAGGGCGATGGCCGATGGAATTGCCGAAGATGAACTTTTCTACCGTCAGACTTGCGAGGATGAGAAAGCCAATCATCCCGCTGAGCATCCCAAAGCCACCGAAGAAGTGCCCGGGGCGTTTGAGGTAGCGTGTGAGCACGACGACAGTGACCAGATCAAGGGCACCTTTGAAAAGGCGTTTCCAGCCGTATTTCGAGGTGCCATGTGTCCGGCGGTGGTGCTCGACAGGAATCTCGGCAATGGTGAAACCTTCTGCAGCCAAGAGGACGGGGATGTAGCGGTGCAGCTCGCCGTAGAGTTCGACACTCTGGATGGCCTCCGCGCGGTAGGCTTTGAAACCGCAGTTGAAGTCGTGGATCTTGACGCCAGAGGCCGCGCGGGTAGCCGCATTGAAAAAACGTGAGGGCAATGTCTTACCGAGAGGATCTTTGCGTAACTGCTTCCAACCGGAGATACAGTCGTAGCCTTCGTTCAGTTTTGCGAGGAAGTTAGGTATCTCGGCGGGCTCATCCTGTAGGTCGGCATCCATCGTAACGATGGTGTCGCCCTGAGCCGTGGCAAATCCGGCAGAGAGCGCAGCGGCTTTGCCGTGGTTACGTCGGAATCGTAGCGCAATGACTTGCTCGGGGTGCGCCTCTTTCAGCTTTTCGAGCGTCGCCCAGGATCCGTCGGTGCTGCCATCGTCGATAAAGATGACCTCAAAGCCGCCCAGTGAGTGGGCTTCCACTGTGGCGGCGATCTTATCGAATAGTGGCGTCAAGGTCGCCTCCTCATTACAAAGGGGGATGACGACGGAAAGTACAGGCTTGGTGGGCATAGTTATTCTCGCGCTAGCTTGGCTTCGAGCGGGCCTGAGGCAAGCAGAGTTTCTTTTGCTCGAGGGTCTAATTAAATGCGCGGGGTATGAATCTATTGAGAACAGGTCGCGGGGCATGGCCTCATGCCGCACCTAGGCGTATCATGGTGCAGCATGAGGCCATGCCCCGCGACCACTTTCTACCCTGTTGAAAAAATTCTACCCTTTGGTCGCTTTGTTAAATATTGCGCTTTGGTGGGAGGCTGCGTTTCTTTTCGATTATGCAAGTATCCATCGTCATCCCCATCTTCAATGAACGCGAGACGCTGCACGAGATCGTCAACCGCGTGCGTGCGGTCGAGGGGATGTCGGTTAAAGAGATCATTCTGGTCGACGACTGCTCGAGTGACGGCACCCGCGAGCTACTCGAGTCGGACTTTAATGAGCCAATTTTCAAGAAGGCCTACCACACCGTGAACCAAGGCAAGGGCGCTGCGCTGCGGACGGGCTTTGCTGAAGCGACGGGCGATGTCGTCGCCATCCAAGATGCGGATCTCGAATACGACCCGGCTGAGCTGCCCGGGCTCTTGCGCCCGATCTTGCGGGGTCAGGCCGATGTGGTCTTTGGCTCTCGTTTTGTGGGCGGGGGCGCGCACCGTGTGGTCTTCTATTGGCACATGTTGGGCAATAAGTTTCTCACCATGCTCAGTAATATGATGACGAATCTGAACCTCACCGATATGGAGTGCTGTTATAAGCTCTTTCGTCGTGAAGTGATTGAGCAAATCACTATCGAGGAAAACCGCTTCGGCGTGGAGCCTGAGCTCACCGCTAAGGTTTCGAAGCTCAATGTACGTATCTACGAAGTCGGCATCTCTTACTACGGGCGCACTTACGACGAGGGTAAAAAGATCGGCTGGCGCGACGGCGTGCGCGCAGTCTATGCGATTATGAAATACGGGCTATTTCGGTAAGTCAATCGTCAGGATTGCGCACCCCCGGGAGCACGCTGACGATCCAGATGCCGACCGCTGCCGCCCAAGCTAGACCGGCGTAGGCGTAGTGGCTCAGTCGTAGCTCCGGCATCCAGTCGGCGCTCACACGTGTGGCCATGGCCAAAATCATCAGCGCGGCCAGACTGCGCATACTCCAAAGCTTCCTCTTGAAGCGGTCAGCGCGACCCCCGTGCCCGAAGATCACTCGAGTGGCGACAGTCAGTGTCAGCAAGCCGAAGCCCGTGATGAATACAATATGGAGAAGGGTGACCTGACGCGCGGGCAGAGCCGCCATCGTAAGGTAGCCCAACGGAATCGAGAACAACGCGATGCGCAGCACCCACGAGAGCGTGCCTTGGCTGAATTTTGCTTTGTGGATCGGCACTTCGCGCCAGAAGTAGAGCAAGATCGCCGCAGCGCGGAGCACATAGCCCACGGTTAAATGGCCGAAGAATTCCAAACCAAAACTGAGAAACCCCAGTCCTCCGCAAAACAGGGCGAAGCGCGCCCGCGCCCACCATTTGGGAGTGGGGGTCAATGATTCGGGCAGGACTTGCTTATTGGGAAGATCAAAGAAACGGGGCAACAAAAACGCCCCCACGCCCATGATTGGAAAGAGTAAGAAGCCTTGGTAGAGTAAGAGTCGCCCAGCCTGATAGAGTTCGTAGGTTGCCGAGCCGTTTGGCCATGTGCCGCTCACGAGGAGGCAAACCGTGCCAATGACCGCGCAGACTTGCCCGAGTAGCACCAAGGCAAAGCCCGGCGGCGGCAGATCTTTACGCATCCGCGCCCTAATGCCTAGCCCAACTAGGAATCCGCCCAAAGTGATTAGAAACAATAGGTCACCCCATAGGTGCATCGAACTTAGATGCAATCCGCAGACGGCGATCAGTCCCAACGCATAGGCGCTGACCTCGAAGCCCCGCACCTTCGGCACCTCGATCAGTCGAGGGAAGGCCGTGCCGAGAAAGCCGATCACAAATGCGGCCAGAAAGCACTCGATCATGATCCTGGTGTGGATCAGCGCTGGATAGGTCTCGATCAGCTGCCATTGGAAGGCCGGCCAGAGCAATACTCCGATTAAACCGAACAGGATGCCTAGCGGGAAGAGCAGCCGGAACGGTTCACCTGCGGCGATGAGCTGGCGATAAGAATTTGTAGAGCTTTGCTTCATGAAAATGGAAGATATTCGTGGTTAGGCTGCATTTGTAACGAATGTTTAGGTATTAGGTTGCTAAATAAAGACAAAAAGGTATTTTAATGACAAAACTGCCAAATATACGATATCGTGAAAAAGAATTCAACCAAAGGAGTGGTTCTTTCCTGTTCGGGGAGTTGCCCGATCGGTGCGCTTTGCGATGCGGTCACTCGCCGATTGCATCAAGAGGGGGAGGCTCGGATGCTCGGGCTTTCGCAAATCATTTCTCAACAGTCGGTTGAGTCTGAATTGGCTCTTGCCGGGTCGATCCTCGTGATCGAAGGCTGCCAACTCGGCTGTATTCGTCATAGCCTTTCGGACTTAGGTTACACGGATGAGGACTACAAATTTCTCGATTTAACCACCCTCGGCTTTGATCAGGATAGCCAGCCGAAACCTGCGGATGTCCAGCGTGCGTATGGCGAGGCGTTGAAGCTGATTGAGGGGTAGGAATTGTGGGCAAGTGGATTAGTTTTTCGTAGCCGAAGTCGTGAGACTTTGCGCAAGTGGATGAAGATTTGATGCCGCAATCGCAAAGTGCTCAACAACGGCTGCCCCCGTCGTTCTACGAAAAAACGCCACCCCCTGCGGAGTGGCGTTGATATAAAGCTAGTCTCGAAATCAATCAGTATAAGTGACTGAGTCCTGACCTCTGTAATCTGACTACTGAGATAGCTAGGCTTACTTGTATTCAGTTTCGACTTCAGCGACCGTCTTAGAGACGCGGGAGACGATTTGATAAGGGTCACCCTGCGAGTTCGGACGGCGGTCTTCGAGGTAGCCTCGGTAAGCATCGTCCTTGACGAAACCGTGTGGCACACGGATCGAAGCGCCACGGTCAGCGATGCCCCAAGAGAACTTGTCGATGGACTGTGTTTCGTGGAGGCCGGTGAGGCGAAGGTGGTTGTCGGGGCCGTAGGCTGCAACGTGCTCGTCCTTGTATTCCTCGAACTTGTCCATGAGCTTGAGGAAGTATTCCTTGCCGCCTGTCTCACGCATGTGATCCGTGGAGAAGTTACAGTGCATACCGGAACCGTTCCAGTCGCCCTTGAATGGTTTGCAGTGATACTCAACATCGACGCCGTATTTTTCGCAAAGGCGCTCGAGGATGTAGCGTGCTACCCAAATTTGGTCGCATGCCTTGTGGGCACCCTTGCCGAATACTTGGTATTCCCACTGACCCTTGGCCACTTCGGCATTGATACCTTCGTGGTTGATGCCTGCGTCGAGGCAGAGGTCGAGGTGCTCTTCAACGATAGAGCGAGCGATGTCACCCACGGATGCGTAACCCGCACCACAGTAGTAAGGCCCCTGAGGGCCGGGGTAACCTTCAGAGGGCCAGCCGAGAGGCTTACCGTCTTGCATGAGGAAATATTCCTGTTCGAGGCCGACCCAGAGGCCAGCATCTTCAGTGATTGTAGCGCGTGCATTCGATGGGTGTGCTGTGCCATCTGGAAGCATCACCTCACACATGACGAGGAAAGCGTTTTTGCGAGTGCTGTCGGGGTAGAGGGCGATAGGCTTGAGGATACAGTCTGAGCTGCTGCCCTCCGCTTGTTGAGTCGAGCTGCCGTCGAAGCCCCAAAGTGGGCAGTCTTCGAGCGACCATTTTTCGACGTCGCCATCTTTTACGCAAGTCTTGCCACGGAGATTAGGGACTGGCGTGTAACCATCCAGCCAGAGGTATTCTAGTTTAATTTTAGCCATGTTGTTCTGTGTTTTGTCAGGTGATTGATTGACTGTTGAGTCTCAGTGGGCGGCTATATTTAGCCAGAAATCCTACTGAGGTGGTGTAACAAGCAGAATATATGCCATCGTATCTGCTCAGGATTTTTTTTACGACCTTTCGATAGATCGTTGCGAGCTTTTTTGTTCAAATCTTGCCATTCAACTGCATTCACCCTGAGATTTAAGCTAATAAATGGAAGAAGCCAAGAATACAGCTCGAGCCGTCGTCCACATCGGCTACGATGGACGAGTGCACAAGACCTTTAAAGGCCCCCAAGCTGGTGAACGCTACCAAAACGAGGTGCGCGTGCTCCAATTTCTGGAAAAACAAGGCTGCACCTTCGTCCCGAAGATCGTGGAAAAGGACGACGACCAGCTCTACTTGGTGACCACCAACTGCGGGGCGCGGGTCGATCGCGTCAGCGATAAGAAGAAGAACTTGGTCTTCGCTGAACTGGAGCAATACGGCGTCCGCCACGACGATGCAGAGGTTCGCAATATCACTTACAGCGCGCAGCAAGGGCGCTTTTGCGTGATTGATTTCGAATTCGCCACTATCCTCGTGCCCGGCTATCCCCCCTCGCCCAAAATGGAGTCGATCGCGGATCTCAGCGCTTGGAAGAAGGATTGAGCCAATGAGCGATCCAGATCATATTGAGGCGCAAGCCATCCGCTGGTCGGGGCTGACCGATGTCGGCCGCTTCCGGAAAAACAATGAAGATGCCTTTCTCTCGCTGGCACTCAACGGCGAGGGCGTCCGTCGACTCGGCAAATATGGCGATGCCGAGCTGGCGGAGAACGACTACATCTTCGCCGTCAGCGATGGGATGGGCGGCGCCAATGCCGGTGAGTTCGCCAGTCAGATAGCAGTCGATAAGATCACGCGCCTCTTGCCGCAGACCTTTCGCGCCGCCGCCGGCGGGATCAGTGTCGGCTTTCAGGATCTACTCGGCGAACTTTTTGACCAAATCCACCATGAATTGACTCATATGGGGCAAGCCTACGAAGAGTTGAGCGGTATGGGCGCCACGCTCAGTATGTGCTGGGTGCGCCCCGAGTGGGTATATTTTGCCCATGTCGGCGATAGCCGTATCTATCACCTCCCTGCCGCAGGGGGTATTCAGCAAGTCAGCCACGATCACACTCACGTCGGCTGGCAGCAGCGCGAGGGGCAGCTCAGGGAGATACAAGCCCGCAGTCACCCTGGGCGCAATGCGCTTCAGCAAGTGCTCGGCGGCAAGAATCAAAACCTCAGCCCCCAATTCGGTGCGATCGGCTACCTGCCCGGCGATGCCTTCTTGCTTTGCTCCGACGGCCTCGTCGAAGGCCTTTGGGACAGCGGCATGAAGCGTCTCATTCGCAACCCGCCGAAAGACGCGCCCGCCGATGTCGCCCAGCGCCTCGTGGCCGAGGCCGTCCAAACCGACGGCAAGGACAACACCACCGCCCTCGTTTTTGAGATGTCTTGAAGTTGGGAACGCTGAGCTCCAGCTCGGCATATCGTCCGAGTCAGTTCCGAGGATTTGAGGCAGATTTCATTCTGAAATCATTGACAGCCCCCGTTTAATCCACGAAATCGTTATCTTCGATTGATGCTCAGGTGGTGAAACGGCAGACACGCCACGTTCAGGTCGTGGTGCCTTAACGGGCGTGCGGGTTCAAATCCCGCCCTGAGTACCATTCTCCGCCAGAAACTTGTTTCTGCAAAAGTAGTGCACGCTTCCAGCGTGTAATTATGCCGGAACACGCTGGAAGCGTGAGCTACCTTAAGAGCAAAAGTAGTGCACGCTTCCAGCGTGTAATTATGCTGGAACACGCTGGAAGCGTGAGCTACCTTAAGCTACTTAAACAGGAATTTCCACTTTGCGGCTTTGACCTCTCTTCAGAAATCGTTCGCATTGCTGACATGGAAGTAAACTTTACGAAACTGGCTGGTGTCTTGACCGGCTTCTCTACGAATCTGCAAAAGGGTGAGCGTGTGCTCATCGATGCCTTTGACATCCCAGAGGCCATGGTCGTGGCGCTGGTTCGGGCGGCGCGCGAGCGGGGTGCGGTGCCTTTTGTCAATCTGCAGCGGGCGCGCATTAGTCGCGAGTTGATCAACGATCTCGATGCGGAGCAGTTTGAGACGCAGGCCAGCTGGGAGCTCACGCGCATGCAGAAGATGGACGCCTACATCGCGGTGCGTGGTTCGGACAATATTTTTGAAATGTCGGACGTCGATCCCGCCAAGGTGAGCCGAGTGATGAAGGCGATGAAGGCCGTCCTCGACTACCGGGTGAATAAGACCAAGTGGGTCATCCTTCGCTGGCCGACGCCTGCCATGGCGCAGCAAGCCATGATGAGCACCGAGAGCTTTGAGGACTTTTTCTTTCGCGTCTGCACGCAGGATTATAGCCGCATGGCCGAGGGCATGGCCGCGCTCGAAGCGCTCATGACCGCGACCGACCGTGTCGAGCTGAAAGGCCCCAACACCGACCTGCGCTTTTCGATCAAAGGCATTAATGCCGTCTCTTGTGGCGGAACCCACAACATTCCGGATGGCGAAGTTTTTTCCTGCCCGGTCAAACACTCGGTCGAAGGTGAGATCACCTACAACGCGCCGACCGTTTACCAAGGCACGTCCTTCGACCGCATCCATCTGAAATTTGCAAATGGAAAAATCGTCCACGCCGACGGCACCAACCCTAGCCGCTTGAACGAGATTCTCGATTCCGACGCGGGTGCCCGCTACATCGGCGAGTTCGCCATCGCCTTCAACCCCCACATTTTGGAGCCGATGCGCGACATTCTCTTCGACGAGAAGATCGCCGGTTCCTTTCACTTCACCCCCGGCCAAGCCTACGAGGAGGCCGACAACGGCAACCGCTCGCAAGTGCACTGGGACATGGTGCAGATCCAACGCCCCGAATACGGCGGCGGCGAGATCTGGTTCGACGGCGAACTGATCCGCAAGGATGGCCTCTTCGTGAAAGAAGACCTGAAGAAGCTGAACCCAGAATATTTGCTCGGTTCATAAAAAAGCCCCTTGCCAGACGCTTCGCTTGGGAGCTTCTTTGAGGCCATCAAGATGGAAAAAAGTTATCAAGTCATCGCGCGCCGCTGGCGTCCCAAGCAGTTCAGTGAACTGGTGGGGCAGGACCACATCGTGCGCACTTTGAGTAATGCCATCGACTCGAAGCGGATCGCCCACGCCTACCTCTTCGTGGGGCCTCGCGGCACGGGTAAGACCAGCACCGCCCGCCTCTTTGCTAAAGCGCTCAATGCCGAAGGCGGCCCGAGTGCGACGCCCGACAATGAGTCGGAAACCAGCCAAGCGATCATGGGCGGCTCCTGTATGGATGTGATCGAGATCGATGGTGCGTCCAACAACAGCGTCGAGCAAGTGCGCAGCCTTCGCGAAGAGTGCCAATTTGCCCCCGCCCAATGCACTTACAAGATCTACATTATCGACGAGGTGCACATGCTCTCGACGGCCGCCTTTAACGCGCTGCTTAAGATTCTCGAAGAGCCGCCCGAGCACGTTAAATTCTTTTTTGCCACGACCGAGGCGCACAAGGTGCTGCCCACGATTGTCTCCCGCTGCCAACGCTTTGAGTTTCGCCCCATTTCGGATGCGGTCATCGTCGAGAAGCTCATGCAAATCTGCGAGGCTGAGGAGATTAAAGTCGAACCGACCGCTCTGGCTTCCATCGCCCGGCTGGCTAATGGCGGTATGCGCGACGCGCAATCGATCCTCGATCAGATGATTTCCTTCTGTGGCAGCGATGTGAAAGAGAGCGACGTGCTCGACGTCTATGGCCTCGTTTCTGCCGAGCGTATCGCCAAATTGTCGGAGGCCTTGGCCGCGCTCGACTACGCGACAATCATCGCGGCAGTCGATGAATTTTCGGCCGAAGGCCGCGACCTCTATCGTATTTTGTTGGACCTCGTGGCGCACACGCGTACCGCTCTGCTCGATGCCATTCAAAACGCCGGCAATACGACACTGCTCGGTGGCAACATGAGCACCGAGTCGATCATGCGTATGCTCGATGCGCTGCATCGTGGTGAAGCCTCTGTGCAACGGGGGCTTTCTGAAAAGGTGAATTTTGAAGTCGTGCTGCTGAAGGCGGCCGAAGAGTCACGCTCCCGGGCGATCGATAGTTTGATCAAGCAAGTTACGGCAGCCGCTGGGAGCACCGGTGGCGCCAGCGATGTGGGCGATACGGGCGAAAAAAAAAAGCCCTAGTCATCCCGGCAGCTGAGGGCGGCTCGGCGGCACCTGTGTTGGATACATCTATCGCGAGTGAGGCACCCCTTGCCAACGCTGAGAATTCAGCCGACTATCTGACCGCTGCACTGGACGGCGAGATAAGCGATGAAGAACTCGAAGCGGTCGACGACGCGCTCGATTCGATGATGTTGAATGAGGATGCGCCTGCGAGCTTGAGCAAGGGCAAGCCACTGCTGACGGTCGAAGAGGCGCAGGCCAAGCTAAGCCCTGAGATTCTTAAAGTCCTCGCCGAGAAGTTTAAAGGCAGCCTCACGCAAGTCCGGCATAAGGACGAGCGGGATCAGATTTTTTAGATACGTATGAGCGGGTTGGAGTCCCGCCTTTAGGCGGTCTGGCCAGTCATACGTGGCCGCATAAATGCGGAACTCCAACCTATTCCTCCGGCGCCTCTTCCGCCGCAGACGTATCGTCGATCAGCCCGATGTCTCGGCCGACGCGGCCTACGTCGAAGAAGCTGACGTAGATGACGAAGCCTAAGAGCAGAATCATAAACGCGCCTTGCACGTTTTCCATCAACTTCTGTGGCAGCGGGCGGCCGAGCAGTTTTGAAATCGTAGCGAAGAGCATGTGTCCGCCGTCGAGCACGGGGATGGGGAGTAAGTTGAAGATCGCGAGGTTGACGTTGATCAGCGCGAGCATCCAGAGCAGGTCGATGAAGCCGATCTGCGCCATCCGGGTGAGGCCGTGCACGATGCCGACGGGGCCGCTCATGTTTTTCACTTTCACGTCGGAGTTTTTGTGAATTAACGCATAGAGCGTCATCTTCATCGTCTCGGCAAAGCGGTAGAGCTGATCGACCGGATTGTAGTGCACGATTTCGGTCTTGTATTGGAAGTCGTAAGCGAAGCCGAAGCGTGGGCTGTTCTCGCCCTCTTTGATTCGTGGCTGGATCGGGAGGGTGACTTCTTCGCCCTCGCGCTCTACCGTGACGTCGATGCTACGCTCGCCGTGTTTAGTCAGATAGGTGCTGAGGAAGGCTCCGGAAATGATCGCTTCGCCATCGAGTTTGATCAGGCGATCCATCGGCTGCAGGCCGGCTTCCATCGCGGGCATGCCGGGTTCCAGGCGGATGACTATCGGGGCAGAGGTTTCGTCCGTTTCCGGCTCGATCCCGATGTAGCGCATTCGCTCGCTGGAGACGAGCTGAGGGTAAACGGTGAACTCCATCGTCTCGCCCTCGCGGAGGATACCGACTTCGACTTGGCGGCGTCCGTCTTCGCCGTCTTCCTTGCCTACGCCAGTCGCGATGGCATTTTGGAAATACCACCAGTCGGGCACGTTCTTGCCGTCGATGGTGAAAATGGTGTCGCCTTCGCGGATGCCGGCCTCGTAGGCGGGCCCTGGCACGATCTCACCGTCGGCATTGCGAATCTCTTCGGCTACGAAGCCCACGCTGGTGGATTTGACGATCTCTCGCCCCACGCCCCAGAGCACGAGTGAGAGCACAAGCGCGAAAATAAGGTTAAAGACCGCGCCCATGACCGCGACGATCATCTTGTCGGCATAAGAGATTGGGGGCAGGCGGTCGGCTTCTTCCTTTTCGCCGCCTTCGACACGCCCCATATCGGCCAGCTGTGGCAAGGAGACGTAGCCGCCGAGGGGGAGGAGCGAAAGGCGGAAGTCGGTGCCGTTGCGGTGCCAGCCGAAGAGACGTGGGCCGAAGCCAATCGAGAAGCGGTCGGCGATGAGGCCGCGCTTCTTGGCCGCGATGAAGTGGCCGAGCTCGTGGATGAAAATCGAGAAGCCGAGCGCGAAGAGTGCGAGGGCGATGTAGAGGAAGGTGGAAAACATGTTTTGAAAGGTTGAGTGGCTGAAAGAATAAACTGGGAGCGGCTGCTTTAGCTGCCGACGTTTGCGCGGCTGGCGGCTATGGGTAGGTGGGCAGCTAAAGCAGCCCGTCCTTGGTTGGCAACGCGGTTAATGTTTAGAAATTGTGCGCCTGCGCCACGGCTCGTGTCTCGGTGTCGATTTGGAAGAGTTGGTCTAGGCTGGGCTGAGCGGGGGCGTCTATACTGCTTAGACTATGCTCGATGAGCTTGGGAATTTCAAGGTAGTTGATCTCTTTGGCCAGAAAGCGCTCGACCGCGACTTCATTGGCCGCGTTGAAGATGGCGGGCGCGGCACCGCCAGTGCGGAGGGCGTCGTAGGCGAGCTGGAGGCAAGGATACTTCGTGAAATCGGGTGCTTTGAAATCAAGGGAGAAAGTTTTACGGAAATCGGTCGTCGCCTCCACGCCAGGTGCGCGGTCGGGGTAGAGGAGGCAGTGCTGAATGGCGAAGGTCATGTCGGGCGGGCTGAGCTGTGCGAGGATGGAGCCGTCGATGAATTGCACGAAGGAATGCACCACGCTCTGCGGGTGAATGACCACTTCGAGGCGGTCGGGTTCCAATCCGAAGAGCCAATGCGCTTCAATCAACTCAAGGCCTTTGTTCGCCATGGTGGCGGAATCGACGGTGATCTTCGGGCCCATCGACCAGTTGGGGTGCTGAGTGGCCATCTCGGGGGTAACCTTGGCTAATTCACTGGTAGGGGTATCGCGAAATTGCCCACCGGAGGCGGTCAGGATGAGCTTGTCGAGTTGCTCGGGGGGGTGGCCTTGCAAGCATTGAAAGATGGCGTTGTGCTCGCTGTCGGTCGGGAGGAGACGGACACCTTTACGCTTGGCAGCCTCGATCACGTGGGCACCGCCGAGGACGAGGAGCTCTTTATTGGCCAGTGCGATGTCTTTGCCCGCTTCGATCGCGGCGAGCGCGGGGCGCAGGCCGGCTGCGCCAACGACGGCGACCAGTACGATGTCGGCCTCGGCGAGGGCGGACAGTTCTTCGAGTGCTTCTGCGCCGCAGCTGACTTGGGTTGAGGCGGGGAACCCGCCTGCTTTTTGAGCGCGGAGGTAGGCCTTTTCGTCGTGGATGACCGCGTGGGGCACGTCGAATTCGCGGCAGATCGCGGCGAGCTCGGCATGGCGACTTTGTGCCGCGACGCCGACGAGCTGTAGGCGATCTTTGTGCGCGCGGAGCACGCGCAAGGTGCTGCTACCGATCGAGCCGGTGGCACCGAGTAGGACGACTTTTTTAGGGCGACTCATTTTGGGAAGTTGTAGCGGATCCATGCTTCGCTCTTCCTCCTACGCCAAAGGCTACGGCGGACGTGTCGAGCTACGCAGGACACAGATGGGGCACCCATTTCGACCGAGCTCAACATCTAGAAAAGGAAGTATTTGAAAAACAAATACCCGAGTGGTGCGGTCAGGATGAGGCTGTCGGTCAAATCGAAAATGCCGCCGATGCCGGGAATGAGCTTACCGGAGTCTTTGACATCAGCCTGACGTTTGAAGGCGGATTCGACGAGATCGGAAGCGATCGAAGCAATCCCGATGGGGATCGCGATGAGCGCGCAGAGCCACCAGCTAAAGCCGGCAGGCGCGAGGTGGTGGAAGAAGCCAGTGAGGATCACACCGATCAGCATGGAGAAGGCGATGCCTCCGGCCGCACCTTCGTAGGTCTTTTTCGGGCTGATTACGGAGAGGGGGGTCTTGCCGAGTTTCATCCCAACGAGGAGACCGCCGACGTCGGCGCACTTGGCTACGGCCACGACCCAGACGGCGAGAAACATGCCAGTGGCGGCAGTCTCGCCGTTGGCCTCGGCCAGCTTGACGATTTTAATCAAAAAGTGCAGCAAGTAAGGCACATAGAGCAGGCCGAAGAGGGTCGGCATAAAGCTGCGTAGGCGTCCAGCTTGCAGGTCGAGGCGGATGATCGTGAGCGTAAGCACGACGAAGCTGAGCACGAAGAGGTCGTTGCCCGAATCAATGTCGCCGATGTAATACGCACCGAGCGTGATGACAGCGCCGGCGGCGAGGCCGACATTTTTCATCGGTTTGAGCCCCATCTTCTCGAAGAGCTGGTAGAGCTCCATCTGTGTGAGGAAGGCGAGGATCGCGATGATAAAGACGCCGGCATGGACTCCGAAGAGCCAGAGCAAAATGGCGAGAATCGACCAGAGTGCGGCGAAGCTGAGTATACGTTGCTTCATAAGTAAGTGATTTTGATGGGCTAGTAGAGTTGTAGCCGAAACCGTAAGGTTTTGGACGGCTGTCTGTTGGCTTGGGGATGTCCAAAAGCTCGCGCTTTCGGCTACATTCTTTGGAATGTTAGTTTAGGTTCACCTACGCTTTCAACTGCTCGGCGGTTTTTCCGTAGCGGCGCTCGCGGGAGGCGTATTCAGCGAGGGCGTTTTTAAATTCGGCTTCGTCGAAATCAGGCCAGAGGACTTTGCTCAGATAGATTTCGGCGTAGGCAGACTGGAGCAGGAGGAAATTACTGAGGCGGCACTCGCCGGAGGTGCGGATGACGAGGTCGGGGTCGGGCATATCGCGGGTGTAGAGATAGTGCCGAAAAGTATCGTAGTTGAGCTCGTCGAGGTCAACGACGCCGGCCTGTGCGGCTTGAGCGACGGCTTTGACCGCATCGACCACTTCGGTGCGGGAGCCGTAGTTGAGGGCGAGGCCGAGGGTATATTCGTCGAAATCTTGGGTGGCATCTTCGGCCTTATGGAGGAGTGTTTGAATGCGCTCGGGCAGTTCGCGGTAGCGGCCGATCACCCGGAGGCGGATCTTGCGTTTGATCAGTTCGGGCAGCTGTTCGCTGAGGAAGCGTTCGAGCAGATTCATCAACGCGTCAACCTCGTCCTTCGGGCGGTTCCAGTTCTCCACGCTAAAGGCGTAGAGGGTGAGGTTCTTGACGCCGTTTTCCTGTGCGGCCTTGAGGGTGCGCTTGACCGCTTCGGCACCGCGGCGGTGCCCTTCGATCTGGGGGAGATTGTGTTGTTTCGCCCAGCGGCCATTACCGTCCATGATGATGGCGACGTGTTCTGCGGTGTTCGGTGCGGTCATGCGTCCTAGTGGGTCTTTTTCTATATAGGTTTAGGGGAGTATCGATTCGTGTTAAAGGTTCTGCGAATCATGACAAGCCCACGATAAAAGCATTTGCTCTAGGCGGCGCAAGGGTAGAGCGCGGGGTATTTTTGAGAGTTTTCAGAATCCCCGAGACAAGAGTCCCTAATCCTTCAGCAGGGTGTAAGAATCGAGCGTTTCCCCCTCGCTGCCCAGCGTCGTGACTCGAAGTCTTCGGCCATCGACATCGACGACCACCGACGCCAGTGCGGAAAGATTCTCCACCATGAAGGGTAGATGCGGCGCACGGAATGGGCCAATTTTACCAGAACTACCCGCAACGGTGTGAATGGTGCCGCCTCCCTGATGAGCGGCCTGATGATAACTGCCATCGCCCTCGGGGCGTCCGTTACCAAGATCCAAAGCATGCTGAGCGGGGTCGAAAGTATCGCTCTTTCCGTAGTGTCCCTGCATCAGAATCGAGCGCTCATAGGTATGACTGTGACCGCCAAAGGTTAGATCGACACCATGCGCTTCTAGCAATGGCAGGAAGTTCTCACGCATTTCAATGTGTTGTCGCTCAAGATCAGAGTTATGCGTGCCGTGGGTGTAGGGCGGATGGTGCCAGTAAGCAATAATCCAGTCGTATTGGTCCTCACTGACTTGGTCGAGGTCAGCTTTCAGCCAATGGTACATGGCACCGTCTAGGCTCCGATCACTGACCTGCGAATCCAAGCAAATGAAGTGGGTGCGCCCGTAATCAAAGCTGTAGTAGAGTTCGCTCCCTGAGGGCGCGCCTCCGGCTTCGCCTTCAGTGGGCATGTCAAAGATTGCGAGGTAAGGGTCGGCTTGGTTATGAGTCAGTGGATTGTCGTCATTCTTTGCCCAAAGGGTTTCGTGATTACCGACCGCAGGCCAAAGGCAGGTATTTTGCAACAGCGGGTTGTAGAGATTAAAGACTGCATTTTGAAACTGCTGGTCGGTGCCAGAAGAGTAGGCATTGTCCCCAAGCATCAGCCAAACATCGGTGTCGCGCCCTGCGGCAAATTCGCGATAGGCGCGGTACACTGCGCGCGCGTCGTCATTAGCAGTCCCAGAATCGCCGATGATCCAGATGCGGGTGGGGGCGGCTTCATGTGCTGGAGGGAGGGTGCGAAATTGATGCGTGGCATCCTGCCCCGCGACTTTGTAGCTGTAAGTGCCCGCCCCTGCGAGTCCACTCAGCCGAATATTGTGCTCGGTGGTGGGCGTAGGCTCTTGTGTAAAGAGACGCTCATTACTATCTGATTGCCAGTAGTCGATTCGGCCACGGGTGGGGTGGTTTGTGCGCCAGCGGATCGTGATCGCGTGCTCGGTGGCATTTTGAAGGTAAGGGCCGCGAATAATGCGATGCGCAGAAGTTTCGACCTGAAGCGGATTCGATCCTAAGTTCGGGGCATCACCCGCGAGTAGATTAGCGTCCCATACGATATCCGAACTCACTCTACCGCGGTTCACGAGCCTGACTGCGAGCGCGTTGATGCCATTGCGTAGCGCATCGGAAGGCAGTCGAAAAGTCTCGAAGCTCTTTGCTTCTCGTGGGGGTACAGGGCTGCCATCTAGTGCGTGCGTGCGGCTTAACTCTTTTCCATTCAGGTAAACAATGAAGGCATCGTCATAGCGGGCACGGAGTGTGAGGCTACGTATGGCGGTGCGATCTTTGATCATGAAATCATGGCGCAGAAAGTAGTCGATCTGTCCTTTCTGGAGAAAGGGCTGATTAATATAGGGCTCTCCATACCCCAGAGGCGTTGCTGCGGTCTTCCATTCCTTGTCGTTAAACGCTAAGGTTTTCCAACCAGGATCAGCCACACCGTCGTCGTCAAATCTCCAAGTGCTGTTGGGGGCAATGAGACCAATTGCTTGATGACTGTTGTGCGCGTAGGCACTGGACAAGATGCAACTCAGTGCGACGATTCGGATGATTCGTTTCGAAGACAATTTCATAAATTCCGGGCTCAATGAAATCACAGTATTATGGTGACTTCCAAAACATGGCAAACCCTTCTTGGCGTAAAAGCATGTTTGTTTAGCCCGTCCTAATTGGTTGATTAATCACATATGGTTTCAGTATTTGTTTCACCATGCCGACCTACATTTACGAAACGATCCCCACGAAGAAGGGCGAAAAACCCACTCAGTTTGAGCTACAACAATCGATGAAGGACGCGCCTTTGACCGTACACCATGAATCGGGCTTACCCGTGCGCCGCGTGATTTCCGGTGGCTTCGGCTTTACCGGAAGTGCCAAGCAGGACTCTGGCGGTGGCCATAGCTGCGGGCATGGCTGTGGGTGTGGCTGATTCGCGTAGCGGAAGCGCGAAGCGATTTCGACCGATCATGTCATGATCCAAAAGCTCACGCTATCGGCTAATCAGGACAGGGCTAGATCTGGAAGTCGCTGCCACCGGTCACTTCGTGGAGTCCACACTCGCGCTTGATGCCGCCGAAACGGGTATCTTCCTCGGTCATGCCTTCGCCGAGTTTTTTCGTGCTGTGCCAGTCGCCGACGGAGACGTAGCCTTGATCCCAGAGCGGGTGGTAGGGCAGACCGTTTTCTGTGAGATAAGTATACACATCGCGGTCGTTCCAATCGATGATCGGGTAAATTTTGGTGACCTTGTTCTGCGCTTCGACGACCTTACGCTGACCACGTGAGCTGGACTGCGTGCGGCGGAGGCCGGAGAGCCAAGCGGTCGCGCCGAGCTCTTTGACTGCGCGGTTCATCGGCTCGACCTTGTTGATCAGGTTATAGCGATCGAGGCCTTCGAGGTCTTTTTCCCAGAGCTTGCCGTGGAGCGCTTCTTGCTGAGCGGCGGTCTGAAGTGGGACGTATGTCTTAAGGTTGAGCTTGAGGCGCTCGGCCAAGTTAGCTGCAAAGCTGTAGGTCGCAGGAAAGAGGTAGCCGGTATCCACGAAAATGACTGGAATATCGGGAATCTGTGTCGTGACCAAATGGAGCATGACCGCGCTTTGCACTCCGAAACTAGTGGTCAGCACCAGCTGGTCGCCATAGGTCTCATGAGCCCAGCGCACGCGCTCGGTCGCGGAGGCGATCTCTAGATCGAGCTCCGCGGAGGCGGCTTTTTGTGCGGTTTCGATCTGACTCATGGGGGTATCTTTAGTTTTTGAGTCAGAAAGTCAAGAATAGCGTTTAGAAAAATCCGAAAGCTTGCCCATCGAGGCGTTTTTGGTAGCTGTCGCCGTTGATCGTATCGATGTCGCTCTTGGAAAAGTCTTTAAGTTTGAAAACCGGCAGGATGGGGCGGCCGTCGCCAGTGGTTTCGTATTCGACGCCTTTTTCCTCGATGAAGAGGTAGCAGCCGAATTCGCCGCCAGGGATTTCGCCGATCAGCACGGTCAGTTCGGTCGGCTCGTTGGGCGCGAGTTTGAACCAGTCGCCGACGCTCAGCTTGGGCAAATATTGGGAAACGGGTGGGGCGGCGTGCTCGGGCTCGTCGTCGGGCTCCCACTTGCCGGGGTTGGACTCGGTGAAACCCGCGGAGAGCACGGTTTTGCCTTTTACGCCGACCATGAGGATGTCGTCCGCTGTGCCCACGAAGCGGAAGCTGCCGCCCTTGGCCGAGCGGAATTGCCCTTGATAGACCGCGACCCACTGGCTCGGCTCGACCAGAGTGTCCACGCCGAAGGCGCGTGGCGCCTCGTCTGCATTAATCAGCGGGATGTAAAAGTGGGTGGCGTAGAGCTTTTGCGGGGCGTTAAAATACTTACGGAACTCGCGCAGGTTATAGTTGCGCAGAAAGTCCTTGCCCGCGTCCATCCAGCCTTCTTTCGGCGGGTTTTCGCGGTAGCGGTCTTGCTTGAAATCGATAAAGGTGCCTTCGAGCGCGCCCGCCAGCGGCGAAGTGTTGCCAAATAGCGTGGCGAAGCCGCCGCCCTCGCCGGAGCCGCCGCCGATGCCACCGATCCCGCTGGCACTCCCACGTGCTTTGATCGCGGTCTGGTTGGTGCTGGGCTTAGGCACGTCGATTTTTGGCAAGTTTAGATCCGAGGGCTGATCCACTGCGATCGGGATCTGCGTGGAGAGCGCGGTCGAGCGCTGCGAGCGCATAGTCTTCAGCTTATACTCGCGCTGTTGTGGCTGGATCGCCTCGGGCGGAGGCACCACTTCGATTTCGACTTCTTCTTCAGTCAGGATGGTGAAGATTTTCCAGCTGCCGAGGATGAGACCCGCGAGTAGATGGAGCACGAGACTGCCGACGAGGATTAACAACAAGGGGCGTCGAACCAGTCGTTGCATGCGGGTAAGATTCTGAGGGGATGGGTCGCTCATGGAGTTCAGCGAAGTTAGGCGAGCTTTGACTTCCGGCAAACAACCTATTTGTTCAACTGTCAAATAGGCCATGTTTAGGAATCCCCGCGTATTCGCTGTCATGGTAGGGGCACGTTTCCTCGAAATTCCACCCTTTAATATCCCCATGTCCACATTACGCCTCTGCTTTTTCTCCGCCCTTCTGCTTTCGGCATCCGCTCTAGCGGCTCGCTCCGTTGATCTAACGCTCCCCGGCCTCGATCTGTCGGGCAAAAGCTCCGCCTGGGTCGCGCTCGATGCCGGCCCCGGGTTCGGCTCGACCGCCATCCAAGTCGACGCAAGTCGACGCGCCTTCGTCGCCTTTCAAGCGGATCTCGCTTTGCGCCTCGACGAGACTGGCGTGCTCGAAGTGCGTCAATACAAAGACTATCAATGGAAATCCGTCGCCCTCGATGGCATCCGTCTTAGCTCCGAAGGCGGGCAGGTGCAGCTCTCGCTTCCTGCGAGTCGAGACATCGATGCGGTTCGTGCGGTGCAGTGGTTTAGCCAGGCCGAGTCCGGCCAGATCGCACCCCATAAGGTTTATACCAGCCGCAAAGAGGGCGAAGTTTACCTGCCGTTTTACTACGTGCCGAATGCTTCGGGCACTCTTGAAAAGCGCGGCCGTTACGGCGCACCCGAGGCGCGCCCGGTCATTTACCAAATGCTGCCGCGTCTCTACGGCAACGAAAACGAGACTCGCAAGGTCAACGGCACACTCGCCGAAAACGGTTCGGGGAAATTTAGCGATTTGAGCGAGTCCGTCCTCGCGGGTATGCATGCCGACGGCTTTAGCCACATCTGGCTGACTGGTCTCCTCCAACAAGCCACCTCGACCGACTACAGCGAAGCCGGCCAAGCCGCCGACGATCCCGATCTACTCAAAGGCATCGCCGGTAGCCCCTACGCGATTCGCGACTATTTCGATGTCTCGCCCGACTATGCCGACGATCCCGCGCAACGCCTCGAAGAGTTTCAAGCGCTGACCGCTCGGATGAAAGCCGCGGGTCTCAAGGTCGTTATCGACTTCGTGCCTAACCACGTCGCCCGTAGTTACGGCTCGGACATTCGCCCCGAACTAGCATTCGGCCTCAATGATCGCAAAGATGTCTACTTTGATTCCGATAATAACTTCTTTTATCTCACTCCCGAAGTGACCGACGGTGAAGCGCCGCTCCGCTTGCCCACGGTCGATCCCAAGACCGGGGAAATTGTCAACGAAACCGCGCGTCTCGTTGGTAATGCCGACGGCTACTTCGCCCCCGAAAAAGTCCATGGCCGTGTCACTGGTAACAACGTCGTCACCTGGTCTCCGTCGAATGGCGATTGGTACGAGACGGTCAAACTTAACTATGGCTTCGACTTCCTCAACCGCGATGCACCGCCGCAATACCCCTCCGCCGTGAGCCCGCGTGTTCGCATCCCCGACACCTGGAAGAAGATGGATTCTATCATCGCCTACTGGCAGGCGCTCGGCGTCGATGGCTTCCGCGCCGACATGGCGCACATGGTACCCCCTGAATTTTGGAAATGGATGATCCACCGCGCCCGCGAGCGTAACCCCGACGTGCTCTTTCTTGCTGAGGCCTACAACGATGATCCCGCTAAAGTGCCCGGTCATGATCCTGTCATCCCGCGCGACGACAACGTAATGCTCGCACTGCTCGATGCAGGCTTCCACGCCGTCTATGACGACCCTGGATACGATGCTCTGGAGCATCTTTACGCGGGTAAAGCTTGGGCAAACGATCTGCAAGAAGTCGAGACAGGCCTCGGTGCTTTCTTCTTCGATTGCGCTGTCCGCTACGCCGAGAATCACGACGAGATCCGCCTCGCGCACCCCGACACGTGGGGTGGGCAAGGTATGCATGTCGGCCGCCCTGTTACGGCGACGCTCTTTGGCCTCTCGCGCGGCCCAGTCATGCTCTACCATGGTCAAGAAGTTGGCGAGCCAGGACTTGGTCGCGAAGGTTTCGGCGGTGATGATAAGCGGTCCACGATCTTCGATTATTGGTCCTTGCCCGAGCTGAATAAATGGTGGAACGACGGCGCTGCCGATGGTGCACAGCTCTCTCCCGAGCAAGCCGCGCTGCGTGAATGGTATGTGCGCCTACTCAACTTGCAGTCAGAGCCCGCCTTTACTCGTGGCAATACCACCCTCCTTAATTTAGCCAATCGCGATAACCCCTTCTTCGGGAAAGTTGAAGATGTAGGGGCGTCGGGTCACTGGTTCTTCGCTTATTTACGCAGCGACCCCGAGAGTCAGTCGCACTACCTGATTACTTCCAACTTTCACGCCAATGCCACTCTCCGTCATGTGCGTGTCCGCTTGCCTGCATCGGCAGTCGATGCGCTAGAACTCTCGTCGGAAGATGACGGCTGGCTGGTGCTACAAGATCGCCTTTCCGGAGGCGACGCTCCCGCGCGTGCCGTCCGCATCGATGATGCCTTGCGCGACGGTATCTACCTCGACGGCATAGAGCCGCTCTCTTCGATCTACTGGAGTATCGAGAAAACGGATACGCCGCCAGAAGACGCACTCCTTAGCCCAAGCCTCGCGCCGGGTAATGCCTTTCTCGGTGCGCCGCCTCTGTTCCGCGCCCTAGCTGGTTCCGAGTTGCGCCTCGATCTACGCCGCTTCGGGAATCCCGGTGCCACGCACGCCTTTGAAGTAGGCTCGATCGATGCGATTCAAGCTAGGATCGATTCAGTCAATCATGTGCTCTATCTACAGATAGCCGACGATGCACGTGGTTTACAGGTGCTCCCATTTACGCTAGAGCCTTTAGCAAAAGATGCGAAGCGAATCGTGAGTTCACTGCCGATCGCAGTTGAAGCCATCACGAGTCAGACCTTCCGTATCACAGGATTTGAGCAGGCGAGTTCCGTTTCCATCGTGGGCGAGTTTAATAGCTGGAACGATAGCGCGCATCGCCTAGAGCGCACCGAAGGCGGCTTGGAAAATGTCTGGGTCGACGGCGCAACTCGCCTTGAGCAAGTCGAAGCTGGCTGGGAAATCAGCACACAGTTCGATCCTGGTCGTTACCTTTACAAATACGTGATTGATGGCAACTGGCAGCCGGATCCTTTAAGCGAAAACCGCGAGGCTGATGGCTACGGCGACTTTAATTCAATCATTGAGATTAAGGGCAGTGAGACATCGAATAACCCTGCTGCCACGCTCTTTGTAGAAGGCACTAGGGCGAATGCCTTGATCGTCGGTTCTGATAAATCCATCGCTAAGGTTTTTGCCGAAGCCTTGCCGGAGCAGGGAGGGGTCGTTGCCCTTGAAACAAAAATTGAGGGCAAACAGATTTGGGTTTATCTTAAGGATGCGCCTCAAGGATCTTTCGTTCGCGTCTTCGCCGAAGATGCTGAAGGCAAGGTAGGTCTGCCCGCCATCGCTTACGCGGGAGAGCCGACTCAAGACATCTGGCGCGACGACATCATCTACTACGCGTTCACAGATCGCTTCTACGATGCCGAGCCAGCCAATACAAAGCTAGTCGATCATCCTGATGTCTTACCCGCCGCCAACTACCAGGGCGGTGACTTCCAAGGCATTCGTGAAAAGCTCGACGAGGGCTATTTCGAAGACCTCGGCGTCAATGTGCTATGGCTCGCGCCGCTCAATCAGAACCCCGAAGGCGCGTGGCAGGAGTATCTCGAGCCTTTCCGCTATTACACTGGTTACCACGGCTACTGGCCGACGGAGCGCTATGGTGTGGAAAAGCGTTTCGGTGGTGAGGAGGAATTGCATAAACTAATCGGTGCTGCGCACGGCGGCGGTATGAAGGTGCTCGCCGATCTCGTGCTCAAGCATGTGCATATTGAGAACCCAATCCGCACAGAGCGCCCCGATCTCTTCGGCCAATTAGAGTTGAGCGATGGCTCGCGTAATCTGCGCCGCTGGAACGATAATCCCTACACGACGTGGTTCGAGCCGTTCTTGCCCGCTTTTGATTTTCGTAATCCTGAGTCCATCGAGTTCTTAATGGAGGATGCTACCTACTGGATCGACGAGCTCAATCTAGATGGCTATCGCCTCGATGCGGTCAAACATATCCGCCCTGATTTCTGGTGGCGCTTCCGTACCCGGATTCGTGATACATTTCCCGATGAGAATTTCTACTTGGTCGGTGAGACCTTTCAGAACCGACAGGGCATTTCAGATTTTGTCGGTGCCAACATGCTCGACGGGCAATTCGACTTTCCGCTCTACGATGTACTTGTGCCCTGTTTCGCGCAGGCGCAGCTCGGCTTCGATGTGTTAGAGTCCGCGCTCCGCGAGTCGGAGGAAGTCTATGGCCGCACCGTGCGCATGTCCGCGCTGCTGGGGAATCATGATAAATCCCGTTTCATGGCCTACGCTGATGGCGACTTGCCGGATCCGGCAGAGTCCGACGATGAAGAAGTCGGATGGGCTAAAAAGATTGAGGTCGATCACGCCTCCGCCTATGACAAGCTGAAGCTTGCGATGACCTTTCTACTCACCATCGACGGCGTGCCTATGATCTATTACGGCGACGAAATCGGTATGACCGGTGCGGGGGATCCCGACAACCGCCGCATGATGCGTTTCGGTCAAGACGTCACCGCCGAAGAAGCCGCAGTCAAAGCCCACTTTTCTAAACTGGCCAAAACTCGAAGCGCCCATCCCGCGCTCTACCTCGGAAGTCGCCGTGTATTGGCTGCGAGTCAGGATCATTACGCCTATGTCCGTAAGCACGAAGACGATGCTGCATTGCTTGCCTTTAACCGCTCAGAGCAGACGCAGCGCTACGTTTTCGAACTGGCGCCAGAGCTGGGGGATGCGATTCTAGTTGATGCGCTCAGCGATAAGACGATTTCAGTGCGCAATGGCCGCGTCGTCTTTGAACTAGCACCAATGCAGTCGGCGGTGTTCGTTCGCCCGAAAGGAATGGATGGTAATTAGAGGCAAAAAAGTAACGACGAGCTTCCGGCTTGTCATGCACCACTGTAAACAAGCTGCAAGCTTGTGGCTACTTTGCTTGTTGCCGTGCTGCTTGTTCGCGCAGCAGGTAGAAGACTTCCCAGACATCGACTTGCCGACTCTCGGCAGTCGAGCAGAGGCCGCGTTGCAGTCTAACCCGGGCGAGGCGATTCCCTACATGGTCGAAATCAAAGGGCGCTTGACTAACGCCATGAGCGAGGAGTTTAGCACCATCTATCGGGAGAATCTCTACATGCTCGGGCTCGCTCACATGCGTTGGTATGAGCTGACGAAGAATACGGAGCATCTGGTCGCGGGTATCCCTTTTTGGGATGAGTTCATTCAAGACTTTATTGAGGATGCGCGCCATCCGCTCGCCATGATGAATCGAGCGGACAGTTTTTACGGCTCTGAGCAATGGAGCGAGTGCATCGACACCTACTTACATATCCTCCAACTCTATAGCCTACAATTGGAACAGGATGAACTCTACGGTCTGCTGCAACGCCTCGTCTTCGCGGCGGGCGAAGCGAAACGAAATGCCGATACCATTGATACGCTCGAAGGCTTCCTTGATTCACGCTTTTCCGACGAGATACGGCTTTTCGCACTCAATACGCTCTTCGACCGGGCGCTCGAAGTCGACGGCCTTGACACACTCATGCGTTTGGTCGCCGAGATCAACCGCGACCGGAAGTTTCGCTACGATCTCGGGATCAATTTGCGTCTACTCAATACCGGCGACCGATTTGAAGAAGAGGAGAAATACCTCGAAGCAGGGCTGCTCTTCTCGATGGTTCTGCCGGTCGAGCAACTGCTCTACGCGGTGGAAGATCGCCTCATCGCGATTGAGGAACAGCTTTTTAGCGGGCAGTTTATCGCCTCGAAAGCCAACTCTCTGGTCAATCAACTCAACGCTCTGCGGGAGCAGCGACTCGAACTGATCGAAGCACCCAAATATACCGCAAACCTGCGCTGGCGGCAGGCGCGCGTAATGCGACTGATGGGGCGCACCTATGAAGCCTTTTTTGCCTTCGTCCGCTTGATTCAAGAATACCCGCAACATAAGCACATCGAGCAGTTTCGCTATGCGGCGTTTTTACAGGGCATCGAATGCGGCTATAAGGAGGCCGCGATCGCACAGGGCGAAGACTACCTCGATGAGCCCGCCTTTCTGGATTTTGAAAAGCCGATCGCGACGCAACTTTCCATTCTCTACCAGCAAAAAGAAGACGTCGAAAAAGTCGCTGACTTGGCCGACGAGTTCCTCCATCGTTTCCCCTACGATCCAGTCGCCATGCAGATGACGCACTCGCTCGGGCAAACGCTTTTCAAGAAAGGTGAAACTGAGCGCATCCTCGACACCTTCCCGTTCTGGGTCGAAGAGTTCCCCGATGGTGCCTTTGTCGAAAGTGTCGATTACTGGTCGGGCATGGCTTATTTGTTCACGGGCGATTTCGAGAATGCACTCACTGCCTTCGAGAGCCTGATCGAGTCGAATCCGGGCAGCATCTATTATCTGGAAGCGCGCTTCCGCCGCGGTGTCGCCTACTTTGGCATGGGGGAGTATCCGACCGCTCGTGAGATTATATCCGAATGGGTGCCCAGTGCGCCGAGGCATCCGCTCCAACCTGAGGCGCACGTCTTCCTCGGTGATTTAGATGCGATGGATGCCGAGGTCGAGAGTGCCCTCGCTAACTACGCTAAAGTAGAAAGCCTCGGCGGCACGCAGTCCTTGGTCGATCACGCCTATTTTGAATCGGCTTCGCTACTACTTGTGAACCGCCGCTACGAGGAACACGACGCGTTATTGGAGCGCTACCTCGACCGCTTCCCAGATTCGCCCGCGGCCGCCGAGGCCGTCTTGCGCTTGGCTGAGGCTAATCTTGAGCAAGGCCGCATTCGCAAAGCCTTCGATTATTACCGCGATGGCATCGAGCGCTTCGGCGATGGCGTCGCGACCGATCACGTCGATCAATTAATCGATGCATGGTGGGATACCGATGCCGAAGTACGCCAGCGCCACGCCCAGACGTCTGCCTTTATTGAGCGCCTCCTGAGTGACGAGGCCTTCCGTAGTGAAATGCTCTTTAATCGAGTCGCTCAAATAGGTTATTTTAATGAGCATCCGCAGATTCCGAGAGAGGTGCAAGATGCGCTCGTCATTCGTCAGCCACTCTATGAGGACTTAATCGAATTTACTGAAAAAAATACGACGTCCGCAGGTGTCGCCCTCGATCTTTTGGACTTTGAAATACTTCGCGTTTTTAAACGTCGCGTTGATGCACAACTCAGCCAGCTACCCGAAGGATCTCCGGCTGGTATCTTCACGCGCATGCGAGAAGATGCGATTGAGAAAGGACAGCAGGCGCTGGCGCTCCGTCTATTACGTGTTCTCAATTTGCGCGCCGATCTTGAGGTTTCTCCCGCCCAGCTCGGGCAAGCCGAGGTCGACCTCGCGAGTCCTGCGACGCTCGTCTGGATCGCCCAGATCGAAGGGCAAGCAGATCCCACCATGGCGCGTGGTCTACTCTTGCGAGTCGTCGAAAACGCACCCGGCACCGGAGCCGCTGCCAGCGCGCTCTTTGAGCTAGGGAAGCTGGAGATGGAACTCGCATATTTTGATCAGGCCGCCGACTACTTTGGCCAAATTATTGACGACTACTTCGGTGATCCGCAGACCAAGCAAGCAGCTATGCTGCGAGCTGATGCTTTTCGTAGTGCGCGCCGTCACGACGATGCGGTTGATGCCTATTCATTGATCATCAATCAACGCGACTGGCGCGGTGTGCTCTGGGCGGAAGCTACTTTTAAGATTGGTCTCTGTTTTCTCGAACTGAGCGAAACCGGCAAAGCCCAAGGCTTCTTTGAGCGCACCTACTTGGCCTATGCGGGCTATCCAGAGTGGTCGGCCAAGGCCGTGCTCGAAAGCGGGGATCTGCTCGAAGGCAAAGGCGAGACCGAGTCTGCTCGTAACACCTACCAATTCTTCCTCGATCTGCCCCGTGCCGACGAGTCGCCCCTCTACGAAGTTATCCGCCAGCGCTCCCAATCCCTTTAAGCTATGAAACGAATATTAGTAGATTGTAGTCGGGTTGCTTCAGCGCCCGATTCGAACAAAGCCGAGAGGCAAGCCACGCTTTTGAGTGGATTCATAAAAACTCCTTCCCTGCCAAGGGAAGGTGATCGGCTTGCCCGATCGGAAGGGTTCTTTACGCATACTCCAGCACCGCAAACCACCCCCACTTGGCACACAAGTGACCCCTCCTCCAGAAAGGAGGGGAGCTTTAGAAACTTAAAGACAGCGCTCGTTATTTTTGCGGCGTCGTGTTTCACGTGCCTTAGCCCGCTCTCAGCCAAGCCCGAGATCAACATGCGCTTGCAATACACGCAGCAGACAAAGGACGTTATTCTGACCGGAGTGGAAGGCGGCGAAATCGTCTTTCGTCCAACGGGGCGAGATAACGGAGGCCGCGCCTACCTCGAAATGGATGAGTTGATCCGTCAACGCGGCACGCTCAATTTCCTTTTCCCGCAAAAGTTCTACGACGCGATCGAAGCTCTAGAGCGTGGTCAAGCGATTCAGGCTTTGCCTGTGATCCGGGAGCATGCTCAGCCCTTTGTCGAATACATGGAGCTTAGTCACTTGCCGGGCAATCTATTGCCGACGGTCTTATCGTATCTCGAAGTATTGACCGCTGCGGGCGAGTGGAGCGAAGCGGCCGATGTCGCGACGCGTCTCCCTCTGCGACTTGCGCCGCCCAGTGTGCTAGATCGCATCGGTCAACTGGCTTTAACTCTGGCCGAGGCGGAGCAGACTACAGCACTTGATCGTGTGCATCAGCACATCCTCTCGTCGCGGAAACTTTCCGATGCGCGCCTCGCCGTCGTTCTCAATCTGGCTAACGAATGGCGTGAACGTGCCGACTATGTACGCGCCTTCGATCTCTACCGTAAAGTCCAAGTGTCGGAGGGGCAGTATCAAACACGTGCCCGACTTTGGGTGGCCTACTGCAGCTTCTACCTCGGGCATGACTTGGTGCCGACGGCCTTTCTTGAGAACCTCCCAGAGATGGATGTATCCACCCCTGGTTATTCCCTGCGCGAGTTGATCAAAGCCCGGCTGAGCCTGCGCGACGAGGACTACGCCGCTGCCATGCGCTCTGCCGCGGAGGGTAAGACCTATGCAAACTCGACCGACCCTTGGTATCCCGAGTTGCTCTACACCGTCGCCACAGTCTATGCTCGCATCGACATGAAGCAGGCAGCCATCGCCGCGCATCGCGAACTTTCCATTTCTTTTCCTGATAGTCCTTGGGCTGTCAAAAGCCTGAACGATCTCCAAGCCTTAACCCCCGAAGTATCCGCATTATGAATATAAAAATAATTAACTTTAATTTTACCCCAGGTCGAGTGGCTCTCGTGCTGTGGGCGTTCGTCTGTCTCGTAGGCATCGCCCATGGGCAAACTGATGTCGCCGTAGAATCGGGACCTGCCGAGGAGAATATCACTATCTGGACGATGTTCCAGCAGGGTGGCTGGGCGATGTATCCGCTGCTGGCCTTCTCCGTAGCGACCGTCGGTTTGGCTGGCTACTGTGCGCTCATTATTAAAGAGAAACGCTTCACCCAGCCCGAGGCTACGGCTGATCTGCGCAGCGCAATCGAGGCGAAGGATGCCGCCGCTTGTCTCAGCGCTTGCGACGCGCACCCTGGTTACATGACAGATATTCTACGCCTCGGCTTTGAAACAGTAGGGGAGGGGCACGACGCCGTGACCGAGGTAAACGAAGCACTCGAAGAGCGCGCAGGCAAGGTGCTCGCTAGCCCGTTGGTCTTTGTTCAATACCTACAAGTGGTCGCTTCCGTCGCTCCGATGATGGGGCTGCTCGGCACCGTCAGCGGTATGGTCAAGGCCTTCCGCAACATCGCCGCGCAAGGGCTCGGTAAGCCCGAACTTTTAGCCAACAATATCTCCGAAGCACTCGTCACCACCGCGAGCGGCCTGCTCATCGCGATTCCCGCGCTGATGTTTTATTTCTACTTTAAGAATAAATACATGGCCGCCTCGTCCGGTATCTACGAACGCCTCGGCGTAATGACCCGTCTGATGAAAAAGAACGGCATGGTCACTGAGAAATAGACCACACCTAGCCTAGACACTGACACCAGTATTCGCGATGAAACCCCGCCCCATAGAAGAAACGAGCGACATGCCCGATCTCACTCCGATGATCGACATCGTCTTCCTGCTCATCGTCTTCTTTATGACGGTGGCCAATATGCAGGTGCAGCAGCTTGTCCCGATTAACATTCCCATCGCGGAGAATGCCAGCATCCCCGAAGAACGCGGCATCCGTACGACAATTACGATCAAGTCCGACGGTAGTCTCTTTTATGGTTCGCAATCCACTGTGATCGAAGACCTGCCCGGCCTCGTGGCTCAGGGCAAAGTTTCCTCGCCGGATCTTAAAGTCTACCTCCGCGCCGACGCCAACGTGCCCTTTAAAGAAGTTCGCAAAGTCTTCGCCGCTGCTGCTCAGGGCGGCGTGCCCAACATCATCTTCGCCACTTACCAAAGCGATAAGTAAGTCCTGACTTCTAACTCCTTTTTTCAATGAAAGCCAAACGCCTCCAGATTCCAGAAGACAAAGTCGATCTCACACCGATGATCGACATCGTCTTTCTGTTGCTGATCTACTTCATGGTCACTACCACGATCGTGAAGCAGGAGGCCGACCTCGGGGTGAAGCTACCTTCCAGCGTGGCCGCGCCGCCCGATACACCGCTGCCCGAGCAACACTACATCGATATTCTGCTCGATGGCACTGTCATGCTCAACGGCGTGCCGACCGATAATCCCGGTAGTATCGCTTTGCCCAATCTCACGCGCACGCTCAATCAGCTCAAGCTCTCCTCGGATCGCGCCGGTTTAAAGACCCTCGTCATCATCCAACCCGACCCCGAAACCTACCAACAGAGCGTCGTCAATGTACTCAACGCGCTCAAAGCCGTCGGTATTAAATCGATTTCCTTCGGCGAGGGCGGGTAGCACTCTTACTTGTAGAACGATGACGATAGTCATTGTTAGGCGATTTGAGCGATCTAAGATTGGCTGTCGTCATCGTTCTACGATTTATGATCGCGGCATTTTCCAAACTTGCTACCTGCTCGACCGGTCGCTAGACAATCAGATATGAAAAACATCCTCCACTACTGTCTACTACTCGCCCTGCCTTTTTCACTTTCTGCTGACGAAGATACTTGGAATATCGTTCGCGGAATCCTCGCCCCGCCCACCGAGCAGGGGCAGCCCGCTCAAAATAAGCCGGCAGTTAGTCAGGTCATCAGGCAGTACCCTTTCAATCCCGACTATCCCGATGTCTATCTCGGCGATAGCGGCTCGGAGATCGAATCGATCTTCCTCGAAATGGTGCTCTACGGCCAAGCGCAACAGAACGAGCAGCACTTCGTCGTAATTAGTGGTCGCTCCTCTAAGGGTGCCTTCCAGAAGAAGATCACCTTCGCGGGCTTGGATGAACTCCTCTACTTTCAAGATGTCTTCGAAAATAAGAAATACGACCGCATCTATTTCTACTCGGATAGCGTCAACGAGTCTGACTATCTCTTGCTCAAGAGCCCCCGCCGCGAGGCACCACAACTTTAGACCTGAGGGTGCTCTAGAGTAGGCTCGCTTTTGGGTGCGGCTTGCCGGCTCTATCGCGTATAATTACATGTGCGGCATGAGGCCATGCCGCGCTACCTCTATTGCCGGGTATCAGACCCGCTCTCCAGCTCCTGTGCGTTTTGAGCAGGCGGGACTCCCACTCCTTTCAGCGCGTACACAAAAAGGCCCCGCCTGTGCCGTATTAGTGGGAGATCTTAGCCTTTTGAGTCTAAGGTGGGTGCTTTCCTCGTAAGTTTTTGTCTTCCGGTTGACGGCTGGACAGCTACCTACGCGGGGCAAGCTCCCGATTGCTAAAGAGTAAAGGACAGATACTCCGTTAAGTCTCGAACACTGCAGGGTTATTGGGAAACTACCTCATCCGCTCTAGGAAGCAACTGGAAATGTAATCAATCGCCGAAAGAGGGTTCAATTACACCCGGCGTAAGCGGTAAAAAATTGTAGTCCATACTCCGAGCTGGCTGGACAAGCGCTCCTAATCGGACAAGCTATATAAGTATGAAGATCTTACCTCAGGAAATTATCGCCCACAAACGTGATGGATTGGCTTTGAGCCGTAGTGAAGTGGAGCAATTTGTCTCCGGAGTGGTTTCGGGGGATTTTAAAGACTATCAATCGAGCGCCTTACTGATGGCGATACTGCTTAAAGGGATGACACCCGAAGAGACGGGCTGGTTGACCGAGGCGATGATGCGCTCAGGGCGTATTGTCGAACTGCCCGAAATCTCTCGTCCGAAAGTCGACAAACACTCCACCGGCGGGGTGGGCGATAAAGTTTCCCTCATTCTTGCACCTTTGGTGGCCGCCTGTGGGCTCTGTGTGCCGATGATGAGTGGTCGCGGCCTTGGCCACACTGGGGGAACTCTGGATAAATTGGAGGCGATTCCCGGTTTCCGCACAGGACTGACCGACGCGGAGTATCGCAGCCAGCTCGCTTCGATCCACCAAGCCATGATCGGACAGTCGGCCGACATCGTGCCCGCCGACCGTAAGCTCTATTCACTGCGCGATGTCACCGGCACGGTTGAGAGTATTCCTCTCATCTGTGCGAGTATTCTCAGTAAGAAACTAGCCGAAGGCATCGATTCACTCGTGCTCGATGTGAAATGTGGTTTGGGTGCTTTTATGAAGACCGAGGCCGAGGCGCGTCAGCTCGCCGAATCGCTCGTCGCGATCAGCGCAAGCATGGGTAAGCCCACCACGGCGCTACTTACGCGTATGGATGAGCCGCTTGGGCGGATGATTGGTAACTCGCTCGAAGTGATCGAATCGATCGACTGCCTGCGCGGGGAGGGGCCTGACGATTTGATGGAAGTGACGTATGCACTGTGCGCAGAGATGCTCATCCTCGGTGGCGTTCAATCGACGCAAGAAGATGCGCTCGCCGCTCTAAAAAGTGCCATCGACTCCGGCGCGGCCTTAGATGGGTTTCGCGCGCTCGTCGAGGCGCAAGGAGGCGATGCGGGCGTCGTCGATGATTACACCCGTCTACCACTTACGGAAAAGACCAAAGATATTTCGCTACCGAACGAATCCCCCATGTTTATCGCAGGCCTCGATGCCCGCAGCTTCGGCGATGCCGCTTGTCTCCTCGGCGCAGGACGTGTCAGCACCGATTCGGTGATTGATCCCGCCGTCGGCATTGAGCTGCTGAAGAAAGTTGGCGACCCTGTTCAGCCAGGCGAGCCAATCGCTCGTATCCATTATCAGGATACAGCTTCCTTGGAAGCTGCCGAAGCAAGGCTGCAGACCGCGATTAAACTTTCCGAACAAGCACCCGACGTTTTACCTATGGTCATTGATCGCATCTGCAATTCGTAGCAGCGCAGTCCACTTAACCTACTAGAAGTAAAACCAAGTTAAAACTATGAAACTCCCCACACTACCAAGCGAACTGACAGACTTTAAACCTGAGATTGGCCTCATCCTCGGCTCGGGGCTCGGCTTCTTTGCCGACGATCGCATCGAAGTGGTCGGTCGACTGCCCTACGGCGAGATCGAAGGCTTCCCCGTTTCCACCGTTCCCGGACATGCGGGGCAGTTCGTTTACGGCACGCTCGAAGGGAAGCGCGTCATCTGCATGCAGGGGCGCTTTCACTTCTACGAGGGCTATGCAATGTCCGAGCTTACTTTACCCATCCGCCTAATGAACCAAATGGGCGTGCATACGCTCTTCGTCACCAATGCAGCAGGCGGGATCAATCTCGACTATGTGCCGGGTGATTTCATGATGCTCAGCGATCATATCAATGGCCTCGGCACCAATCCGCTGATCGGCTGGAAGGGCGACGAGGGTGTCCGCTTCCCTGACATGACGGAGGTCTACAACGGCGCGCTTCGCACGAAGATCCGCGAATGGGCGAAGGCGCATCAAGTTGATTTGAAAGAGGGCGTCTATCTCGCTACGACCGGCCCTAGCTTTGAAACGCCGGCAGAGGTTCGCGCCTTTGCCACACTCGGTGCCGACGCGGTCGGCATGTCCACCGTGCCCGAAGCCATTGTCGCGCGTAAATTCGGTATGCGGGTGCTAGGCATTTCCTGCATAACCAATGCCGCTGCGGGGATTTCGAAGACAGAACTCACCCACGAAGAAGTTTCCGAAACCGCCGATCGTGTGCGCCCCCAGTTTGCGGACTTGCTCTCCGCCGGAGTGAAACTAGCATAAACGACTATGGCTACTGATCTCTCCTCTCATCCACTGATACAGCATTACTTGACGATCCTTCGCGATCGTTCGACCAAAGCCTCCGAGTTCCGCAGATGCTCTAAGGGTATCACTGAAGTGATCATGGTGGAGGTCGCCAAACTTCTCAGTCTTGAGCCGATCAAAGTCGAAACACCGCTAGAGACGACAGACGGTGCACGCCTCAGTTCGGGCGTCGTCTTTGTTCCCATTTTAAGGGCAGGCCTCGGTATGCTCGACCCTGCTATGGGGATTATCCCTGGCTCCAGTGTCGGCTACATTGGCATGGAGCGCGACGAGGCCACCGCCGAGGCGAGTTGTTACTACGCCAAGATGCCTGACCTCAGCAATAGTTCGCAGGTCTTCGTCCTCGACCCCATGCTCGCAACTGGTGGTTCTGCCGCGCAGTGCGTCGACCAGATCAAAGCGCATGGTGCCAAAAAAGTGAACATGGTCTGCATCATCGCCGCCCCCGAAGGCATCGCCGCCTTCGAAGCCGCCCATCCCGACGTAAAGATCATCGCAGGCAAAATTGACCGCGAGCTGAACGATCAAAAATACATCCTCCCCGGCCTCGGAGACTTCGGGGATCGATTGTTTATTACCTGAGGCACTTACTTCCCAGGTCTTGGTCTATCGAATCAATGAAGATGAATTTTAAAACTCAGAGCACTGATCTTATCTATCCACTAAAAATAGCGAAGAACCATTTTAATCAGCTAACTGCTTGAGGACAAACGTAGAAGCGACAATCCTGTCGCTTTCCTGCGTCAGAGTTGGGTTGGTGCCGCAACACATGCGTAATACCTGAAAAGCGACAGGAGTGTCGCTTCTACGATGGACTACGCTTTTTCCGTCTTTTCTTCGACTACAGCTTCGGCTTCGACTGCGGGTTCGGCCTCGACTGAGCTCACTGACTCGACTTTTTTCGGTGCAGGAGCTGGTTTGGCGGCTGGCTTTTCGGGCTCTTCATCCATCGCTGTACGGATGTCTTGTTCGATGTCCGTAGTGGCTTTCTTGAACTCGCGGATCGATTTGCCGAATGACTTGAATAACTCGGGCAGACGCTTAGCTCCAAATAGAAGCAATACGATGAGGAAGATCAGGAGAATTTCCGGACCGTTGATGTTTTGGAGAAAAGCGAGCGGGTTCATAGTGTGAAATGATTGATGACAGATGACTGAAATTTAATATAATTTCAACCTATATACCTATTCGGCGGCGGGGTCACGATATATTTTTTCGAGGCGAGCACTTTCTGAGGCGCTGACGGGTGTGGCGCGGTCGTTGATTTTTGGGAGGCCTTCAACGATGTCGGCGGTGCCGAGTCCGATATTGCGGTTTTCACGGGTTTTCAGCGTGGCGGACTTGTTGCCCTCGCTGTCGCGGGTTTCGAGGAAGGTGCCGGCGGTGAACTTGCGGGCGTTGCGCAGAGTGGCGAGGCGCTCGAACTCGTCGACGTGGACGATGGTGGCCTGATCGGTGACGAAAAGGCTGCCGGTCGGAGCGGAGCCAATTTGCTGATCCCCTTCGGTTACGCGGACGCCGCGCGGCCCACCGCAACCACTGAGAAGCGAGAGAGTAACTGCACCGAGTGCGAGTAGGAGTAGGGCTTTGTGGTGCATGTTAGGTGGATGGGACTGTTTCTTTCGTATCACAAGCAGGCTGCCAGTGCTACATTATTTGTGTTTGGCGTTCTCTCGCTTGATGCTGTCCATGCCGGGTTTTTCGAGATTGATGTCGCCTTCGAAGAAACCGTGAAGCTGGCGAATACGTGTAGGGTGACGCATCTTACGGAGCGCTTTGGCCTCGATTTGGCGGATACGCTCACGGGTGACTTTGAACTGGCGGCCGACTTCCTCCAGGGTGCGGGAGTAGCCGTCGGCGAGGCCGAAGCGAAGTGAGAGCACGCGGCGCTCACGCTCGGTCAGGGATTCGAGCACGTCGGTGATCTTCTCACGGAGCAGGCTGTAGGCCGTCATATCGTAGGGGTTTTCCGCGCCTTTGTCTTCGATGAAGTCACCGAAGTTGGTGTCGTCGGAGTCGCCTACGGGGCTCTGCAGGGAGATCGGTTGCTGCGCCATCTTCATGATGGACTGCACGCGCTCGATCGGAAGGTTCATCTCGTCGGCGACTTCTTCGGCGGACGGTTCGTGGCCGAGCTCTTGGAGAAGTTGCTTCTGCACCTGCATGACCTTGTTTAAAGTCTCGATCATGTGCACGGGGATACGAATCGTCCGTGCCTGATCCGCGATGGAGCGAGTGATCGCTTGGCGAATCCACCATGTGGCGTAGGTCGAGAATTTGTAGCCGCGCCGGTATTCGAATTTCTCAACCGCTTTCATCAAGCCCATGTTGCCCTCTTGAATCAGATCGAGGAAGGAGAGGCCACGATTAGTGTATTTCTTAGCAATCGAAATTACGAGGCGAAGGTTAGCCTCGACCATCTCGGTCTTGGCCTTGTGGGCTTCGCGCATGCCGAGGCGAACCAGGCGGATGATTTCCATGAACGCGCGGGAGTCCATTTTGAATTCGGTTCTGATCTCCTTGAGTCGTTTGTTGGTCGCCTTGACGTCGACCTTCGTCTTGCGACGAGCGGAAACCATGTCGGCGGCTTCGAGATCGTCGTAGAGCGTGGAGACTTCGCGGTAGATCGGTGTGAGGTCGGTGAGGAAGCCTTCAAAGCATTTGAGCTTGAGGCAATACTTACGCAGCACCTTGCGGAGCTCTCCCTCGTATTTGATCATACGGGTGCGGGCGCGCTTGGCGTTGGACTCGTTGCTGGCGTTGATGTGGCTATCCCAAGCCGCGTAGATGCGCTCGCCGAGGCGGTGCGCTTCTTCGAGCAGCTTAGGCAGACTGTTGAAATAGGCTTCGCGGCTCTCGATCTTTTTATCCAGCACCACGCGGTCGAAGCGCTCCTCACGGTTGAGGAGTTTCTGCACGATGTTGTTTTGAAACTCAAGTGTGAGTGCGGTCGAGAAGAGGGCGTCTTGTGCCTTCAGTTCGGCCTTTTCAATGCGCTTGGAGATGGCGACTTCTTCTTCACGAGTGAGGAGAGGCACTTGCCCCATCTGCTTCAGATACATCCGAACAGGATCGTCGAGGATGTCGTTCTGCGAAGTGCGGACTTCCTTCTCCTCGGTCTCTTCCTGGCGCGCCTTGAAGGCTTCGACCTCGTTATCGTCGAGGATTTCGACTTCGAGGTTTTGCAGGATGGAAATAACGTTTTCGATTTCGTCGGGATTGTTGACGGAATCGGGCAGGGCGTCGTTGATGTCCTTATAAGTTAGGAAACTCTGCTCTTTGGAAAGGCGGATCAGGTTACGGATGCGCTCATTGAGTTTCTCCTGTGCTTTAGGAGAGAGCTTACGCTTTTTGGCGACCTTCTTAGTGGCGGCTGCGAGTTTCGCGTCGTCTGTTTCGTCGTCGACTACAACCTTCTTCTTGGCCGCAGTCTTCTTTGGAGTAGCCGCTTTTTTAGGGGCTGCCGCTTTTTTCGCAGCGGCTTTTTTAGGGGCGGCTTTTTTCTTAGCGACCACCTTCTTCTTCGCGGGCGCAGCCTTCTTTTTGGCGACGACTTTTTTCTTGGCGGGCGCGGCTTTCTTTTTGGCAGCTACCTTCTTAGCGGGCGCCTTCTTGGCCGGAGCTTTTTTCTTCGCTGGCGCGGCTTTCTTTTTAGCAACTACCTTTTTAGCAGGTGCTTTTTTAGCGACCTTCTTTTTCACCGGTGCTTTTTTGGCGACGGTTTTCTTGGCGGGCTTTTTGGCGGTTTTCTTTTTCGCGGCTGACATAATTTATTTAAGGAAGTGGTGCGGTCTTAAAGTTCGAGTTCTAAAGGATGGGCGACGTTGCGGAGCATTTCTTTGCGCTCTCGCATCAGGCTGATCTGTGTTTCGGTGTCTGAATTGATGATCTGTTGTTCCAATGTTTTAACCTTGGCTTCTACATGATTCCGGCGGAGGCGTTCGAGGCAAAATACGATTTGTTTGGAGGGTTCTTCGACGCTGAGTTCGCGAGAGTGGATGTCGGCTAGGAGTTGGCGTTCTTCGACAGTATCAATGACCGTTTCGATTTGGTCGACTGACTCAATCATGCCCTCACGCAGCTCGGCGAGGAGACGGGAGAGCAGTTTGCCTGTCGTTGAGTCTGTATTAATCCATTCGTAATCAATAATTTCTGAAAGTTTATTGCCGTATTCCGGATGATGTAGAACGAGCCAAAGTAGTTCCCAAGTGGCCTGTGTCAATAGCGGGTCTCGGGCTGGCTTTGGCGCGGGTTCGGAGGCTTGTTCGCGCTTGAATGAGGGTCGGGGGGCGGGGACTTTTTGAAAGTCGCGCAGTGCGGCCTGCGGATCGACATTTACAAGGCGCGCGGCGATCTGGATGTAGTCCTCGCGGGCGACCTCGGAGGGCACGTGATGGAGGAGCTCAAAGACGGAGCGCAGAGCGGTGGTCTTTTCGTGGGTGGTGGGGGCGCGGCCTTCGGGCAGGCTGTCCGCGATGAGTAGCTCGATGCCGCTCTTGGCCGTCTTACGGAGTGGCTCGAGTGCATCAGCTCCGTGCTCGCGGAGGAGGTCATCGGGATCGGCCTTTTCGGGCAGGAGGAGGAAGCGGAACTCCAGGCCGGCTTTGAAGGCGAGCGGGAGCGCGCGGAGTGCCGCCTTGCGGCCAGCGGAATCGCCGTCGAGCAGGCACTCGATACTGTTCGGCTCGTAGCGGCGGAGCAGGTGCATTTGGTCGTCGGTGATGGCGGTGCCCTGGGGGGCGACGGCGGTGTGGAGACCGACCGACCAGCAACGGATGGCGTCGAGCTGGCCTTCGACCAGTAGGAAGCTGCCGCCGTCTTTGAGATGGGTGCGGGCGTGATCCATGCCAAAGAGGATGCGGCCTTTGTGGAAGATGGGGGTCTCGGGCGAGTTGACGTATTTGGCCTCGCGGGCGGGATCGTCTTCCGGAGTCTGCGGGAGCTGGCGCGCGGTGAAGGCGACGACGCGACCTTGCACGTCGCGGATGGGGATCATGAGGCGGCCGCGGAAGCGGGATTTGAAATACTCGTGCTTGTGCTCGTTATCTCGGGCGAAAAAGAGACCGGACTGGTGCATCGCAGCGGTCGAGATATTGCGCTGCTTGCAATAGAGGGCGAAGGCGTCGCGGGCGGCGGGGGCGTAGCCGATCTTGACCTCTTTGGCCGTTTCGGCGGTGAAGCCGCGCTGGTTTTTCCAGTAATCGCGCACAGGGGCGGCTTCTTTCGATTCGAGAAACTGCTGGTGGAACCATGTGGTGGCCAGTTCGTGCAGCTCGAAGAGTTGCTTACGCAAGGAAACTTCCTCGCGGGAGGGGCCGCCGGCTTCGTATTCGAGGGTGATGTTAAACTTTTTGGCCAGAAACTCGACCGCCTCGATGAACTCGAGGTTTTCCTGCTTCATAATAAAGGTGAAGCAGTCGCCGCCCTCGCCTGTGCTGAAACATTTATAAAACCCGCGATCCGGATGGACGTAAAACGACGGTGTCTTTTCCTGAGTGAACGGGCTCAGCCCCTTCCACGAACGACCAGCTCGCTTGAGCTGGGCATAGGGCGAGACGACATCGACCAAGTTGACTTGGTGCTTGATGGATTCGATCGAACTTTGAGTGACGCGTGGCAAACTAAAGAGTGACCGCGCTTTGCGCGGAGTGAGAGTGAAAGTTAGAGTGAGCGCGTTCTGCGCGGAGTTTTAATTTCGAGAGCGGAGAGTTTGTATGGTTGCCGATAGGATTGCGATAATTTCGTCGCAAAGTTTTCCAATTTAATAGTTTTCGTATGATGAGCACTTTCACTCTCACTCCGTGCGTAGCACGGCTGCGCGGGCTTCCGGGATGAGCGGGTGGTTGGGCGCGATGTCGATGAAGCGAAGGTAGAGGTTGCGCGCGGTGCCGCCGTCTTTGGAGATGCGCTCATGGCCGCGAGCGAGCGAGAGGGTGATCTCTGGGCTGGAGGGGAAGCGGGCGTAGGCAGTCTCTAGCTCGGCGAGGAAATCGGCGGGTGCCTTCGAGCGCTGAGCGACACGTAAGTAGTCGAGCGTGTAGGCGACTTGACGTGGCTCGAGGCGGACGGCTTCCAGCGCGGTGGTCTCGGCGTTATTGAGCTGGCCATCGATCAGATAGGCGCGGGAGAGGAGGTTCCAGATGCCTGCGCGGTTGTTGGCGATGCTGATGGCTGCCCAATATTTGCGGATGGCAGATTTGTAGTCGCGGTCGAGGGTCGCGGTTTCGGCATCAGCCATGAGTTCTTCGATGGTCTGGGGGCGGCCGCTCGGGCGGACGGGGGCGAGAGGCGTTTCGTCCTCGAAACCAGGGAAGGCCTCGAAACCAGGGGAGGCTTCGACGACTGGTGCGGGTGCTGGCTCGATCGGTGTGGTGGTATCGACGGTGTAAGTCGTCTCTTCAGCTAGAGGCGCTTGATCGTAGCTGATTTCAAAAGTGATTTCTGGGTCGGCGGGCTCGATTGCGATATTCGGGTCGAAGGCGATGGCTTTGCTGGTGCTTTCTCCGGCTGAGCTGTCTTCGATCAGGATGACGTCGGATTCTTCAATCTCGATGGCGGGTGTGTCGGCCATAGCTTCGGCAGCTTCCATATCGGCGATGATTTGTGCTTTGCCCTCGGTGGTCGGGGTTTCGGGGCTGTCAGCATCGTCCGTATCTGCGGTTTCAGTTAGTGCGGCAGCTTCGGCGGCGGCTTTGGCCTCGGTCGCTTTCTTGGCGGCTTCGGCCTTCGCGAACTTGGCCTTCATTTCGTCCTGAGCCTTGCGCCAGCGGGTCAGTTCTTGGCGGGCTTGTTGCCATTGGCTGGCTTCGACCGCGCCGGGGAATTGTTTGTCAAGTTGCGCGATGGAGGCTTCGGCACCGGTCCAGTCTTTCTGACGAAGGTTGATCTCGAGCAGACCGAAGAGCGCCGTCAGCGCATTGTCATCGTCATTATCGGCGGCCATTTCGAGCCATGCCTCTGCTTGGGGCAGGTTGCCGACTTTGACGAAGAGTTGGCCAATCGCGGCCGCGGTTTCGGCGCTGGGCTTTCTCTTCTCCGGGTCGACCCCCTTTAAATAGGCATCGAGCACGGGCTGAACCTTGTTCTCCGCTAGGCGAACTTGCCCGAGGCGGATCCATAGGTCGGGCGTCATGGCCTCGGGTGCTTGGGTGGCCAGCTTTTCGAGGAGGTGTCCGGCGGGTTGGTTCGCGGCTTCGAGGGTCTGATAGGTCTGGAAAAGTAGCTCTGTGTCGTCGGGTGATTGGAGGTAGGCCTGCTCTAGAAAGAGGGAGGCCATGCTGGCGTCGCCATCTGCAGCATAGATTTGGCCAATCGATTTGAGGATTTTGATGTCGTCAGGGTATTGCGTGGCCAGATCTTCGAGGATCGTGAGGGCTTCGGCGTTCGCGCCTTCAGCTGAGAGAGAAAGGGCTTCTTTGATCTGCGCGGCCTTTTTTTCTTCGGGGCTACTGCAACCTACGAGCAAAGTTAAGGTCGTGACCAGTGTGATGAAGAATACGCTTTTGAAGTTTGCTTTTAACATGGGCGGTAATTGTGTTCGGTTTGTGAGTGCATTTAGCAACAAAACGACGGAGCCTCCACTCTCGTTTCCGCTTCATAGCTGTCAAGTGGATAGGCAGCGTGGTGGGAGCTTGTCTGCTTTTATAATAGGAGCCATCTTGTTCGGCCTATGTAGTGCGGTTTCGGCGGCACTTGTTCCGCGTGCGCCGCTTGGGCTGGTCTGGGAGTCGCCGATTGCAGAGGGGAGTCTTTACTATTCTGAGGTGGCGCAATTGGTGGAAGCGTATGAGCGCGAAGTCGGCCAAGCCCTCAAGCCGGGCGACCGGGCAAAAGTTGCCCTCAAAATTAACACGCGCGGCCGTGCCGGACTGAGCACGCCGCTACAGCTCATTCGGGCGGTCGTCGAAGCCCTCGAGTCTCGCGGCTATGATCGCGGCTCGATTTTGATCGTCGATTATTCCGCGCATAATCTGCGTGAGGCCGGTGTCATGCCGTCGCTCAGCCAATCGGCTGCAATGTTTGAAGGGTGTCCGGTGCTGGCTCTGGATACCGAGCAATACTACGACTTAGACTGGTTTTACGATAGCCCGCTGCCGCCCGCCTTGCAGCAGGAGCCGCAACTCTTCGCGGAGGCACGCCGCTCGGCGCAGCTTGAGGAAGGGGCGCAGGGGCGTAAGAGTTTCTTGCCCAAGCCGCTGCTCTTCGAGGTCGATTTTTGGGTCAATCTAGCGGTCGGCGTCGATGATCCCGCGCTCGGCATCGATGGGGCTTTGGCTAATGCCACTCTCTGGAATGTGAGCAACAGTCGTCGTTTTCTCGTCAACCAAGCGACCGCCTCGGCCGCCGTCGCCGAAATCGCTGCGATTCCCGAGCTTCAAGAGCGCCTCGTGCTCAACTTTATTTCGCTTGAACGCTATCAGTTTATTGCGGGCCCCTTCTTCAATTCGATCTACACGCGCTCAGAGCCACGGCTTTGGATGAGTAGTGACCCCGTCGCGCTGGATCGCTTACTCTACGACCGGATGAATGCGATGCGCCTGCTCGAAGGTTTTCCCGAGATCGAGCCGATTCCGAGGCAACTGCCCTTTGCGGCGAGTCTTGGACTGGGGGAGTTCGATCGCGATCGTATCCGCGTGCAAGCAGTGGCGCTCCCGACAAGCGGTGTCCGCGTAAGCCCCCAGCCTGAACTCGTGACGCCCCTTCCCGCCGCGCTACCGGAGAAAAAGTCGTGGCTGCAGCGGATCACGCCGTGGTAGCGATGAAACCCCGGTTCTGAGAACCGAGGCTACGCGTGCCATTAGAAAGGTGTAGCCTCCGAACTTTGTTCGGGGGAGCGTTGTGCTGGCACTAGAGCAGTCTGCATTTAATCTGACGCACTGGCTGGCTCGATTTTCTAGCTTCAGCAAGGCGGTCGCGCCAGAGGCGGTTCGAGAACCGTGCTGTCGCGATCCGGCTGCTGCCGGACCGCTGATCAAGAAAATAGCCCAGTCCCGTAGGGATGAGGCCTATGCAGGAGTGGTCCGGTTCACTGCGTGCCCGGTCTTGTCGCTTCGCTCGGAACACGGCGTTGCTGGTTCAGTTACGCATCTCGATGCGCGCCTGAACCAGCGCCTTGCGCTGCTCCGGCATTGGCTCTCACCAGTGCGCCAGAGTAAATGCAGAATGCTCTAGTATCGAAAGAGCGCCTAAGCGCTCCGCCAGTGCGCAATTCGCGCGGCGACCTGATCGGGTCCGGGCATGCCGGGCTTGTCGCGGGCGGCGAGGGCCTTTTCTAAATCGAATGCCTGCACCCAGTCTTCGCTCAGAGCGTCGTGGATCTTAGCGACTTCAGCGAAAGGCAATTCGTTGAGCGGCGTATCCAGCGTTTCAGACAGTCCGACGAGCGCACCGACGACATGGTGCGCTTCACGGAAGGGAACCCCTTTCTTGACGAGATAATCGACCACATCCGTCGCTAGCAGCGCGGGGTCAGCCACGGTGGCGGCGCAGCGTTTGGTATCGGCGGACACACCGGGCAGACACGCAGCCACGCAATCAAGCATGAGCTTAGTCTGGTCGAAACTGTCGAAGACGGGCGGCTTGTCTTCTTGCAAATCGCGGTTATAGGTCAGCGGCAGGCCTTTGACCATGGTGAGGAGCATTTGCAGATTACCCGTCAGCCGCGCCGATTTCCCGCGGATGAGCTCAAAAGCATCAGGGTTTTTCTTCTGCGGCATGAGACTCGAACCCGTGGTGAAGGCGTCGGGCAATTTAACAAAGCCAAACTCAGCACTACTCCAGAGGATAAAATCCTCGGAGAGGCGTGAGAGGTGCACGCCGATCGCCGCACAGGCGGAAGCAAACTGAATAAAACTGTCGCGGTCACTGACGGCATCCATGCTGTTTTGCGTGACTTGAGGATGACCCTGCGCATCGACGAAGCCGAGCTCTTTGGCCACAAACTCGCGGTCGATCGGCAGCGTGGTGCCAGCGATCGCGCCGGAGCCGAGTGGGCAGACGTTGGCCTGCTCTTTGACCGCGGCGATGCGCGTGCGATCACGAGCAAACATCTCCACGTAGGCGAGTAGGTGATGCGCCATCGAAACTGGCTGGGCACGTTGTAAATGAGTGTAACCGGGAATGATGACCTTCTGAGTCTTATCCGCCAGATCGACAAGTGCGGCGATGACCGCAGCAAGCGAGGCATCGACTTCGTCGCACGCGAACTTAAACCAGAGGCGCATATCGGTGGCCACTTGGTCGTTGCGACTGCGGGCGGTGTGAAGCTTGGCGGCGGCCGGAACGTCCTGCGTGAGGGCTTGCTCGATATTCATGTGAACGTCTTCGAGGACTGGATCCCACGTGAATTCGCCCGCTTCGACTTTGGCGAGAATGGCGTCGAGCCCGGCTTTAATCGCGTCGCGCTCCTCCTTGGTAATGATGCCGACATGTGCGAGCATGGCGGCCTGCGCTTGGCTACCTTGGATATCGAACGGGGCGAGCCGTTGATCGAACGACACAGACTCGCCGATGCGGAGCATCAATTCAGCGGGGCCTTCGGAGAACCGTCCGCCCCAGGTTGCTTGCTTTTTACCTTCTGCCATAGCAAAGAGAGTTTTACCCCCTGCCCGCTTTGGCAAATCTAATCCATTCATTAGAAAAAATGATCGTTTGAGTGGGTTGGAGTCCCGCCTTTAGGCGGCCACGTATGCAGCGCCTCTCAAACCTAGCCGCCTAAAGGCGGGACGTAAACCTCAATCCAGCCGGGTGACGATATTCGCGTCATTGGCGTGGGCGATGGCCTCCTCTTTGGAGATAACCTCCTTCTCGACCAGCTCGATCAGGTGTTGCTCCAGCGTATTCATCCCTTCGCCCTGCCCCGTCTCCATCTTACTGTAGACTTGGTGGAGCTTCGCCGTGCGCACAATGTTGGCCACGCCTGAGTTATTTTTCAGAACTTCAAAAACAGGCACCCGCCCGTTGCCCGACTTGCGAGCCAGTAGTTTTTGACTAACCGCAAAAGCCAGTGAAAAGGAAAGCTGCGCTGCGATCTCGGTCGAGCGATCCGCAGGAAACATATCGATGATGCGGCTAAAAGTGCCCTTCACGTCTTTGGTATGGAGGGTCGAGAGCACTAGGTGCCCGGTCTCTGCGGCGGTGAGTGCGAGCTGAGCAGTCGTGGCATCACGAATCTCGCCGACGTAGATGATGTCTGGATTCTCGCGGAGCGCACTGCGGAGGCCATTTGGAAAGTCGCTCAAGTGCTTGCCCAGCTCTCGTTGTGAAATAAGTGATTGCTCACTCTGAAAGACGTACTCGATCGGATCTTCCAGCGTAATGATACGGGCTTTGCGGCTCTTGTTAATATAGTCGATGATACTGGCAATCGTGGTCGACTTGCCGCTCCCCGTCACCCCAGTCACTAGGACAAGACCTTGATTGAGCTCAGTAATGTCCTGCCAAACCTGCGGATTCATGAAGCCGATCTCGTCGATTTCGGGAATATGCTTCGGCAACATCCGCATCACGCAGGCCGTGCCGTCGCGGTCGTGGAAGACATTGAGGCGGAAGTTAATCTTTTCTTCCTCCCATGAATAGCCGGCGTCGATGTCGAGCAGCGAGTTTTCGGCCAGACTCTTGCGTTGCTCTTCACTGATCAGAGGAAAGACCAACTCGCGCAGGATTTCCTCGGTCAGTGGTTCGCCGTCTTCGATTGTTTCCAGATCGCCATCGTAGCGGTAGCGCACCGGCTCGCCCACCTTCATATGCAGGTCAGAGATGCGTGAGATGCCGTCGACCTCCAGCTCCGGATCGGCAAAACTACGAAGTAGATCGATAATGCTAAAGGTGCCGCCCTGGGCTTTATAGACTTTCTTATTAGGGTCAAAATCAGACATCTATGACAATCTTTGGTAACTTTTATTAGAACGCAAGCGGCAAGAAAATGGATATCTATCCGCAACATTGAGGGCGGAGTTCGGAGCAAGTTAAAGGATTCACGCAAAAGACGGTTGCGCCGTGCGATTTACTGAAAACAATAATTCTTTTGAAGACCCGACTACGGAGAAGATTAGATGAGCACAGAATCCAACAAAGACAGTCCTTTCGACAGCATTGAATCCGCGATTGCCGACATCGCCGCGGGGAAGATGGTCATCGTGACCGACGACGAATCGCGCGAAAACGAGGGCGACCTCGTCATGGCCGCCGAAAAAGTAACGCCTCAAGCAGTCAATCAAATGATCATGCACGCCCGCGGCCTGATCTGCGTGCCCATGATGGCACATCAGCTACGCCGCCTCGGAATCAACCCGATGGCTTCGGAGAACCGTGAGTCCCAACAGACCGACTTCGCCATTTCAGTCGACGCCGCTGAAGGCATCACGACCGGCATCAGTGCCTACGACCGCGCAGAGACTATCGGTATTCTAGGCGACTCCAAGTCGGAGTCCGACATGCTGGTGCAGCCCGGCCACGTCTTCCCCCTCCGCGCCAAAGAAGGCGGCGTGCTCCAACGCGCAGGCCACACCGAAGCAGCTGTCGATCTCGCACAACTTGCAGGGCTCAACCCCAGCGGCGTGATTTGCGAGATCCTGAACGAAGATGGTGGCCTCGCCCGGCTGCCCGATCTGATTAAGTTTAAGGCGAAACACGACCTCAAGCTGATCTGTATCGCCGATCTGATCGAGTATCGCCACACTCGCGACAAATTGATCGAGCACGTGCTGACCAAGCCCTTCGAATCTGAGTTCGGCACCTTCGACCTCCACATCTTTCGCAGTATTTTGGATAACCGCCAACACCTCGCACTGACTATGGGCGAGCTGAACGAAGCCCCCACCCTCGTCCGCGTGCAGAGCGAAAACCTCCTCGGCGACATCTTCCGCTCGAAAGCACTCGGCGGCTACAACTCGCTTAGCGCCGCGATGGAGCGCATCGCCAAAGAAAGCCACGGCGTGCTGCTCTACATTGAGCAACCACAAGGCGGCATCCGCGTGATCGAAGGCGAAGACAAAGCCGCCATCAAAGACGTCGGCCCCGCCAAGATGGACTTCCGTGACTACGGCATCGGGGCACAAATCCTCGTCGAGCTCGGCCTCAAGCAAATCCGCCTCATGTCCAGCACCCAGCGCAAAGTCGTCGGCATCGACGGCTACGATCTAGAGATCGTCGAGCAAATCGATGTTTAACGGAGCTCACGCTTCCAGCGTGATTCGATTCAACGACACGCTGGAAGCGTGTAATACTTTCACTACTCGGGGAGGGACTTGTTCCGACGTAGCGCGACAGCGCGGAGATGGTCAACGCATTGCGTTGACCCCGAAGGGGTGACTGAGCGGGTGCCCTCCGGGCAGTGATGGAACAACGAGCGAAGCGACAAGACCCGTCTTCGCTTCGCTACGCCGTGCAGCGAACCGGACCACCCGTAGGGTTAAAGTCCAAACAATCCCAATAGGCTAAACAAAAAAACGGCCTCTCTGCGAAGCCGCCTTTTAAAAGTACTCGAGGAGGGACTTGAACCCTCACGCCTTACGGCACCAGAACCTAAATCTGATGAGCTAATAAGGGCTTTCGTTGATTTTCAATGACTTACAAAGCAAGTAAAAGCACTTAAATGCAGGATAATGCTTGAAAAATAGGCATTGATAGGCATTGATAGGCAAATGACTAATCATGTAAAAGCCCAAAAAAGAGCCGAAAAGAGTCCTTCGCTTGTCCCCATTGCAGATGGTGACATTTTCCGCGTCAACGTCCCCGCCTCAATCTCGACCACAGGAAAAAGGCAGCGACTCAAGTTTGAGTCAAAGAAGCTCGCCGCATTGGAAATCGACCGAATCAAGGGCATGGCCAAAAGATGGGGAACCGAATCCATTAAGATTTCAGCCGCCGCCGCTGAAGATGCCGCTAAGGCGCTCAGCTTACTATCCGAGCACAATGTCACCCTCACCTCGATAGCAAGGCACTGGCTGGAGTGGAAGGCCGCGCAGGACGCTTCATGCACCCTCTCCGAGTTATGGGCTGAACATACCGCTCTTAAATTCAGCACCGTATCTGATAGCTACGCAAAAGCGCTTGAATACTACGGAGCGCCAATCGTGCGCGAACTTGGCAAGGTCACTGTCTCCGCTCTATCCACCCGGCAGCTGGAAAAGTCGCTTGAAAAACACTTTCGGACACCAAGGCAACTTGCCAATGCAAAGCGCACAATTCGCCCGGCGCTCTCATTCGCAATTCGCCGAGGATACTGCTCTACGAATCCTTTTGATCAGATGGAAATCACGAAACTACCGGAAAACGAAATTTGCGTTTTAACGCTAGCACAAGTGAAAGCAGCATTCAATGCGTGCCAAGATCATCGAAAGAGCGAACAGCTGAAAAAGTCTTACCTGCTCGATTGCTCTGATTGTCTGCCAGCATTGGCAATCATGGTTTTCGCCGGAGTCAGGCCAAAGGAGATAGAGCGCCTGCAATGGGATGCAATCCACTTCGACCATGAGGTTGTCACAATCGGAACAGGCGTCGCTAAAACGCGATCAAAGCGCAATATACACATGGAAGCCAACTTGCGGGAATGGCTGGAGCTTGTTCCGGAAGATCACCGCAAAGGCTCGATCACTCCGCCCAACTGGAAAGAGAAGATTAAGGCGATTCGGCACATTGCCAAATTCTCCCATTTGCAAGATGTGCTACGTCATTCGTTCGCAAGCTATCACCTAGCGGCCAATGCTGACCTTAACGCGCTACAAGAGGCAATGGGGCACTCTACGTCAGAAATGATACTTAAGCACTACCGAGCGATTGTTAAGAAGCAAGACGCCGTAAAGTTCTGGAGCATCCGCCCCTACTCCACAGAAGCGAAGATGGAGGCCGTAGGATGAGCAAGGGCAAGCCAAGGAACACGCGTGGGCCGAAAGAAGATATATATCTGGGCGAGCTAGCCGAATTTTCACCAGATGCGAGGGAAAACCGTCTTGTGTTTGGGGATGCCTTGGCAAGTGACTTTAACAAATATGAACAGCCCGTAACTGACATAGAAGGCGACGTGGAGCCGAACCCGCTCACCTTGATTCACCAAGAGCTGATTGCTGTGCACGAAAGACCCAACCAACCTCGACCGTCCAACTTTCTGTCAGCATCATTTCTAGCACCGATGCTCAGTGCCTTAGAAAATCACGATGCAGACTTTTTTCATGCTATCGCTAGGCTTGTAGAATGGCACGAGAAGAATGAGCCAAGAAATGAACTTCATCTCGCGCTAATAGTTCTACGAAATAGAGACGGGTTAAAGTCAGGAACGATCAGCGAAATTGAAGCTGGCTTAACGAATCTGCGGGCAAGCGGTGAATATTCCCAAGCCATGAAATTGCCAGATCGGAAGACGACAAAGGCCGCGTGTGAAAGAGTTGGAATTGACGTTTCGAAGGACTTGCCCGGGAGGCGATAGATATACGGGAAATCATTTTTAGCTTATCCCGTATATCCACAAAAGCACATGCCTTCTTATGGGGGCATGGACCAACAAAAAGCACCAAACACAAAAGAAGCAGAACCCGAAGCACGCGCAATGACGCGTGCTTCGTTCGCCAAACGCTGGGAACTCTCGGAACGATATGTAAGCATACTAATCTCAGAGAATATCCTACCATCCATCAAGCTCGGTCGTAGGTGTGTTCGAGTCCCCATTATCGAGGCCGACGCCGCTTTGCTGGGGTATATCCAGCACGTAAGGGGGGGCAAAGTGAAGCAGCAACTCATACCGAGCCGCAAAGGCCGCTCTAGGAGCGTGTCAGCCTCAGGCCGTCGCAAGATAGATATCTATGCAAGACTGGGGCGTATTACCTCAAGCACTCGATGCAAGGGAAGTAGGTGCCGCCGTGGATAGCTCAAAGACACCGCCCGCACTTGATCGCGATCACAGCGACCGACTTACTCCTATCATTGAGGAGAATTTCATAAAGGAAGTCTTCCAATTTGAGTCCGTGGGGCAGGCTGTCGATGCTGGCATTCGATCCTCGGATTTTCTAGACCCACTTTTCATAAAGCTCTGGGACGCGCTCAGCGAGTTACATGACGCAGGATCAAGCTGCGATAATATCGCCGTTTTTGAACGACTTAACAACGAAAAGCGTATCAATGAAATCGAGCGCGATCAGATCTTAGGCTTAAGCGATATATTGTCAGACTCAACTGGGCTCTTTTTTTCTGAAAGCATAGAGCGACTCCTAAGGCAGTCCCGCAAACGGAATTGCAAAACCTTAGCCGACCGTGCAGGGCGCTACCTTGCCGACGGAAATTTAGACGAAGCTGGCAAACTGATTGAACTCGCAAAAGAAATCGATGAGCAATCAGGAAGCATTGCCAAGTCAAAGCGCTCATCACCTAAGATCGAGCTAGGCATGGAGAATATGCCTAGAAGCTTCGAGGAGGCCGTAGAAGCTCGCCCGCTTGTCGTAGTTGACGGCATACTCTATCAAGGCGGTAAGCTACTTATTGGAGCTGCCGCAAAGGTGGGCAAATCGCATTTTACTATGGGACTATTTCGAGCACTTGCACTAGGTGGGCAATTCCTCAAATGGAGATCCGCCTGCAAGTTGAATGTTCTATACATCGATTTTGAGCTGATGGAGTTTGAACTGCGCGAACGGATGGCGTCCGTTTTCGAATATGACAAAATCCCCGCAAATGTAGGTAGGCTATCATTGCGCAAATTCTCCAATGTGAGAGATCCGCAAGCACTGGGTAGGGTATTGGATGCCGTAGACGTGAGCAAATATGATGTCGTCGTATTTGACTGCCTTTACAAGTTCAACGATGCCGAAGAAGAGAATAGCAACAGTGCGATGAAGAATGTTTGCAGCTGGCTTGATGGAGTCGCGGGCAAGTATGACTTCGCCGCGATTGTGATCCACCATTTCGGCAAAGGAACTCAAGGCGGAAAGTCCATTGCCGACCGCTTCCGAGGTGGATCATCACTTGCAGGCGACTTTGACGCAATGCTCAGCATTACGCCACACGACGAGGAAAATCATTTTATCATCGAGAGCGAAGTGCGAAGTTTTAAGAAAACAGACCCATTCGTGACTCGCTGGGATTATCCTCACTTCGTAGTAGCCGACGAAAAAGACGCAACGGCACACGCCAAGCCCGGAGCCAAGCGCAAGGCTTCCGACTCGCAGCTACTGGAAGTCGTGCCAATCGGCGAAGAAAACGCACTACTACCGAGAGACATAAACCATGGCTATTCCGATGACTCTACATTCAAGAAATATGCTAAGAATAATGGCGAAATCAGAGTCCTAAAGCTAAAAACCGATTCGGGACAACCTGCTAACCATTATTACCGTTCTCTAAGGTAGGGTAGATTACATGATTACTAATTCACAATACCTTCCTACCTTTCCATCTATCCCACTGTTTAAGGGCTATAAGGTAGGGCGAATCATCCGCCCACCTTTACTCACGCGGCATCTAGGACGGGGACAGCAGACCTCAGGCTGTTCCCAGTCCTTCAAGGTAGGTATGATTAATCAATTCTCTATAGGACACACCTTACCTTGTGTGGGCGGCGGCGTGAAAAGGGTCTGATACGGGCGGTTTGATATTCCTACGGGAGTGTGGCGGAGAAAATTGGACACCTCACCTATGGCGTAGCAAGTCGCTACCTTCGAGCGCCTTAGAGCCTAACAAAATAAGAGAAGAATAGATCTTTTAGAGATTATGAAGAAAATTGGGCAATAATGGCCTAAAATAAGGTAGTTTCAAACCGCCACGATTACACCACTTTTAAAACGCCGCTGACACCTTGCACTATGCAGCGAGTGAAGCACACGAAGCCGCAAGTGATCCAACTCAGGACGCGACGACAACCCCGGCGGCATGTTGGCACCGTCCGAGGCGATCAACTCGACATACGTCCGTGAGACTTCGAAGCCGTTGCAAGAGGTATGCTTTCCTCAATGGGCTGGTTTCACGTTGCCAACGTCTAGGACTTCTTAAATTGATAGGGCATGAAGAAATTCCTAGTATATTTAGAGCCAGAGAATCTAGTCTCAGTGTTTCAAGTCGAACTTCGTTATACCAAGAATAACGCTCTCGCCGCAAAAAACTTAAAAGCTGGTAAGCAAGGCTTCTTTTCGATCAGCGACATATTAGGAGTATTTGACGAGCAAGAAGACGCTGAGACGCTTCTATCTAAGTACGGACAGATTCAGGAAAAGGAACAGCAAATCAAATTACTGAACAAACCTAAGATAGATAAGCTAAATGTAAAAATCGAAAGGCTGGAAGCTAAGAAGTATAAATATGAAGAACAAACTGAACGACTAGAAGAACGCATTCAGAAAAAAGATGCGGCTCTTGAAAGATTATATGAGTCTGAATCAAGCAATTTTGCGCGTGTTAAAAAACTAGAGAAGGAATCAGAAGAATTAACAGACAAGGCTAATGCGCTTGATGAAAAATGTGATGAGCTAACGAATGAAATTAATAAATTAGAAGGTCAAGTTGCTGATTTTCAAGAATTAGAAAATAGAGCTACTTTGGATTTTTTAGACCAATACAAGGCAACGGCCGAAGTCAGTATTAAAACATTTGAATTAGAGGATAAAACTCCAGTTGCAGAAAATAATCCTTTTAATGGATCAGAAGGCACAGGCAATAAAACTACTTCACGGATTAAACCCGGACCTAAGAACAATAGTTTGTTTAGTCGCCTGTTTTCAACCCCACGCAAACGACTCGAAAAGCGTTTAGGCAGGCGTGGTAAGTTTGCGATGGATGAAGTTCTCGAATGGTGCTTTCAGTATGGCATTCATCCTGACGAATTAGAAATTAACTTTGAGGAATACAATGGCCGATTGAAAGTCGATTGGCATGGGTATAATGACAATGCTCTGTATTCTGGAGGGAACATTGAACCTCGGCAGGAACAGCTGATCTAACGCCGTGGCGAGCCTCGTACCGTTGCAAGGGGCAAGGGATGCCACTCAGAGGATTTAAACGTCTATTTGAGGCTATACATAAGCACGCTGGACAGTTTGAGCGGGCGATGTGTGTCAGAACACCTTTAAGTAATTTTAAGCCTTCCGTCCCCGGTGATTGAGAGCCTCGACGCAACGAAAGAACTTTTCCAAAATCCTACGGACTGTATCACAAAGCAGATCTCGCATAATATTACGAACCGCTATACATTATTCAGGCATACACGCCCGCACATCGCAGTCAATTCTCTCGCGAAGGTTAAATCTTGCCGTTTATCCATGAGCGGATACCTATTTACTTATGAAATCACTAATCATCGTATCTCTAGTCTTCAGTCTCTGCACTGCCTACCTACAAGCTGGCTCGGTTCAGATTCCGTCACAAGTGAAACAGCAAATTAAAGCGGCGGCGGCGGAAAAGTGGAACGGTAACTACGAAATGCAGGCGTTCATGATTAAAAATCAGTCAGAAGCATATCAAGAAATAATGAATTGGGCATCTGAAAACAGAACGAGCGAAGTCGCTAAGGGTATATTTAGAGCCGCTCAGAAAAAATGGCCGGGTAATTATGAAATGCAAATGTTTATGGTAAACACTCAGGTAGAAGCTCTTATGGAATTGGCGCGTTGGCTTGCTGAGAGTAAGAACAATTCCATACTACAAGAGATCATCATTGCCGCTCAAAAGAAATGGCCGGAGAATTATGAAATGCAGGTTTTTACGATCAAAAATCAGGTAGACGCATACAATCAGATTAACAAATAGTCTATGCGATGACAATAGCCGTTCCAGGAGCAGCAATAAAAAGCCTAGATTTGCCGCCGTCCGAAAACTCACTGCAATTAATTGAAACGAGGATTTCCGCAGTTACGCCAACCGCCCGCGCTCAAATGAAGACTGGGCAAAAAGATTAACAATAGAGAGAGAGAGAGAACGCTGAATTTATGAAAAAATGTCCCTCCTGTAAACATGCCGTCAGCCCGAAGGCCGAGACTTGCCCCAATTGCGGACACCCCATTAAAAAGAAGACTAGCGGCTGTGCATGGCTATTTCTAATCGCCCTTGTCGGCATTATGATCATGGCAGCGATTGGTGGCAGCGAAGGCAGCAGCAGCAGCAGCCATAAAGAGACTGACCCCGAAGACTATGCGATCACCATGAGCTGGGTATTTGTCAAAAAAAACCTCAAATCCCCAAGCACTGCAGAATTTGGGAGAATCAGCGAATACACCCTCTATGCGCTCGAAGGCGAAGGCTGGGAACACGCCTACGAAGTGCGCGGCCCCGTTGATTCACAAAACGGATTTGGAGCCATGATCCGCAGCCAATACATCTCCCAGTTGCAATATCTAGGCGAGGACAACTGGTCACTAATTGATCTAAGATTTGAATAATTAAAGAGATTCCCCGAATTGAGCTAACAAGCCTTCTCGAAAGCCACCACAGCACCGCTTAAAGGTGGATACTATCAATTCAAAATAGGCATTTCATAGGCACTGGAAAATAAATTGGAATCAGCAATGATCTAAGCGAATTACGTAAACCATTGCTAGCCAAAGCCAAGTGCTCGAGGAGGGACTTGAACCCTCACGCCTTACGGCACCAGAACCTAAATCTGGCGTGTCTGCCAATTCCACCACCCGAGCATTTGAAGCCTTTAACTTAAAGCACTGTGCTTTAAAAAGCTTTGACTACTTTCACTACTTTCACAAGTGGTGGCCGGACCCAGAATCGAACTGGGGACACAAGGATTTTCAGTCCTCTGCTCTACCGACTGAGCTATCCGGCCACTCTTGAGAAAGGCGGCATTAAGATAACGCGGTTTCCACGCGTCAACTGAGTTTTTTACTTATTTTTCGAGAGCCGCCTCTGCCACTCATTTCAGAAAAATTCAAACAAGTGTTTGTCTTTTTAAAGTGCTTAGTCTTAGTAGCGACTAAGGATTTCGGGGCAAACCCGATAAAGCCACTCTACAAACTTATGAAGAAACTTTTATTCATCACCTCTCTAATCGCTGGCCTCGCTCTAGTTCTGTTTTTTGTTTTCGGGACTAAGATCATGCAATTTCGGGCTATGGGTGCTGCGGGCGGAGGGATGGGACCTCCGCCCGAAAGCGTCTCGACCTTCACCGTGGAGGCACAAACTTGGATACGCAGCATAAAGGCGGTCGGCACGATCGAGCCTATCCAAGGCGTGTTACTGGAGGCTGAGGTAGCCGGACTGGTCGAAGCGATTAATTTCGAAAATGGTCAAATGGTCGAGGCAGGCGACGTTTTGGTGCAGCTCGATGTCAAAGTCGAAAAAGCGGAATTGCAGGCCGCCCAGGCTCTCGCTCGGCTAGCGGAAGTCGAACTGGAGCGTGCGCAACGCCTACGCAAGAGTGGCAACGTGCCTCAGTCCGACTTGGATCGCGCCGTGGCCGAAGAAGAAAAGACCAAAGCTGACCTAGAAAATATTAAAGCTCGCATCGCCCGAAAGACGACTAAAGCACCCTTTACAGGCAGAGTTGGTATCCGCCATATCAACCTCGGGCAATACCTAGCGCAAGGCGCAGCGATTGTGGCACTTCAGGCGAACGAGAAAGTTTACGTCAACTTCAGTCTGCCGCAACAAGCACTCGGCCAGATCAAAAGCGGCTTGAGTTTGGCTCTGACGAGTGATGCTTACCCCGAATCTAACTTCAAAGGGAGCGTCACTGCAATCAGCCCAGAGATCGATCCTTCCACACGCTCGATCCAAATACAAGGCACGCTCGACAATCCCGACGGCATCCTGCGTGCGGGATTGTTTGTTCGGGTTGAAGTCACCCTACCAGAGCAGGACACCGTGACCGTCGTGCCAGCGACATCGATCCTCTACGCGCCCTACGGCAACTCCATCTACAAAGTGGAATCGACCGAGGCGGGTCTTGTCGCTAAACAGCACTTCGTTCGCATCGGCACAAGGCGAGGCGACTTCGTCAGTATCGAGAAAGGCATCGAAGTGGGTGAAAAAATCGTCTCCGCAGGAGCTTTCAAGCTGCGTAACGGCATCAGTGTCACCGTCAACAACAAGCTTGCGCCGGATCCCAAACTCGCGCCCACGCCCGACAACTCGTAACGCTCTCGATTTCACACTTACGTAGCCGAAAGCATAAGCTTTTGGTCGATTCTTAGACACCGCTCCCGACTTACCAAGAACTCACGGTTTCGGCTACGCTCACAATCAATTTTCGTCACGCTTCACGCCATGCAAACTGCCTTTACCGATATCTTTATTAAGCGACCCGTGCTGTCGATTGTCGTCAGTATGGTGATCGTGATCGCTGGCTTGCAGGCGATCTCGTCGCTCACTGTCCGCCAATACCCGAGTAATGAGAATGCCAAGGTCATTATCAGCACCATCTACGTGGGTGCCGATGCCGACCTCGTTCGCGGCTTCATCACCACGCCGATCGAGCAAGCCGTGGCCACGGCCGATGGCATCGACTACATCTCTTCCGAGAGTAAACTCGGCATCTCCACCATCACGGTGCGGCTGGAGCTCAACTACGATTCGACCAAAGCGCTGGCCGAGATTAGCTCGAAGGTCGATCAAGTGCGTGGCGACCTGCCACCCGAAGCCGAGGTGCCCATCATCACCGTCGAGTCAGCCGATAGCGAGCGAGCTTCCGCCTATCTCTCGTTTGCCTCCGACATTCTCGAAGCGAACGAAATCACCGACTACCTCGTCCGTGTCATTCAGCCCCGCCTCACCGCAATCAAGGGCGTGCAAGAAGCCGAGATCCTCGGTGGGCGCACCTTTGCCATGCGCATCTGGCTCGACCCCGCGCGGATGGCCTCGCTCGGCATCTACCCCGCGCAGGTGCGTGATGCGCTCGCCTCCAACAACTACCTCTCCGCCATCGGCCAGACCAAGGGCAACCTCGTCACCGTCAACCTGACCGCCAATACCGACCTCAACTCGGTCGAAGAGTTTGAGCAACTGGCGATTTTGAATGAGGGCAACACCATCGTCCGCATCAGAGACATCGCTAAGGTCGAGCTCGGCGGCGACACCTACGGCTCCGAGGTGCGCTTCTCCGGCAGCAAGGCCGTGTTTATGGGCATGTATGTTCTACCGAACTCTAACACCGTCGACGTGATCAAAGCCGTGCGCGAGGAGCTGGAAAAAATCAAAGCCGAACTCCCCATCGGAATCGAAGCCAATGTCGGCTACGACTCCACTGTTTATATTCAAGAGTCCATCACTGAAGTGACCAAGACCCTAATGGAGACCCTCGTCATCGTCATGGTGGTCATCTTCCTTTTCATGGGGCGCGTGCGCACGGTGCTGGTGCCGATCATCACGATCCCGATCTCGCTGATCGGAGCGATTTTCGTGATGCAGCTGTTCGGCTTTACCATCAATTTGCTGACCCTGCTGGCCATCGTGCTCTCGGTTGGCATCGTGGTGGACGACGCCATTATTGTGGTGGAAAACATCGAGCGTCACCTCGAAGCAGGCATGCCTCACATGGAAGCAGCTCTTACCGGCGTGCGCGAGTTGATCGGCCCCGTCATAGCGACGACGCTGACCTTGGTCGCAGTGTATTTACCGATCGGTTTCCAGGGCGGACTCACTGGCTCACTCTTCCGAGAGTTTGCCCTCACCCTTTCCGGCGCAGTTATCGTATCGACCATCGTAGCGCTCACCCTTAGCCCGATGCTCTCATCGGTTGTGCTCAAGAGCGGCGAACACAAAGGGCTCTCCAAGCTAATCAATAACGGCTTCGCCCGCCTGCGCAGAGGCTACGGCAACCTACTGCGAGTGGCCTTGCAAACGCGTTGGGTGATTTATCTGTGCTGGGGCACCCTCACGCTATTGTGCGTGCCGATGTTTATCCTCTCGCCCAAAGAGCTCGCCCCCGAAGAAGACCAAGGTGTCATCTTCGGCATCCTGAACACACCAGCCAATCTCTCGCTGGAGGAAACATCACGCTTCGCAGAAAGTGCGAACGATGCCTTCATGAGCTTCCCAGAGACGCAATATACTTTCCAGCTCACTTATCCGAATTTCGGCTTCAGCGGCATGATCGTTAGCCCGTGGAGTGAACGCGACCGCACGGTGCAGGAGATCAAACCGGAAGTGCAAAAAGCCTTCGGCGAGATCACTGGTATCAGCGTCTTTCCCGCCACCCCCGCCGCGCTTCCAGGTGGCAGTGACTTTCCTGTCGAGTTCGTCATCGCCTCGACCGCAGAGCCGGAAGAGATCCTCAAATACGTCGACCAAATTAGAATGAAAGCGATCCAGAGCGGACGCTTTGCCTTCCCCCCGATCATCGATACCAAGATCGACCAGCCACAGACTAAATTCATACTCGACCGCGATATGATTAGCACGCTCGGACTCGACCAGCGCGATGTCGGTGCGGACCTCGGTGCCCTCGTCGGTGGCGGCTTCGTTAATCGTTTCAATATCGACGGGCGCAGCTATAAGGTGATCCCGCAAATCGAACGCGTCGAACGCCTCAACCCAGAGCAGCTCAACCAAATCTATGTCAAGGGACCCGAGGGGAAACTCATCCAGCTCAGCACCATCGCCACCTTGGAGGAGAGCGTGCAACCGCGCTCGCTCAACCGCTTCCAACAGTTCAACGCCGTCAAAATGAGCGGCGTCTTCATGGGCCCGCTCGATCAAGGCCTCGCACTACTCGAAGAAGCCGCCGCCGAAGTGCTGCCCGATGGCTACCGCGTCGACTACGTCGGCGAATCACGCCAACTGCGCACTGAAGGCAACAAGTTCCTCCCCGCTTTCTCGCTCGCAGTCGTCTTGATCTTCATGGTGCTGGCTGCCCAATTCAATAGCTTCCGCGATCCCTTCATCATCCTTCTCGGCTCGGTGCCTCTGGCCATGTTTGGCGCGCTTATCTTCACCTTCTTGAAGATGATGAATCCCAACATGCCGTTCTGGACGGATGGTTGGACGACCACGCTCAACATCTACTCGCAAGTCGGACTCGTCACACTGGTCGGCCTCGTGGCCAAGAACGGTATTCTCATCGTGGAATTCGCCAACCAGCTCCAGCGCGAGGGCAAGAGCAAGCTCGACGCCGTGCAAGAAGCCGCCGAAGTGCGACTGCGCCCGGTCCTCATGACGACCGTCGCGACCGTCGCAGGTCACTTCCCACTGACCCTGGTGTCCGGCGCTGGCGCCGAAGCCCGTAACTCCATCGGCCTCGTGCTCGTCGGCGGCATGGCCATCGGCACGATCTTCACCGTCCTCTTTCTGCCCAGCATCTACATGCTGATCGCAAAAGACCGCCAGGGGCAGCCGAAGGCGGCTTAGAGCCCAATCTTCCATTTCCCACGTTCCCAGAACGCTTCGATGGTTTGCCGCTTAGCCTTGTTAAGCAGGTTCGAATGTGACTCTTGGCTGCCTTTTGCATATTCGGCTAGTGGGATGATTCGTTTGCCTTCTAAATAGGCGAGCCGCTTATGATAGGAGCTAGTGAGCGCCTTTCCCACGATTTGCTCCATCAGTGACAAATCACTTTCCTGATCAAAGGCTGCGAATGCATCGTAATAATCACTACGGTCGATGAACTTAATATTGATCGGCACATGCCCTTCTCGTATCAGCAGACAATTATTCAAGACGCGTCCGATACGTCCGTTACCATCCACAAAAGGGTGGATCTGCTCAAAGCTTAGGTGAAAACGAGTGATGCGCGTAATGATACTTTCCTCAGCACTTGTACGATAAATAATCATCATATTTTCGAGCTGCTCGATCACCATAGCAGGATCTGTCGCGATATAACTGCCCACCCGCACCCACTCATCCGACTTCCTGAAACGTCCCGCAATCTCATCTCGAATATTGCTGATCAGCATCTTGTGCAACAGAAGCATCAAATCCAGAGTCAGCTCTTCCTGCTTCGCTTTTTGATCAATATAATCAACCACCCGCGCTAGGTTTTTAGCCTCAAAGAGTTCACGTTCATTCACAAATCGATCCAGATCGATCTGGTTCAATATCTTATCGGTCTCCTCCAGCGAAAGCGTACTATTCTCAATCGCGTTTGAATTGTAGACCTGCTCGGTGACTTCAGACTCGTAGATAAGGCGCAACAAAGACTCCTTACCCGCGAGTGCTTTAAGGTAGCGAATCTGCAAGTCCTGGATACGACGGAAGACCTGAAAGGTGTTTGGCATCGTTAAAAACCTAGCCATTATTCACGATTATTCAACGAATATCGTGAATTCACTGAATTTTATGGCACTTTTTCACGATATTGAGCCTGGAAACGCATTTCACGACTAGGCATGGCTCAGAGTTCCCAGAGTTTTCGGCCTCGAGTCATCACACAGTCGACTTCATGCTTATCCTTATCTCGATAATACCAGAAACGTAGTTTGGGATCTGTCCAACCTGCTTGAGTAATTAACTGTTGTACGATAAACGATTCGAGTAGCTGCCCAAAGCGTGGACCTTCGCTCAGCCAGTCGTCTTCTTCCAAATTCAACACTGACGAAGCCAATCTTGGGCTCTAGGAATGCTTTGCTGGCATACTTAGGGAAAGCCTTCAAACACGACTCATTGTAAAGCAGAGTGCCGACTATTTGCAAAGTGTCACCCGGCTAATTGCACTCTAAAGTTCCAGCAAATTGCATCCGAAGAAGTGCTACTTTGAAATTTCTTAAAGTTTAAGGTTGAACTCTGCGAGCGGAGAGATTTTGTCCTCGGTCTGGTATGGAGAAGTGGCTGAGTGGCCGAAAGCGCTTCTTTGCTAAAGAAGTGAACCTCAAAAGGGTTCCGCGGGTTCGAATCCCGCCTTCTCCGCCATTTTTAAGACGTAGTCGCCGAAAAAGGTGATGAGAAGTCGAGGATGAGAACCCGCCGCGAGTTTGACGGAGCGCAGCGTAGATGGCGAAGCAATCCCGCCTTCTCCGCCATTTTTAAGACGTAGTCGCCGAAAAAGGTGATGAGAAAGTAGCACACCCATCTTGGGTGTTGTTTAATTAAAACACGCTGGAAGCGTGCGCTACTTTTAAAGACTTGCCCTCCTCTCAGTCTAAGGCCTTAACAACCAGCCTTTAGCTTTCCCAGCCAACAGCATCCCTGTTGGCTTTTCTATTTATATGACCAATGACGCAGACTAAATATTTCCAGGAGTGGTTCTCGAACCCGCGACGCGATGTCATCGCGGGCACGGTGGTGGCGCTTGCTCTCATCCCTGAGGCGATTGCCTTCTCTATCATTGCAGGTGTCGATCCGAAGGTGGGGCTTTACGCATCTTTCTGTATCGCAGTCGTGATCGCCTTTATTGGTGGTCGCCCCGGTATGATCTCGGCGGCAACCGGCGCGATGGCCGTGCTGCTGGTTACCCTGGTGCGCGATCATGGGGTCGAATATTTGCTGCCTGCCACGATTCTGACAGGCATTTTTCAAATCATCGCTGGCAAGTTACAGTTGGGCAATCTGATGCGCTTCGTTTCACGCTCGGTCGTGACGGGCTTTGTCAATGCGCTCGCGATTATCATCTTCATGGCGCAGTTGCCGCAATTCCAAGAGCAAGGCCTGCTCATGTATACAATGGTCGCGGCAGGGCTGGGTATTATTTATGGTCTGCCGCTTTTAACTAAGGCGGTGCCTTCGCCACTCGTCTGTATCGTCGTGCTCACAGGCCTCTCCATGTCTTTGGGCTGGGATTCACTCCGCACCGTCGGTGACATGGGGGAGTTGCCCTCCACCCTGCCGAAGCTCGAATATTTCCAGGTTCTGCTCAATTTTGAAACATTCATGATCGTCCTGCCCTACGCCATCTCACTGGCCATTGTAGGTCTGCTAGAATCGCTGATGACCGCGACCATCGTGGATGACTTCACTGACACACCCAGCGACAAGAACCGCGAATGTACGGGTCAAGGTGTGGCCAACATCATCTCCGGTTGCTTCGGCGGCATGGCGGGTTGCGCTATGATCGGCCAGTCCGTGATCAATGTGCAGTCCGGTGGCCGTGGCCGTCTCTCGACCTTCGCGGCAGGTATCATTCTGCTCATTATGATCGTATTGATGGGCGACCTCGTCAGCCAAATCCCAATGGCGGCGCTCGTCGCCGTGATGATCATGGTCTCGATCGGCACATTTAGTTGGAGCTCGATCAAGAATCTACGCGTGCACCACCGCACCTCTAGCATCGTTATGATCGTGACAGTCTTAGTCACCGTGCTGAGCCACAATCTGGCTTACGGCGTGGGTGCCGGTGTGCTCCTCAGTGCTCTCTTCTTTGCCTACAAGGTATCTGGCCAGTTGGACATCACCTCCGCATACGAAGTCGAGAAGAAGGCGCGCACTTACCTAATCCGTGGGCAACTTTTCTTCGTTTCGGCGAGCACTTTTTCTGACGCCTTTGATTTCCGAGAGGTCTTGGAAAAGGTCACGATTGATGTCTCGCAGGCACACTTCTGGGATTTATCCTCGATCAACGCCCTCGACCGTGTAGTTTTGAAATTCCGCCGTGAAGGCACCGAAGTCGAACTCTCCGGTATGAATGACGCCAGTAAAACCCTAGTCCTCGAGGTCGCCAAGTTCGACAAGCCAGACGCGAAGCTAGACGCCCACTAATGAGTCGCCTAAATGATATTCTAAGCTGTAGCCGAAGTCGTGAGACTTTGGCTACGTAATCACCTTACCCAATAACTACTTCGTCCTTCGTCATTCATCTTTTGCCCTTATCCTATGTCCAACATCCTAGCTTGCACCGACGGTTCCCTCTACTCCAACAGCGTTTACGATCACGCCGCGTGGGCTTCTCGCCAGATGGACAGCGCCTCGATCCATGTGCTCCACATGCTCAACCCGCACCACGAGGAGCCCGCCAAACTCAACTATAGCGGCAGCATGGGCGTCGGCGCCCGCACCGCCTTGCTAAACGAGCTAGTCGAGCTCGAAGCGGCCAAGGCTAAGATCGCTCAAAAGCGCGGACAGGCCATTCTCGAAGACGCCACCACGCACCTTAAAGAAGCAGGCGTGACCGAAGTCGTGGCCGATCAATGGCACGGCAAGTTGAGCGACGAGATCGCCAACTACGAGCGCAATGCCGACCTCGTCGTGATCGGCAAGCGTGGCAACAACGCCGACTTTGAAAAAGGCCACCTTGGCAGCAACCTCGAACGTGTCGTCCGCAGCTGTCAGCACCCCGTGCTCGTGGCCTCCCGCGCCTTCGATAAGATGGAAAATTTCGTACTCGCATTCGACGGCGGCAAGAGCGCTCTAAAAGCAGTCGAGTATGTCGCCGCGGAGCCTCTACTCAAAGGCATGCACTGCTACCTACTCTACGTCGGCTCCGGCAACGCTAAGGCCGAAGCTTCACTCGCTGAAGCGCAAAGCACACTGAGCAAAGCTGGCTACGAAGTCACGATCGAGCAACGCGACGGAGAGCCCGAAAAAGTGATTGGTGATGTAGTCGCTCAAGACCACATCAATCTACTCGTGATGGGTGCCTACGGCCACTCCAGTATACGGCAGCTCATCGTCGGCAGCACGACCTCTGCCATGATCCGCACGGTTAAGATTCCTGTATTGCTCTTTCGTTAGACGCAGCGGTGCATAGGGGCCACACTTGCCGTGCCCTGCGTAGCTCGAAGAGCCAGGCAGGAGTGACAATGCCATCGCATATTAATTTATTCAGATCGATTGATGGCCGCAAAGAGGCGCAAAACTTGGACGACGCCCAAGAAATGTGAAGAGTTCCCACTTCTTCTTCGTGTTGATTAGGCGCTTTGCCGTAAATGGCTGGCTGGCCGCCCATTACGTTGGCGAGGTCTAGTGACTCAGGCTAAGTAACCTAGGCTTCGCTCTTCGAGCTACGCAGAGCACGGCAGGGCGACAAGTCAACCCTGCTACGTTCTTTCGCGTCCCCACTTTTAGTATGCAATGGCATTGTCACTTATGACGCCCGCGTAGTTACAGGTTGCCGAGACTCGGCGAGCCTCACAAGGAGGCTGTCTCACCAATGCGCCAGAGTAAATGCAGAATGCTCTAGGCAAATTTTCATACCGCGACAATCGCTGTCGTAATCTTACTCCTAATCATAATCTTAATCTAATCGTTGGTCTTCAAATGCTTGTGGGAAATGAAGAGGAGTAAGATTACGATTAAGAACCTGATTAGTAGAGATCCCCCATGGCTTTTATTCTTTCTGAGACAGTTTCCAAGTGAAGCCCCTACGCCCGACGTAAAGACCTCACTCGCGCTAGTTCGCTAGGCCAATTCATATTTCATTGCACTCTGCCATGCTGCGAATTTTGCTCACGAACATGAGCATTACGTCCCAGCCCTACGGCACACTCCCCAACGGTGAAGCAGTCAGCCTCTTCACCCTCACTAACGCCAACGGCCTAAGCACCGAAGTCACCAACTACGGAGCGATCCTCGTTTCACTCCTCGTGCCTGATCGCGACGGCGAACTAGGCGACGTCGTCCTAGGCAAAGATTCGCTCGATGCCTATGTAGCTGGCCACCCTTGCTTCGGCTCGACATGTGGCCGCGTGGCCGGACGTATCGGGGGCGCAAAATTTAAGATTGAGGGCAAGACCTACACCCTCGAAGCCAACGACAACGGCGTCAACAACCTGCACAGTGGCCCCGAAGGCTTCCACCTCATGCTATGGACAGCCAAAGTCATCAAAGACTTCGGCGTCGAGAAGTTAGAGCTGAGCCTGACCGATCCCGACGGCCATAACGGCTTCCCCGGCACGGTGCACTGCACCGTCACTTACGCCCTACTCGACGACGACACACTCCAGATCCACTACGAAGCCACGACCGATCACACCACCCCGTTCAACCCCACGAATCATAGCTATTTCAACCTGCGCGGCAGTGGCGACATCTTCGGGCACGAGATGCAAATCTTCGCCGACAGTGTCGCCACAGTGGATGGGAACTCCACCCTCATCGGCCGCCGCGATCCCGTCGTCGCTGGCTACAACGATTATCGTCAGCCCGTCGAACTCGGCTCGCTTGAAAAACTCGAAGCCGGCAACGCCGATATCTATTTCTTTATAAACGAAGGCCGTACTCCGCAGCCAAAGCCAGTCGCCACCGTGAAAGAGCCCACTACCGGTCGTATGATGGAAGTGCTTACGACCGAGCCAGGCGTGCAGTTTTACGCAGGGCGCTCTCTTTCCGAGGACGCTCCCGAGATCGGCAAAAACGGTGTCATCCACGAACCCATGCACGCCTTTTGCCTAGAGACCCAGGACTACGCCGACTCCATTAACTTCCCCGAAATGGGCGGCGCAATTCTCAAGCCTGGCGAAACTTTCAAATCGACCACGCTGTTTCGCTTCAGCGCGGAGTAAGGGCGCCCGGGTGCCCCACCCGCTGCGTCGGCCTTATAAAACATTTCACTAGGAAACGCCCACTCCAACGCATGGCGCTTAGGGACAAGCGCCGCTAGCAAAATCCCCCAGTTCCCGCCATCTAATTAAATGTGCGGAGTATGAATCAATTGAGAACAGGTAGCGCGGCATGGCCTCATGCCGCGCGACCACTTTCTACCCCGTTGAAATAGTGGCACCCCCGTGCTCGAATCTCCAAAACGAATACTTGCATTCAGCGGCCAAGGTGCTTTCTTCATAGCCTTTCAAATATGCCCAGATGGCGGAATTGGCAGACGCGCTAGACTCAAAATCTTGTGCCTTCGGGCGTCCGGGTTCGACCCCCGGTCTGGGTACCATTTTAAGCTCCACCCTTAGTGGAGCTTTTTTTGTCGGCAACCACCATGCACAACCGCTCACTTTTCATGCAAAACAAAGAATTAACACTCGAACAAATTGATATTTACGGTGGCACCCAAGCTCGTGTCGCAACGAACGATGATGCCATTTCCAGCTATGCGGATGCCATGCTGGAAGGGGCCAAGTTTCCTCCGATCGCGACCTACTACGACGGCAGCAAATACTGGCTGGCCGACGGCTTCCACCGCTTCTTGGCTGCGCAGCGGAACGAGTTTGAAACCATCTCTGCCGATATCTATGACGGCTCGCGCACCGATGCCCTCCGCCATGCGCTCGGCGCCAACGCCACCAACGGCATCTACCGCTCCAACGCAGACAAGCGAAATGCCGCTGAGATCGCCCTCGAAGAGTGGCCAAACATGTCCAACGCGGTGATTGCAGAAGTTTGTAAAGTCTCCCCTGACCTCGTACGCCGTTGTCGCTTGGAGATGGAACGAGATAACCGTATCGAAAGCCCTAAGCATGTGACAGGTAAAGATGGCAAGCAATACCCCACAGGGATCGAACGCGAACCACGCGGCGGCAGCCAAAAGGTCGAAAATGACGGATCCGACAGCGCCTCAGGCGGAAGTGGCGGATTCGGAGGCGGTGGTAAAGGCGAGGAGCGCGGCACCGGCGGTGCCAGCATGGAAATCGAAGCGGACGCCCGAAAGATGATCCGCGAAGGTGAGATCAAACACTCTGAGCTCGATCAATTGAAAAGCGCCACCGCGATCGACTACGCGGAGACGGCACTCAACGTGCTCAATCGAATGAAGGCCGACGATCCCCGGCGCAGTGACGCCGTGGCTCGAATCGAGCGCTGGTTAGCGAAGGAAAAAGCAGTCGCCTAAAGAGTGTTAAAACGTAGTGTCTGAGCTCGCCTCAGGCCAGCCGAGGGTAGGGTTCGATGACGACCCATCCCTACGCTGGCGACGGGTAAGCTCGCACACTACCCATCCCGACGAAGGCGACGAGCAAGCTCGCACACGATCACTTTCAACGGGTGTATTTTTTTGAGCGGGGTCATTGTAGCTGTTCCGAGCGTAGCGACAAGACCCGTCTTCGCTTCGCTACGCCGTGGCAAGCCAGGCGCGCAGCGACCGGAACAATCGTAAGATTTTGGACGAACGGAGCGTCCGGCTTCGAGCGCTCCAAAGCGTTACCGCTTCGGCTACGTTGAAGCTTCTCTTCGTGATTTACCTCGTCCTAAAAATTGCGACCACTTTCAACTAAAAGCGGCAAAAAAAGAGCGGACCCACCTGTGTGGATTCGCTCTTTTGAAAATGGATTGTCTATCGACTAAATGATCATGCCCGCTGCGACGGTCGCATTAGTCAATTCATCGATCAGCACGAAGCTACCTGTGATACGATTCGACTTGTAACTGTCTGCAATCAATGGAGCTGATGTGCGGACCTTAATGCGGCCGATGTCGTTCAAGTTAAAGGTCAGGTCATCTTCTACCTTATGCAGGGTGTTGATATTCACCTTGTAGCAGACTTCAGTCACGATGGCTTTCACTTCCTTCGTGGTGTGACGAAGGATGTATTTATCGCGACCAGTGAGTGGCTTGTCCGAGGAGAACCAGCAGATCATCGCATCGATGTCTTGAGTCGGCTCGGGGCGATTGTTCGCTTTCACGAGCATATCGCCGCGAGACATATCGATCTCGTCTTCCAAAGTGATCGTGGCGGACATGGGCGCGAAGACTTCCTTTTGAGGGCCGTCCATCGACTCGATCGCTTTGATCTTCGAAGTGAAACCTGAAGGCAACACTGTGACTTCGTCACCGGGCTTGAAGACACCACCAGCGACACGACCCGCGAAGCCGCGGAAGTCATGATACTTGTCGGAGTGTGGGCGAATGACCCACTGCACAGGGAAGCGTGCTTCGACGTGATTCTCGTCGGCACCGATATAAACGGTCTCCAAGTGGTAAAGTAGCGTCGGGCCTTGATACCAAGGCATGTTCTCGGACTTATCGACGATGTTATCACCGATCAGCGCGGAGGCGGGGATGAAAGTCACATCGACAATGTTATCGAGGCGAGAGGCAAAGCTCTTGAAGTCCGCGACGATCTTGTTGAACACGCCTTCGTCCCAATCAACCAAGTCCATCTTATTCACGCAGACAACGACGTGCTGAATACGTAGCAAGTTGGCGATGAATGAGTGACGGCAAGTTTGCTCGATCACACCCTTGCGCGCATCAATCAATACGATCGCGAGATTCGCGGTCGATGCACCGGTCACCATGTTACGGGTGTATTGAATGTGCCCTGGAGTGTCGGCGATGATGAACTTACGCTTCGGCGTAGCGAAATAGCGGTAAGCCACGTCGATGGTGATGCCCTGCTCGCGTTCGGCGCGTAGGCCGTCGGTCAACAGTGCAAGGTTTACGTGCTCGTCACCACGCGCCTTGGAGCTCGCCTCCATGGCCTCCATTTGGTCTTCAAAAATAGCCTTACTATCGTAGAGTAGGCGTCCGATTAATGTGCTCTTGCCGTCGTCAACGGAACCGGCAGTCGTAAACCGCAGTAGATCCATATCGAGGTATCCTGAATTATTATCTTCGCTCATGATTTTTTTTAAAGTTATTTGGTTTTCGGTTGGCTAGTTTTCGGTTCAAGTTAGTCATTAACTGACAACTGAAAAACCGATAACTCGGTAACATTTCAGGTCTAAGCCTAAAAATACCCCTGTTTTTTACGATCTTCCATGGCAGTCTCAGAGCGCTTGTCGTCGGCACGTGTGCCACGCTCAGTCTGACGAGCCGCAGCCACTTCGTCGATAATGTCGTCGAGGTTATCAGCAGTGGAGAGACAGGCACCTGTGCAGGTCGCGTCACCAATGGTGCGGAAACGAACAACCATCTTCTCGACCTTCTCGCCCGGAAGCAGTTCGATAAAGTCGCAGACGCCCATGATCACTCCGTCGCGCACAAAGCAATCGCGTTGGTGTGAGAAATAGAGATGTGGCAGTTCGATGTTCTCAGCCTTGATGTATTGCCAGATGTCCATTTCCGTCCAGTTGCTGAGGGGAAATACACGAAATTGCTCCCCGTGACGCTTGCGCCCGTTAAAAATATTCCAAAGCTCGGGGCGTTGGTTTTTCGGGTCCCACTGGCCGAATTCATCGCGGTGTGAAAAGAAGCGCTCTTTAGCACGAGCCTTTTCTTCGTCGCGACGACCACCGCCAAGCGCGGCGTCGAACTTGTTTTCTTCGATGCCTTCGAGCAGTGCCACTGTTTGTAAACCATTGCGGCTGGCACGTGGCCCCTTCTCTTCGACGACCTTGCCCTCATCAATCGACTTCTGAACCGAAGCGACGATGAGCTCCGCGCCGAGCTCGGCAACATACTTGTCGCGAAACTCCATAGTCTCCGGAAAGTTATGCCCCGTATCGACGTGCATTAACTGGAAAGGCAACTTGGCTGGCCAAAAAGCCTTTTTCGCCAAGTGCGCCATCACGATGGAGTCTTTTCCGCCGGAAAAGAGCAGGACAGGTTTCTCAAACTGCGCGGCAGTCTCGCGAAGGATAAAAATCGCTTCGGACTCTAGCTGCTTGAGGTGAGTGATTGTGTAGTCTTGATGCATGCTTTTTAAGAGAAGTTAAGAGAAAGGAGATGAATAGGTTGGAGTCCCGCCTTTAGGCGGTCTTATGCTGACTTATTTTGCTGAATAAGAGGCATAACCTTTTCGAGAAGTTGATCTAGAGATTGCTCTTCGGATTGATTATCGGTGCTGACTGTCCAATCGGGGTCGCCCGCTACGGGCGCTTCGAAGGAGGAGTCTTTGCCGGTAAAGTTTTTCACGCCACCTGAAGCTGCTTTGGCGTAGAGGCCTTTGACGTCACGCTCGGCGCAGGTCTCGAAAGAGGCTTCCACGTATACGGGGGTGATGTCACCCTCCCCCACGATTTCGCGAGCGGCGGTGCGAAGTTCGCGCTTGGGTGTGATAAAGGAGGTGAAAACAACGATGCCGGCATCGAGGAAGAGGCGGGCAACTTCAGAGATGCGGCGGATGTTTTCCTGGCGGTCTTCGTCGGAAAAGCCGAGGTCGCTGTTGAGGCGACTGCGGATATTGTCGCCATCGAGGATCTTGGTCGCGTAGCCCTGCTCGGCCAGTTTGCGCTCCAAGGCATTAGCCAATGTGCTCTTACCCGAGCCCGAGAGACCGTAAAACCAGAACACATGCCCGCGCTGCTTGAGCTGCGCCTCCTTGGCGTCGCGCCCCAGCATGCGGTGGAATTCGGTGTGTATGTTTTCAGGTGTGGACATAAAAAAGAGCCGCCATGAAAGCGGCATTTGTATAAATGTAAATCCGTTTTTCCTTAACTTAGGTTGTTGAGTCAAGAACCTATTAAAAGAAAATGCAGTGTAGAGCATTGACGCCAGTCACATCCCCCAGGGCAAAACTCGAAATCGCTTCGCGAATCCGCGACAAACAGATCTTGTAGCGGAACGAGGAACTCGTTTCGACCGCGCCAGTCACGTCCCCTGGGCAAAACTCGAAATCGCTTCGCGAATCCGCGACAAACAGATCTTGTAGCGGAACGAGGAACTCGTTTCGACCGCGCCAGTCACATCCCCCTGGGCAAAACTCGAAATCGCTTCGCGAATCCGCGACAAACAGATCTTGTAGCGGAACGAGGAACTCGTTTCGACCGCGCCAGCCACGTCCCCAGGGCAAAACTCGAAATCGCTTCGCGAATCCGCGACAAACAGATCTTGTAGCGGAACGAGGAACTCGTTTCGACCGCGCCAGCCACGTCCCCAGGGCAAAACTCGAT
>Ga0222662_1000103_pt1 | contig 78085 bp, 56 predicted proteins | sample AntAcemetagen600_FD_179821 | JGI IMG/M metagenome (GOLD analysis project Ga0222662, IMG submission 179821) | Saline water microbial communities from Ace Lake, Antarctica - #600 | ecosystem: Environmental > Aquatic > Non-marine Saline and Alkaline > Saline | place: Antarctica: Ace Lake... | reverse complement strand
TAATCCCGATGGAACCGGGACTCTACCGCTGAGCTACCGAGCAAAAAAAGTATGAAAATGAACAATATTGGTAGCAGAGTGATTAATCCCGATGGAACCGGGACTCTACCGCTGAGCTACCGAGCAATATGAAAATGCGGTATAAAGTGTTTCTAGGACAGCGTTGTCAATAGTTTGTCTAAAAAAATCACCGGTGGGGTGAAGTGGTTGGATTAAGTTTGCCGAGGAGTATCCGGGTTGGGGCTCTGGGGGAGTCCAAGGCGCTCTGTCTAATCTAGGCTATGAGGTGAGCATGACCACTGGTGGTAATATTTTGCGATCAAAGGGAATCATTCCTTTACCGGAGCGTGGTAAGCAATCCCAGCTACGTTTTGTCCACTACAACACTTCTGTGCTCTGGGTTATTGAGGCCTTGATTTTTTCAATCCATCCTGCACTCAAGTCGTATCGCTGCGCGAATTCAGGCCATCTCATGACCGCAGCTTGAACTTTATCCAGCATTTGCTCGAAATGAAAATCAGAAATGGTATGCGTGCGGGCGAGTGCTTTGAAGTCGGCTCGGCTTATTTGTGAACGCTTGCCGCCCACGAGCAGCCAATTGCCACCCAAGCTGTTTTCATTAAATGACAGATCGTAAGCGGGGGAGACTTGCCAACTGCCGTCGGGCTTCATGCAAAAAGAAAAATCCTTGGCGTGGTCATCATGGTTATGTGCGAGCACGTTAAACAGCATGCGGCGGAACTGAGCGTCGACCTCCGCTTGACTTTGAGTGAGGGCGGCTGTGGTGCGCAGCAGAGTGTCGTAGTCGTGATTCGAGTCCGCCATGTCGATCTCGGTTAGTGCGCAGTAGGTCTGGATGTGACGCCGTGCGTTCGGATTCGTTACGATCCGCTCAAAGCGTTCGATCGCAAAATGCGGCCGTCCCTCTTGGTCGTAGAGTAATCGATTTCGCGGTACTACGATGCCTGCGGCTTCTGCCATATCGAAATAGGCTTTCACCATGAGCGGAATCACCAAGATTTGGATAATATGATCCTTTTCCCAAAACGCCCACAAGTAGAGTCACGGAGCGGACTGATCGTAAAAGTGAATAGCGAATGGTGCCTTGCGAATTCGACGGGCGGTGCATACGTGCATCCGGCTCTGAGGGCTAATAAACTACTATCATCACGATGAAAAGGAGGTGGCCGAAGCTGCGTCGTATTTGAACTGAAAAGATCGCCCGCTAACCAAGCAGGCGGTTCGTTTCGCCAATCAGATAAAGCGGCAACGAAATCAATTCAAACGGCTCTGACTGCTTGGACGCGACGGCGGATGAAACCATGCAACGGCTCGGAATGTCGGTATTAAATCGAACCGCTCGGGCACTCCCTTTTTCCGCTGCAAAGACATGAAGCGATTTCAGCGATCCGACTTTTCCGGCTTTGATTTCAACTGGGACAACCTGCGACCCATGGGCGAGCAGGTAATCGACCTCCGATGAAGAACTGCGCTGCTCTCGGTTCCAGTAGTAAAGTTTTGGCTCGTCGTAACTCTCCCCGCTATAGAGCAGGTGCTGGCCAGCAAACTGTTCGGCAACGGTGCCGTTGTTTACGAGAATTAAGCTCTCCGCCAGATGAAGATCCGTCGCCTTCAATCCCAATGCGCAACAGAGCAATCCCACATCCAAAAATAGCGGTTTGCGATCCTTTGCCTTTGCTTCAGCTCCCAGAGGAATTCCATTGCCTTCGGAGTGCGCCACACCATAAATTACCCGCGCCATTTCCAGCATATCAATGCAGTCGGCCAGCGGCTTAGCCCGCTCGTTTCGATCAATATTTACATATTTAATCTTTTGCCCCACCAGACGAGGAATTGCGGTGAAGACGATTCCGAGTAGCCGAGTATTTATCCGGTTCCCGTATTTTGAAAAGTCATCGCGATAAGTCTGTAAAATGGAACTCTGCTCTCTTGCCGCAAGACGAAGATCTTCGCTCTGAGCGTAGGCCTTTACTGCCGCTGGCATGCCCCCAACAATGCAATACATTTTAAGCAGCCCCAGTAAGGTTTCGTGAATCGACTGTGATAAGGGATCGCCAAGTTGGTAGTCCGCTAGAAAACCGCGCAACTTTTCCTTGCCGTTGGCCGCCAGAAACTCCGAAAAAGTCATCGGCCCCATCAATAGATATTCGATTCGTCCAACCGGCATCGAAAACGTATGCTCCGTTAGAACAAATTCCAGTAGAGAGCCCGCCGCGATCACATGCAATGCTGGCATCTTTTCATAGAAATACCGAAGCAGCGGAATTACCTCCGGAGCGCTCTGGATTTCGTCCAGAAAAAGCAGCGTTTTTCCAGGTATGATATCGGCATCCAAATCTACCTCAAGAAGTCGGATAATCTGCTCTACATCTCGCGAAGCAAAGAGAGCGGACTTTTCCAGATTTAGGTCGAAATTGATTTCCACCAGGTTTTCGCACCGGCTCTCCGCAAGCATTCGAACCAGCGAGGTTTTTCCAACCTGCCGGGCTCCTCGAATGATCAATGGTTTGCGGTTTTTTCGATCAAACCAGCTGTCCAAATCCTTTAACGTATCCCTTTTCATAGCTTTGTTTCATCGTGCTTTTGATAAAATACAATATAAAATAATCATTTAAATGACATTTATCAACATCAATTTCCGTAGAAGTGAACGGCGGATGGTGCCCCGCGCATCCAGTTGGGATGGCTCCTAAACTACTATCGCGTTTCTCAAAAGTAAGTGCGTGAAAAACTGACAGTGCTGATGCGCCTATAAATGATTTTAGGCCTGGGCACTGAGCCAAGCGACGATGTTGTCGATTAGCTCAGCCTTGTGTGCTGGCTGATTAAAACTATGGCCTGCCCCCTCGACGGTCACGATGGTGACACTGTCGCCTTTCACCCTGCGGACTGTCTCGCTGTCTTTAGGGAGGACCACATCGTCGGCGGTTCCGTGGAACAGTAGCCAGGGCGCGGTGATCGCCTCGACCTTATTTTCGAGGCTGATATGAGTGTGGCACAGATCAGTCATGAATGCCGAAGAGAGTGGGCAGCTTGCTTCCTCCCACATTAGGCTTTCATCCGGTGTTTCTTCGCTGAATTCAGTTTCGGCAAAGGCTTTGGTATCGATCATGCCGGCGATGGAGATCAGCGCACGGATACGAACATCAGTGCTAGCTTGAATGACGCCGACGGCGCCGCCCAGACTGTGGCCGATGTAGGCGATTTTTGGATACACACTGGAGACGGCATTGAGCACGGCATTTAAGTCGCCCACCTCTTTGGAGATGGTGGCATCACGGAAGTCGCCCTCAGAGTCGCCGTTGCCAGCGAACGAGAAGCGCAGCGTATCAAAGCCGGCAGCATTGAGTGCGGCGGCGGGATCGGCGACAACCGGACGGTCTTTGTTGCCGGTCACACCGTGGCCGAGCACGACGATCCAGTCTGGCTTTTTAGAGTCGTCGACACCGGAGGCGAAGCTGTAATCGAGCGTTTCGCCGAGAGAGTTTTTAATTATTTGATTCATGGATAGATCAGGGGACAGGGATCAGGGGACAGAGGACAGAGGACAGAGATCAGAGGACAGAGGACAGAGAACAGAGGACAGAGAACAGAGAACAGGGGACAGAGATCAGGGGACAGAGATCAGAGGACAGAGGTCGGAGGACAGAGGTCGGAGGACCAGGGGACAGAGGACAGAGGACAGGGAGTGGTTGAGTTTCAGATTCTGGCTTCTGTCCTCTTGCTACTGTCTTTCTGGCTTCTGGTCCTCTGGCCTCTGTTTTTCCTAGCTGCGGCCTTGGAAGGTGAGTTCTGCGATGCCGGACTTGTCGAGTTCGCCTTTGCCCATGTCAGTGAGCTTGGTGTATTGATCGAAAGTCGCTTGGGCGAGTGGCGCGTTGATGCCTTGCGTTGCCGCTAGGCCGAGCGCGATGCCGGAGTCTTTGGCGGCATGCGATGCGGAGAAATAGCAATCGTGGTCGCGGATGATCATGTCTTCCGCGTCGGTTTCCAACACGCGCGAGTTCGCGCCGGTTTGACTGAAGATATCGCAGAGCATTTTTAGATCGATACCGAGTGCGTCGCCGATGCCAAGGCCTTCGGCGAGTGCCGCGGTGTTGATGTTCATCACCATATTGACCAGGGCTTTGACTTCCGAAGCCTTACCTGCGGCGCCGACGTAGTGGAGTGCTTTGCTCAGGTCGTCGAGCAGTGGTTTGTTGGCGTTGAAGTCTGCTTCTTGTCCACCAATCATGAGGAAAAGTTCACCGCTGCGAGCCTGCGGGATGCTGGAGGCCATGCAGGCTTCCAGGCAAATCGCGCCGAGTTGTATGGCGGCTTCTTCGAGCTGAGTGTGCACCGCAGGTGTCAGCGTTGCGCAGTTGATGAAGGTGCGCCCTTCAGCACCAGTGAAGAGGTTGTCCTCGCCGAAGAAGATGGCGTCCATCGCTTTGTCGTTCGTTACGACAGTGAGGATGATGTCTGCATTGGCGGTGACGTCTGCGAGTTTTCCGTAAGCGGTTGAGCCGATTTCGGCAGCGAGCTCGGTGGCGATGCTGTCGTTAATGTCGAACACGGCGCTTACGTTGTAGCCCTTGTCTTTGAGGCAGCGAGCCATGTTACCACCCATGCGGCCAAGGCCGACGAATCCGATTTTTTTATCTTTCATAATATTTGGTTTTTTAAAATTTGAATTTTGAAATTAGAGAGCGGCGAGTTCTTCGGCCCAGATCTTTTGAATGTCTTTGCCCAAGGCAACCGTATCTTCCCATATGTTCGGGAAGCAGCTTAGTTTATATTCGTGAGTGGTGCCGATTTCTGGCATCACCCATAATTCGTTGGTTGGCCGGGGCCCTTGTAGCCAATGCTTGAGTGCTTGGCGCACGAAGGGGCGGCATGCGAGATATTCGGGGGAAAAGCTGCCGCGTCCATCGGTGATCGGCACCTGACAGTGCTGCGCGTTGAAGGGGCGAATGTGCCAGAGTGTGGACTTCTGAAAAATCGGCACAATCTCGGGAGTGAGTAGCCGCGAAATATACTCGTGCTCCAAGATATGTTTGACCACTGCGGGGTGTGAGAAGTCGAAGTTCATCAATGGATCTTCCCCAGTGGCGGCTTTGTAGCCTTCGATGATCGCGGTCGTCTTCTCAGGTGTCTCGGTGCAGGTGTCACGGTGAACCTCAAGATGCACCGGTGCCTGTTGCTTCTTGGCTTCCGCCATCAGTGCGAGAGTCAGCTCGATCGCCTCTTCGGCCGGTGTGTCGTCGTCGGCCAACTGACAATTGATCGGACCATTATCAATGGCCATGATCGCAGCGATACGATCTGCAAATTGCTCGGGCTTGGCCGCGTCAAAGGCGCCGCCGTAGCGCACGTCATATTCGGCGAGCAATTCTTTTAACTGTGGATTACTTGGAGCCCCGCAATAGCTTTGGAATCCGGCATCCTTGATTGCCGAGAGATGTGTGCGCAGGCCCGTTTCGGTTGCGGGGTCGCCTTCATCGAGCAAGGACCAGCCATTGATATGTATCTTTAAGGATGGAGTGGTGGTGTCAGTCATGCGTTGTAGATTAAAATTCGTCGAAGGCGATTTGCTCGTCGGACACGCCGAGTTGGGCGAGCATCTTGGTGCAGGCTGCAATCATCATCGGCGGGCCGCAAAGATAGAATTCCACGGCTTTCGGATTGGGATGAGCTTCAAGATAGTTGATCAGCACGGCTTCGTGGATAAAGCCGGTGTGGCCTGTCCAGTTGTCCTCATCGAGCGGGTCGGAGAGGGCGAGTTTAAAGTCGAAGTTGTGGTGTGCGTCGGCCAACTGCTTGAAATAGTCTTCGTAGAATATCTCCTGCTTCGAGCGGGCGCCATACCAGTAGCTGACTTTGCGCGCGGTGTGCTCGGTTTCGAACAAGTGCGCGATGTGGGCGCGCAACGGTGCCATGCCCGCGCCACCGCCGATATAGACCATTTCCTTTTGGGTGGGCTTGATGTGGAAGTCGCCAAAGGAGCCGATGGCAGTGACTTCGTCGCCGGCCTTGAGATTGAACACATAGCTGGAGCCGACGCCCGGAGGGCAGTCTTGGCCCGGAGGTGGGGTGGCGATGCGCACGTTGAATTTAAGCTGACGCTCGGTCGCTGAATTGCTAGCCAGTGAGTAGTTGTTGCGGCGGCCGCTTTCGCGGTTGCTGACGCTGAGGTCGAACACGTGCTGGTTCTGCCATACGGTTGCATACGGCTCGGGGATGTCGAACTCGCGAAATTCGATTTTATCGTAGATCGGAATGTCGAGCTGTAGGTAGTCCCCTGGAGTGAATTCGATCGTCTCGTTGGCATCGATTGGTTCGAGCACCAATTCTTTGATGAAGGTGGAGACGTTCTGATTGCTGACGACACGCAGCTTGTAGGTCTTTTCGTGGCGCGCGCCGACACCGCCGGCTTTCTCGACGTTGAGCCACAGGCGTCCGCCGCGGTCTTCGATCGGGTAGGTGGCGAGTCCGCGGCAAATCGGTGCGCGGGCAGGTGAGCCGTCTTCGAGGTTGAAGCGGCCGTTGTGCTTCGGGCACTCGACGATTTTACCTTTGACCAGACCTTCGCCTAGGTGGGTATTGCCGTGGGTGCAGATGCCGTCGGTGGCGTAGAGTTTGCCCGAGTCATCGCGGTAGAGTGCGAAGGTCTTTTTGACGTGGTCGAAGCGAATGACGTCTTCGTTGCCCAGGTCGGCTGCTGCACAGACTTCGACCCAGCCGTCCGTATTCGGCTTTGCATGTGAGTGCGGGATGCCTTCGTCAATACGTTCTGAGGGCGCAGGAAGCTTGCGCTTAACGTGATGCGTCGGGTCTTTTAGCTGTTTGAGAATCGTCGGCAGAATTTCTTTCCAAGCCGAAAGAATCGAGGGGTAGGGCGTCGGGCAATCGCCTTTGACCGCCTTGTGCAGTGCCGGCAGTGTATGGTAAGGCACCAGCGGGAACATATGGTGCTCCACGTGGTAGTTCATGTTCCAGTAGATGAATCGACTGATCGGATTCATGTAAACGGTGCGGCAATTCAGGCGGTGATCGAGCACGTTTTCAGCGAGGCCGGCATGCTGTGTGGTGTTATGCACGATCATTAACCAAGTGCCGAAAAATTGTGGCAGCATGAACAGAAAGATCGGGATCCACGTTTGTAGTATAATTGCGGATACGGCTACGAGTGCATAGAGCGCGACGCAGATCCGGGCGTTGCGAAAGATCTTGCCGAATTCGGTGTCCGGAACATAGGTGCGTTCGGCGTCCGACATCTGGCCGCAGGCATGGCGGATCAGATTCGGGTAGTAAGTCTTGTAGCCACCGTAGTTAATCAAGGCTAAGGCCAAGCCCTTGATATCCGGCGGACGTGGAAGTTGAATTTCCGGATCACGGCCGACGATAATCGTGTCGCTGTGGTGACGGGTGTGGCTCCAGCGCCAGATCACGGATTCGCGCATCACCATGAAGGAGGCGACTTCATAGACGACGTTGTTCATCCAGTCGGTTTTAAATGCGGTGCCATGGCTGCACTCGTGCCAGCGCGAGTCCGAGCTGGTGCCGTAAAACACTGCATAGACTAGGTAGGGGATGGCCGCCCACCAGCTGCCCCAGAGCGCGACCGTGGCGTAACCGGTTGCTCCGAGTATGGCCAGTAGTAGCAGTGTGTCGCGAATCGCGGGGCCATCTCTGCGTTCGAGAAATTTGCGCATGGTGGCGCGTGGCAGCGGGGATTGATACCAGTCCGCTTCGGCGAGGCCGAGTTCGACCGCGCGTTCGGCATTATGCCCCGTCAAGCTGTAGTCAAGGATTTCAGGAGGGCGCATCAGGATGGTGGCGCCGTGATCGGGATCTTGTTCCATAAAGGTATGTGGGGGGTTGTTGCTGGGAGAGTCTGCTTCACGAAGCAGTCAATCTGCTGTAGAATTAGCCCTATTTATACAGTAAAGTAGCCTATCTGTCTTCTTGCATAGTGACATAAACTTATCGTATTTTGTCCAAATGCTGGTTTCTCTCAAAATCGACCCTGAGTATGATGGATTTCTGTTTTTAGCAGAGTCTGCGCGGAATCCGCCGGTGTTGGTGAGTCATCGTCACCTCGAGGTGGAATTGAATCTAGTCGTAAACGGTGAAATTACTTACGTGCTGGATGGGCGCAGTTATACCTTCGGTCGTGGGTCGTTGCTGTGGTTTTTTCCTTCCCAGGAGCACCAGATCATGCACCGCACGCCGGATGCTCAGTATTACGTCGGCGTCTTTACGCCCGACATGATTCAGCGCGCCTGTCGCAGTGCGACCTATGCTGATTTAGGCAAACAAGATGTCGGCGATGTGGGGATTTTGCATAGTATCCTCGAGCCTGCCCGATTTGATCTGATGGAGCGGATGATGGCCGCCATCATGGAAGGATCGATGGATGCGGATCTGCTCAATAGGGAAGCGGGCTTTGGTGTGGATTCTACGTTCCGCTATCAGCATCACGACCCCGATGCCTTGAATGCCGGACTGCGTCATTTATTGTTGTTGGCGTGGCGTTATCAGCAAGCTGCCGAGGCGCGTGCCGATAGTCTCAAACTGCATGCCTCCGTGCGTCAGGCATTGGCACTGATTAGTGAAAATCCTGAAAGTGAGTCACTCGGCGAACTGGCTAAGAAGTGTAGTATCAGTGAGGCCTATTTGAGCCGAATCTTTCGCAAGCAGGTCGGTATCCCGCTGAGCCAGTATAAGAACAATATACGTCTCGGTCGCTTTTGGGAATGCTATGCGGACGGAGGCTCGACCAATATGACCGAAGCGATGTTCGAAGCTGGTTTTGGCAGCTATGCTCAGTTCTATAAAGTCTTTCGTGCGCAGTATGGCCGGGGGCCGCGAGATTTGTTGCGTAGTCGAACCGAAGGATGAGTGATGTGGGAAGGCGATTGCGTATCGTTAGGACTGCTCAAGCGTTTTAAGCCGTTCGAGCTTTTCGCGAACTCGTTCACGGTTACGGACGTCTCTGCACTATTTTTTATGCGATGGATGTTTGAATCCGCCAGTCATTCAATCTACGAAATCGCAAAAGAACAATTCGCCGCAGTCGGCGTCGACACCGAAGCCGCGCTTCAAGCGCTGGATAAGATTCCGGTCTCCATGCATTGCTGGCAAGGCGATGACGTGGCTGGCTTCGAGGCCCCTGAAAAAGCGGGCGCGGGCAACGGTTGCGTCGCGACAGGTAACTATCCGGGCAAGGCGACCAATCCGGCCGAGCTGATGGCTGACCTTGAGCAGGCAGCCGCACACATTCCCGGCCCATTGCGCCTCAATTTGCATGCGAGCTATGCGACGGACGGCTCTCCGCTGCCAGAGCGCGACGAACTCACAGTGGATAATTTTCGCAGTTGGATCGACTGGGCCAAGGCGCAGCAGTTCGGTATCGATTTCAACCCGACCAGTTTCAGCCATCCCAATGCGGAAGACGGCTTTACGCTAAGTCATCAAGATGCGGGCATTCGTCAGTTTTGGATCGATCACTGCATCGCGTGCCGAAAAATCGGCGCCGCGATTGGTGAAGAGTTGAACAATCCTGTGGTGAATAATATCTGGCTTCCAGATGGTTACAAAGACACCCCGGCGGATCGCTTCGCACCGCGTGCGCGTCTGGTGGAATCGTTGGATGCGATTTTCGCCGCGGACATTTCCAAGAAATGGAACATCGATGCCGTTGAAAGTAAGCTGTTCGGGATTGGTGTGGAAAGTTACACCGTGGGCTCCAGCGAATTTTATCTCGCCTATGCCGCGACGCGCCAAATTGCGTTGTGCTTGGACGCTGGACACTTTCATCCGACTGAGTCTGTGGCCGACAAGATCTCCGCTGCACTGCTCTATGTGCCGGAACTGTTGCTACACGTGAGCCGTGGTGTGCGTTGGGATAGCGACCACGTCGTCACCTTGGACGATCCGACCACTGCGATCCTTCAAGAGTGTGTGACCAGTGGCCAGATGGAACGTATCCACGTCGGACTCGATTTCTTTGATGCGTCGATCAATCGCATCGCCGCATGGGTGATCGGCACGCGCAATACGAAGAAGGGCCTGCTCAAGGGCTTGCTCCAGCCGACTCAAGCGTTGCGCGAAGTGGAGCTGGCCGGCGACTACACCAGCCGCTTGGCTATGATGGAAGATGCCCGCTCGCTGCCATGGGGCGCAGTCTGGAACGAATATTGCGATCGTCAGGACACCGCTGGCGACAACCAATGGTTGAGTGCTGTGAAGACTTACGAAAAGAATGTGCTGCTCGCGCGGTAGTGTGCGAGCCAGAGCAAGATGAGCCACCCTCAGAAATGAGGGTGGCTCATCTTTTGCCGTAGCGATCGTTGGTCGCTATTGGATGTAGTTAACGGCTACGAAGCGTTAGTGTTTTCTGGACGCTAATAAAGTTGAATCAATTTGCTCCACTCGCGAGGCATTCTACCAGACTTCGTTTCATTCTATAGGGGGATGAAATGAAGTGCATTTCCAGTTATATAGTAGGGTCTATTAGGGGACTGGATCTGCGAATGTGTGTCTTGTGAGTGGAGCATCATGGTTGAGGGGGCGAAGTTCCGTTCGTGCGGGGGAGTCGCTGGTGTTCATTGATGAGATTCAGGAGCAACCGCAGTTACTTCAATGTTTACGCTATTTTTTAGTCCTTCGAGATCGGTGGATTTTTACTCAAGTCTTCCAGTAGATCGATACTGTCGGAAGCTCCAGCTTCTTCCAGAGCGGCCCGCCTGCGCTGTTGAAAGTATTCATACTCAAGTGCCGCTTGGGCATCGGCCTCTTTTTTGCTGGTGGCTCCAGAGTCCGGGAGCACTGCGCGATCGTTGAAGCGCAGAAATTCATCGAGCTTCACTTGCCAGTCTTTGAGGAAGACTTGTTTGCGGCGTTTCGCCTGATCTTCGGCGTAATCGAGCCACATCACGACGATGCGATTCAACTCTTCGATCTCATCTTTGTTCAGGTAGTTCTTGGCGATCGTCGTATCCTGTTTGCGCACAATTTCACCTTTCCACACTGTGAGCCCCATGTTTGGGAGTGTGGCATCCGCACGACCAGCGATGAGTTCTGCTGCGGTTTGTCCAGTTGCGGCGAAGTGCAGCTTGTTTTGAATGATGCGGAAAAACTGCACTGTCTCTTTGCGGCTCAGTTCGTAATCGGCGGCTAGGGTGAAGAGCTCTCTCACTCGCAAATACATCCTCCGTTCACTGGATCGTATATCGCGGATGCGCTCCAGTATCTCATCGAAATAATCAGGCACGGCACTGCTCCCAGCGACTGGCGGGTTCTTAAGCCGCTCGTCATCCATCATAAACCCTTTGACTAAATACTCCTGCAAAGAGGTATTGGCCCACTTGCGAAACTGGGTGCCGCGAGGCGATTTGATTCGAAAGCCGACGGCCAGGATTGCCTCGAGATTGTAATATTGAACATCGTAGGATTTGCCATCGTTGGCAGTTGTCCGGAAATTCCGGACAACTGAGTTTTGATCTAATTCCTCTTCTTCAAAGAGATTCTTCAGGTGTTCACTTATCGTCTTTTTAGATCGACCAAATAGCTCTCCCATCAAGGCCTGCGAGAGCCAAAGCGTTTCGTTCTCAAAGCGGCACTCGACCCGCGATTTGCCATCCTCGGTGGTGTAGAGGATGAACTCACCACTAGGGATACTGTTCTCATTTTCAGTCATGATTTATTCCTGTTTCGTCACTCTTTATATGAGGGGTGTCGCTTCGCTCGGATTTGCGTTGCCCCCTTTGGGTTTTCGCCGTTTATGTATTCAAATGTTCACGTTTTTGATTGCCAGTCAATTCTGATATTTGGCAACAGTCTAGTAAGATTGAGTCCGGTAGCCGAATGTGGCGATGCAGGGCTTATCGTGCAAGATCCTCCCTGTTACATCGACCGATTATATATCCCGGGCTACTCCGAGGCGGGTGCCCTTTGGGCAGCTGAAGGAACAAGACAGAAGACATAAGACGGGGGACAGAGGCACTGCCCCTATCATTTAAAGAGATCGCTATGACTACCTGTGCGTTCTAGATACAAAGTCGAATCCGCGATGCGATAGATGAGCAGCCAGTTTGGCTCAATATGACAGTCTCTGGAGTCTGCCCAGTTACCCGTCAACGAATGATCGCGGTATTTCTCCTCAAGTGACTCTTCCGTAATTAACAGTTTAACCAGTTCCTGCAACTTGTTGAGGTCTTTGCCACGCTTCTTCTGGCGTTTCAGATCTTTCTTGAACGCCGTTGTTTGAGAAACCTTTGAGGTCATTTCCAGCTATCGAATAGGGCGTCCACAGAATCGAAGCTCTCTAAATCACGGCCAAGTCGTGAATCTAACAGTGCGGCTTCGGTTTCTTGGTTGGGAATGCTCACATCGAAAGGCAATGCATTGCGCAGAGCTATTTGTGTATAAAACATCCGAATCGCTTCTGTTGGCTTAACGCCTAGCCGATGTAACACGGACTCGGCTTTCTCTTTCACCTCTGGCTCAATCCGACTATGTATGGCTGCTGTTTTCATGTTTAAATTGTGTTGCACACGTGACACAATGTCAAGGGCAGAGCTAATGTTGAAAACATTTCAGTTTTTTGCTGGGAGCTTGTATCGCTACATCCTGTTTAAGACCTTACCATGACCGATAGTCGCGTGGGCTTGTTTTGTAGTGCGCCAGGAATCTGCGTCTTTCGGTTGGAATTTGCTGTTCGAGCGCAAGCTTATGCTCAAGCGCCTTCTGTGCCTAATAGCTCTGGAACTCGGTGGATTTCGTCCAAAATTACCAATCGGTCTTCTTGGCTTTCGAAAAACAACACGGGATCTCTGAGTCGTTCGCGGTCATCTCTATTTTCTAGGTCCAGATACAGTTCCCCGAGTTTCTGACCAATTTCCAGTGCGAGGGTGGTCTTTCCTACTTGGCGTGGCCCAATTAGGGCAACCGCCGCTTGTCGTGTTAAGGCTCTGTTGACTTTCTCTGTGATGATGCTCTCAAGCATCCTTGTAAATCTTCCATCTCGTGGAAGATTTGCAGGGTTATTTGTGTCGGCCCTATTGGCAGGAGCATCTCGCCGAGAGCTTCAGGTTTTTTGATCAAGTGCTGAGAGCGCGGCGTGGATGATTGATCTACTTAGCTTGAGTGCCGTGCAGGCGGGCGCGGTAGGCGGCGGGGGTGCTGCCCATCAGATGCTTGAAGCGGCGGGCGAAGTGGAACTCGTCGCAGAAGCCGAGCTCCTCTGAAATCTGTTTGATCGGGGTGCTCTCGGTGAGCAGACGCTGTGCCGCTTGCTCCAGTGTTTGCAGTGCGCGATAGCGGGCAGGCGGGCATCCTTGCAGGCGGCGGAAGGTCTTGCGAAAGGTTTGATGCGACATGCCCAGTGTGCGCGCACTGCGTTCGATGCCATCCGGATCGTCCAGCGTTTCGTTGAGCAGTTTGCGGGCTTGAGCGAGCCATTGATGCTCTGGGTTGTCTAGGCGCGGCGCGGTGGCGACCAGTCCGCAGTCCATTAGAAATCCTTGCAGTCGCAGCACCTGATCGAGTGGGTTGGCGGCTGCTTGCCACACTTGTTTGAGTCGACTCGCCCATCGATCCGCCGGTTCGCAGGTAAAGACTGGGCGCGCCGGATCCAGCAAGCCCGCTTCGCGCCATGAATCAAAAGCGGTTCCTTCGAAAAATACGTGCAGATCATCCCAGCCATCGGTCGTAGTTACGCTGTATTCGTGCTCCACGCCTGGGAAGAGCAAGAAGCCTTGCCCGGCGCGGATTGACTGGCTGTTGCCCAATGCATCGCGGAACCAGCCCTCGCCTCGAGTGATGTAGACGAGTGCATAGCAATTTAACACGCGCGAGGGGGTTCCGTATCCATGGCGCATTTGACAGGCATGACCGAGTCGGCCCACGCCTGAGGGCATGGGATTGAGCTGTTGGATCTGGGCGGTTGTTTTGCTCATGGATTGCTGATCTGTGGTTTTACCAAAATCTTCATATTGTTTACGATTTCACACATTGAAAATCAATACTATTGTGTGTATAGTGTTCATTCTGTCAGGTGGAGTTTCCCTGATGAACTACCAAAGTATCTATCTGGGGCTTGTTGATTCTGCCTCAAACCTTCATTGTTAATCCTAGTAAACGCCGATTCGAGCGACCTTCTTTATGACGACTTCAACATCCTGTGATTCCACTGCCGCCAGCCTATCCATGAATATTCTGGAGTGGGAAACTTTTCAAAAGCCGATTAACCGCGCCGTTTGGGCGGAGCCACTCGGGCCTGAAGCAGGCGCGGGTGCTCCGGATCGACGTATTATTCACTCGCGCATGTATTCGGCTGCTGAGCCGGTGATACTCAAGCGAATCGGGGTGCGGTTAGGCACCGGATATTTTAAGTGCGGCGCTGGAGACTTGCCCGACTGGGTCACCTCGTTACGGGTGCTGGTCTATGAGCAGGGGGATTGGAAAGAGGTCCGCTGGTTCCGCGATTTACAACGTCCCGGACAAGATGAGGTGGTCTGGTTGGATGACCTTAATCTGTCGACTCAGGCATTTATTTTAGAAGTCCGTGAGAGCGGCGTGGACGGCTGGTGGACGCCTTGGGATCTGGCGATGACCGGTCTGGTCTTGGAGACCGAAGTGGTGAAGGCGCCAGCGATGCGTTTGGATTTACTGGATATTGCTTCCGTCGAGGGCGTCGGCGATGCCATGGTTGGTCTCGGTAGTTGCGTGAAGGGGGATACCGTCGTCTACCGTTTTGAGGAGTATGAAGTCGGCTTCAATTTACGTCATCCCAGTTTCTCGCACTTTCGCATGCTCGGCTTGATGCCGGAGGTCGAGTTGCAGAATCAGCTCCGTGCGCCATCGCATTTCTTCGTTGCGCCGGACCAGTTGCACATGGCGCACTTGGTGGGGCAGGGACCGCGGTTTTGGTTAGTCGGGGGCGATGCGGAGGCGGGCTATGCGTCTGCTACGATGCAGGGGGCATGTAAGGTCGAGGGCAATACGGTGTCGTATGCTGTGCGTTATCCTGACTCGGGCATCGAGTTGAATCTGGTCTGGACGATGGCAGCGGAAGGCATGACGCTGGAGGTGGAGCGAACCGTTCCGGAAGCTCGGCATGCACTGTTCGACAGTGTGTGGGCGACTGTATTCGACTCCAAAGTTACGCCCGTTTCGACGCTTGGCGAGACCGTGATGCAGGGCGAGACCGGGCATGTGCAAACGCCGTTCTTATTGCACTCACCACGCGGTGGTAATTTCATGCTGGAGCAAAGCGGCACTCCGGGCACCTGGCGTTATGATTCGATTCGTCCCTTGCACGTGACCAGTGCCGAATGGCAGGTCGGGCATTCGTCGCAGACAAACGGCACCTATTTGTTGGAAGCTGGCACACGGCGTAATCGCTTGGAATGGCAGCTCAGCAGCGCGAATCAGGATATTTCGGAAGCTGCGCCTCAGTCCGTTCAGGATGCAGTGGCGCGTTGCTTGCCGACGGCTTTTGCGTATCGGCCGGATGCCTCGACGCTGTCGAATAACTCGACTTCGATTCATTGCTATTTTTGCCTCGAATTCTGGATTAGTCTGACAAAGGAATTTCCATCGGTGCATGGTTTGCAGACTGAGGCTTTCTTAAACGAGACACTGACGCGTTGGCTGACAGGTGCCCCTTCGTATGCCAGTGGAGCGAATCCCGATGCGGATTACCTGTTTGATGAGGAATACACGCATTCGATGACGACGCCGCTGTATGCACTTTCTGAATACTTACTCATGCCAGGGCATGAGGACTGGGAAGATTCGATGATGAAACACATCATGCAGAAATTGGAGTTGTTGGAGTCGCTGGATGTGGATGGGGACGGGCTGATTGTCAGTCAGCATCGACGCGGTATTTCCGGGGAGCATCAATGGAGTTCGAATTGGTGGGATGTGATTTCGTTCGGGTGGAAAGATGCGTTCGTCAATGCCAGCATCTACCCGATGCTGTTGAATATGGGCAAGGTCTTTGAGCGCCGTGCTGAATCAGAATTGGCTGATAAAATGAATGAGTGGGCGGCTCGGATGAAGCAATCGTATCATCAGACCTTTTGGAATCCCGATACGGGATGGTATGGTGGCTGGCGCGATCAGAGCGGTGTGTTGCACGATCATGGCTTTCTCTTTGTGAATGGCGCAGCGGCGCATTACGGCCTGGTGCCGGATGAGTTGGTAAAGCCAATGATGCGCTCGTTGTATGAAGAACTCGAGGGAATGAAGCCCCCGTATCACCTCGGTATCCCCGGCAATTTACGCCTGGTGCCGGATACGGATTTGGCTGAGGTGATGCATGGCCGTCCTTACGGGTGGTATCAAAACGGGGGGCTCACCCACTCGCAGTCAAAGCACTTTTTGGGTGGTCTGTATGCGGCGGGTCTGACGGCAGAGGGAGATGCCTTGCTGGAGAAGATGGCACCGGGGCTCGGGGAAGGTGAAGTCTTTGCCGGACTAGAGACAGGCGTCGACTGGCGTCTTTGGAACGGGTGCCCCAGCGGATACGAAGGGGTGTTGGATGATCAGTTCGGCCTGCTGGCGGTGATGAAACATCGCTGGCCATCGTAGTCGGATGGTTGTCTGTGCTTGCGCTGCGATCGGGTGTGCTCGCGTTTGTTGCTAAGGGTGCGCGGTGTGCTCGGTTGAGCTTTCCTGCCCCGAGCTTGTCGAGGTGGTCGAAACGTTTTGCCCGCGTGGCCCTTTCAATTTTACGATCAGTTCAGTGCTGATGCGCTTTGAAGGTATTTTCAGAATTTGTTCGTTTGAATAATCAAATCGTAGATCCCTACTCGTCGGGGCCCGACCCTTGCCCGAGCAGCCAGGATCAAGGCAGGCGGAAAAAGGAACTAAATGAGTCGGGTGCATACAGCTGGGGTTCGTCGTTTTTCATATACTTTCAGCAGAATATAGGATACTTTGGCCGTTGCACTACCCTTATAAAAGCTGCATTAAATATACTTTTATGTCATATTCAATTTGGAGATGTTTTTATGCGTACAATAAGTAAGGTTGCCCCGGGCTGGTGGGATTACACAACTCTGGATCGTGAAATCCTCGACGAGGCTGCACGGCTCACTGTCAGGGATCTTGAACAACTAAGTTGTCCAGGTTTTTCCATTCATTTTTATGATACGCCGCAGGAGTTTTATTGTGCTGAAGCACTGGAGTATATTAAGGCATGGCAGCAGGCCACTCCTGATAATCCTGTCGGTGTCTGCGGACCTATTGGGCCCACTGAACAGCTACCATTAGTCGCCCAAATGGTCAATTCAATGGGGCTTAAGCTACACGATGCTCATTTCTGGGGCATGGATGAGTGGGTGGAGAATGGGCAGACGGTTGATGAGAACCATCCGCTCGGATTCAAAAAGGCGGACTTGGATTTGTTGTTTAATCGGATCGAACCCGCTCTGGCGATGCCTCAAGGGAATATGCACTTCCCATCTACTGACGTGTCCGCGTATGAGAAAAGTTGGGAAGATGTTCGTTGCGCCTTAATGCAGGGTGGGCAGGGGGAGGTGAAGCACTGGGCGTTCAACGATCCTTTTAAACGTGAAGGAGCTTATAAGGATGCACCACCCAGTCCTGAAGAATACCGTGCCCTAGGAACACGCCAGGTGGAGTTGCATCCCATTACACTTATTCAAAATGCCCGAACCTCCGGGGGAGGGGTGGTGCAGAATGTGCCATCGTCTGCAGTTACAGTAGGACCAAAGCAAACGTGGGAAGCTGAGAAAGTCTCCATTTGGCATGGAGGAGATCACGACAATCCTTTTGGTATGCGCCTCACGGCACTCATGATTTCTAAGAAGATCATCGATACAGCCGTGCCCATGAGTTTGCTCGCGGATCATCCCAATGTTTGCTTCAATTATCTTCGATCTGGCGTCGGCGAATGCGGCGTGGAGATGCACTAAATATGACCAAACGTGCTTTTGCGGTGGTAGCTCATCCCGATGATATTGAGTTCTGTATGGCAGGTACCTTGATTCGTCTTAAGGAAGAAGCTGGCTACGAGATTCACATGATGAATCTCGCAAATGGGTCCTGCGGTTCGACGGAATTGCCTGCTGGAAAAATTGCAGCGCTACGGACCGAGGAAGCCCGTGCGGCAGCGAATCTGATAGGAGCTGTTTATCATCCACCTCTCGTGAATGATATGGATATCCTTTATGAGAAACCTCTGTTGGCTAGGGTGGGGGCGGTGATGCGAGAGGTGGCTCCGGATATTCTATTAATCCACTCCCCGCAAGATTACATGGAAGATCATATGAATGCCTGTCGTTTGGCATTAACCGCGGCCTTCTGTCGGGGGATGCCCAATTATCCAACCGATCCACAGCGGGATCCCGTGGATGCGCCCATCACGGTTTATCACGCGCAACCTCATGGGAATCGAGAGCCTTTGGGGTCGCTTGTGGCCCCTTCTCTTTTTGTGAATATTTCTCATGTGATGGATCAAAAACGCGCGATGTTGGAGGTTCACCAGAGTCAAAAAGTTTGGCTCGACCACTCTCAGGGAATGGATTCCTATCTCAACACCATGCAAGACTTGGGGCGAGAAGTCGGGCAGATGTCTGGTCGATTTGAATACGCCGAAGGCTTTCGTCGACATCTACATTACGGGTTTTGTGAGGAACAGGTTGACCCATTAGGAGAGGCTTTCAATGCATTGGATTGATTGGATTATTGTCTGTGTTCCCCTAATGGTGGTTTTGGGGATTGGCCTGAAGAGTCAGCGCTATGTTAAAGGTGTATCGGATTTTTTAACGGCAGGCCGAGTGGCTGGCCGCTATGTGGTTTGTGTCGCCAGCGGGGAAGCGGGCATGGGGCTGATCAGTTTGGTGGCGGTGTATGAAGCCATGTATAAATCCGGGTTTGCCTACAATTTCTGGCAACAAATGTTGATCCCCATCGGAATGATTATGGCTCTCACGGGGTACTGCACCTACCGCTTCCGTGAAACGCGGGCAATGACCATGGGGCAGTTTTTAGAGATCCGATACAATCGCCCTTTCCGTATTTTAGCCGCCTCTTTGCAATCGACTTCAGGAATCCTCAACTACGCGTTGTTCCCTGCGGTGGGAGCCCGTTTTCTAATCTACTTCTGTGATTTACCACTTCAGATTAGCCTGGGTGGATGGGTATTTCCGACCTTTGCGCTCGTCATGGCGCTCTTCCTTTCGTTGGCCGTTTTAGTGGCGTGTCTGGGAGGTCAGATTACCATTATGGTGACCGACTGTGTGCAAGGGCTGATCAGTTATCCTCTCTATGCCCTCATCGTAGGCTATATCCTCCTTCGCTTTTCTTGGTTCGACGACTTAGCCCCCGCCTTGCTGGATCGTCCTCCAGGGAAAAGCATGTTTAACCCTTTTGACATCAGTGAGCTCCGCGATTTCAATTTGTTTTACGTGGGCGTTGGGATCTTTGGGACCGTTCTTGGGCGCATGAGTTGGTCGGGGACGCAGGGGTATAACGCCGCCGCCCGTAATGCCCATGAACAAAAAATGGGGGGGATTCTTGGGGCGTGGCGAGCCGGATTTTCATCCATAATGATCGTTCTTCTGGCGGTGGTGGCTTACACCTATATGAATAGCAAGGCTTTCGAGTCGGGTCCGGACGGTTCCATCGCTGCCCGCACGGTTCTGGCTCAAAAAGCCTTTACTGAAGTCGCGTCGGACACGAAATTCGACGAAATCCGTGGGGAGTATCAACAGTATCTTTCGACGGGGGAAATCAGCCCACTTCTGCAGACCTCTTTGGATTCGGTTCGTGACCCTGCATCGCTAGAGGCGGATGGGGGTGAGGTCGACCGAGAACCGATGTTGACAGTGGGGCGCGATGCCTTGCTGTCGGTATCACCTCCGGATGCGCAGGTGTTCGGGACGATCTTTGGTCAGATGCGGGTGCCCATGGCATTGAAGTCTATTTTACCCGTGGGCTTGGTCGGAGCCTTCTGTGCACTTTGTATTTTTCTCATGATTTCGACCGATTCCACCTACCTCCACAGCTGGGGTAGTATTCTTGTGCAGGACATTATCCTTCCACTACGCGGAGGAAAGCCGTTCACCCCGCATCAACAGATCCGTCTACTCCGTATTCTGATCGCCTCGGTGGCGGTTTTTGCCTTTTTATTCAGCCTCTTTTTTGGACAGGTGGATTACATCCTGATGTTCTTTGCCATTACGGGGGCCATTTGGACAGGAGGTGCAGGGATCGTTATTGTCGGCGGACTCTACTGGAAACGGGGGACTACTTTAGCCGCCTTTGTGGCCCTGATTGTGGGGTCTGGAATTGCCACATCGGGAGTGATTTTTCAGAAAATTTGGGCAGGAACCCTCTATCCTCTCCTGGAAAGTCAGGGTTGGTTGGTAGGATTTACTCGGATACTGGAAAGCGCTTCCGGGCCCTTTGAGCCCTACATTGTCTGGCGCGTGACTCCGATAAAGTTCCCTATCAATTCCATCGAGATTGTATTAGGAAGTATGTTGATCTCGATCTTCTTCTACTTGACCCTTTCGCTGTTATCGCGCAAAGAACCGTTCAACATGGAACGCATGCTTCATCGGGGGAAATACCAGCGTGAAGGGAAGGTCATTGATCACGGGGTCAAAGGGTGGCGAGATGTCCTCCGCAAGCTCATTGGTATCAACGAGGAATATAGTCGAGGGGATAAAATTATAACATGGTCGGTCTTTATCTGGTCCTTTGTTTTACACTTTATCATCTTCTTTTTTGGGATCTTGATCTGGAATCTTATTAAACCTTGGCCTGCAGAATGGTGGGCTAATTGGTTTTTCTTCCAGACCTTTGTGCTGGGAGGTTTTGTCGCACTGGTTTCCACGGTGTGGTTCACGTGGGGAGGCACCCGGGATTTATTTCGTCTATTCCGGGATCTGGATCGGAAGGAAGTTGATGAACAGGATGATGGCCGTGTGGTCGGTCACGTCAGCGCCGAAGATCTAGAACGGGTCGAGCGCCTAGATCAAACGAATCTCGAAAACGATAAATGAAAAAGGTGAAATGATGAAGAGAATATACTGGATTGGACTGATCTGTTTATTGGTGGTGGGGTGTTCGAAGCCTTTGCCTCTGGAAGAAGTGCAGGCTTACCGCTGCCCAGCCAGCAGCGTCACGCTTGAGATCGACGGGAAATTGGATGAAGCCGATTGGAGTCGCGCGGAGAAACTTCCAATCAACCTGGTCTTCCGCCCCTTAGAAAGTAGTGCTCCAATCCCCAAGGGATCTGTCCAACTACTATGGGATGAGCAGTATCTCTATGTTGGCTTCAGCTGCGAAGATGACGATATCTGGTCCTACGGTGAAATTCCGGATGAGGACATGTGGCTCGGCGATGTGGTGGAGCTCTTTGTCAAACCTAGCCGCGACCATCTAAACTATTTTGAATTTGTAGTCGCTCCAAATGCGGTCATGTATGATGCCCACTATGCGAGCCGAGGTTCGGGGACGATCCATCGTTTCAGAACATGGTCGAGCGAAGCTCGTGTCGCCAGTCAACGTGATGGGACCGACGGCGATTGGAAGGATGACGACCGGGGTTACACGGTAGAAATTGCGATTCCTTGGAGCGCATTCTCTGTGAAGAGCCTTCCCCCTGTAGGCGAGACCTGGACCTTCGGAGCTTTCCGCTACGATTACTCCAAATCATACGAAGACCCCTACCTACTGATGACCGTTCCCGCCAGTACGCACGGCTTCCATAGTTATGAGGCATATCAGGATATTCATTTTGTCGAAGAATGAAGCTTCCCTTTGTGATTTACCTCGTTCTAAAAATTGCACCCCTTCAACATCACATCACCTCTTATCCCTCTGAATAACCTTATACAAAGAACAAGCGATGCTTCCTGATCATCATCTTCCTCAATTAGTCCTCTCTCGAGTCCAGGCGGCTACGAATCGTCTGGCTGAGCTAATCTGGGATACTGCTGCGCCCCTCGACGTGGAAGCGTCAGCGGCGCGCCCAGTTCAGTGTTCCCTAGCGGATGGAAAGAAGCTGAAGAAGAGTGTCCAGGGGCTTAACACCTACTGGGGCAAGTTGTTTGATCAGCGCTGGTGTCGAATCAAATTCTCCAAACCGCTAGGGGAAAATACTTGGCTGCATTGGCAGGACCAGAGCGAATCGACACTCTACGTCAAGGATCAAGCTTTTTGGGGCTTCAATGTCGCCCATACCCATTGCCTACTGCCGGTAGGAACCAAAGAAGTTTGGCTTCAATCCACCTGCTGTCAGACCGCGATCTGGCATCCCGAAGCAAGGGGCTACGAAGCGAGTGGGGCTCATTTCAAGGGAGCGACTCTCGTTCACCGTAACGACGATATCTGGCATGCCTACCACGATTTGAAATGTCTTTTTGATCTGGCTCTCGACATGCGGACCCGCGAAACCCCGGAGGTGCCGCAGGAGGTCTACGGTTCCGGATTGCTGCCCAAGGTTGAATCCTACACCCCGACGTTTCGCCGTTTGCTTCGATGGATGAATGAGGCGGTAGATGCTTTGGACACTCGGGGAGCTGCAGCCATGCGAAAGCATTTAAAGAAGGCCTATCAGGAACTGAAAGTGGATGCGTCATTTTCCAAATGCCTCCTGAGCGGCCATGCACATGTGGACTTGGTCTGGATCTGGCCCGAACGGGTCGGTGAGCTCAAAGCGGTGAATGTGTTTTCCACCATGAATCGGCTGATGGAGGAGTATCCTGAATTCCGATTTGCCTATAGCCAGCCCGCCAGCTACGAAGCCGTGAAAAAACGGGAGCCGGGTCTATATCGAAAGGTGTCGAAGCGCATACAGTCCGGAACTTGGCAGGCCACCGGAGCCATGTATGTCGAATCGGATACCCTGATTGCCTGCGGTGAAGCGCTGTCGCGCAGTTTTGCTGTGGGGCAGAAAGGCTTTACAGAGATCAATGGCGAACCTTCCAAGCTCACATGGTTACCTGATGTTTTCGGGTACTCCGCCTGCCTGCCCCAGATCATGAAACAGCACGGGGTGGACTACTTTTTCACATCCAAGATGGCCTGGAATGCGATCAACCGCTTCCCCCACAGTAGTTTTGTTTGGAGGGGGAATGATGGCTCTGAAATCTTGGCCCATATCATGCAGGCTGTCGGTTATGTCAGCCATATAGAGGTGGGGCAAGTCATGGACACCATGCATGGCAATATGCAGGCCGATGTGCATGAAGAGTTCCTTTTGCCCACGGGCTACGGGGATGGGGGGGGAGGCACCACCGCGACCATGCTGGAACGCGCCCGGCGACTGGATGGACTGCCGGGTATGCCTTCCATGGAGTGGGGGCAGCCGGAAGATTTCTTTCAACGATTAGAAACCCATCGCAATCGTTATCCGGTTCATCAGGGAGAATGTTATCTCGAGTACCATCGGGGAACCTATACCACGCATGGCAATTTAAAAGCCGCCTTTCGTGGGCTGGAGCGCGCCCTGCAGGTCGTCGAGGCGGCATCGGCAGCCACCGGAAAGAGCTGTGATGTGGAGCATGCCTGGAAGCGCATGGTGTTCGCCCAGTTTCATGATTACATCCCGGGCAGCTCTGTCTGGGATGTGTATCTCGAAGGCGTTCCAGAACTTGAAGGCCTCGCGGTAGATCAGGAAAAAGCGACGGTGGCATCTCTTTCCTCGGGGCGGGGCGGGGCGGAGTGCTTATTTAATCCGCATGCGGTGCCGGTGAAATATTGGCATCAGGGGCCAAGCGGAAAAGCCAAGTATCTTTCACTACCTCCAGCTAAAGGAACGGCATTTACCGATGCGATGGTGGAAGTGCCTCCGGCGGTCACGGCGGACGGGAATCGGATTTCCAATGACAGAGCCTCGTTTCGGGTGAACAGTAAGGGTTGGATTGATTCCCTCACTTGGAATGGCGTCAAGGTTCCACTGGATGGCCCTCTCGGACAGTTAGTGCTTTATACCGATCAGGCCGGAAGCTTTGAACCTTGGGATATTGACCGGCATGTTCTTAGTTTGGGGAAAGCCTGTGACGCGAAGTCTTTCATCGAGCCTTGGGCGGAAGGGGATAACCGAGTAGGAGTTAGAGTGACTCGGGCGGTTGGCGAGAAGAGCTCGGCCACCGTGCTTCTATTTCTCGAGTCGGGAAGTCCGCTAGTCCACGTCCATGTCGATCTGGACTGGAAGGAAAAAAACGCCTTGCTGAAGTTGCACATTCCTACGTCCTATGGAGCGGCATCCGCTCGATTTGGAAGCCCCTTTGGTAGCGTCTTGCGCCCACAGATCCCGAGTGGAATGCATACCGAGGGCATGTGGGAAGTTCCTTTCAGCAGATACCTTGCGGTATTTGATGAGGGTGAGCGTGAGGGTTTGTTTGCGGTCACCGAATCGAAGTATGGCGCCTCGGTGCACTGCGGCGAGGTTGGCATCAGCCTAGTGCGTAGTCCAAGAGTCACAGGGTTTGAAGGGCATGGCGCGGCCTGGCCGGTTCATTTAACACGACTAAAAGATCTCTCAGTCCACAGTGATCAGGGATCACATTCCATTCGTTTGGCCCTCGGCCGATACAGTATTGATTTACCGAGAGAGGAGCAACCGGCCAGTGTAGCGGACACCCTCTTCACCCCGCCGGTCTCGTATCGAGGAAAAGCGACGCGTGCGCTGTTGGAATCGATCGAAGGTGGAGAGAGTTTGATTCCCTGCTGGATTCAGCCACGTGGGAAAAAAGGCTGGGTACTGCGACTTCACGAAGTCAGTGGTCAGCGAGGAAGTGCGCGCATCCGTTGCTCGAAAGAGTGGGAAATGAGTTTGGTTCAACTGGATGGAACTCCAGCGAAGGGATCTATTCGGGGCGGTCGATTTACGTTCCGACCTTATCAGGTGCTAAGTATACAATTTGAGCCCTGTTCATGAGGGATTATTTGAGCATGATTCAATTAAATATTGCTGGTAACATGAAAAAAACTGAGAGCGAATCTTTGTGCAGTAGCCGAAAAATAGGGGTGGGTTTGATTGGGTGTGGCGCACGTCTACGCTATGTGATGGAGCATGTCATTGCGCATGGTTCCGATTTGATTGATGTGCGTGCGATCTGTGATCCGAGCGCAGAAAGCCTTGCCGCGACCAAGCAAGCTATCGCGCCGAATGCGGTCGTCGTGGACGACTATCGAGACCTGGTTAAAGATCCATCTATTGATTGGGTGATGGTGGGCAGTTGGAATTGTTTCCACCGCGAGCATGTGCTGGCCGCATTCGAAGCTGGTAAGAATGTTTTTTGTGAAAAACCCTTGGCCACTACGATTGAAGACTGTCTGGCGATGAGGGCAGGGTGGAGGCAAGCGGGCACTCAGTTTATGATTGGATTCACGCTTCGATACTCACCGCATTATCGCAAGATTCGTGAGCTTTTGGACACGGGTACCATCGGTCAATTGATCAGCATGGAGTTCAATGAGACCTTACCCTTCAATCATGGAGGATACATTATGGGTAATTGGCGCCGTGATGCGTTGAATGCCGGAACACATTTATTGGAAAAATGTAGTCATGATATTGATTTGGCCAACTGGTTTACAGGCAGTCGTGCGGCGCGTGTCGCTAGCTTTGCGGGTCTGGACTTCTTTACACCGGAGAATGCGCATCACAGTCAACGTTTGGGGCGGGACGAGACAGGCAAGCAGGCCTACGCGAGTTGGGACGTCTTGGAGGCGGTTGACCCCTTTAGTTCGGAGAAAAGTATAGCTGATAACCAAGTGGCCATTATTGAATATGAGAGTGGAGTCAGGGCCACATTCCACACCAACATGAATGTCGGTATCCCCGAGCGCCGTATGTATCTTTGTGGGACTGAGGGCTCGATCCGAGCGGATGTTATTTCGGGTCAGATAGAAGTCGGCCGGATAGGTTTCGACGAGAAAATCGAACGGATCGATGTCGGTATCAGTGGCAGTCACGGAGGAGGCGACGAGATACTGGGTCTCAACATAGTTAATTGTATGACGGGCGAAGAAAATCCTTACACTGGCCTAGACCACGGTCTAACCAGCGCGTTTACCTGTTTTGCCATCGATGAAGCGGTTGCGGCGAAGGCAGTTGTACCGCTAGCACCTTATTGGGCCAAGCTCTAGCTGCTAAGTAAATGTAGAATGCGCAATCCCCACGATCAATCTCTGCGTGGATTTAACTTGCGCTTAAGTTAACATTGTTGTTAATTTAAGCGCATGGAATATGGGGCGTTGAGAAATTTGACAGAAGGCTTGCCGACTTTCACTACGAGAGATGTGGTCACCCTGTCAGGGCAAAGCTCGCCTAGTGTGGCGGTCAATCTCAATCGTTGGGTTCGAGCCGGGCGCATCGAGCGGCTTCGCCGGGGACTCTATTCTTTGAAAGAAAGAGAGCGCCAGGTTCCTTTGACCATCGCTTACTTGGCCTCTGTTTTGGTTGAGTCTAGCTACCTCTCGGGCGTATGGGTGCTCTCGCAGAATTCGGTCATTCCAGAAGCGGTTTTCACCGTCACGGTAGCCACCCGTGGGCGTAAGGTTCGATTTGAGAATGCCCATGGTAAATTCACCTACTACCGTCTTCCTGAACGTGCCTGGTTCGGGTATTCGAGCAAAGAGATTCAAGGCTATTACGTTTTATTCGCTAATTGCGAAAAGGCTTTACTGGATACTATCTACTGGAGCGGTTCGATTTGGGATCGAAAGCGGTTCAAGCAGGAGCGAGTCGATGCAAGCAGATTGAATGAAGATCGTTTGATCCGTTATGCCGATAAGTGGGGTCATATAAAACTGAAACGTTCCGTAGCGGAATTCAAAGCATACAAGGAGGATCTGTGTCTGACCTGGTAATTATTTCCAAGGAGGCCAAAGCCCTAGGTGGGGGATTGAATGGCTTTCGTGAAGCACTACAAAGGCACATCTTGCGGTCTTTGGCCGCAGGTGGCTTTTTCGATGAAATGGCATTTGTCGGTGGCACTGCCCTGCGCATCGGGCATCAGCTCAACCGTTTCTCCGAAGATCTCGATTTTGCCGTGTTGCAGCCCATGTCTGTCGACCGCATGATCGAAATTGGCGACACGGCGTTCGAAGCCCTCAAAAAGTTGAAAGTAGGCATCAGTTCAGAGCGTGACTTTAGGACGATTCCGATGGGGGGGCTGACTGATAAGCTTGATTATGTGTGCCATTTGGATGTCCGCTTGCCGCCTGAGTTTCGCAATGGTGGCGCCAATCGATTTACTCTGCGGTTGGATGTCGACAGAAATCCCGCGAATGGTTGGAAAATGACTCCAATGCTCATTCGTTCTAAGAGTCGTCCGTTTGCCTTAACTATGCACGACCTTCCAAGCCTTTTTGCAGGTAAGTTGCATGTGTTGTGTTGCCGAGTCGACCGAGCGAAGGGTCGCGATTTTTTTGACCTCGCATGGTATCTGTCTCGTGAGGTCTCCCCGAATTTGGATTTCCTCGATGCGACGATTCAGGGTCTGGAGACGAAGCCATGGCCGGTCTCCGAATGGCGGGACCGATTAGTTAAACGCTTAGATGAGGTGAACTTTGACCGTTTGCTGCGTGAGCTTGAACCTTACCTTATTGAGCCTGCTGACGCTATGCTTTTGAATCGTCAGGTTTTTGTATCTGCGATCGGGCAGATTGATTAGAATACCCAGAGATTGTCAAATACTCCCGATGAGTGATGTCGGGCTCAGCATATTTGAACAAAACTAATCCCTAGGAGCTTGGCCAGTTTCTCCAGTTTGCTGGCCACATGTCCGATTCCTATGGCGCAGTGATGGGCGGGGGCGTTTCCGTTCCAGCCTTTGAGAAAGGCTTTGGCTCCACAACTGAAACGGTAGCGACTGTTGGTGTTGCCGATCTGTAAGACGGGGCCGCTTACGGCTTCGGCTTCGGCCACGAGTAGAAAGAGGGATCCGTCTCCGTGCTGTACTACGGAGAGCAAGGTTACGGGGCCGGTTTTCACCGTCATCTGGATGGAGAGTCCTTTGCCGGGTTTGCCATGATAGACGGAGAGAGGGACCAGACCCACCGCACCTTCGGCCATGGCGACGTGTGCTGGGCCGTCGTGACCAAGGTAGACCACGTCGTCGACGAAATCGGTGAGATACAGTTCGGAGAAGGATCCGCCGCAGCCCAGCAAGTCCATGATCTTCATCGCCTGCACGTTCTTGATCTCGCATTCTCCAGCCACCGGGATGTTGCGTCCGGTGAGAAGCGTGTTGCCAGCAATTACGGAGGTCACGATGTTTTCGAGGGAGCTCCCTGGCTGCCCTTCGTAGTAATAGGCCATGGAGCCAAGGTCGTGTTTTTCCACCAATCGATCCAGAGCAACGGAGGTGCGGGCGGCTCGTTCCAGTTCCGTGCGTTCGCATTCGTCCGACACCGTAAAGGCTTGCTGAAATTCTACGATTTTCCGGTTCGTATCCTCTTGGGATACCGTGCTTCGGAGGGCTTCGACTTCGCAGATTTCGAGCAGTTCGAAATGGTTACCAAAGACCGCTGCATGTTGAGTCATGTCACTGTAGACATCCAGCATGCCGCAGTAGTAATGCCCCATCACGCCGACCCGATTGTTGGACATCGCCTTCCGTACTCTGGCGGCATCTACCCAGTCCTGAATCTCCTGCCAAGCCTCCTCGTCCTGCAGGTGGCCGGTGACTTCATGGAAGGGGATGCCGGCTCGGTTGAACACGTTAGCGATTTCCGGAACCGAGCAGGCCTGACAGTGTTCCAGCCAGACTCCGGTCATCTTTCCCCGGTCTCCCAGAGCATTGAAGGCCTCGTAGTCGAGTTGAGCCACTGGTTGCAGATTTAGCACAATGACCGGAACCCCGGCGCGCTGTACTACCGGTAGCACAGTGGAAGACAGGGCGTAGGTGCTGATGAAAAGGAAGACCACATCCACATTCGCTGACCGCAGTTGATCGCCTATCTCGCGGGATTGTTCCGGCCGATCGACCAGACCGACGTTGAGAACCTCAGCTCCAAAGGATTCCAGTTTGTGCTGAATCTGCAACTGGTAGGCCTCGAGGTTTTCTTTCAAGCCCTTGAATTGAGGCCAGTAGGTGTCGAGACCGATGCCAAAGAGGCCGATGGAGGGAGATGAGGAGCTTGGCATGGTTGATTTTGGGAAGGGTGGGGGGATCGATGAAGTAGCAGAAACGTTTGGATTCATGTCCCATGGTGCGGTAATAAAGTAGATTGTTGGATCTCCCGAGCGCGACTTGACATGTAAAGTTCTATGTGCTAAATATTTTTATGTCTGACATAATAACTAATGGCAAGGATTGAATTATGATGAAGAGTATCAACGATTTCTCATCCTGGCGCTATGGTATGTTTGTCCACTACGGGCTATTCAGCATGCTAGAGCGGGGCGAATGGGTCATGAATCGTGAGCGTATGTCTCCTCGTGATTTGCGAACACTCGCTCAAGACTTCAACCCGGTGCATTTCGATGCTAACGCGATCTGTGATCTTGCGGTGGCTGGAGGCATGCGATACGTAAACTTAACCACCATGCATCACGAAGGGTTCCGTCTCTACGACTCGGAACTCTCCGATTTCAACAGTAAATCCGTGTGCGGGCGTGATCTCGTAGAAGAGTTTGTCACGGCCGCTCGAGCACGAAATCTCAAAGTATGCCTCTATCACAGTCTGAACAACTGGTCGGATCAGCCCGACGCCTGTGACGCACTGGAAAGTAAAGATGCATACGAGGAGTTCATGGGCAACTCCTTCGCTCGAATCAAGGAACTGGTCACTCGCTTCAACCCTATCGACGTCCTCTGGTATGATGGATGGTGGCCCTTTGACGCAGAACAATGGAAAGCCAAGCAGATGAATGCCATGGTGCGTGACATCCAACCTCACATTCTGTTTAATGGTCGTAACGGCTTGCCCGGCGATTTCGGTACACCCGAAGGGCATCTGTCTACTCCCAACCCTTGGCGACCCTGGGAAGCCTGCATGACGCTTAACGACAATTGGGGCTATCACCGAGGGGATCACAATTGGAAAAGTCCAGAAGCCGTTCTTACGCTCCTATCCGCTGCAGCACAGGAGCAGGGGAATTTATTGCTCAACATCGGGCCCAGAGGAGACGGCTCCATTCCCGAACGCTCTGTGACGATTGTGAAAGAGGTAGGCGACTGGCTCTCCGCCTACGGAGAGTCCATCTATGACACCGATTCGTTCAGCTTCGGCTTGATGGCACGGGGAAATCATCGGGGAGACTGGAGTCATAATGGGCCCTTCACTCTTCGCGGGAACAGTTTATATCAGCTAGTCAAATGCTGGACCGGTAGTGAACTCGTCGTGGCAGGGCTCAGTTCGGAAGTAAAAAAAGTTACCCTATTGGGGCGTAAAGGTGAACAATCCTGTGGCTTCAATCAGTACGAAGGGAAAGTCGTTGTAAGCGGCTTGCCAGAAGACGCACCCGACACGCTTTGCTCCGTTCTTCGATTCGATTGTGTCGACGTTCCAGGGATGGAGTTAAGCGGAGGCATGCGCATTCCTGATGCACCCCATCCACCTTACGATCCATGCCCTTCTGACATCGCCCTTTAAAGCCTTTTAGTATTGTCGGGCGTCACCTCCGCCACAAACCCGAGCTCGGCCTGGATGCGACTCGCCTCGTAGACGGAATCATATTCATGTCCGGGCTGCTCAAAATGTGACAGGTCGACATCATCACCCCACCAACTCCGCAAGACCTCAGCCACAGGGACTGCCGTCCAGGCTTTTTGATTCACCGCGTTCATGATGCGCACGCCTGGTTGGGGTGGAGCTTGCGCCGCCAGCGTGAAGGCGCGAATGGCGTCGCTGCGCGCCATCACCGTAATGCAACCTAACGCCCATTCCTGAATCGAGCCGGGCATCGCGAGTGGCGGCATCTCTTCATCCGGAACCACTACGGCGAGGCGCAGGTTGATCACGTCAATCTCCGGATTCTGACGGTGGTAATACTTCGTGACTTCTTCCATTAGGTATTTTGACAGTCCGTAGCCGTCACGATCCAGGCAGGGATGCTCGTCCGCTATGGGAACCTGTAGGGGTCTGAAGCTCGTACTTTGAATGCCGATGAGCGCGATCGAACTAGCCATGACAAACTTGCGACAGCCGTGATCCATCAAGTATCGGATCAGGCAGCGCGTGCCTTCGACATTCACTAGAATGCCATCGCGTTCCGCGCACCCACCGGTCACCGCGCCGAGATGAATGGCCACGTCGATCGAAGTGTCATCCAATTGCTTCAGATCTTCATCCAATCCGAAGTCACCCTGAATCCAGCGAAGCCCCAGTTTCGGATCTTTCCGACTTAAACAGATCACATCATGCCGCGCCGACATGCTTCGCGCCAGTTCTCGCCCGATTGATCCGCTGGCGCCGGTTATTAAGATCGTACTCATGAGGCCTCCCAATCAATCACCACGCCGATCACATCGTCCGCTTTGCCTTCTTGAATGCGCTGATACATAGCAGGAGCCTCGTTAAAGCCGATACGATGGCTGATGCAGGATTCCCATTTTAGAGCCCCATTCGCCATGTTCTTCACTACTGCGCGGCGACAGGGCTGCAAGCCGTCATCGCAGGGAAAAAACATCTGCAGGCGGCGACTGTGAGCCTCCAGAAAGTGCATCGAAACCGGCGCACTGCCGTAGTTGCCCTGCCAGACAAAACTGCCGTCTTCACAACAAAGCGCAATGGCCGGATCAATACACTGCGGGCTCCCGGTACATTCAAAAACCACATCCGCGCCGCCGGGTGCGAAGCGCTGGACGGCCTCAGTAACCTTCTCAGACCGCCCGTTAACCAAGACATCCGCACCCATCGACTTGGCGAGAGCGAGTTGGTGGTCATTGATATCCACCGCGAGCACTACGCAGCCGCGATGCACGCAAGCGGCGATCACGCCTAGTCCGATGAGGCCTGCACCGTATACCACTACGGTCTGCCCCATTCGAGGGTTCGCCATGTCTACGCCGTTCAATCCCACCGCTGGCAGGACGAACATGGCCGCCGCGTCCATCGTCGCTCCGGGGATCATATGGTCAACGCCGTGCGTCGTGTGTGGTCTAGTCACGATGTGACTGCAATGCGTGCCAGATGCACAACTGACGGCGGAGCCGTCAGCTAGCTTCATTGCATCGTTCCCCCTGAAATAGACCTTGTCGCCAACCTTGAAGTTGTCGATCTCGTCGCCAACGGACTCGATCACCCCAGTCCCCATGTAGCCGGTGCAAATCGGATAGGGCCCCCACGAAATCTTGTTGCGGATCAGCGCAAACTCCGTCCCCACACTCACTCCACTGTAGTGCGTACGGATTGCCACCTGATCCGTCGCGGGAGCTGCGAGCGTCACGGTTGCGATCTCGAATTTTTGCTGTGCATCACAGATTAGAGCTTTTGCATTTATCGTTTCCTTCATATTTATCCTAATAATTATAACTTGTTATGCTGTGATGGATTTTCTCCATAAAATGCGAAATTGATGCACTGTTAAGCCGATCAGTATGGAGTTCAGCATTCAAGCCATGGCGCGACTTGACAAGTGCATTTCATATGCTATTTCTTTTTTATGTCTGACATAATATTTGACGGAAAAGTGTCTGCATTCCCTCCTGGTGGACGCGATGTTGCCTCGCGGGTGTTGCTATGGCTGCAAGGTCACATTCAGAAAAAGAAACTGAGTGTTGGCGATGCGCTGCCCGGCGAACTGGATATCGCCGAGCAGGTCGGGGTGGGGCGCTCTTCGGTGCGCGAGGCGCTGTCGGCGCTTAAAGTGCTCGGAATCATAGAGTCGCAACGCAAGGGCGGCATCCGCATCGTTCGCGACCCAGTATTGCTAGAATTGCGATCCTACTTCTCAAGTCCGTTTGAGACCCGGAGGCAGTACAAGGATGCCCGGGAGTTCCGCGCCGCCCTCGAGTGGGGTTTGGGACCCCTGATGATGGATCGGGTCAACGCAAAGACGATTCGAGCCTTGCGCTCCGAAATTAAAAAGGTGGATGACGGGGTCACAGACTGGGCATCGATTCATACGGCCGAAGTCCGTTTTCATACCGCTTTGACCGCCAGTTGCGGCAACCGTTTAGCCACCCTGTTCGCGCATCTCTATGGCCCCCTGTTCACGGTGGAAACGAAACGGGGTCCGACCCCTGCTTATGCTCAATCATGGGTGGAGCAGCACAAGTTCTTGGTCGATACCCTGGAGTCGGGCGACGAAGATCAATTTTTAGAGGCCTTGAGATCCCACACCCATGGGTACATGCGGTTTAGGGAAAGTGGGGATGCTACATGAAATATATTAACACTAGGAGTCTATCGTGAGTAACGAAAGAGTGGATAGAAGCGTTCCGACCGAGAACGAGACGATACGTCTGGCTGTGCTGGGTTGCAGTTCGGGCAACGGGCATCCGTATTCATGGAGTGCCATGTTTAACGGCTACGACCGGGAGTTGATGACTCAGGAGTGCCCCTTTGCTGGCATTCCGGTTTATCTGAACAAGCAGCCTGCGGAAACGCTTACGATCCCCGGCGCAACGGTCACACATATTTGCTGCAGCGGTGATGGCGGTTTCACTGCCGAACACGTGGCCAGGTCTACCCGGATTCCTAATGTCGTAGAGAAGCCCGAGGATGTGATCGGGCAGGTGGATGCGGTCATTATCGCGACGGACATCGGTGGCGAGCATGTGGCGCGCTGCCGCCCATTCGTTGAGGCGGGGCTGCCGGTCTTTGTCGATAAACCCATGGCGGACAATACGTCGGATTTGCGAGTCTTCCAGGACTGGGTGGCTGAGGGCAAACCGATCCTATCGTCGAGTTCTATGCGTTATGCCAAGGAGTTCCTGCCCTACCGACTGTCCACGCATGAACTGGGTGACTTGCGCTTCGCGAGTATCACGACAGCCAAGAGCTGGGAGTGCTACGGGATCCATGCGCTCGAGGCTATTTATCCCATTCTCGGACCTGGGTTTCTGTCTGTCCGCAACACTGGCACGGCAGAGCGCAACGTCGTGCACCTCAAGCATCGCTCGGGCGTGGATGCCGTGGTCATCGCCAGCGCCGATATGTATGGCGGTTTCGGCTGCCTGCAATTATGTGGCACCGCGGGTAATGTTCAGCTTGCGTTCGGCGACACGTTTTTTGCTTTCAAGGCGCAGTTGGCGGCGTTCATCGAGTTCCTACGCACCGGTATCCGGCCGTTCCCGTTCGAGGACACGGTCGAGCTGATGAAATTGCTCATCGCCGGGACCCGCAGCCGCGAAGAGGGCGGACGGGAAATAGAAATTGAGCTATAAGTAAGTGGATCATCATTAAATGGAGATTGATATATGAGTAATTGGACTTTCACGGAATTGGATCAACGTATTGCGGACGAACTACAGACCCGGCTACCGGACGAAGTGTTCGACGCGCATGCGCATCTCTACCGGACGGCGGACTTGGCGCAACCGGCCCCCAGCCTTCTGGCGGAGGGGCCGGCAGAGGTTGGGGTTGAGGTCTGGCGGCAACATGTTGGGCAACATGTGGGCGCGGAGCGATTGGTGGGCGGCTTGCTATTTCCGTTTCCATCGGCCGACGGCGACCTGGCCGCGTCTAACGATTTCCTGTTTGACCAGATTAAGGATCAGCCTCTGCTGAAAGGCCTCGCATTGCTCGCACCCGACATGTCGCCCGCTGACTACACGTTGCTCTTGGCTAACCCGCAATTTGCCGGGTTCAAACCTTATCATGTCTACAGTCATTGTAAGCCAACCTTTCAGGCACCGATGTCCTCATTCCTGCCGGAGTGGGCGTGGCAACTGGCGCACGAGCATGGCCTAGCCATCATGATGCACCTCGTGCGCGACGACGCTTTAGCGGATCCCGAGAACTTGCGCGAGCTGCAGCAGTGCTGCCGTCAGTACCCCAACGCTCGCCTGATTCTGGCTCATGCCGCGCGCGGTTTTCATGCGCCGAACACAGTCAAAGGAATCTCCGGTCTGCGTGGACTCGAAAACGTTTGGTTTGACACATCAGGTATTTGCGAACCGGCGGCATTTGAGGCCATTCTCCGTGAGTTTGGGCCGCGCCGCTTGATGTGGGGAACCGATCATCCCATCAGCGACATTCGGGGCTGCTGCGTGACGATTGCCGATGGGTTTGCCTGGTTACAGTCGGATTCCGTTCTTTGGAGCAAGATAGTCCCGGATGTCCGACCGACTCTAGTTGGACTGGAATCCTTGCGGGCCTTAGAGATGGCAATCGATACCTTATGCCTGAACGACTCCGATCGGAAAGATATTTACTGCGACAATGCGCAGCGACTGCTCGGGCTGAAAACCGAATCGGGCACGCAGACACAAGACCTCTACCTTCGCGCCAAAGAACGCATTCCTGGCGGTACGCAATTGCTCAGCAAACGGCCGGAAATGATGGCTCCAGATCAGTGGCCAGCCTATTTCAGGGAAGCTCGTGGCTGCGAAACCTGGGATCTTGATGGACGGCATTACTACGATTTTTCGACCAACGGCATCGGCTCCTGCCTGCTCGGGTTCCGTGATCCCGATGTCACGCGAGCCGTGCACAGGCGGGTCGAACTGGGCAGCATGTGTACCTTAAATGCGCCGGAGGAAGTCGAACTGGCCGAGCTGCTTTGCGAGATGCATCCGTGGGCCGAGCAGGCCCGCTTCGCCCGTTGCGGGGGTGAGGCCTGCGCTATGGCTGTACGCATCGCCCGAGCCACTACTGACCGTTCTGTTGTCGCCATATGCGGTTACCACGGCTGGCAGGATTGGTACCTGGCGGCGAATCTGGGCGAAAGCGATGGGCTGCGCGGGCATCTCCTCCCAGGGCTCAGCCCGCAAGGGGTGCCCCGTGAATTGCGCGGCACTGCCGCTACCTTCCCGTTCAACGACCGCGCTGCGTTCCAGGCAGTGCTTGATCAGCATGACGCTACACTCGCCGCCGTTATTATGGAACCCTGCCGCTCCCAGGTTCCGGATCCCGGGTTTCTCGAGTTCGTGCGTGACGGTGCCCATCGCGTCGGCGCGCTGCTGATCATGGACGAGATCAGCATCGGCCTCCGGCTGCACTGCGGTGGTGCGCACATGAAATTCGGAATCGAGCCGGACTTAGCGATATTCGCCAAGGCCTTAGGCAACGGGCATCCTATGGCGGCCGTTATCGGCACGCGCGACGCCATGGCCGGCGCTCAGGGCTCGTTTATCAGCAGCACCTATTGGACGGAAGGCGTTGGCCCGACCGCGGCGCTGGCGACTCTGCGGAAGATGCAAGCCGTCGATGTCCCGGCGCACATCGAGCGGGTCGGCTCTCGGGTAAAAAGCCTGTGGCAGGATAGCGCCGAACGGTATGGGCTGCCGGTACAGGTCGGCGGCTTTCCGTGCTTTGCCAATTTCCGCTTCGACCACCCGCAGGCGGACGCACTGCGGACGCTTTACACGCAAAAGATGCTGGCACGCGGATTCCTAGGCACAGCAGGTCTTTACCCGACGTTGGCACACACCGATGCCATTGTGGATCTTTACGGCGAGGCCATTGATAGTGTGTTTAAGGAGATCGCCGAGGTTTTGGCATCAGGTGATGAAGTGTCCGCTCATCTACGTGGTCCAGTGGCGCACACAGGATTCCGTAGACTGGCAGGATGAGATGTTAAATAAAAATGCTTACTTCAAAGGCGTCATTTTAAACGAAACCCACACTCTGCATTCACACTGTCGGTAATCGCATTGCGGTAGTTGGCCACCTCCACACCTTCCGGTTGGTCGGTGGAGAGGTATAGGAGCGCAAGGCCTGTTGCCGGGTCTGCCACCGAGTGCACGGTAGAAATGCCGGCATGCCCGAAAGCCCCGTCGCTCGTCGTGTTCCCCAATCCGAAGCCGTGGTTGCGCAGGCCGTCACGGATCATCCATCCCAAGCCCCATGGCTCATGGGCCGGCTCAGTTTTTTGCTGTTCGGCGGTGCGCCGTTCGCCAGCAAATTGAACCTCAAGTATTTGATCCATTTCGTCGGGATGTATCAGCGCTTTCCCTTTCCATATTCCCCCGCTCACCATCAGTTGGACTACCTTGAGCATGTCGCGGGCTGTGCCGAAACAACCGCCGCCGGGGTGGCCGATCAGTTCAAACGTGCTTTGATCTATCGTATGGGGGAGGGTTGCTGGCTGTGGGGTCACCGCCACACACTCACCTTCCGGCACGCTGAAGCTAAGACTCGGCGCGCAAAGCGGATCGAACAGTAACTCGCGACAGATCGCTTCCCACGGTTGATTTTTCATGACGGCGCGCACGGTCGCTGCCCCTAGGAACATGCCTTGGGAGGCGTGATACAGTGTCTTGCTACCGGGTGCCCACTCCAAGTCATAGCGGGAGCAGGTGTCGAGACAGGTCTGCCATTCGGCTTCGGTGGAGACGGGGGTAGTGGGGCAGTTATTGAGTCCGGCCGAATGACTGAGCAATGTTCGTAAGGTAAGCTGTTCTTTCCATTTGCCGTGAACCCCTGGAAGGTAGGTAGAAACTGGCGCATCATAGTCAAGGAGTTTACCTTGGTGGGCGATTGCAATCACGGTGGCGCTAATCCCTTTCGAAAACGAGTAAGCCTGATGGACGGTGTCGGCATCGACCGGCGCATCCTTGCGGGTGCGATTGCAGTAGGTTCCCCAGTGCCCTTCGAACAGGACATCACCATACCGAGCGACCAGAAGAGAAGCTCCCGGAATGACACCCCGAGCGATCGCCGACTCAATGAGTTCAGTGGTTTTTTTCATCTCTTCTCAAATGCCTATACCCAAAGCATAGCCTCAAAGGCCTGTTCATACAACCAGTGACCGAAATCGTTAGGATGGTTGATGTTGTTGCTTAGTAGTGATGGTTGATCTTTACGTTGGAGAACCATCTTCCACGTGCTATAAACATCTACGTAGGCGCATTGCGTTTCAGTGGCAGCCTGTTGAGTGGCCTTGGCAAAGTGCGCCATGCGGTGCGTGCCGAAGTGCCACTTGTCATTGGGTGGGAATGCGGAAAACAGAATCACATCCGCTCCTTTGCGTGCACGCATCATCGTGATGAGCTTAACCAAATTATTCTTAAACGGCTCTGGCTCCACCCCGAAGCCCTCGGGCAGGTTGTGGTCATTCATGCCAAATCCGATCAGCGCCAAATCCGGTTTCTCCACGGGTTCGACTTTCTCGTCAAACCACGACACCCCGTGTCCGGACGCATATCCGGGAATGGATACATCTTGTAATTCGATTGCTGATTTTGGAAACGCGGTCTGCAAGTATCTGACAAAGCGATGGGTGAACTGAAGTTCCACGCTAGAGGCTTCGCCTCCTGCCGTGATGCTGTCGCCGTAGGACACAATTTTAAACGCTCCCCCGGCCTCCAGCTTCTGGCGGACGTCAGTCAAATACCGGCGCTGGTCATTCGGCTCGGCCCATGGTGAGCCTTTGCTCGTCTCATAGTCTGCCCAGACAAACCACTTTTCATTCCCGCTGTCAGGAAACGTGTTGTGGTCGAAGTCCTCTTGTCCATACAGGCAGTGTGTCGAATAGTCAGGAATCGAAGAATTGACGCTGCGGGTGAGGGTGCCCTTGGCATAATCCACCACGTAGTCCAGCCCTTCCTCGTAGATGTCGGAGGCAACATCTACGGCACTACTGAGCAGTGAAGTATTGCGGCTGCGTAGGATCAGACTGCCCTTGACCACATTGGCGAAACATAAATTCCCCGGCAGGATTCCGGACAGTACCATGCTCTCCCCTTGAATATCCATCATATCTGCCTGACCTCTATATTCTGAATGTTCGCGCGATTATCTGGATCAATCACCGGGCGCAAATCAGGCGGATGCGAAAGACTGGCGGTCGCCTTGCCATTCTTCATCTCCCAGGCGATTTCGATGATACCGGAGGGCGTGGGAACTTTCCCTGAAAGTCCCTCGCAAACCCCATCCACCGGAGGCGTCACCGAGAAGGAGCGGAACCCTGGTTTCAAGGGACGGATTCCTAGGAGATAAGCGCCATAGATATAGGCCGGGATCGCCGACCACCCATGACACAGGCTGCCCGCTCCATCAAAATCCCAACCGCCTTTGAGTGTCTCCCAGAAGGTCGTGGCGTTTCTGAAAAGCATGCCGCCCCATTGCTCCGCGATCATGATCATGATCTCAGGCCCAAGCACCGGTTCTTGCAGGATAGCTTCAAATTTATAGAGCGATTGGCTGAGCGTGGTCGGTATCAGCTCACCATCGTTCCTGAGCATTCGCCGCCTTAGCACCCCGGCTTCCGTTTCCGGGCAGCAGTCTGCCACGATCGCCAAGGCCTGGGTAAGCTCTGAGGCGCAGTCCTCCGCCCCTTCATGACCGATGAATGTCGCATAGTGTCCCGCACCGGCTCTCCAAAACTGACGATGGAATTCATGGCGTAGGGACTGGGCAGCGCTCTGCCATACCGCAGCTTGGTCGATCCTGCCCACCGCGTCCGCTAGCGTAGATGCGGCTTCAAGCCCCATGATGAAAAAGGCATTTAAAGGGGCATCGAATCGGCGTGCGTTCAACACGGCGAAACGTGTGCAGTCACTCTCCAAGGTTCCATCAAGACCGCCCGACGCCCAGTCGTAGAAGTGCCAGTATCTGGCTCCTGTTGGAGAGGGCAGCAGACCATCCGATATCCGCGCGATCCAGTGCGTCATGACCGACTCGAGTTTTTGGAAGCAAGACATCGCGAAGGCCTTATCCCCGCTGAAGCGCAGGTTTCGCTCAAGGGCGATGACCCAGGCCATGGTAAAAGACGGAATGGTCATCGGCACCTTGGCCGGCGCGCAAAGTTCCATAATTCCATCGGATTGAAGCCCGCCCCCCAGCAGATCTAATGACACCTGCGCGAAACGGTATTCTCCGAATGCGTAGTAACCGGCCAGGGACTGATTAAGCATGTCGTTGGCATAAAGCCCCTGTTCCCGCCACGGCGTATCGTCGTAATGGTCATGCATGCAGAGACGCAAGGTATCTGCAGAAACCGTATGAATGCGTTCTTTGAGACGATCGCCGGAAAGGAAGGAACCACGCGCGACAATGGAGTAGGCAAGCTCACGAAGTCCGGCGTAATGCAGCGTGAATCGGGATGGAAAACCTGACACCTGAATTTGGAGATAGCGGCAGCCAAGGCGCGTGATAGGATAGATGAAACTCCGCCTTCCAGAGCCGAAGCGGCAAGACGATGCGAAATGACGTGCTCCGATGCGTGAGCGTACCCTTAGATCATCCACATGCTGTCCGAAGGCGATTTCGAGTAGAGCGCCGCTGTCGCTGGAGATCTCCAGTTCAAGGTATCCCACCGCCTCACGTTCCAAATCGATCAACAGATAAGCGCCATCGGCATCGGCCACTGCGTCTACCTGTAATGAGACGCCTGCATCAGCCAGTGGAACCGGAACGTGATTGACGCCTTTAAATAGCTCCCGGGCGGTGCGCGAGGAAAGCCAATCCTTTTGCATGCGGGCGGCGAGACTCTCATCCGGAAGAGCGCGTTTGAAAACACCTTGTGCCACCACCGTGGCCGGCAGACGCTCGCCAAGCACGCAGGGGGGCAGGGGGCGATTGCGGAGTTCTATACCCACATCCAAACATTCGCGGGTTTCCTCGCCGGTGAATGCCTGCCAATTTCCGCAGGGCGCATCGTCGGCCTCACGCCATCCATCATCATTTGTCCCATCGTATTCGAAGGTGAAAGGTAACTGAGGGGTGATCCGTGGCATCGGCCCGGAACGGTACGACGGGGAGCGGCGCCACTCAGCGTCTTCGCCACTGACGACCATAGACTGTCCTTCGGCCAAGATGTCATAGACTACACCAGGACAGCCGCCCAAGGCATACGATGCGGTATCCTCGCCAATCCGGTGAAGCAAGATGGCCAGGGTATTTTTTCCTTTCTGAAGTTGTGACGATACATCCCACTCGTCGACAGAGCGGGTTCCTGGCCAATCTGGGAAAGGCCCCGTGCCGATCAGGACCCCATTGAGCCATGCCGCATAGCGCGAATCAGCCGCAATCCTCAGTTTGGGCGCCTGCCTGAGGGCATCAACTGTGAACGCTTGCCGGATGTCGAGATAGTCGTTGACCCCGTCCGGGATGGCGCGGGGCCACAGCCAGAGCGCGGACGACGGCAACAATGGATTCATGAGTTTTTTGGGCATCGGTAATTCCTTTTGATCGAAAGGGGTTAGAGTTGAATCAAGGGCAGTTTGGCCGTTGTTTCGGTTTTCTTGAATTCATCTTCCGGCACAAATTCAAGATAATCATACCGGACGGCATCACTACTGGTGAGATCTTTTCCCAGGACGCAGTAGAGATACCCGACGGCATTCGGAGTATTAATCTGCAATTTTCCCAGCTCGATCCAACGGTATCGCTTGTGATGATCACTACTATATTCCAAAATAGATGATAAAAGAGCCGCGATTACAACGATCAAAATATCAGATAATCCCCTTTAGATATATGAAAAACTATTTTATCGAAATGGAATGAGGCGTCTGATGTCCAATTGATACTGCATCGTGATGAGCCCGTCCGAGGCTGTCAGCAACATGCGTTTTTTCCACACGTTGCGATGAATAGGCACCACCACCGCAATGACCTTCAATGCCACGATGGCCGTCGATTCACTCACCGTAGTATCAAGACTCCTCCCATATGTTCCGATAATCAAATCGATAAAACGCGGGTCTGCCATCCACAATCAGACAGGAAAAAGTTTCTGAAGTTCATCGTCCGCAGGTTGACATCCGTAATCTGAAAGCTCGAAGCTCTCAGCAAATTCCACATCCTTGCCCGCAGCGTATTTCCCGGCCAGCAGCGCACGGGCGGATGCCGCCTGTATCCGGTTGCGGCACAGCCACCCATCGGTAAGATAGCTGCGGCGCTGTGCTGTTGAGTTCGGCACCTGAATCAATCTGTTCTGGTTGTAAGGTAACCATGCGTAGAACTATGAGGCATGGCAGTCCAGCATCTGATATTCGCTAGGCCCCGCGATATCTGCAGATTTAAGCGCCTCCTGTGGCCGGCACACCCATCCGTGCAGGAGGCAAACTTCACCTCATGCCCCATGCGAATCAGCTTAACCGCACAACCGCCGAACATCCGCCGAACATCAGGTCGGATTGTCAGGATGGGCGCCAAATACTAGATATCTGAATCTTTTTGTTTGTATTATTGTTGAATCCTTGTGTCGAGAAATGCGAGGCGGTGCCGCTGGAACGCGCAGGGGCATTTCATATGGTAAAGCGTGGGAGACGTGTCCCGTATGAGTGAGGGCTTTTGGCCTGAACATTCTTAGACGGAGTGTGCGGAGGTGCCGATAGCAAAATTGAGCGGCTTACATGAATGACACTTAGTTATCAACAAGGATTGCTGTCAGAACCTTGCATCAAGCCCAGCAGCGAAGTATTTTTTTATTTTCTCTTCCATAGAAAATTGAACCGATGAACGACGTAACAGAAAAAACGAAATTGGAACGAACGGGCGTTGGCACCTGGCTACTGAAAATCCCTTTGCCACCGGAAGCCTGCTGGGTGCACCGTTTTTACAATAATATGACCGCCCAGGAACACGGTCCGTGGATCCTCACGCTGGGAGGCTTCGACCAAATTGTGAGTTCCCAGGACTTGATTGTTCTCGGTGATCCGAAAACGAAGCGCTACTTCCTTGCGGGCGCACTTTCGGCGGAACGCAGTACAACACATCTCTTGGCTCATTTCGAATACGGACGCTTCACGCGCCTGATGGTCTGGCAGCCGGAGGCCGTCGCTTCGGATCAGGACCCGGCAGAGCAGTTGCTCTTGCTTGAAGGCACTGACTGGCAGGAACTGGTTGAGACCTACTGGGCATCGGCTTTAGAGCAGAACGGCGTGCGACGAACAGATTCGGTGCCCGAACCGCTGACCGGCTATTGCCCTTGGTATTACTACTATGACAGTCTCTCGGAAGCACAGCTTTTGGCCAACGTGGCGGCGGCGGATGCGTCGCAGGATGTCTACCCCTGTCGCATCATCCAGATTGACGACGGTTACCAGTCTTTTCACGGCGATTGGCTGGAGCTGAATGACCGTTGGCCGACCCTGTTCGCAAAGACGATCAAGGGAATCCTCGAAAGCGGCTTCGAGGTGGGCGTCTGGATCATGCCCTTCCTTGCGGCGGCTCAAAGCCGAGTGGCCCGGGAGCACCCGAGCTGGTTCGTAAAGGGCGACGACGATCAGCCAGTCTACGTGCGGGGTTGGTCGGCCGCGCCGAACGATCGGTGGCAGTGCCTCGACGTGACCCACCCGGAGGCGATTAATTACATTCGGCGAGTTTTCCTTGAGTTTCGAGCCATGGGCGTGACATACTTCAAACTCGACGGGGTCGGTTTTTCCGGCCAACGGGGCCGACGGCGGGATGCCGAAGCGAGCGGCAGTTCTGCCTTCCGGCTCGGATTGAGAGCCATCCGCGAAGCGGCGGGCGACTGCTTGCTTCTTGGTTGTGGTGGCAACTACCTCGCCGGTTTGGGAGTTTACGATACGATACGGGTCAGCTGCGATACAGCCATCAATTATGAGCCTCGTGGGCTGCCCAACGATCCTGAGAACGCCTCGCAGTTGCTCCTTCGGCATCCCCATCCGAGCCTTCCGAGCCTTGAAAACGCAGTCCGTGCAACGCTTTACAACTGGTGGCGTTTTGACGCGGGGTATCGCTGTGATCCGGATGTGATCGTGGCACGTGACAACTGTTGCAATCTCACAGAGGAAGAGGCGCGAATCTCGACCTTGTCCGCGATCCTTACCGGGATCGCCTTCACGAGCGACAAGCTCGACGAGTGCGCAACCGAACGCCTCGCCCTGCTCGCGCTGGCGGCTCGCGTGCGCATGTGCGCCGTGCGACCCCTGCGGGTAGAGGAAGACGGGTTATTGGAAGTCTTTGGCGGTAATGTCCGCGGTGAGTCCGCTGTCGCTTTTTTCAACTTTTCCAACCAGCCGAAATACTATCCGAAAATGCTGCTGCCGGAAAGCGGCGCCGCTTACGCCGATCTTCTGAACTGCGAAGTCCGGCCCCTGCACGAAGGCGAACGCCTCGAGGTGCCCGCCCACGGTGCCGCGCTGATTGTAGGCGAGACGCAAGCACGGCAAATCCGCGCAGAGATCGACTTGGCGATAGATATTCGAAATAATGGAAAGCATTGAGGCAAGGCCGGTGAGCATTTGTGTCCAGTGGCAAAAACATAAGCTAAAGGTGCTAGTGGGGAAAAGGGTATTTATTGCTGTTGAACTTAAATCTGCGACTCTTCATGCTATTACTCTCATGGCCGAACAGCAGTATCATACAAACTTTAGCAGCTAGGGTTGCTTGTGAAAAATAGGGTATGATTTGAAAGGAAAAAGTTCCATGTCAAAAAAGAAACCAAATATCATTCTAATTCTGACTGACCAGCAACGCGCAGACTGTGTTGAAATTGACGGACATCCTGTGTTGCAGACTCCAATGCTCAATATCCTTGCAAGACAGGGAACACTTTTTAAAAATGCCTACTCAGCCTGCGCAGTCTGCATTCCTGCTAGGCGCACACTGATGAGCGGTCAGAAACCCTCAACACATGGCGTATTGCATAACTATGCGACCGACCTTAATGTTCCCTGTCTACCACAGGTTTTGCGTGATGGTGGCTATCAGACTATGCTCAGCGGGAAACTGCACCTCTGGCCACTTAGAAAGCACTTCGGCTTTGAACGTTTCAAAGTATCAGACGGTCCCGGATATAGTCCTGAAGAAGGCGACAGCGATTATCTTCGTTATCTGCGAAGAAATGGTAAAGGCTGGGCTGATGAGCAGACGGATGGTGCACGAGGCAACTCCTGCTATATACGCGCCTGGCATATGGAAGAAAAATATCATAATGCTAACTGGACAACACAGGAGGCTATTGAGTTCATTGAAACCCTCGATCCAACCCGACCCTTTTTTTTGAACTTAAGTTACTTTCATCCGCATCCGCCGATTACTCCACCCCAATTCTACTTCGACAGGTATATGTCAATGGATCTGCCGGAGCCAACTGAAAGCGAGTGGTCAACGGTCTTTACCGAGCCATCTAAAGGTTATCCTTACGGCAGTCAAAGGCTGAAGCTTGACCGGCGCCAGTTAAAGCAGTATCGGGCTGCCTACTATGCTCAGATCAATCATATCGATGACCAGCTAAACAGAGTATTCCATGCCTTGGAAAGGAACCATATCGACATGGATAACACTATGGTAGTCTTCGCTTCCGACCATGGTGAAATGCTTGGTGACCATCAATACTCGGGAAAATGTGTCCCCTATCAGGGTTCTGTTCGTGTCCCACTAATTGTGAAACTGCCCGGGGATGCTTTTAAAGAAGAATTGCATACCTGCGACGCACCTGTTGAACTTATGGATATCATGCCGACAATTCTTGACTGCGCCGGTGTTGACATCCCGGATACAGTCGAAGGCAAGAGTCTAATTGCGTTTGCGGAAGGAAAGAATCCCTGGTGGCGCGAGTACGTTCATTGTGAAGTCTGTAATTTAGATGACATGACCGGCTCTCAGATGATTACGGACGGTAAGCGAAAATACATCTGGTTTCCCGGATTGGGAAAGGAGCAGTATTTCAATCTTGAAAATGACCCTGATGAGATAAATGAACTCTCACAGGACGCCTCGCTTAAAGACGAAATACAGCAGTGGCGTGAACACCTGATAAATGAGCTAAAGGGACGCCCGGAAGGCTTTACTGACGGGAAAAAACTTCTGAAACTTAATGGCCCGACAACAAGAGTACTTCCTGGCTTTGAAAGAGCTAAAGGAGAAGACGGAGAGAGTTGAATGCCAACTTTTTATGAGAATGAGGAATAGGCCATTCGTTTCACTTCCCGCAGGCCGGGACTAGTAAACTAGCTGTCGTAAACTCCAAGCTCTCTCGCAGGTTCGAGGCTCGATCTCAATCTTGCAATACAATGGATAGGAAATTGCTTTTCGCGTGGTCGCGGCGAAGAGCATTTCCAAGCAGCCGAAAAGCTATCCGAAAGTGCTGCTGCTGGAGAGCGGACGATGGAAGCTCCGGACTCATGAACTCTTCGGAGCCGAAACAAATACCCGTTTCAAGGCCTCCAGGTAGGCGTAGCCATTCACTGTGTCCGGTTCCAGATAGCTGCCTTCCGTCCATTCGTTCCAGCAGTTAATGGTAAAGGCGCGGGGGCCATTGGGGTCTGCCAATAATCGGTCTTTGGTCATACGGAGTGCTTTCTCGAAATTTTCCGGGGTGTTATTGACGATCACGTTCGTGTAGGGATAGCCGGAATTATCAAATGGGGTGCTCTGATCGCAGCGCGGGCTAACATCCCAGCCCATCGTAGCGTTAGGGATATACGGGATCTTGAGTTCAGACGAGATCTTTTTCCAGTAGTTGAAGTAGCTCTCACGGACCTGTCCGTAATCGGTTTCCTGTTCCGGTAGCGGGACATGGCTTACCCACACATAGGAGGTGGCGGAATCAAAACCGAGATCTTCGATGAGCTTTTTGGTCTCCAATGATTTGTCGTCTCCGGGAAGTACCGTTTGTTCTGCGCCGGTCATGGTATTCAGATGGATTCCCGGCAGACCGGCGTCCTGAGCCTTGCGGCGAAATTCATCCAGAGCCGCACGGGTTGCCTCTACGGTACCGAAATTTGACAGCAGTTCGCTCAATCTAAAAAACGAGAAGTAAGGTTTTCCATCAATTTTCCAGTAGGACGGATGGGAAAAATAGTCCTGGATGATATGGTCACAGATGGTTTCGAAACATTCAGGACTGACCCGGCCCGGATAGAGGGTTTCCCACGCATCTCCTTTAGTGAAGGGGAACCAATTCCCTTGCCAGTCATGATTCGCCCACATCAAAGCGAATTTTAAACGGTGGTTGTTTTCGGCCTTCAGGAAACCTTCATTGATGGGACGTTCCAAAAAAGGCCCGTCGTCGTAGTGATACCAGTCGAAGATAAACGCATCAATCCCGTGGTCTGCGGCGGCATCGATTTTCTTCGCCATCACCTTCGGATCGGACTCATCCTCATAGCCCCACAAAGGGACTTTAGGCTGTTGATGACCCGGGAAGCGGGGTCGGGCATCTTTTACCAATTCCCATTCACTCCACTCTCTTCCCCAGACTTTCAGGTTGCGGGGGTCATTGGGATGAAACTGGCCAAAGTAGTAGGCAGCGACGGTGATGTCTGAAAGGTCTGTGTTGGCTGGAGAATCAGTGCTCATGGGTTATTCCTCGGTGGGGTAGGGTTTATAGGGTGATCAGGGGCAGTATGTCGGCCGTTTTCGAATCCTCGAACTCATCTTCAGGATGGGCGCCAACTATGAGAAACCTGAGCTTTTTCATTTTTTCACTGTAGGGTCGCATACATTTTTTATGGCTTCCAGATAGCCGTAGCCATTCACGGTATCTGGTTCCAGGTAGCTACCTTCGGTCCATTCGTTCCAACAGTTAATGGTAAAAGTTCGGGGGCCTTCCGGGTCAGCAAGTAAGCGTTCCTTGGTCAGACGGAGCGTGGTCTCGAAGTTTTCCGGTGTGTTATTGACGATTACATTCATATACGGGTAGCCGGAATTATCCATTATAGTACTCTGGTCACAACGGGGGCTGACATCCCAACCCATCAATACATTCGGAAAATAGTGCATTTCGAGATCGGACGAAATCTTTTTCCAATATGAGAAGTAGCTCTCTCGCACCTGATTGTAATCGGTCTCTTGATCCGGCAGAGGGACATGATTCACCCAGACATAGGACGTGGCTGAGTCGAAGCCAAGTTCACTGATAAGGTTATTGGTATCCAGCGACTTGTCGTCGCCCGGAAGTATTGTTTGCTCACCTCCCGCAACGATGTTCAGATGTATTCCCGGCAGCCCAGCATTACGTGCTTTCTCCCGGAATGCATCTAAAGCTGCGCGGGTCGCCTCCACTGAACCAAAATTCGATAGCAGTTTGCTCAACTCGAAAAACGAGAAGTAGGGCTTCCCGTCGATCTTCCAATAGGACGGATGCAAAAAATAGTCTTTGATGATGTGGTCGCAGATGGTTTCGAAACACTCAGGACTCACCTTGCCCGGGTAGATCGTGTCCCAAGGGTCGCCTTTCTTAAAAGGGAACAGGTTCCTCTGCCAATCATGGTTCGCCCACATCAAGGCGAATTTCATGCGGTCGTTGTTCGCCGCCTTTAGGAACCCGTCATTGATCGGGCGTTCCAGAAACGGCCCGTCGTCATAGTGGTACCAGTCGAATATAAAAGCATCGATACCATGGTCCGCCGCGGCATCAATCTTCTTCGCCATCACCTTCGGGTCGGACTCGTCTTCGTAGCCCCAGAGAGGAACCTTTGGCTGTTGGTGGCCGGGGAAGCGAGGCCGGGAGTCTTTGACCAATTCCCACTCGCTCCACTCCCTCCCTAGGAGTTTCAAGTTGCGAGGGTCGTTGGGATGAAACTGGCCGAAGTAGTAGGCCGCGACCGTTATGTCTGAATTGTCTGCGTTCGTTGTAGAATTTTTGTTCATCGGTAATTTCTTGTTATATTATTTATATTTTAATCAGAGGTAGCGTGTTCGCCAGTCTTGTATCCTTGAACTCATCTTCCGGTACGAACTCAATGTAGTCATACCAAACGGCATCGTCCTTAGTGAGGTCTTCCCCCGGGGAACAGTAAAGTAATCCGGCTGCATTCGGCGTGTTAATTTGCAATTTCCCCAGTTCAACCCAGCGGTATTCTCCTTTATCATTGGTAGAGAAATTTCCCGTAAGCGCAGGTCCTTGACTGCCGGGACCTACACCGCCGTAGGTATAGGCACCCAGGGTGAATAGATGGCCAATTTCCTGAGGAATGTCTCCCTTGAATTCTGCTCTGACCCGCATCCGTACGATATAAACCTGCTCGGGTTTTAAAAGATCAAGAAAGTCTTCGAATGGAAATTGAACGCCCCATTCCCCGTTGCCTCCTGGTTGCCTTGAGGCAAGGCCGAGGGTCGCATCTGCATCGGGTAGATAGAGTGCGCCCGCAGCACAATTAGCTTCTTTGACTGTCACTGAGTTCCGGGAGTACTGCGGCAATGGATTGCCGTCGGTCGCTCTTTTTAGCTTTTTGTTCCACGCGCGCAGATTTGCTGCGGCGGTCGTGCCCTCACCAAATTTCACAATTTTAAACTTACTGATCAAGGCTTCCGCTTCCTTCAATTTGTCGGCGTAGTCGGCGGCAGTTTCCTTGCTTGGATGGGCTGACAGAGATAGGCAAAGCAATGTGAGACGCTCCCGCTCTATTTTAACTTCATCGTCAGCTTGTCCACTGTACTTGACCTTTGCGGCATCCAAGAGTTCGTACATCCGCTCTATCTCGCTAGGGGAGAACTTTAGACCCGCTCCCGATTTTCGGTTGCGATAGAAATTGGACCAAGCCTGCCTCTGTAAAGCGACATATTCAGCCATTTCCGCCGCTGCCGGTCCATAATAGGCAGAGACAAATTCGTCAATGAGCGCTTCTTGATCCCATCTGGGATTCCATAGTTTTTTCGCATACAGCCAGCTTTTCAGCTCTCCGAGGGACCCTGAGTTCACGAAAGTACCCTGCATGAATACCCCAGTGACACCATTTTCGATCAGGAATTCCCAAGCGCGATTTTGAGCGTCAAAATTCGGAAAAGGAACCGGTGTTTTACCAATAATGTCTGTATAGTCCCACAAATAAATATGGGAGGCAATTTTGTGCCAGGCGGCCAGTTCATTCTTAATTTCTTCGATATCCCCAATCGGTAATAACATGCTTGCATGATTATAGCGCTGCCTGATGGGCGCATATATAATGACAGTATTGGGGCCTGGTTTGATGTTTTTTGGCGGCTTCTGGCTGTTGACATAAGCCAAGGTGGAAATTTTGATTTGGGGGTATTTGACGGCCAGCTTGGCGGCGACCGCATTCGCTAAATAGAGCTGGGCTCCGGGGACGCCATCCGACTTGATGATTCTCTGGCAGGGTGCGCATTCGCAGTTATCATAGACGTTGTCATTCGAAGATACGCTGTAAATCCTGCTTCCCGGATTATTCGCTATTTCCGCATCAAGTTTTTTGACCATGACCTCAACAACTCCGGCGCTGGTATAGCACAACTGTCCGTCCGAGATCTTTGAAGGATGGCGCTTGCCGTCACGAAGCGGGAAGTATTCAGGATGGTCTGCAAAATACTTATCGGCCGGCACTAGATTGTGGTAGGTATGCACCCAATAATTGGAGTTCGACAGCCCACCTCCGGTTTCCAGCGTCATTTCATTATAACGCCCAAACGCTTGAATGCGGTTAAAGACCGCCCAGTTGGTGCTAAGACTAAAGGCGTTCCAGTAAAACACATCGCGTAGCTCAAATGGAGGCGAGTAGCTACGTGGAACGACCGTAAATTGATCCTTCGCACGCGTCGGAATGACTGGGGCGACGTCGTTACGCGCCGAATACCAACGGCATCCCAGGTCTTCCTCCAACAGTGCGATGACTCCGTAGATCGGGCCTCGTGTCCCTCCCAGAATATATAAATCCCCATTTTCTACTGCCAGCTTATAGGCTTGTTCGCGGGGATCGCCGGTAATGTTGGCGGCCGCAGCTGCAGCAGTGTAGCCCACGCTGATCATCTTCCCTGCAACCTCTTGCGGTTCCTGTATGATCGGCAATGTGGTGCTAAACATCTTTCCAAGATAATCTGCCAGCATCTTGGCACTGTAGGTTTCTTGATCCGTCGCTTGTTCAGGGATGAGGATGGAAAACGCCTCAATATTCTCAAGGGTAACTGTGGCTCCAATTGGGCTCAATGCGTTTTCGACTAACTCATTAGCGATTTGTTTAGAGGCGTTTAATTCCTCGATCGGCACTTCCTCGACAGGCACTACGTCTGTGCAGGATGTTAAAGACAGAGTGCAAAGGGTCAGTAAGGGAATTTGCAGTAGTTTCAGGTGTTTCATTTATGATTTTGTTATGGGTAGTGCCGTGTAGTCTCTTTTCTCTTTCAATATTATCCTAATAAGATTGAACGCATCAAAGCAGATGTCTTGACCGCATCGCCCTCTGAGATCGTATCCGTAATTTTATCTCGGTTCGCGACCATGATTTTATCAAATGCTTTGAGCCAGTTTATGCTTTCGGAAATAGCTCCAACCGCATCTTCACGATAAGGATATTGATCCATCGACAACCATCCATCGTAACCGCATTTATCCAGCCAATACAGGATTTCGATATACTCTAGTGAATGAATAGAACCGGCAATCATATCATCATCCCAGGCTCTATAGTTGTCATTGAAATGCATGTGGAATAATTTATCCCCCGCCTGCTTCGCCAGCACAATCGATTCGGATACATTTTCTCCAGCCATGAAGGCATGGCCAGTATCAATCGTCACGCCAACATTAGCCCTCTCAGTTTGTAAGCACACCAGTAGAGTATCCGCCATACGAGCCATATACGAATGGGTGCGCGGTTCTTTAGGTTTGTATTCCAACGCAAATTTTAAATGTGGAAATTCACCCGCTAGGGTAGCGATGTTTTCAACCAGCCAGTTGCGTTCATCCAGATAATTTCCTTGAAACAGATAATCATAACCGTCTTGTCCCGGCCATAGATTGATTATGTCGCAATCCATCTTTTCGGCAACCGTGCACATGGCTCGCAAATAGTCCATTGCCTTCCGGCGAACCTCTGGATCTTTGGCTGAAATACTGCCAAATCTCCAAACTTTATCCGAAAACAAATCTGGAATAATCGACACACATTTTAGATTAAGATCATGTAAAGCGGTTTTCATTTCCTCTACATTGTCCGGGCGAATATCCCATGTTCCGACAAGTTCGATGCCGGCAATGCCGTCAACTTTCCCTGCCTGTTTAAGCATTTCAATTGAAGATGGATTCTCTTTGTAACTACTGCAAAAACGATCGCAGGTGTTTCCGAGATTTCCTAAAATAGCTGAATAGTGACGCATGTTTATGTCTCCTTTTGTGATTCACGTTTATTTAAGTTATAATGATGTTGTTTCACCGCCGCCTGCACGGACGGCAATGTCAGGGAACAACCGTCGTCAGTATCAAACTGAATGAAGTTCATTGTTTCATAGAAAACAAATCCGCTGAAGCGCGGGTCCGCATGGACGCGTGCGACTTCTTCGGGAAGCTGTTCGCCAGCCGCATCGACGTAGCGGTTCACCACAATCGGAATGCCGCGCTTTTGGCACCGCGCGATCATCTCTGCGCTGATCGGGTCTTCAAAGACCGCCTCGAACGGTATCGCATAGAAGCGAAGGATGGCTTCATCCATCAGCCCTTCATCCACCCATCGCTGCCAGTCGAAAAGAATGTTGGCGGGCATGGCCAGTCGACGTTCCTCGGGCGGATCCGGACGGAAGAGGTCCAGTTGTAGGTTGTGGCGCATGCGGCAATTTTTGGCGGCCAGCCGTGCCTTACATTTACGAAGGAATCCCGTGTAAGCCTCACCCCGAACTTCGCTAATCTTGGCAAGAAGCTCTTTGCCTTTCAAGTCACCGCATTGTTGGAGCACCACCTCGTTGAAGCCGTAGTCTTCCACGGTATCGGTGTGCGCGCTGTGGCTCTCTTCCCGAAAATCAACGCCGTCCACACCTGCTGCGATCATCTCTTCAAGGCAGGATAGCCAGAAAGCTTGAACTTCAGGCTCCGTCTCGCAGAGGGAACCCGGCAGGTAGAGGTTCCGTCCCCTCGCGAAGGCAATGCATCCCTGCTTGCCGGAGGTATTGGGCGCATCGAGGGTGACGCTTTTGGCACCCCAGCCGTAGTCAAATGACAAGCCACCTTCATGGAAATTCACCAGGCTGCCCGTCCAGATCGTACTACCACTCGCGAATACGCCGAGAATTTCACGATCATGGGCATCGTATGCCTTCATGATAGAGGTGCCTGAGTTACTGAAATCGGCTACACCTTCTTCGAAGTCGGTGGTGATCAGGATGTAGTTATCTTTGAGATTGAGCCCAGAAAGTGTTAGGATACGAACATCGTCGCCTTGAGCGGACAGTACCTTGCCCTGGTGATCGCGTACCTCACGCGCTGCCGGTTCAATGGACTGGGTGAGCGAGAAATCAACGTCGATCTGCTGATAGCACCAGTTGTCGGCAGAAGTCCAAATCTGAAGGTGATCTTTGGTGATGCGGGTGGGCAGGGCATCCTGCTTAATCAGTCGTATGGTGTGGATGGGAGCGGTCAGTACCTCGGGCGGAAGATCGTCCGTTCGGCGCTTGATTCGCAGGCTAGGGTGATCTCTGACGAAGGGCTCCATCCAGGCCAGCTTGCCGCCGATATGTTGGAGCAAGCCCATTTCCTTGGCCTCGGGAGAGCCATCCGGAAACAACATGCCAGCACCGGTCTCATTGGGTTTGAAACAGGCGTATACTTCCAGGCCGTGTTTGTGGCCGGACGCTACCGCCACGCGCAAGGGGTTCCCTAGACCTCGATAGGTGTCGGCGCAACGCTGCCAACCCCCCGCGTAATCTTTGGCGTGGCCGGTAGGCATCAGCCATCCCCCATGACCGTCACCATAGTATCCCCAAGTGACCCGGCGTACACCCAGCTCCGCCAGTCGCGCCATCAGGCTGTCAATATGTTCCGGCGTCAGCGCGCAAGGCGCACCAATCGCGTCGTCCGGGAAATCCACCAGAGCTTCTAGTTTAAAAGAGCATTTTTTCTTCATTTTAAATTTTCTTGGTTTTGTAGGCCGCGTAGCGAGTTCCACGTTCTGAGCCCTCGGCATTGCTCAGCATCTTTCGACGAGAATGTTTGAGCTTGTCGACGGATCCTTTCGGACAGAAATGCCCTTTGGTATTCGGTAACGTATGGTGGAGTCTTCTTTGTCTTTTTGGATTGAGATGGGTCCTGATGGGGTCGGCACAGTAGCCTGATAACTCCAAGGTAAATTGGCGACAGGTTTCAAGAGAACCTCAGAAAATCCGGGTTGAGTGGGGTTGATACCCAGCAGCAGTTCAGTGGTTAACGGCACAACACCAGCGCCCCAGCCGTGACAGAGGCTAGTAGGGCCAGGGAAATCAATATCGAGATGACTGGAGTAGCGCCGCAGGTCACGAATTTCTGGGATATAGTATTCCCATAGCGTGGCGGAGTCTTCGACCTCAAGCATGTTTCCAATGTAATTCCGGAAGACTTCCAGAGCTCCGGTTGGATCGCCGCAGAGTGCGCGCGCCCGCTGTTCATAATAGGCAAAATATGGGGTGATTACTGGAGAAATTTCCGAGTTATTGAATACTCTATCAAGAATGGTTCGTCGTATGCTGGCGTCTCCTAAACCAGCAAGAATTGCATAGGCGTTGGCTTGACGACTTGGACCGCTGGGGCCGAGTTGAATTCCCTCCTCATAGGTGCGTTTAGCATGCCAATCGCGATAGGCTATGAAGGGGTGATGTGGATTAGAGGGTTGTCCTACATGATTCAGTGTATGAATATAGCCCACTCTAGGGCTCCAGAATTTTTGGTGAATCTGCCGAGCCAGTGCATCGGCTTGTGCTTGCCAATGGAGTGCCTGTTCTTTTTCATCCAGCATGATAGCCACTTTAGCGGCATTGCGCAGTCCAATTAAGTAGGTGGCCTGAAGCCACCCCAATTCTTCAAGTCGACCTCCTAGGGGGAATTCAGACCAGTCGACAAAGCCAATCTCAAAAGCATAGTGTTGATTATCACGCCGGACAATAAACCCGTCCTCATTGATCTGGGTTTTGCGAACCCATTCCAGCATCGTAACAATGGCTGCAAATGCAGGTTTGATACATTCGCGATCGCGACCGTATCGCAAAATATGCATGCGAAGCATGGCGATGGCATCGAACGAGTAATTGGGAATACCGTTCGCCCACTGATCCGTTGGCATACTTAAGAGCATAGCTTCGGCCGGGCGAGGATCGAAAAACACCTGATCGGTGGCCTCCTTAATGATGCGTCCGTCGCCGAACCATCCATGGCGATCACGCTTGATTCCATCCCAATAGGTATCGGGACGAGTACATAGCCGTGCGGTGTAAACACTGCTTTGCCAGACTCGCTGGAAACGCCTATCAGAGCAAAGAAAATCGCCATCTCGCTGCTGAAAAGTCCACGTGGCATGGGCGGCAATAGAGGATAAGGTTACAGGTCCTTTTAGATCATGAAATTCAATACGTACAAAGCGAAATCCCAGAGGTTCGGATTGTACCCTGTGTTTTCCCGGCCCTGGGACGTGGCGACTAGACAAGATATGGGGAATCCCGTCACGAACTTTACCTTCAGCTTCGATAAGGGATTCTCCACGCCAGAAAAGTACATTGGCTAGCGATAGGGTTTCAATCTCTATAACCACTTCTCCGTCAACTTCAGTAGCAAAGTCGATAAGCAAGCCGGTACATCCATTCGCATCTGGGTGAAGCACCAGTGGCTGTGGAGCACTAAAAAGGTTTAGATTGTCAGCCCAGCGAACGACCTCATCTGATTCCGGCCAGTGGCCTACTAATCGCTGCGGATAGATTTTCGCAGTCTCTTGATTGTTTACCAGTGGAGTTGCCCGCAATCCCAATGTTGGGTCGGGACTCAGACTACTAGGATGGAGGTAGGTTGTTGGCACAGATTAAATCTCTTTATAAATCCGGGACTCTATTAACTAGATTTAATCTAAGGAAATATTTTACTTACTGTCTCCGATGGCAACGGATATGGCCTTGTATTCATCATACTTTTGCAGCTCATAGCAGGCTCTCATGGCGTAACGCTTAGTCGCGATCACGGGAGTGGTATCAATATTTGGGAGTTCAAGCGATTTGTAATACTCATATGCGAGCTGTTTGTTCGCGAGGCTCTCGTAGAGATGCGAGAGCACGTTGTAGTCGATCCAAGTCTGGTCTCTGAGTCCGATCTTGCTGGCGTAGGCCGTAACCTGAGCTTTTGCCGCATCAATACTGGCTACTTCTTTCACCCCCTCGGCTCGGTCTAGGCTAAGCTGGAAAGCTACATATTCCCCTCTAAGCCGTTCGCTGGCTGTGAAGTCAATCCCCTCAAGATACAAGCGGGCTACAGCATAGTTTTTTTCATTATGTAGTTTGGTATAGGTGGCTTGCGCGCTGGTGTCCCAGATGCCGTTGGACTCTGGCACTTCGACCACAGACACCTCCTCAGTCGCGTTGCTGTCTCCAATCGCAACGGATATGGCCGTGTACTCATCAAACTTCTGAAGTTCGTAGCACGCCTTCATCGCATAACGCTTTGTTGCGATAACGGGAAGGCTCTCACTATCTGGAAGGTCAAGTGACTTGTAGTAATCGTATGCAAGCTGCTTATTAGCCAAGCTGTCGTGGAGATGGGAGAGTACGTTGTAATCGATCCAAGACGGGTCTCTGAGTCCGATCTTGTTGGCGTAGGCTGCCACTTGAGTTTTTGCCTCGTCAATAGTCGTTACTTTCTTTACCCCCTCGGCTCGATTCAAACTCAGTTGAAAAGCTACATATTGCCCTTTAAGTCGTTCGCTGGCGGTAAAATCAATGCCCTCAAGATATGCCCGGGCATCAGCATACTTCATCTGCTTATAGAGGCTGGTGTAGGCAGCCTGCGCGCTGGCATCCCAAGGCCCCATGCCCTCGGGAATCTCTTCGCGCACAAAGATAAAGCGTTCCACAAACATGTCACCCGTCGTGGTACCCACCCAGACCATGATGTTGCCATGTGAAAGATCATAAGCTCCAAAGTCATAGACATGATATTCGCCATCGGTCACTGGTTTGCCGCTGGTGATGCTGTCGTATTGAACCGTCGGGTTGGCATCAATCTCCTCGGAGGTCAAGGGCGGTGCCGGCTTGCCAATAGGGAAGCTGACGGCGCCCAAACCCCTACGGTTGAGGCCATCCCAAACGCCGCCGACAAAGGCTGCGCCCTCATCTTCCTTAAGTTCACAACGGATCACGCCGTAGACGCGATAACGGCCGAACCCGCCCCAGGAATCAAATCGGTCGGTCTGCGCCTGCACTCCCCAGCTCGGGGCTTTTGCCTGAGGTACCCTCATGGCCAGACCGCTCGTGGACTTGGGGTCTGCGACGATATCCGCCCCAATTCGCAAGATGACGCGGGCCATGGTGTCGTCCATATTGATGATCTTTTCGGGAGGAATATCTTGAAACATGGCCGGCAACGTGCCCGGTTTCCGGATCACCGTCTGCCAAGCGAGTTGATCAAGGTATTCATCAAAGGTTTTCCCCATGAAAATAAACTGTACGAGATTGGACATGTGAGTTTGTATGTAGTCCTCGGGTGCGGCAGCGACTATAGCCTTAATATAGGCTGAAAAATCAGCGACGGCTTGTGCCGGATCTTGTGGGCCGAGGAAGTCCGCACCCGTCTCCTTGGCTTGCTCCTTATAGTTTGCATAACCCTGGAGCCACTGGTGATCCAACGAGATTCTCGCTTCCTTGACCCGAGCGACTTTGATGGGATCGTCTGCGATTACGGCTTGCGCCTGATCAAACAGCGCGGTGGCCTGGTTCATCGCCGACAAGTCCAGCCAAGCGGCACTCGGCCCTGCGTCGCAGGAAGGTAGACGTGTCTTGCTTCCCGCCTCGGCAAAAACGTCTAACACCTCGTATAGCAAAGGCCCCGCCTCGCCGTAGTAGCCGTTGAGAAACTCATCCATGATCTCCCGCTCGTCCCTATCCGGGTTCCACATCAGCTTGGACATGAGGTAGACCTTCATGTAGATGAAGTCCGTGATACCTACCGATTCACCCTCCGCAAAAATGCCGACGGCGTTGTTGTCTCGATAGGCGCGAAAGTCAGGACTCCACACGGGCCAATTCGGATGTGGGGTCATCGGACCTGACATGTTCATGGTATAGTCCCAGATCAGGAGTTTGGGAGCCGCCGCCCCCCAGCCCTCAAGGTCATTCATCAAATTGCGATTTTCGTCGCTGTCGATAGGCTGCGTGGCACTTCGTTCGATCGTGCAGTATTGCACGATCACATTCGGCCGTGGTTTTAGAGTCTTGGGGGGAGTACGGGTGTATTGATAGGCAAAAGTCGCGACATAGAAATCGGGAAACTCCACCGCGATCGCATCGGCTACTTTATTGACGCCATAGAGCATGGAGGCGCTGGGCGAGCCTTCCGCATCGTCGAGCGCCTTACAGGTCACGCATTGGCAGTTCGCTCGGTTATCGTTTTGACTCACGTGGACCATACCCAAGTGTGGTTGCTCCCGAATCTTTACCAAGATGTTCTCCGCCATTTGAGCCAGCATCGCTTCATTAGTCATGCAAAGTTGGGCACCACTCTCCAGACGCTTGCCGCCACGTTCGCTGTACCATTCGGGATGATCTTTGAAATATGTTTCCGGGGGAAGGAAGGCATAAAAGGTGTGCCCACGCCCTAGGGGTACCAGAGATCCTCCGAGACTGGCTGGCAACACGGTGCCCGAACCGTTGTTGCGTTGGCGCGCCGCGAATCTTGCCTGGTCCCAGTCCTGAACAGAGGCATCTGAGTCGTTGTATCCCCAAGTGGTGCCGATGTGGATGATCCCCCAGCTATAAACCTCGCGGAAAAACAAATCTGGTTTGTAACGGACATCCAGTGGAGCTATGGTATAAGATGGTTTGTCCGGAACAAACTCTTCGGTGTGCGTCCACCAGCGTACGCCAAGCTCACGCTCTAGGAATTCATACACGGCGTAAAGGGTGCCGCGTTTTGAGCCCTCGGCTCCGGTCAGAATAAGAGACATGCCCTGGCCGGCCGTCTTCGATGGGAAGGTCTTCAGGAGGATGCCATCCTCTCCTAGGCCGTTTTCCCCGGCTTTAGACAGATCAAGGTTCGGAGCGAAGGCTCGAGCAGCGCCCGGACCCACCGCAATGACGGGTCGGCCCGCAGACTCACCCGGCTTGACGATGGGAAACTCCGCCCCGGTTACTTTTGTAAGATAGGCAGCCAATTCGTTCGCGGCTGTCTTTTCTGCCGAACTAGCGGTTTCTGCCAAGATGATGGAGATGTTGGCCTGCCCCTCTGTGGCCACGGCAGAATCCACGGCGGGCGCGGGCGCTGGCACAGAGCTTGTTTCTTTCTGGGGGGCAGGGGAGCAACCCACAGCAATGCAGAGTGCTGTACTCGTCAGCAGGATTTGGATGATGTTCATAGTTTATTGTGGTTGAAATTCGGTGTAATTAAATGTGCGGGGTAGGTTCAATTGTAGCCGAAGCGGTAACGCTTTGGACGATCGAAGCCAGATGCTCCAATCGTCCAAAATCTTACGATTGTTCCGCTCTGCTTCGCAGACGGGTCTTGTCGCCTACAGGCTCGGAATGGCTACAATTACCTCGCGGATATAATTGCACCCGTTGAAATTCGTTTCTTCTCTGATTTGTGACGATCATCTGTGCTTCTCAGTTCTCATCTGCCTCATCCCAGAATTCGATTGTTTCTGAGGCAAACCATCTAAAATTGTTGCCCTCATGGCCAGCCAGCCACCGTACGCTGCCGTCGTAATAAAGGACATTTTTGCCACTCGCGCCATGAGGAATTAAGTTTCCATTCTCCCGACAACATGCCACGACCGCTTGACTGCCTTCCCGTGTCGGGTCTTCTACTGAGGTGTTCGGCCGATGAACGTAGGTGCTTAATATAGAAGTCTTTTTCCATTGATTTTCTTGGAATAGTTTCATCCCAAATTTATCAAAAAAGCTATCGACCTTAATCTCTTGCCCTGGACAGTAGAGCGCTTGGTAGTCCGAGACATAGCCACCATCGTATAAAAATCCCAAATATGTAGGGGTTCCAAGCCACAGCCAGAAGGAGTCTCCATTGCCCACGTTACCCCTGGTTGGGACGTCTCCATTATTTTCATTTGCATACAACTTCGTCGCAACACCTATTCCACGTAGATTGCTGACGCACGCAGTCCGCTGGGCACTTTCCCTCGCTTTGGACAAAACGGGTATCAGTATGGCCACCAATATCGCGATGATGGCAATCACCACGAGGAGTTCAATCAGGGTGAAAGCCCGACGCCCGCCGGACTTACGCGCGAGGCGACTAGGGGGAATGTCAAAAATGTCCGTCATTAGCGTTTTTTTGTAGAGAACTTAAGTTCTGATCTGTTTATGATGGATTCCTTCTTGGTTTATCTTGAGTTTGGAAATTATATATAAGAATAAAATGGCTTTCACTGCTCGCGCAACTGCCAACGTATCATATATTCTACTGAAAGTATGTGAAAAACGATGAAATGAAGCATGGGGCTTTCATGGAGGAGAATTTCATCTGGAGCATTACATTCACTCCCCGACGGCGGGGCTCAGAAGCATCTACGCGCTCCTCGCGCTACAGCGGGTGGTCAAACCCGTGGCTAAGCGCCTGTAGTTACACCCCATCGACCTGGGTTTAATCACCAGTGTGGGGAGCTCATTTACTTTCGTAGCGGACGCGCGAAGCGCTTTCCCCCTCCGCTCTACGAGCTCCGAGGACAGGCGAGTGGCGGCATCGTAAGGCGCGACGGTCGAAACGGCTTCGCCGATCCGCTACACTTTGAGAGCGAACTCCCCGCACCTATGGTTACACCCAAGCGCCGTGACTAGCGCAGATTGGAAGAGACAAAAATATGTATAAGGATATGGTAAGCAGGCGAGTGCCCCGCGTTAGTTTCTGTCTCCGATGGCCGTGGCAATTTCCTTAGCCTCGTCTATTTTATGAGGGTCGTCGATGCCCGAACCGCAATCCGATGAGTCGCGATCACTGGAAGGTAGGAGCCATAGGGTGCTTTGATTATTTGTAACCCTATTAAAAGGTCACTGTGATCCCGGGATTCGCTTCCCCGCGAGGGGTGACTATGGCACCGGCTGGTGGGGGCATGGTGCCTTTTTCCAGCAAAGGATCGTTGGTTTCTTGCATCCAAGAGTCGAGGCGTGCGCGCAATCCATCGACCGTATCTTTTAGAGAGGGATCGTTGATACGATTGGCGCGTTCTTCCGGATCCGCCCATAGATCATAAAACTCTTCGTTGACCATCGGGTAGGGGATTAGTTTCTGCTCAACCAACCAGTCCTTCGAGCTGCCGTCGTCGATATTTGCCAGTGCGGGGTGATCCGCCAGGTCGTAATTACGGATAAACTTGTAGCGCTTTGTCCTAACCGAGCGCTTGGGCTCGTAGGCGGCATGGAAAGTGACTTCGGCAAAGACTTCATCGCGAATGTCGGTGGCCTTATTTTCTATGAGTGGTTTCAGGCTATAGCCCTGCAACCAGGCAGGGGGATCGATATTTAGATAGTCACAAATCGTTGGGAAAATATCCAGATGGCAAACCAAGGCGTCCTCAACTTTCTCGGTGGTGGCTTTGCCCGGGGGGCGCATCATCAGGGCGATGCCAGTGCCGGAATCGTAGAGCTGGCATTTGTGCAGAGGGAAGGGGATGCCGTGGTCGGTGGTGAAAAAGATCAAGCTGTTTTCCAGCCAGCCGCCGGATTGGAGCGCTTCCCACACGCGACCGAAGGCGGCGTCCATGTTTCGCACAGCGGTGTGGTAGCCGGCCATGTCTTCGCGAGTGGCGGCGTTGTCGGGAATTTTAGAGGGCACGGAGAGGTGGTCAGGGCCGATGTCCGCATCGGTTTCGGGGAAGGTGCGATGGGGGAAGAAGAATCCGCATTCCAGGATAAAGGGCTTCGTGTTGCCTTCTCGATCTTTCAGAAAATCGGCGGCGGCTTGGCCCACGAGTTGATCGCGTTGCGCATCGTTCATCGCGCTGCCGGGATTACCGGTGGCGAGCACACGATCATAGAGTTCTCCGATGGCTTCGTCGTGAAATCCGAATACGTGCTGAATGCCGGAGAGGTAGGTTTCGTAGCCGTGTGCGTCTTTTAAGAAGTGGGAGAGGTGACGCTTCGGATGACTGAGAGAGAAGCCCCGATGGGCTAGCCCGAGCATACCTGATTCATGTGCACTTTGCCCGGTCAGTAAGCTCGCGCGACTTGGAGAGCAGGTCGGTGCGACGCAGTGCGCCTGACGAAATAAGACAGACTGGTCGGCAAATTTCTGCAGCTGAGGCGTCTGCACGGGATATCCGTAGGGGGCGATCATACGCCCCGCATCGTGGCAGTGCAGGTAGATTATATTCATAAAGTGATTCTTATTAGGATCCCGACATGCTGAAGCATTCGCAGCACTTTACGGTGCTTTATTTCTAAAGTTCTTGGTTCAAAATCTTACCGAGCAGGATTCTTTGGTCGATGGTGTAAGCGCCCTGTGCGCTGGCATCCCACGGCTTCGTGCCCACTGGCAGTTCCTCACGCACAAAGATGAAGCGTTCCAGATAAATATCGCCAGTTGTGGTGCCTAGCCAGACTACGGTGTTGGCATTCTCAAAGGTGTAGGTCCCAAAGTCGTAGAGGTGATACTCACCATCGGTCACCGGCTTGCCGCTGCTAATAATGGCAAAGGTGACCGACGGGTTGGCATCAATCTCCTCGTCGCTCAAGGGTGGTGCCGCTTTGCCGATAGGAAAGCTGACCGCACCCAAGCCCTTCCAATTTATATTATCCCAGACACCAGCGACAAAGGCGGCACCTTCCTCAGCCTGCACATCGCAACGGATAACCGCGTAAACGCGATAGCGCCCAAACCCTCCCATGGTCTCTAAAAACTTCGTCCTCGCCTGCAATCCCCAGGAAGGAGCCTTCGCCTTCGGCATCCTCATGGCCAGTCCGCTAGTGGACTTGATATCCGGGACAATATCACAGCCCAGTCGCAATGCGACTTCGACCATGGTTTCGTCCATGTTGATGATGCTCTCGGTAGGAACGTCTTGGAACATGGCCGGCAATGAACCCGGTTTTCGCACCACCGCCTGCCACTCGAGCTGATCGAGGTAGGCATCCACAGTTTTCGTTAAATACGAATCCCGAATGATATTTGACATATGAGTCGTGTTATAATCCTCAGGTGCCGCCGCGGTTATGGAACGAATGTAGGCTGAAAAGTTGGCGGCGGCTTTGGCCGGATCCTGCGGCCCGAGAAATTCCATCTCTTGGTCTTTTGCCTGCGCTCGATAGTCGGCGTAGTTACGCAGCCATTGATGGTCGAGCGATATGCGCGCCTTTTTGAGCCGTTTCATCGAAGTGGGGTCATCTGTGACCGCAGTTTCCGCCTGTTCGAACAATGCAGTGGCACGGTTCATGGCTTCAAGGGTGAGCCAACCCGCGTCCGGGCCTTCGGTGTAGGTGCCAAGACGCACCTTGCTTGCAAACTCTTCATAGATCGACAAAACTTGCTTCACTAAGGGCCCCGCCTGGCCGTAGTAGCCGTTGAGAAACTCATCTATAATTTCCCGCTCGTCACGGTCCGGGTTCCACATCAGCTTGGACATCAGGTAGACCTTCAAGGCGATGAAATCCGTGATGCCAAGCGATGTGCTCTCACAAAATACGCCGACCGCATGGTTGTCACGATAGGTGCGGAAATCCGGGCCGTAGGCCTGCCAGCCGGGGTGCGGAGCCATCGGGCCCGTCATATTTACCGAGTAGTCCCAAATCAGTAATTTCGGAGCGGCCGCAGCCCAGTCTTGAAGGTCGTTGAGCAGTGGACGGTTTTCGTCACTGTCGATGGGTTGAAGACTACGCTCGATCACGCAATACTGAACGATCACGTTCGGGCGCGGGCGTAGGGTCTTCGGTGGTTTGCGCGAGTATTGATAGGCAAAGGTGACGACATAGAAATCAGGAAACTCCTTGGCAATCGCATCGGCCACTTTATTGACGCCGTAGAGCATGGAGGCGCTGGGCGAGCCTTCCGCATCGTCGAGCGCCTTACAATTGACGCACAGGCAGTTTCCTTGGTTATCGTTTTGACTCACGTGAACCATGCCCATCTCCGGGTTCTCTCGAATCCTCACCAAGATGTTCGCCGTCATTTCTGCCAGCATCGCGTCATTAGTCATGCAGAGTTGGGCACCACTCGACAGACGTTTGCCGCCGCGTTCGCTGTACCATTCGGGATGGTCTTTGAAATACGTTTCTGGCGGAAGGAAGGGGTAGAAGGTGTGTCCCCGCCCGATGGGGACTAAGGATCCGCCGAGGCTGGCGGGCAACACGCTGTCACCACCGTTGTTGCGTTGGCGGGCCGCGAACCTTGCCGAATCCCAGTCCCGAACCGAGGCATCCGAGTCGTTGTATCCCCAGGTGGTGCCGATGTGGATGATGCCCCACGCGTAGACCAAGCGGTAGAACAAATCTGGTTTATATCGGACATCCAGGGGGCGGATGCTTAGCAACGCTTCCTCAGGGACAAACTCTTCGGTGTGCGTCCACCAGCGTAGGCCGACTTCACGCTCCAAAAACTCATACACGGCGTAAAGCGTGCCACGCTTGGAACCTTCGGCTCCGGTCAAAATCAGAGACGAGCTCTGGTCGGTCGTCTCCGAGAGGAGGGTCTTGATGAGGATACCATCCTCTCCCAGGCCGTTCTCCCCAGCTTTAGCCAGATCAAGATCCGGAGCTAAGGCCCGCGCCGCACCCGGCCCCACCGCAATGACCTGCCGGCCCGCCGCCTCACCCGGCTTGATGATGGGGAAGCTTGCACCTGTCACCTTTTCAAGATAGGTGGCTAATTCGTTCGCGGCGGTCTTTTCTACCGGACTAGCCGTTTCAGCTAAAGTGATGCAGGTTTTAGTCGTCTCTTCTGTGCTCACCACAAAGTCCACGGCGGGAGTGGCTGTTGCTGCAGGCACAGAGGTTGATTTTTTTTGGGGAGCAGGGGAGCAACCCGCAGCAATGCAGAGTGCTGTGCCCGTCAGCAGGATTCGGATGATGTTCATAGTTTATTGTGGTTGAAATTGGGTGTAATTAAATGTGCGGGGTAGGTTCAATGGTAGCCGAAGCGGTAACGCTTTGGACGATCGAAGCCAGATGCTCCAATCGTCCAGATCTTACGATTGTTCCGCTCTGCTTCGAAGACTGCTTGCCACGGCGTAGCGTAGCGAAGACGAGTCTTGTCGCCTAAAGGCTTGGAACGGCTACAATTACCTCGCGGGTATAATTGCACCCGTTGAAATGCGTTTCTACACTTGTTCGTTGCGATCACCTGTGCTTCTCAATTCTCATCGGCCGCTTCCCAAAAAGCGACTGTGCTTCCATTACCTCGCCGGTAATTGCTGTCTTGGTTCCCAGCCAACTGCCGCACGCTGCCGTCTGAATAAAGAACATTGGGGCCACTCGCGTTATGGGGAATTAAGCCGACTCCGTGCCGACAACAGGCTACCACCGCTCGAGCTTTCCATGGTTCAGCCGCCCCGAGTGAGAAGGTCCCCGACCGCTGGACGTAGGTGCTCAGGACGTTCTCTTTCCCCCAATTATCGGCCAAGAACTGGTCTTTACCATATTTAATAAAATAGTCGGGCACGTTTGCCGACCCTGGACAGAAGAAGACGTGGAAGTTCTCGACATAGCCTTTTTCATACAGATCTCCAAGATACGTTGGGCTGCCAGTCCACAACCAGAAGGTGTCGATATTTGGCCCCGTTTGTGTGAGGTTACTGAGATCGTTTTCATTTCGATACAACTTAATCGCAACACCTATGCCACGTAGATTGCTGGCGCATGCAGTCCTCTGGGCACTTTGCCTCGCTTCGGACAAAACGGGTATCAGTATGGCCACCAATATCGCGATGATAGCAATCACCATTAGGAGCTCAATCAGTGTGAAACCCAGGCGTTCGTCGGTCGAACGCGTGAGGCGATGAGGGGAACGGTCAGGGATTGCCGTCATTCGCGCGCTGACGTCATGTCTGCTAAACCATCGGTTAGCTTCTGATCTATTCATGATGGATCTTTTGTGGGTAGGTTTGTGTTGGGTTTAGCAGTTCAATATAAGAATAAAATAGCTTTGACTGCTCGCGCAACTGCCAACGTATACTGTATCCGACTGAAAGTATGTGAAATACGATGATCCTCTCGAGACTAAGAGACAAAAAGCTCACGCTTGTTCCGGTTCGCGATGCGCCCGGCTTGCCACGGCGTAGCGAAGCGAAGACGGGTCTTGTCGCTTCGCTCGGAACAACTACATTTTCTCACTTTCGTAGCCGAATCGGTAACGATTTGGTCAGGTAGAATTGGAAACCTCGAATACTGTCGATTTTGAGACAGCCTCCAATTTTCAATGCCATTGCATATCCACTCAGCAGTGCCGATCAATCGGGGAGGATTTAATATGCAATGGCAGCCTCCAAGCTCAGGCACTACATATTATCCTAAATCCAGACGTAGGTCTGCCGTAGATGGCGAAGCAAGTCGGAGGTCAGAGAACAGGCATTTAAAATCAAGCACTTAGAGCGACATCGAGGCCCGCTCCCGATTCATTCCCCTACGGCGGGACTCAAAAGCATTTTGGCGAAGCTAGAAATACCATAACTAACTGACTATCAAATCGGGCTACTGGCATCTGTCTTCTGACTACTCTTTCTAGGATTATGCATCTCCAGATTCTGAAATAAGCGCAATTACACCCGCACGGACTGGAAAATACAGTGAGTGTGAAAACCATAGAACCGATGGTCGTACACGCGAAACGCGCTAATAACGGTCATAAATTGCCGTCATTAGCGCGCTCGTTCTTTTGTTCGAATTGCGTGCCGCTTAGCGACGGATTTTGCGGCGGAAAATCATCATGATTGCGCCGATTCCTAGAAGAAGTGCGGAAGAAGAGGGCTCCGGGACAGCGACGGCGTCAAAGTAGACGGTGGTTCCCGTCGCTGAGTCGGTCGTTTGATTGAAGTATACCCCGTTCATGGTTCTTCCTGTTAGGTCTCCGTAACCCGCGAGTGTGATCGACGTTCCGCCATTGATAGAAACGTCCATTGTTGTAGATCCGTTCACATAGGAGACCGTCAGCGTGTTCCAGACGTCGGGCGCAAACGCGAGGCTGGTCTGTAGAAAGCCAGCGGGTACGCTTCCGTCAAACCCCGCCAAGGTATAGGAAGTATGAGCGGCATTTACCCCGTTGAGACTGAAAGCCTGCATCAATGTGCCCCCATCGTAGAGATAGATGAAGCCCCGATTGCTACCCGTAGTTAAATTAAACGCGATATTTGCTTCGATGGTGTTACCTGACAGACTCTTGGAGGCATCCCCATTGCCAGTAAATGCCCGACCTGCTGCGGTTGAACCTGTAGCCGTACCCGACATCATTAAGTAGTTAGTTCCTTGCTGCGCAGCGACCGTTCCGGAAGCACTGCGCGCCTCGTTGGCAATGCCATCCTCATAAAATGCAGATAGAAACAAAGTGCCACCCGCCCAAGAACCGACCTCTGCATTAGCCGTCAGGGGTACAGGCAATGCCCCCGCGCCGGGCACGGTGTACGACTCGAAGTCGTCATTGAAGACGGTTTCTCCGGTGGTGATGTTCTGCAACATCGGTGTGGATTGGGCATTTGCAACCGAGCCCAAGGAGAAGGCACACACTGCGAGAGCGGCACATGTCGCGGGTATGAGTGCGGTCGAACGTTTTTTTGTAGAGAAGTTAGTTTTTGATTTGTTCATATTGGATTCCTTGATGGTTGGTTTTGTGAGTTCAGTGAGTGTGAAAGCCAGACGACTGGCGGTTTTCGGCGCGAGGCGATGAGGGAAACTGTCAGAAATGTCCGTCATTGGCGTGTTCTATATTTTGTCCGGATTGCGTGGCGCTTAGCGACGTATTTTGCGTCGCGACAAAAACATGACCGCCCCGATTCCTAGAAGAAGTGCGGAAGAAGAGGGCTCCGGGATGACGGCGGCGTCCCAATAGACGGTGGTTGGACCCGTCTGATTGAGAGTGAACATGTTCACAAAGTTTGTGCTGTGCGATGTGGCATCTGCTAAACCGTCGACGGTCAGTGCTGCTGCGCCATTGATCGAAAGATCATAGAATTCGGTTCCGTTAACATGCAGGACTGACAACGTGTTCCATTGGTCTGGCGCGAAGGCGATACCGGTTTCTTGAAAGCCGGCTCCGTCGTGGCTCAAGAGGTTGTAGTTCGTGCCGCGGGATCCCACACCATTAAGAACAAATGCCGCGAGCAATACGTCCTGAGAGGGGCCACCCCATAAATAGAAAAAAGCCTCTGTGCTACCTGTGGTTAAATTGAATGCGAAATTCGCTGCTATGGTGTCACCAGCACCGCTGTTGGCGACAACCCCGAGGCCGGTCATTTGTATGCCTTGTCCTGCGAGATTAGTCGAAATCTGGAAGAACTTGCTGCCTTCCTGCGACGCAACACCATCAATGCTATTCGCCTGATCGACGATGCCTTCGTCATATTGTAACCTATTGCCAAAGTTTGATCCTGCCAACCATGTGCCTGTCAGTGCTGCTCCAGTAGTTCCGGGTGTTGTATTACCTGGTAGTATGAGTAAGTCGGCAGGTAAGATATCTACGGGGCGGGGATCGGGTCGGGGTGTGACGGCGTAAGACTCGAAATCGTCATGGAAGACTGTTAGCCCGTCGGTGGTGTTCTGCAACAGAGATAGGGATTGGGCATTTGCAACCGAGCCCAAGGAGAAGGCACACACTGCGAGAGCGGCACATGTCGCGGGTATGAGTGCGGAGGAACGTTTTTTTGTAGAGAAGTTAAGTTCTGGTCTGTTCATAATGGGTCCTTTGCTGGTTGGTTTGGGTTGAAACTAATGGTTCATATTAATGATAAAATAGCTTTTACGGGTCTCGCAACTACCAAGGTATACCATATTCTACGAAAAGTATGTGAAAAACGATGAAATGTGGCATGGGATCGAATAGAGGACGAAGAATAAGGATTTAAACAGGAGATCAGTTATTTTTAGCGGCGATTCGGGCGGCAGAGGGAGAGTGCCCGTGGCGGCGGTGGTAGGCGGCGGAGAAGTAGAGCTGGCTGCCCCAGCCGGTCATCGCGGCAATCTCTTTGACCGTCAAGTTGGTGCCTGCCAGCAGATCGTTGGCTCGCCGCATGCGCAGATCGATGATCATCTGATGCGGGGTATACCCGGTGACTTTTTTAAAGAGCGTTTGCAGATGCGAGGCAGAGAGCCCCACGGCGGCGGCCACGGTTTCGACGGTCAGGTCCGAATCGTGGTAATGCCCCATGAGAAAGAGGCGTGCTTCGGCCACCCGCCGGATATCCAGCGTCATTCGATCCTGTTTCTGGTGGCTGGAGACCTCGGCGAAGGCGGCTATCAGAATCCGGAGTAGGCCCAGTGCCCGCTCACGACCCCAGTGTCCCGTGCTCAAGGCTTGGACCACTTGTTCCATCAAGCGCTCCGGCTCGACCCCAGCGATGGCCGCCCAGTTAGTCAACTCCGCCGGGGACAGTACCATGCTGCTCCGCTGCCCGCTATGATCGACAGTCAAGCCGCCGTAGGGAGAGTATTCGCAAGGCAGATTCATGACCAGCAAACTCAAATCTTTCGGTTGTGGGACCAGGGCCACACCAAGGTGCAGGCAATCGGGCGGCACTAGCAGCATATGACAGGCGGGCACGGTGAAGGTCGGCTGGCCGGCGGCCACGAATTGGAGGTCGCCTTGCAGTGGACAGAACAACTCCCAAGCTTCATGGCTGTGCAAGCCATACAGCATTTGGTCGTCCGGCTCGGATGGCTCGGCCAGATGAAGGGCTTCTGCCTCAGCCAACGGACCCGCTAGCAGATGAGAAATGGCGGATGAAATAATTTCATTTTCATCGTTTTTCATATATTTGCCAGATTACACAAGGCCGCTAGCTTGCTGCAAGCGCATAGGGGCGAACTTTAGGGCAAACGGCGTGAAACGTGAAACCAGAATGCTCGTATATCGAATGGAGTTCAAATCTAAGATTTGTCAAGTCCTTTGCCGGGGGATCGCATTCCAGGGGTTCAACTATATCTGCGGGGTAAGCTCTACGAAGATAATTCAGTCGTAGCCGAAGCGGTAACGCTTTGGATTGCTCGACACACGCGGCTCAGACCGTCCAAAATCTTACGATTGTTCCGGTCGCTGCGCGCCGGTCTCGTCGCTATGCGCGGAACGGCTACATTTACCCCGCACATTTAATTACACCCGCATTCCCAGCTGTCATTGCGAAAGTTGTTTTTCATATCTTTCGGCTACACACTGTAGCATAGGCATCCTGCCTGTGTCATCTTGGTCGGTTTTACCCACAGGCAGGATGCCTATGCTACTTTATAGACTTACTGACAACTCCCGCAATCACACCCGCATTCCCGGGGTGCCCCCTCTACTTTTGCCTCTTCCGCAGAATCTGCGGGTATGATTCAGTGAAATCGTCATCTATGCCAGTGCTAATCAGCCTTCCCGGTGGATCTACGTCTGTTTTTTCTGGAGTTCGAAATGAGATATCAATGAGTGTCATTCAAAGCCAGTGCGTTGTAGCGTGCAGCACGATGCCATTGCATATTAAATTTTTCACAACCGCTGCGCTAGAGAAGGGGAGATTGGGGAGTGTAGATTGGGACTATTATTCTGGAAGCGACAGTCGCCGGATACCATCTTTGAGGGGGACCACATTAAAATTAATCAGTAATCCAACTTTGCAGTCTGTTAACTTCATATACGTCATCAGTTGCGCCTCGTGGATGGAGGCTAGCTCTTTATTATGCCCTTGGGTGCTAGCGCAGCGGTTGTAAATCAATCACCTAGAGAAGCACACATCACGAGTCGAAGATACAATATGCAATGGCGTTTGAGCTTCAGCAAAATTAACTGTTACCTATTCACCGGTCGTATCTCCCATGACATCAGTCGTAGAGAGCCCGAAGGACTTTTCTCTTTTTGCCTTAGCCGCTTTCAGTGCAATAGGGGATCCCCGAGTCACCCACAGATTTTGCTGAAGAGCCTTACTTTTACGATCAGTCCAATGCCAATGCTGATACGCCTTGCCCGCCTTTTCTCAATTTCCAAACTCTGTCCGCTTGAATACTCATGTCCAGATTATGCAGACTGCTCTAGCCGCTGAGTTTAGTTGTTTTGGGGGATTCTGTAGGTCGTTTATATATCGGTCAGACTTCCGATCTGACACGTCGCCTACTACAGCATAATTCACCAGAGGGGCGCGAGCACCTGGGCAAATAGACACATCGAAATGGCCCTTGGGGCTGTTAGAGTTTTAAAATCGCATCCATGGCGCGGCTGGTGTTTTCGATCAATGCTTCGGGAGCATGCTTGTAGAAGGGCATGGGTGGGATCATCTCCGCCGCGACCCAGCTAGTGTAGCCAATCGACTTTAAGGCAGCAGTCACACCTGGCCAATTGATGTCGCCAGATAGAAGATCAACGAAGCCATCTGCGCTGCCGACGTTACGACGGTAGTCTTTGAAGTGGACGCGCTTAATCTTGTCGCCGAGGATTTTAATCCAATGTTCGGGGTAGCCAGTCGCGAGGACATTGGCTACATCGAAATAAACGGCAACGTGTGGATCATCGAACTGCTCAATAAAGGCTTTCATCTCAAGCGGGCTTTGTAGGAATTTGTTCCAAACGTTTTCGATGCAGATAGTGACGCCGAGTTCGCGGGCGACTGGCAATGCGGCAGCGATGAGATCGGTGGCGCGTTGGTAAGCTAGATCATAAGGCACCACTTCGCAGTCAGGAATGAAGTCCACGCCGACTGCGGCTGGCACGACAAGAATGCTATCGACGCCGATTGCTGCAGCGCAGCGAATTTGATTTTCCAGTATCTTGGCAGCTTTTGCACGCGTCGCGGCATCTGCGCTGGCACCGTTGGCACCCCAGTAAAGACCAGTCGCCAAGCCGCTCAGATCGATGCCGACCTCGTCTGCGATTGCGCGAACCTTCTTCCAAGAGTCCACGTCGCCGTCGAGTGCGAGGTCGCCGTCTTCAGTGAATTCTGGCTCGAAGCCTGTAAAGCCCGCATCGCGTGCGAGAATCATTTTTTCTTTAAGATCCCAGTCGCCGTAGAATGACCATGTGCTGATTGATTTTTTCATAATATTTTTTTGTGTAATGTGTGTGCGTTTAGAGTGTGGCGGATGTGCCTGTCTGAGCTGACTTAAGTTCGGCCAGTAAGACGCGGATACTGTCAGTTGCTTGAGTGACGGTCGCGATCTCCGGTGCCTTGTTTGCTTTGAGGCAGTTGGTGAAATATTCGAGTTCGTTGAAGTAACCGCCGAGTGAGGAGATGTTACCTTCACCGACGGTGGACTCTTTCGGCCCCGGCTGCTCGACTGTCATCTCAGTCGATTCTTGATCGTTGAGAGTCAGTTTGAGTGGTGCGCCGGAAGCGGAGTTATAGGCGACGCTGGCGTTCTCGAAGACAGCTTCGAACGCCATACAGAATCCGTAATGCTCGGGGTAATCCCAGCCACCTTCAGCATGCACTGCGAGTCCGTCGTATTGATAGTTGGTAAAGATGTGATCTAGGCCAGAGCGCCCTTGAGTGGCTTGAGAATGCACGGACTTCGGCATACCCAGTAGATGAATGACGAAATCAGTATCATGCACATGCAGGTCAGATGCTGCGCCACCGCTGCGTGCTTCGTTATTGAGCCAGTCGTCTTGGCTGTAGGTCGGGCGTGACGCGCGGCGCTGTAGCGAGAGGCTCTTGAGTGCGCCCCCCTTGCCGGAATCGATGAACGCCTTGAGAGCGACATACTCCGGCCAGAACCGGATGCATTGACCGACTTGGGCGAACACGCCTGCTTTGGTGATGGCGGCTTGGATTGCTTCGCAATTGATCAGTGTCAATGAGAGCGGCTTCTCGATGAAGAGATGCTTGCCAGCTTCTGCAGCAGTGATCGCTATCTCGGCATGCTTATCAGTCGGCACACAAATATCGATTACATCGACATCGATGCTGCTGAGCAGGGTCTTCAGATCAGGGAAGACTTGAGCGGATAGACCCATTTCGGCCACCTTCGTTTGTGTGCCTTCGACGTTTAGGTCGGCGACGGCGACAAGGTCAACGCCAGGGAGGGCGGTGTAAATTTGAGCGTGCATGCCGCCCATGAATCCGAGTCCAATGATAGCTACTTTCATATGTGGTTTGGTTTTAAGGTTACGTTTGAAATCGAGTTAAAGAATGATCGAAGTGCCGGATTCGGCTGATTCTAGTTCGGCACACAAGACACCTATGGTCTCGCTAGCTTGAGCGATGGTTGCGATCTCCGGTGCTTTGTTTGCTTTGAGGCAGTCAGTGAAATATTCCAACTCATTGAAATAGCCGCCGAGCGCCGAAATGTTACCACTGCTGCTACCGGATTCTTTCGGCCCGGGTTGCTCGACTGCGACGCCTTCGGTCTCTTTGCCTGTGCGAGTCAGAGTCAAGGGTGCTTCGGCATTTGAATTGTAGGCGAGGGCGCCGCTCTCAAAGACGGCTTCAAATGCCATGCAGAAACCGTAGTTCTGCGGGTAGTCCCAGCCGCCTTCGGCCTGCACAGCGATACCGTCATACATATAATGAGTGAAGATGTGGTCAGGGCCCGACATGCCTTGCGAAGTGCTGGAGTGGACTGACTTTGGCAACCCGAAGAGATGCAGCACAAAATCAGTGTCGTGGACGTGCATATCAAATGCAGCGCCACCGCTAAGCTTCTCATCGTTCACCCAATGTTGTGGATTGCCGCCGCCAGGGCGTGCCGAGCGACGTGTCAGGGAGAGTGATTTCAGTGCACCAAGTTCACCGGATTCGATGATGCGTTGCAGTGCCACGTATTCCGGCCAGAAGCGGATGCAATGCCCGACCTGTGCAAAGACGCCTGCTTTCTGAATTGCTGATTCGATTTGCGAGCAACCATCCACATCGAAGGCGAGCGGCTTTTCGATGAACAAATGTTTGCCAGCTTCGGCCGCTTCGACGGCGAGTTCTACATGTTGACCGGTAGGACTGCAAATGTCGACTGCCTGCACATCGCATTCGGTCAATAACTCGCCGAGCGTTCCATAAACGGGGATGTCGAGACCCAGTGATGCGAGCTTCGCTTGAGCGCCAGTGATATTGATATCAACCACCGCAGCCAGTTCAACGCCTGATAGAGCTTGATAAATTTGGGCGTGCATTTCGCCCATGAATCCGAAACCAATAATGGCAATTTTCATATCGATTGAGGCCTTCAATTTAAAAGAAAGTGCTTACTTGATTTTGAACATCTTGCTGGAATTCAGCGATGAAGCTCAGGATGTATGCTTCTGGTGAGAGCGTGTCGTCTTCGATCAATGGTGACAGGTCGATGCCGAAGGCCACACTCTGAGAGTCGTCTACCGAGTGGCTGTCGAAAAAGGTAGCGTTCGCACGGCGGCGACCTTCGACGGCGAGGTCGTAGCGCTTGCCACCGCTGATTTGCGAGACGAAGAGTCCGTTCAACTGGGTTGCCAGTTCTGGCCGGGCACTCAGATCCATGACGATCTTTTTGCTGTCCGGCATCCAATCCAAATCGCGCCATACTTCACAGCCGATTAACTTTTTCGGGCGTTGGTCTTTCGGTAAGCGACGGATCGCTTTGATAAGTGACGATGCCACGGCGATGTGCGTGCTGTGCTTGTCGGCCAAATTGTGCGTGTAAACGACTTCGGGCTGAGATGCTGTGAGGATCTTAACGAGATCGTTTTCTAGGTCGTCGTTGCTTGGGTCTTTGATGCTGGAGCTCGGCAGATGAAGTTGAGCCATGAAGCCGAACTGACCGACGCGTGAGGCCTCGCGCTGCTCTTCGGCGCGGATCGCTTGCATCTCTACGTCGGTCACATTGGCGAAGTCGCCGGTGCGGGCGCTGCCTGCGCCGTTGGTGCAAGTGACGCCGCCAAACCATTGATCGCCCTTTTCGTAGCATTCGAGAATGCCGTGCATCGCCATAAACTCGAGGTCGTCCTGGTGTGCGCCGACGCCGAGATGAGTGGTGCGGGGGAGTGCTTCACTTTGCGCGTCCGGGACGTATAGGTCGGAGCCGTTTTGAGAAAACTGTATCTTCATATCTGTCATTTGTATTTAGTGGAAAATGGAGTCATATCACTTTTAGAAAGGTTTGATCTGAAAAGCACCACCCCGGTCGGGCAAGCCGACCACCCCTCCTCGTCAAGGAGGGGAGCTAAAAAGTTACTCCCCTGTCAAGGGGAGGTCACCTGCTTGCCAGGTGGGAGGGGTTTCTTAAGGTTCATACCTTTTTGGAGACGGTATCAGTCGAGTTTAGGAAGCGTTGCGGCGGCGACTGCTTGGCCATGGCGTTTGGTTTTTTCATCGGGTGTTTGGAAGGCGACGGTCTTTGAGAGTTCCGGGAACTCGAGATCCAGCACACGACGGGCTTCTTCCATGATGATTTCGCCGCCTTGCCCTGAGCTCACGCGACCGAGTAAGAGGAGATGACGGAACTCATAGAACTCGGCAAAGTGTGCGATGGTATAGCCGAAGCAGGTGCCAATCGTGCGGTAGATGGCTGCAGCACGTTCGTCGCCTTCGGCCATCTTTGCTTGCACGACTTCTAGCTTTTCAGGAAGGCCGAGACCTTCACTGACTTGGATCCCTGAGAGGGGCAGCAAGCGTCCGACGCCTTGTTGTGAGAAGTATTGGACGCCACAACCATCGTCGCCGCTCCATTCATCCGTCGCGACGCCTTCGCGATAATCGACAGGCACGAATGCCAGTTCGTTGATCCAACCAGTCACAGAACCGCTGGTGTTGATGTAACCACCGGCAAGGCTGGTGCCCATGGACACTCCGAGCACGGCGCTGTCATTGATGGCCATCGCTCCAGCCATCGCGGTGACGTCGCCATCATTCGCGAGTTCAAAAGGAATGTCATTCCACTCTGATTTTAACTCGTGAAACATATTACGGATCGATTTTTGGAAATCTTCTGGGCTAATGCCGCGATAGAGTGAGCCGACGCGCGGTTCGTTGTTAATGTAGATGCCGGCGGCGCTGCCCCCAATGGCATCGACGCTCGGTAGGTGAGCCGCCGCACGCTTGAGACTATCTTCGATGCCTGCACGGTGATAGGCTGGATCGCTCTCGAAATACGGGCTCCATTTGATCTCTTCGGAGAAGACGACTTTGCCGTCAATCATGGCCGCGCACTTGCGGTCACTGCCGCCAAGGTCAAATCCGAGGCGGTTGCCTTTGAGCGAACCGACGCCGCCAGTGGCAGGTGGGAGCACTTCTTTCAGGTCTGCATCGTCCGCATGTTCCACCGTGAAAGCTTGGTCGAAACAGGTCTTACCCATGAACTCGTAGTCAAAGCGACGGGCGCCATCGGCAGCGTAGACCCCTTGTAGATAGGCGACGATATCAGGGGCATTGCTGATACGTACGCTGGAGCCGCCCCATGCCCAGAGCAGGAATTTAACGGTGCGCTCGCAATATTTAAAAGTATCGACCGATGCGTCTACAGACTGAGGAAGCAGGGTGGTGTCGTAGACCCAAGTAGTGCCTTCGGGGCGATCCACTCCGATACGAACTGTGCGACTGTTTGGCGCATCGGTTGCGGCCTTCAAGTATTCACGATTCCACAGTGCGGCGGGGACGAAGCCCGGGTCGAGCTCTGGCTTACATTTGGGGGCTATGTGTATCATGAGTTTTATTTATTGAAGCGTTTGAAGCATTCGATCGCTTCGTATTCAGCGAGGCCGAGGGCGTCGTAGATTTCAGCTGTGCCACGGTTGATCTCGCGAGCGAGGTCCCAGGTATTACTGCTGGTCTTGCTGGCACGACTCGGGCTCTGGCTACGTTGAGTCTGGTGCTGGTAGATCCCCTGGATCTTATTTTCGAACTCATCGGGAGAGAGTGGCACGGCCATGTCGATCTCGTTGGCTTCCCACTCATCTGCGGGGCCTTTGTAGAGCCAAATGTTGCATTCCTTGAACCATTCAGAGTCGGTACATTGCTCCAGCGCAGCACGTAAGACTTCGAAGCTCAATGCAGGTACGGAGAGTGGGTCGTGACCATAGCCAGTGGCGAAGATTTGATGCGGCTTTACGTTTTCGAGGAGTGCGCACATTTGCGCGACGTCGGCCTCGGTAGCTAGGAATCGGCGGTAACGACCTTCTTCGTAGAAGGGTAGATCGAGGAACTGAAGCTTCGCGGTATCGATGCCGAGCGTGCGAGCCGAGGAGCGCGCTTCACTGCGACGGATCAGACCTTTCAGGTGGCGAATTTCGGACGTGTCTGCTCCGAAGGTGCCTTTGTCCTTCAGTTGCTGTTCGACTGTCTTCGCATAGTTGAGGTCAGACTCGCCGGCGCGGTCTTGGCCGAGCTCGATCATTAGCTCGATCGAGGCTTGCACTTCTGAGTCGGGCACTGCGAGGTTGCCAGAGGTTTGGTAAGCGATGGTCACGTCATTGCCGTGTTGCTTGAGGCGATTGATGGTGCCGCCGAGGCAATACACATCGTCGAGTGGCTCGGGGCTCAGGATGAGTGAGCGCTTCGGAAAAGGTGTGGCACGTTCTGGACGGTTTGAGTCGTCTGCGTTCGGCTTGCCGCCTGGCCAGCCAGTGATGGTGTGTTGGGTGACGTTGAAGAGATGGATGTTGAGTTGGTAAGCGGAGCCTTGCTCGATCAGTAGGTCGGACATGCCATTCTCGGTGTAGTCTTCGTCTACAAGTTTGAGGAGCGCCTTGCCTGTTTTTTGTGCCAGCCAAAGCACTGCCTTACGAGTCGTTTCATCAGTCCATTGGATGCGACCGACGAGCCAAGGGTGACGCTCGCGGGTGAGGTGACTTGCGGCGGATTGATCGATGCAGAAGAAGCAATTGTCATGTTGCTGTAGGAAAGTCGCAGGGATCGTATCCGTCTGTTCGCCTTCCACGGCCTTCGCCATGATCGAAGCCTTACCTTCGCCCCATGCGAGTAGAAAGAGCTTATGAGCGGCGAGGATGGTGCCGACGCCCATGGTAATCGCGTGGCGTGGCACATTTGCTTCGCCGAGGAAGTCACGAGCGGCGTCTCGGCGAGTCAGGCTATCGAGTGTGACGAGGCGTGTCAGTGTCTCGGGGCCCGAGCCGGGCTCGTTGAACCCG
>Ga0222662_1000102_pt1 | contig 78191 bp, 65 predicted proteins | sample AntAcemetagen600_FD_179821 | JGI IMG/M metagenome (GOLD analysis project Ga0222662, IMG submission 179821) | Saline water microbial communities from Ace Lake, Antarctica - #600 | ecosystem: Environmental > Aquatic > Non-marine Saline and Alkaline > Saline | place: Antarctica: Ace Lake... | reverse complement strand
CTAAACAATAGACCAAGAAAAAAATTAGGCTTTTTATCGCCAAATGAATTTTATTTAACTAAATTTACAAACCAAAAAGTTGCATTTGTAACTTGAATTCAGCTTATAAATACAAAGTAAAACACAATGAAAAAAGTATTATTATTTGCTCTAATTGGAGGTACAATGGCTCTAGCTTCTTGCGGAGGCGGACCAACTGCAGAAGAAAAAGCTGCTTTGGAGCAAGCAAAAATGGATTCTATTAAAGCTGTAGAGCAGGCTGCTCTTGATGCTGAAGCTGCTGCGGCTGTCGCTGCTGCCGAAGCTGAAGCTGCTGCTTACGAAGCTGCTGCGGAGGAAGTTGTAGAAGAGGTTGAGGAGGTTGTAGAAGAGGTTAAAACTCGACCAGGAGCGGTCAATACTGGTTCGGCCAAGACTGAAGAAAGTAAGGGGACTCGTCCCGGTGCGGTTAGCACAGATCCGGCAAAGAAGGATAAAAAGTCTAGACCTGGAGCTACCAAAACTAATTAATTTCGACTAAAATCCAGATTTAAGAGACCCGTCTTGGCAAAGCTAAGACGGGTCTTTTTTTGTGCTCCTTTGGGATGATTTACATTCTTTATCTACTCTCAGAGTAGATAATTCTGGCAAATTACACGTCAAATATGACTCCTCTATGCCGGCATCTTAATAAATCGAGATTCTTCCCTTCAATAAACCCAACCAAATTGCCAGCGGTTTTCTTCCTTAAACTGGATTAAAAGGACTCTGTTGTTTCCATGTTCTTTTAGTTGACACCCCAGACAAGGCGCAACTGAATTACGACTAAAGGGAACCCTAGGGTGAATTCAGTTTTCATATCGAACTCAGGCTAATGGCGCACTGATGAAGGAATTTAAAGAGATGCAAACGTAAAATTTCAGCACAAAAAAGAGGCTGCCTTTTCAGACAGCCTCCGTTCTTTTTAATGAATATTCGTAGCTAATTCAACAAGATTACTTTATGTAAACCACTTGACATGCGTCACCATCGATTGTGTAATCAACTGTAAGGACATTTCCGTTTAATGTTCCTGTAGCAGCTGTAATTACATAAGTATTAATAGTCTCGTTATCAAAAGTAACTGCCGTTGCACTAGTAACTGTTGCAGTTCCAGTTGCATCTGTACCAAACGCATTTGAAAATTTCAACTCGTTTAGAACGGCTGTAGTGGCAACCGTACTTTCATAAGCAAACCCACATGTATCAATGCCTGCATATGTTCCTTCAAAGGCTGTAGTCCATGCAACATCACAATTAGTACCGCTATATCCAGCATCGCAAATGCAATCGCCAGTAAGACAGGTACCGTTGTCTCCACACTCAACATCTGCACATGCATCTGTATCACATGATGTCATTCCTATAGTTGCAATAGCAGCAACTCCTAAGATTTGAAGAATTCTCGTTTTCAATTTCATTTTTTATTGTTTTAAGTTTTTTGATTGAACGGGTGCAAAAGTAAGAAAGCCGAAGACTTAACAGTTTGATGTAAACCGAGTTTTAAGACAGGGTTTGTGAATAACCGTCTACTCTTGAATTAAGCATGTTAAGGAGCAAGTCAGCGTTTGCCCACCTGTAGTAACTAAGGTGTACTCAATTGTTAGTGTTCCATTGCTAAGCTCACCATCTCCATTTACGGTTGATCCATTTACTGTTTGGTCCGTGAATGTGACAGATGTTCCATCAACTAGGCCAGTAATGTCAAAATCGAAATCACCAAGGTTATTGAGCGTAATTTCTGTTAAGGTATCAGAATTAGCAGTAATGGTAATATCATAAGAGAAATCTCCCAGATTGCAGGTTTCTGTTGCAGAATAGATTCCGACAAAGGCTTGTCGCTGCTCGGTGGCACAATTTGGGCCTTCAAAACCTGAGGCACAGGCGCAGTCACCAGATTCACAAATGCCATCGTTTAAACAGGTTACTTTCTCGCAAGCGTCAGGAGTGCAGGAGGCTAATCCAATCGTAATAAGTGTTGTAAGAGCAAGCAGACAGTTCTTCATAAAATCGATTTGGTTGATTAAGAACAAATGTAAATGAACTTTCTATTTACGTAATAGCCAAGTCACGTCACCTCTTTTTCTACATTTGAAACCAACAAACAGAGAATGGATTTTAAGAGAGGAAAACGGACTGATTCGCAACTTTTAGAGCTGTATAAACAGCTTCTAAAACCAAGGATGATAGAGGAGAAAATGCTTGTTTTGCTTCGGCAGGGCAAAATCAGCAAATGGTTTTCGGGTATCGGACAAGAGGCCATATCGGTTGGTGTTGCCGCTGCGTTAGATGCAGACGAATACATTCTTCCTATGCACCGGAATCTTGGGGTTTTTACTTCTCGCGGTATTCCGCTAGATAGACTATTTGCTCAGTTTCAAGGCAAAGCAAGTGGCTTTACAAAAGGTAGAGACCGTAGTTTTCACTTCGGTACAAAGGAGCATCACATAGTAGGTATGATTTCGCACTTGGGCCCTCAAATGGGTGTTGCAGATGGAATAGCACTTGCCCAAAAACTTGAAGGAACGGGAAAAGTTACTGTTGTTTTTAGTGGTGATGGTGGTGCTAGTGAAGGTGATTTTCATGAAAGTATTAATGTGGCAGCTGTTTGGGATTTGCCAGTAATCTTTATTGTTGAGAATAACGGTTATGGACTGAGTACGCCAAGCAATGAGCAGTTTCGTTGCAAGCAGTTTATAGATAAGGCGATTGGTTATGGGATTGAAGGCGTACAGGTAGATGGAAACAACATCTTAGAGGTTTTTGAGGCTGTTTCTAAGCTGAAGGCTGACATTAGCAAGAATCCGCGTCCAATTCTTTTGGAGTGCATGACCTTTAGAATGCGCGGTCATGAGGAGGCTTCAGGAACCAAATATGTTCCAAACGATTTGATGGAGGAGTGGGGAAAGAAAGATCCGCTAAATAATTATGAGACGTTTTTGAAAAAGGAAGGCATTCTTTCAGATGAAGTAGAACTAGGTTTTCGTGATGAGATTAAAACGGAAATACTTGCCGGGTTGGAAGTTGCGTATGCCGAAAGTGAGATTGAATCTAATGTAGAATTGGAAGTAGCAGATGTCTATGCTCATTATGTACATCAACCAATAGAGGCTGGTTCGGATAAAAAGGAAAAACGTCTGATTGACGCCATTTCTGATGGACTTCGCGAAGCGATGAAAAAGCATCCCGATCTTATTCTAATGGGACAGGATATTGCAGATTATGGTGGTGTTTTCAAGATTACCGAAGGGTTTTTAGAGCAATTCGGCAGAGACCGAGTTAGGAATACACCACTTTGCGAATCGGCAATTATTGGAACAGGACTGGGGCTTTCCATACAAGGAAAGAAATCCATGGTTGAAATGCAGTTTGCGGATTTTGTGACTTGCGGGTTCAATCAAATTATAAACAATCTTGCAAAATCACATTACCGTTGGGGGCAGAATGCCGATGTGGTTGTGCGAATGCCTACGGGTGCTGGAGTAGGAGCGGGGCCCTTTCATTCGCAAAGCAATGAAGCTTGGTTTGCGCATACACCAGGGTTGAAAGTGGTTTATCCTGCATTTCCATCAGATGCAAAAGGATTGCTTATTTCGGCTTTCGAAGATCCGAATCCAGTCATGTTCTTCGAGCAGAAATCGCTTTATAGAAGCATCAGAGAAGATGTTTCGGAAGGCTACTATAATGTGGAGATTGGCAAAGCGAATTTAGTGCGAAAAGGCGCTGATGTATCCATTATTACCTACGGAATTGGTGTGCATTGGGCGTTGGATTTCTTAAACGAAAACGCTGAGATATCCGCAGACCTATTAGATTTGAGAACATTACTGCCCTATGATAAAGAAGCCATTCTAGAAACGGCTAAGAAAACGGGAAGAGTTATTATTCTGCACGAAGACACACTAATTGGAGGTCTTGCTTCCGAACTTTCTGCCTTCATAACTGAGAATGCATTTGAACACCTAGATGCACCAGTTTTGCGTTGTGCCAGTTTGGATACACCTGTTCCTTTTGCTGGAAAATTAGAGAACGAATTCCTTCCGAAAAACAGATTTGCAGAGCAGGTTTTGAAGCTGTTGAAATACTAATACGATTAAGACCTTAAGGTCTGATTAAATCATTTCACTTCTTGCAGTAATTCCTTTAAACGAAGCATGGCTGCTTGGTTCTTCTTGTTGTAAGCAGAACGGTTAATAATTGACTTTTCCTTGGTGGTGAGGTGCCAGCTTAGAGAAATATCTTCTAGTTCGGGGCGAGTAAGCTCAAGATCAATCAACTCGAGGTCTGTCTTTAACCAATCTTGCGCATAAACGGTCAGGTCATCATTCATGTAGTCCTGCATGGTAAATAGGTTATCATAAATATGTCCTAATGGATTGGTAATGAGCTTAACAAGTGAACGCGTTTCGTTCGGATGAACGGGCTCAATTTTCCTACTATCCCGAATCTGAAGAATAACAACCCCACTCGTGTTTTTCTCCACCCATTTTCTGATGGCATATAAGTGCTTAATTGCCAGAGAAGTACCATACGTATCTCTGAACCCAGCATCCATCACCTCCATTTCTGGTTCACTTGGCAGCGTAACAGATGGAGAAATAAATGGAAACGTAGCATTCATTCTCAGTACAGAACTAAACCAAACGTTATCTGCATCCTGATTTTTAAACATCCGCCTAAATTCAACCGCAGACTGCAGCGGTTGCCCTTTTAACTGACTCGGATGATTAAATGTAAGATGCGCAATTGGCTGAGAACTGATGTAAAGACTTCGCCCATCGTTAATAATACTTGGAGAGAAAAACATCATTGGAATGAGTGCTTCGCGCTCTGGTAGTGCATAATCGCCCAAACGTTTATCTACAAACCGTTTTGTGTTCTTGTTAAACTGCGTTTCCAAGGCATAGCCACGGTCTTTAGAATAGATGTATGTGCCATCTCTAAATTTCTGAAACCGGATAAACCAATCGTTAACTGCAAGAGATGTTCCAATAGGGTTTAAAATATCCATTCCCATTCGGTCAATATATTCCTGACTGTTTAGGTCAATCGAATCATTGGTTTGGGAACGTAGGTACAACTCGCGTCTGTAAGCCAATCCGAACATACCGCCAGAGGCGCCACAAATAACCTGAGTGTGCTTCATTAACTCACCATTTGTTAGGCTGTCTGCCACTTGCATTGCTTTGTAACTCCAAAGTGCCGAGCGCGCACCGCCACCAGTAACACAAACAATCACAAGTTTCGGTTTTTCCCACCTTCTGTCAATGTTCTTGAGTTTCCATTTTTTAAGAATTTCGTGATGATGGTTTACATCTTTCTCATACGTTGCAAAATTCTGCTGAACCTGTGTTAACGAATCTAAATCATACACGGCAGGAGCCATATCGTAATTCATTCCGTACGCACGACTTTCATAGAGCAGAATGTCATTCTGAACAAGGAAATGAACACCAACTATAGAGGCTATGAGGAATACAGTAGACCAACCGCGCAATGCAGAATGAATGGCACTTGTAACCATCAAAAGCATGGTGCTGGTTACAAAGATTACAGCACCTGCGGGAATGGTAAGCTCAGGCGTTTCGCGATAAGCCCCAATAACGAGAAACGTGATAATAACAACCATTTCAAACACAACGGCAATCATGTGATTTTGTCTGAAAACTCTTTGTACCATTTCGGTTTCGTAGTGGTCAGAATCACGTGTCAGCCCAATTTTAAACCAATTAATCATGTAGGTGACGACCTTCCATTCGTAGTCGCCTTCTCGCGGAGCATTTACGTTTCGCCATTCCAAATTCTTTTGCATTAGAACCTGAATAGCTTTCTTTCTTCGTTTAAGTTTTAAGTCTTCTTGCGAGATGCCAATGACCTTAAAAATATTTCTGCTTAACGCAAGAAAATACGTGTGGCCTGGAATCATAAATAGGAGTATTCCTGCAATAAAACCACCTATGTCCCAAGCAAGACGACTTCCTACTTCTAGGTCGTTTCCTAATAGAAAAAGCTCGTTTTTATACTGAAAATTGACAATGTGATAAATGTAAACTACTAGGAAAACACCAGGTATGATGGAGTTGTTGAGCGAATACTTGAAGAATGGCTTGGAAACAGTCGCCAGAAAAGGGAACCTATATGAGTTTTGGATATAGCTAGAAATGTGGAAGGCCATAATGAATCCACCCAACGAAAATCCAAGAATCATAAAAGACCAGAAATCTACCTTTCCCATGTACTCTGGATCCCAGAATAAATAAGGAACTCCGTAGCCATGGCCTATTGCCCCTGAAGCAAAGGCGCCTAACGCAACCCAAGAAAAAAGTAGTAAATAGTTTTTTTTAAAGTGAAGAACCAACAATCTTAAAGGGAAGAAATACAACGTTCGCTGAACGAACTGATGATTCCATACCTTCTTGAAAAACGACATTGGTCTTAGGTTTTGAGTGATAAAACTGGTCACTCAGCCAGTAGAACGTAGAGTTTCATCGACAAGTTGCGTTAAACAGTACAATTTGATTGATGAGGGCGGAAGGTATTTTAAATTTACCGTGTATTTGGGTCGAAGCCCGTATTTTTCTCTAATCGTATTTCTAGCATGTTCGTAAAAACCCCCAAGCCACCCTATTACACCGTCATCTTTACTTCACAGCGTACTGCTTTAGATGATGGTTATTCTGAATTGAATGATGAATTGTATGAAGAAGCCCTGAAATTAGATGGCTACTACGGTTCTGAGACTTTACGAAATGCTGAAGGTTATGGTGTGGCCGTCCTTTATTGGAAAGACCTTGCTGATATTCAAGAATGGGCCAAGTATCAGAAGCATCTTTATGCCAAGAAATTGGGCAAGGAAAAATGGTACGAAGGCTATCGGGTTCGAATAGCCAAAGTGGAACGTGAATACGGAATGGGATGATGAGAATACTCTTGTTCATCTTGGTTCTTGTGACATTTGAGACTACCGCTCAAGCGCAGAAAGTATTTAGCGTGGAATACGAAAGTCGCGCACATGTAAAGGTGTTTGTGGTTGATTACGAAAGCCGCGCAGATTTGTTGGTTTACAAGCAAGATTATGAGAGTAGGGCTGGCGATAATGACGGAAATTGGTTTTTTGTAGAATATGAAAGTCGCGCAGACAAGAAGATTTTCTTTGTTGATTATGAGAGCCGAGCAGATGTAAGTATCTACTTTGTGGAATACGAATCGCGTGCGGGTTGGAGGAACAAAGAGAAGATTCACTTCTTCTATTAACCAGTCACTCCATTCAGTTTACTTTTGAGCGTGTTTCAAAAACTCAATCAACCTTTTCCTGATAAAGACAGCTTTGGCAAAAGTTTACTCACCATCTTTTGGGTAGGTGTTTTTGTTGGGTTGTTCCTGTTTCTTATTCGTCCATTTAATATCGAAGGGCCGTGGGCTGATTTGGTTTTGGCATCTGTTGGTTTTGGAGCAGTTACGGTTGTTTTTGGTTGGGTTTTTGAAATCATTACTCGATTCGTATTGAAAATTGAGACACATGGCCCCAAATGGACATTGGGAAAATGGATGTTGACATCCATTGTGCTTGTAGTTTGGATAGCGTTGGGTAATTATCTGTTCATCAATTTTCTTTCTGGGTGGCGTGCTTTGGGATATTTCAACTTCGTTCGAATGATTGGCTACACCTCATTAATCGGCATTTTTCCCGTAGCACTTTCAGGTATTCTTATTCAGTTGCGTGCTACGCAGAAGAATGAAGAAAGTGCTGATGATTTGACGAAGCATCTACATCCGAAGCGAGACGAGCGCAACAAATCAATAGAACTTGAAGCAGAGAATGGACAAACCTTGACGTTGGCAGTATCTGAAGTGAGATACATTGAAGCTATGCAGAACTATGTCTCTGTTTGGTACGTGCAGGATGGTGAAATTCAGAAAGAGATTCTACGAAGTACTGTAGCTTCAATAGAAGAGCAGTTTTCTGAAACAGATGTAGTTCGTTGTCATCGCTCTTATTTGGTGAATGCAGATTGCATTGAAAAAGTGAGCGGAAACGCACAAGGTTTGCGCTTAAAACTCGATGGTATTCGTGACTCGGAAGTGCCTGTTTCTCGACCGTATATTCCAAAATTACGGGCACTTTTAGATTGAGTTTCATCCCCTCGGTTTGTTATTCATCCCAGTTGGTTGACAACCGTCACCAAACCTTGCTATTCGTCCCTTTTGTACTTGCGGTTGCATTTGCTCGACCTACGTTTGAGCCGAACTCAAAACTCAAATACAATGGAAATCACCGTCAAAATTCTTCTCTTTCTGCATGTTTCATTTGGTTTTACAAGCCTTGCCTTATTCTGGCTTCCTGTTTTTATGAAGAAAGGAGGGAAGGGACATCGGGTTGTTGGAAAACTATACGTCATTACCATGTGGGTTGTGGTTGCAACAGCAGCTTTACTCAGTATTAAAAACATCATTATTGGTAAATATTTCATGGCCGTTTTCCTTGGTTTTATCAGCCTCATTACATCCAATCCATTGTGGTATGGTATGGCCATTTTAAGACCGAAAAAGCAAAACTCAGTTCGGTTTTATCAGCTGCGGGCAGCTTTTGATGGTGTGATTGCGTTGGCAGGAGTGCTCATGTTGACTTACGGCATTATGCTGCAAGGAAAGAACTCAGCAGTGTTGCTTATCATCTTTGGATGTTTGGGGCTGACGGGAATTCCATCCTTCATTAAGAATTTGAAAGGACCTCAGGAAAGCGAAGACCGAATTCGCTTACATATGATAGGAATGTTAACCAGCGGAATTGCTGCTTACACCGCCTTCTTTGTGTTTGGTGGCTACACGTGGATGAGCAAGTTATTACCTGGAATGTGGGGCGTATTGCCATGGACAGCTCCCGGTGTAATCGGTGCCATCGGAATCACGTTGGGTGTAAAGTATTACCGCAAACGTGGCCTGATAAAGGAACCTGCTTGAATCAACGAATCTCGCTTAACTGCGTGAGTCCAGATTGATGGATTGGTTTAGTAGAACCGACATCTCCAAGAATCAAGATTGAGAACGCTTCATCAACATCAATATTGAATATTTGATTCGTATTGATGAAGTCATACCTAGCCGTAATTCGGTTTCTTTCTGAGAGATGCTGTATAAGCCGCTTGTTTTTAGAATCGGATAGTGTGCTGCCTTTTAGGAGCAGTCCAACCGTTCCTCGGTTTGTTCTTAGTTGGTCAGCTAATTCAGTAAACAGAGGGTTGGTCTGCAATCCGCCCAGCATAGAGTGTTCAAATCGGTTGTCATTGTAAATGTTCTCAATGCAGAGGTCGTTTGCTTCGTCATGCATGAGTAGCCAATCGTACAATTCTGGATGCGAATCTTCGAGTTCTTCAAGTGCCTTTTCTATTTCTCTTTCATCCTCAATTTCCATCATTTTGGGAAACGTTGCATTAAGAAAGAAGGGCAGGTCAAAGTTTGCGTTTCCCCAAGGAGGGTTGCCCACAATTACATCACACATTGGAATTTGATTGGCTTCCATTGCCAAACCATTGTGATAGTAAAATTCGTGGTAGAATTCATTCTCAATTCCTGTTGAATCGGGTTTGATAAGCGGATTTCCGTGAATGAAATTCATGCTTAACTCAGGATATAGTTCCAATCCATTTACTGCTTCAAGTACTTGTATTTTGGCAATTTCAAGAGCAATTGAATCTGCTTCAATTGCTGTGAAATTCAAGACAACTTGCTGTAACTGATTTTGCTCCGCAGCAGGAAGGTGCTTCTTGCAATACCGAAGAATTGCTAGCAGAAAACTTCCCGTACCGCATGAATGGTCGGCAAACGTTGAGTTTAAGAGTAATTCTACAACTGCTGTTACTTGCTCAGGCGTTTTGTCTGAAGCCGAGAAACGCTCGATTCCAACGTTTTTACGGATGTAGTTGTCTAGTGTAAGCTCAACAATTTTGTCGGCAAGTGGAATAGGCGTGTAGAACGAGCCTATTGAGTTTAAATTCTCTTTTGCGGCTGTGATTTGCCCGTTGTTAATAGGGAACTCTAGCAACAGCATTCTTTCGTGCAAGTCGGATAAGTTTACTGACTTAAACTCCTGACTCGAGTACCATAGCTTGAACGATTCTAACGCTTGCTTTTCGAAGTTAGTTGGTTTGGTTAGTTTATCAAAGAATGGGTGCTCATTTCCCAAGTTGCGCGCTGCTACTACCTCTAAAACACCAGAAATAAGATGGTTAATTGTCCGGAAGTAAGCTTTAGGGTTGCATATGGCATCATTCTGAATTCTCGTTTGTTTTATGAGAATAGTCAATATTGCTTCAGAAGCCTTTGAATAAATTAAATCAATCATATTGATTGCGAAAATCGCTATAAAGGATTATTAATGAGGAAATTGTCTTAGATTTGTCTAGTCTAATTCTTACTTCGCGCGTTATCATGAAAAACATATATTTTTCCCTGTTTGCGGTCATAATTTTCTCTACCGCATCTTTTGCCCAAACCGATGGCATGAGCGTAGGTACCAACGCCACACCATTGGAGATGCTTGATGTAAACGGAGCCATTAAGATTGGAACAGATTTCACCAACCATGCAACTAATGCTCCGCTAGGAGGAATTGGCACCATCCGTTTCAGAGGAAACGAATTTCAAGGATATACATCTACAGGCTGGGTAAGCCTTAGTTCTGTTGGAGCACTTTATACCGCTGGAACCGGACTTAGCCTTAGTGTGGGTAACGTTTTCTCTCTAGTACCGCACACAGGCGATGTAACAGGCACAACAGCTCTAACCATAGAACCACTTGCCGTTACCACCGGAAAAATTGCTGCTAATGCTGTAACGGTAGGTAAACTTCCTACTGGTGCAACTGGAACAACATTCCTTAGAGGCGATGGAACATGGGTAGTACCCACCAACACCACCTACACGGCAGGAGCGGGAATTACCATTGGAGGAACAACCATTTCGCATACCGCACACACAGGCGATGTAACAGGCACAACAGCTCTAACCATTGAACCACTTGCCGTTACCACCGGAAAAATTGCTGCCAATGCTGTAACGGTAGGTAAATTACCAACTGGTGCAACCGGAACAACATTTCTTAGAGGCGATGGAACATGGGTGTTACCTACCAACACAACTTATACTGGGAGCACCAGCATTGTGCTCAATGGTTCTAGTTTTGAACGTGCAGCCCTTACAGGAGACGTAACTGCACCACAGAACAGCAATGCAACCACCATTGCGGACAACGCAGTTACCACGGTTAAGATTATCAACGATGCGGTAGACAACACCAAGCTGGCAAATATGGCAACCCAAACGATAAAAGGAAGAATTGCCGCCACAACGGGTAACCCCGAAGATTTAACACCAGCACAGGTAAAAACCATGCTCGGTCTTACCGATGCCACAACAGGAACAGGAACGGCAAACAAAGTTGCTTTTTGGACAGGAACAAGCACCTTAGACGATGACGCTGATTTACATTATAACAGCACCGCCAACCTTCTAGGCATCGGGCAACCATCTCCTATCTATCCGCTGGATGTAAGAGGCGAAGGCGTTTCTATACCACCAACAGACGACAACAAAATATTTGCGCGTTTTGAACAGACCGTGGCTGCACGTGGTGCAGGTATTCGGATTAAAGGATTTAGAAACTCATCTGGATTCGTGACATCATTCGTTGATCTTATGAACTACGGCAATCCAACGAATGACTACATAGTAGCCAGAGTAGCTGCCGAAAGAGGAACGGATGGCACCACCAATGGTTCTCTTCTTTTCTACACAAACTCGGGTGGTGGTATTGTAGAAAGAATGAGAATAAACAACGCTGGTGTGGTTAGACTCAATGCGTATCCAACAGACGGAATTGTAAGAACTACTGGTGGCAACGGAACGCTTTCTAGTACCGGAGGCGCCATCAATCTAGCATCAGAAGTAACAGGTGTTTTGCCCGTGGCTAATGGCGGAACGGGTTCTGCAACCCAGAATTTTGTTGATTTAACGACTGCCCAAACAGCAGCAGGTATTAAAACGTGGTCTAACAATGCCATTTTTAATGGGAATGTTGGGATTGGTGTTTCGCCTACATACAAATTAGATGTTGCCGGTACAATCAGTGCCAACGCAACAGTTCCTTTTCATATTGGAACAACTGGTTTTGCTTATATAACCTCAGAATCACAACACGTTGCACACTACAAAAAATCGGGTGCATATTCATTCTATTTCAGAAAGTCTGACAATGGATTGGTTAGTGGACCTAACGAAGCTACGCTGATGGAAATAGCAGATGCTGGGAATGTTGGGATTGGTGTTAGCCCCAGCTACAAACTGGATGTTAATGGTGATATGAACATGACAACTGGATTAAGAATGTCCGGAGTACCTGTCATATTCAACAGTTCTACAGACGTCTATGCGAACATTAGAGTTCTTCAAAATAATTCTACTGCTTACCAGGATGGAATGTATATCAATTATAATAGCACGGGAGGTACTGCTGCGGACTTACGGTTTTACGCTGATGGAACCAATCAAAGAATGCACATACAAGCTTCGACAGGCAATGTTGGAATTGGATCAACAGCACCGGTAAATAAGCTTGAAGTAAACGGCAACGGTAGATTTGGTACTTCAGGCAATAATTACATCTATGTTGGCTCAAGTGCAACAACTGGTAATGGAGGACTCGAAATATTCACCCTTAGTAACGTAGCCTATATAAGGTATCATGATCCTGCAGTTGCATGGAGGGATATCGCGTTGAACGATGCTGGAGGTAATGTTGGCGTTGGTACAGCATCACCTGCTCAGAAGTTTTCTGTGGCTGGCACACTAGGTATTTCTGAATCAGGAAGTACTGGAAACCGAATGACCATTAGTTCTACAGGTGGTGGAGCCGAGTTCAGACAAAACGACAACAGCAATATGAGTTTTTACGTCAATGGAGACGAAGAGGTGAGATTGGTAAACGGGGCAGGCAACAACAACTTGAACAGGGGCAGTTGGGGATCACTCTCAGATTCCCGTACAAAGACAGATGTAAGAGATTTAGAACATGGGCTGGCGGATATACTTGATTTGCGCCCAGTAAGCTATTTTCAATACGACACTAAGGGCTTCGATTACAGCCCTGAAAATATTCAGGAGTCTGGAAAAAAGGATATTGGTTTCATTGCACAAGAACTTTACCAAGTGATTCCCGAAATGGTGGTAAAACCAAAGAATGAGAATGAAACGTTTTGGGCTGTTACATATGAGAGGATTGCGCCTGTTTTGGTTAAAGCCATTCAAGAACAGCAAGAAATAATTGAGGAATTAAAAACCCGACTGGAAGCAGTGGAGCGTAGGTAGTGAAAACGTTGAGATTGGTAGTTGAACTAAACAAACGAGCCGAAAAATAATTTACGCTGAGTAACAGAAAAGCCTTCGGTTGAATCATTCAACCGAAGGCTTTTCCATTTAATCAAACTCGTTTTAAGCCTACTTCAAAAACGGATAGCGGTAATCCGTTGGCGGAACGAAATTCTCGTTATGTCCTTGGAGAAATCGTTATCTAATTTACAGCATCAACAGAATAACCTGCCGCTTTTAGCTGCGCAATAAGGCCACTTTCGCCTACTAAGTGCATGGCGCCTACAGCATAAAAAGTAGATGTATTCGCCAGCTTTTCTTGGATAGCTTTAACCCAACGGTCGTTACGCTTGGTAAGCAGTTCTTCTTCCATTTTGTCAAAACCTTCGCTGTCTTCTCCTGCTTTCTCTAGTTCTGCAAGGTTTTGCGAAGTGTATGCATCCAGCATTTCGTTGTAATCGCGTACCATACTTGCGGAACTTTCTTTCAAATCTTGAATTTGGTCTTCGAGTGCAACTGAGCCAACGATTTCCATTTGCTCTTGGAAAGTCTCCAAACCGATGATGGTTTTCTTTTCCTTCTTTGCCATGGAGGTTAGCTCTTTCTCGTACATTTTTACGTTTCCAAGCAATTCAGAAAGAATCAGACCACTTACGTAAATAGGTTTGATTTTCGAGTACTTGTCCACCTTCTTCTCTTTGAAACCAAGCGAATCAACAAAGGCAGATTTTACCAAGGTGTATTCTTCGGCAGTCATAAAGTCTGCCCAGCTCTTTCCATCTGGCATCATCATTTCGCCCACCATTTTCAATTGCTCTCCCATCGGAACGTCAATGTCAACTTCTAGTGCTAACACATCGCTGCTTGTTAAGGCAGCTTGCATTTGGTCGGTGAAGAAGTACTTATCTTCTGGCAGCATGTGGATGGTGCCAAAAAGGTAAGATGGCTTGGTAATGTCTTTTCCGCTTACTTTCCAAAGGAGTGAGTTGGCTTCTTGCGCATAGCTACCAAATGCGGAACCGATTACAAGTAAGGATGTAGCGAGGGAGGTGAAGAATTTGTTCATGGATTAGTTGGTTAGGGAATTAGTTGGTTAGTGTTTGAATATGTGAATGATTCTTGGTTGAGCGCAGTCGAAACCACAACCCTTCGACTGCGCTCAGGGAAGAAGTCTGTTATTCCGAGTGAGCGAGGAATCTCTGAGATGCTTTGTTCCTCCGCCTCAGGCGGACAAACGGGGGCAGGGTGACGCTACTTATTAGCAAATTGGGTTTGTAATCAAGTTCATATAATCGACTCATTAATAACAGCGCAAGCCTCTGCAATTTCATCTTCTGTAATGGTTAATGGCGGAGCAATGCGCATGGCGCTATCACAAAAAAGAAACCAATCTGTTACAATACCCTTTTCTATGCAGCGGTCAATGGCAGAAAAGAGTTGCTGGCTATCGCGCAATTGCACCGCCAACATCAATCCTTTGCCTCGAATCTCTCTTATTTCGGGATGATTGAGCAGCTTGCGAAAGAGCTTTTCCTTGTCAGAAACAGACTCAACGAGCTTCTCTTCTTGTATGACAGATAGACAGGCATTGCCAGCTGCACACGATACTGGGTGTCCGCCAAACGTGGTGATGTGGCCCAAAATGGGGTCTTTGCTTAGCGTTGACATCAGCTCGTTGCTAGCTACAAACGCACCAATAGGCATTCCGCCACCCATTCCTTTTGCCATCAGTAGGATGTCTGGTATGATATTGAAATGCTCAAAGGCGAATAGTTTACCTGTTCGTCCAAAGCCGCATTGTATTTCATCTAGCACAAGCAACGCGCCTGTTTCTGTACAGCGGTTGCGCAATGCTTGCATGTATGCCACAGAAGGCACGCGAATGCCCGCTTCGCCCTGTATGGTTTCTAAGAATACCGCAGCAGTTTCTGTGGTGATGTGTTGTAGGTCGTCTAGATTGCCATGGCGGATAACAGACGTTTCGGGTAGAAGCGGGTAGAAGGGATGCTTGAATTCTTCGTTCCCCATCAGACTTAGCGCACCGTTTGTGCTGCCATGATAGGCATTCTCGAAACTAACCAGTCCAATACGACCGGTTGCTTTCTTTGCAAGCTTGATGGCGCCTTCCACGGCCTCGCTACCGGAGTTGACGAAGTAAACCGAATCTAAGGATGGTGGTAGGGTAGCGGTAAGCGCATCTGCAAACTGAACCTGAGGCGATTGCACGTATTCTCCATATACCATTAAATGCAGGTGCTTGTCTGCTTGATCTTTAATGGCTTGCACCACTTTAGGATGGCGATGGCCTACATTACTTACCGATATGCCAGCAATAAGGTCTAGGTACTTTTTGCCTTTTGGGTTGTACATATATACACCTTCGGCCCGTTCTATTTCTAGCCCAATGGGGCTATCCGAAGTGGGAGCAAGGTGGCGTAATAAACGTTCTCTTTCTGTAGGCATTTCGCAAATGTAGAACAAAAGAAAAGGGAGCAATTTGCTCCCTTTTTCTAGTGAAATTTAGGTTCTTAAAACCTTAAAGTCTTCTGATTATTTAGATCCTTTTAAAGAAACGCTGAATTTGATCATATCCTTAATGGCCTTATCTCCCAAGTTGTCGAAGAATGAGTCTGAACCATAACGTACATCAAATTTAGTTCTGTCAATTTCCATATCTGCTGTGGCAGTCATTCCTCCGTTATCGTCTAACACAACTTTAACTGGGAACAAAACCTCATTTGTAATTCCTTTAATGGTAAGGTTAGCTTTTACCTTATCTCCATCAACACTTAGAATTGTAACATTGGCTGTTTTGAACTTCTCAACGTTGAAGAAATCTTCGTTTTTCAAGTGTCCTTCTAGTTTTTCCTTCATTCCGCCTGTTAAATCAGTAACGATAATTGAAGTCATATCAATTGTGAATTTCCCACCAGTGATTACACCTTCAGTCAATTGAAGACCACCTTCAGAAAGGTTTACTGTGCCCTCGTGTGTTTTGTCTGTGATTTTTGTTGCTACCCATTTAACACTGCTGTTCGTGAGGTCAATTCTGTAGAAACCATCAGAATCCGAAACTGGTGTAAATGCTACAAGAACCATAAATGCCATGATGCTTGAAAGAATTGTGATGTGCTTTTTCATACTTGCTTTTTTAATTGTTTTTATTAATCAATGTTGGAACACTAAACTACATAATTATTGCAATGTTCGCGATTTGTTAGCAATAAATCTGCCAATAAACTTACAGTCTTTAAATCTGTGTGAGGTTTATTATTACTCGTTCCTTTCTCTTTTAGAACCTTCATAAACATCAAAACGGGCCAATCGGCAATCTATAGAACCATTGAAAAGCTCTTTTTTGCTAGTTGATTTAAGGCCGACTTTCTTCAATGCGCTGAGGTTTCCAGTAATCATAAAGCAGGCAAAACCTTTCCAATTCTGTTTAAAAGCATCGCCCATATTCCTATAAAGTTCGTCAATGTCTTCTTTGTTCATTCTATCTCCATAAGGAGGATTAAGAATGAGCGTTCCTCTCGATTCTGTCGGTACTAGTTCGAGAAACTCTTGCACGCTAACCTGAATTTCTTCATCAAGTTCGGCATTGTAGATATTCTTCTTTGCCTTTGAAACGACATTTGCACTTACATCCGAAGCATAAATTTTTAGCGGAGCATCCGATATTTTGTCCATTGAACTTTGGATAATCGTATCGAACAACTGCTGGTCAAAATCGGGCCATCTCTCAAAAGCGTAGCCCAATTTCCTGAACAACCCCGGAGGCATGTTCAGTCCTTTAATAGCGGCTTCCATGGCAATAGTTCCTGAGCCGCACATGGCGTCATAAAGTGGAGTGGAAGGATCCCAGCCAGATAGTTCTACAATACCCGCAGCCAGTACTTCGTTTATTGGTGCTTGCCCGGTAATTTGTCGGTAACCACGCATGTGTAAAGAGTGCCCCGTGGCATCTAATGATATAGTAACCAGTTCTTTATCTATGTATACGTGAATAGGAAGGTCGGGATTGTCCTTGTCCACATTCGGACGGTCTCCCGTCTTCTCGCGCATCCTATCCACAATGGCATCTTTGGCCTTTAGCGACATATACAACGAGTGTGTGAATGTCTGCGAATTAAGAGCGCACTTAATAGCAAGGGTTTTATCGTTGGTGATGTAATTCTCCCACGGAAATGCTTTGATACGAGCATAATACGCCTGTTCATCAATGGCAACAAATGTTTTTATTGGTTTGAGTATGCGCAGAGCAAATCTCGAACGGAAATTGGCTTTGTAAATAAAACCAAGGTCTCCTTTGAAATAGACTGCACGTCTCCCCAATTCCACGTCTCGCGCTCCAAAACCGCGTAACTCATCTGCAAGGATTTGTTCAAAGCCAGCTTGTGTGGTGGCCGTTAATTGCATTACTTCTGCGCTCAAATCAGTTCTGTTCTACGGATAAAAGCACTTTCCAAGCTTCCATTGCATTTCCTTCTTTCAGAAGAACATGTGCCATGATATGTGCAGTTTCCAAATTCATATTGTCTGGTTTAGAATAGGCTCTCACTTCAGCTTCGGTAGGAAGTACTGGAACCATTCCCAGCTTACCTAGATCATTTCCTGTAAGCACATCGCTGTTTTTTACATTTGATGGAAACGCATCAACGCCAATCCCAACCTCACGTCCAGGTTTCGGTACTTCAAATACGGCATCGCCTTTGGCGCGGCAATACCAGTTTTGTCCCATACGCGCCACAAGGTCTAATTTCTGAGGGTCAATGTTTCCATCTTCGCCAAATACATTTTCAGAAACGTGCATTCTCACCACTTCTGAAACAACCAAATTGCCAGCTCCGCCTTCTTCTCCTAGGTGAATGACTTCACGTACTTTACACTCTAATTGAACTGGGGCTTCCTTTACTCGAAATGGTTTTACCACATCCGAAGCAATGCTGGTAAGCCCCGCTTTTTCAAATTCATTTATGCCATTTCCAAACTCGCAGCTAGCCAGATTCATCTGATGAAGAATATCGTAGCTCACTATGTTTATCACACATTCCTTCGTAGTCTCCACATTATCTAATGTGTGCTTGGTGGTGTTTCCGCGTACGCGTCTTGCAGGCGAAAAAATGGCAATAGGAGGATTGGCGCTAAACACATTAAAGAAGCTGAAAGGTGCCAGGTTTGGTTTCCCATCAGCATCAATTGTACTTACAAACGCAATTGGCCTTGGGGCCACCGCGCTTAGCAATAGGCCGTGCAGCTGTGGCGTTTCCATTTCGGATGGAGTGTAACTTCTCATGCTTCGTGAATTTAGGCCGCAAAGGTAAGAGATGGTTGTGATTGAATTGATGTGTCTGCTTTCGCAGGTAGTATATATGTGCTAAGAGTGAGAACAGAAAGTGGCATCACTCAAACCCGATTTGTTAAGCAATAGAAACCAGTATTTGAAGATGTGTAAAAAGGGCAGCCGTAAGGTTGATTTTTTTTGTTGCTTCGTTATTCCCAGCGGAGTGCGAGAAGAGGAGTCTACGCCCTAACGTGGTAATTGAGACCTCCCAGGGTTTAAAAACCTAGGAGGTCTGGTTGTGGATGCTGATTAAGGTTGGTTTATGGGGTTTGGTGTGGTGGGGGACTACCACTGTCATTCCAACGTAAAGCGTTCTATAAGCTCATTCTTGCTTAGAGATGGTCGGATTGTAATATTCCCATCTTTGAATTCAGAACAAACGGTAGCATAAACATCCTCGACTAACTCACATAGTTTAAGTTCATTTATTTCTGTAAAAGATGATTTCTTACTGCTTGCTTCTGTTGATTCGCGTTTACTGACTAAGGGCAGTTTTATGAGATGAGCGTATTTTGGAGAAAGACTAAAGTTGTATCCAGGCGTGGCGAGCCCAAAATTGTGAGCAAGCGAGTTTCGCAATTGTTTCAAAGCCTCCATTTCACTTTTAGATAGTGAGCTATTGTTAGCGAAAAAATAAAGAGCATCCTCAAACTCAACTTTTGAATGCTTTCTGTTGCGGTTTTTCGGAACAAAAACACATCCTATCAAATCGAGAAATATTAGGTAGTTGGTGAGTCCGATTAAGACTGTAGAATGATATCCGACTTTCCATGCCATGTCAAACTCAAAATTCGCTGGATTTACTGGATTGACATACTTCCCCGTTTCGATGTTTCGCCCAGTTAAATAGCGCGCACTTTTTAAAGCTAAGAGCAAAGTACTTTGGCGTTTGCCATCAATGAATTCTGGATGGCTTTTTAATCCAAGAATAATTCCAAGGGTATCATTCAGGTCTAATTTGCTGATTTCCTCTATCATTAGAAGCGTTTATGCATAAATCGGTTATAGGAACAATATTTCTTGGAATTGAAGCTGAAGTAAGTAGTGATTAGGACATATCTGTAATTGATAAATCCGAAAACCCTTTGAAGAAAAAAAGTTCGGTTTCCTTATCATACGTTGCTGTGAAATTCCGAAGCGTGAAGTCTATGAAGCAGCCTTTTGCACCATTCGGCTTCTTTATAAAACCATCGACACTAATATTAGCATTTAGAATGAGGTCTTCGCCATTGACCAGAGCAACAATATCTAAATCGAATTCATCAAATTTAACTTTGACACTATCAATTTTCGTAACATCAACAGGTAAACCATTAAGGTTCCATTCATGATTTTCCGTGATGTAAGATTTACATTCACTTTTGATATTTCTCTCCAGCTGCGCAATCAGTTCTTTTTCAGTCATTCTTGATATTTTTACCCCTTAATCACTACTGAACTACGACTTTAGCATGATAAACACCGCTTAACGTCTCACATTCGATCAAGTAAATTCCACCCGGAACTGCTGTCAATTGACATTCCAACTTTGCTCCATTCTGCCTCCAGTTAATTGGAACTACCCTCCCTTTCAAGTCCATAGCTTTGATGTTCAATACTTCTTCTCCAATGGATACGGTGAAGGACCCTGAGTTTGGATTTGGATAAACTGATGTCAAGTTTTTCTCGACTATAGAAACTCCAGTAATCAACTCAATATAATTCCGTGTGTAATTGGTTAAAACTGGTTCGTTGTAGTCGAAGAAAATTGAAGCACCATTATAAATTGTATCAGCGTACGAAAGGCCACCGTTTGATTTGATACGATAGGCAATATGACCATGGCTATTTGGTTCGTCAATGGTGCTATCTGGCAAAAGGATATTGGTAAACCTGAACTCAATGACGTTGGAGTCCAGAAATGTTACTTGATAGTCGTCACTTGCAGCAAGGACTTGGAAACTTCCTATATCAAGCCAATCGGAAATCGTGTCAAGAATGTAAACATTGAAAGCTGTGTCGTTACCAGTGTTCTGGAAACGCACCAGATAGTCAAGAAATCTTCCGTCAGTTGCCTCTTGCAGCGTTAGAGCTTCTTTAGGAAATACTTGTTTATCGTTTGGATCAAATGAACCAATAACCGTATTGACCAGCGTTGTAGTGTTATTCGAATTGTCAACATCAGTCCCTGATGGAATAGCGACAATCGTATTAGTAACCGTAGTTCCGGTTGCTGCGGTATTATGGAAAACAGCTACTATTTCTGCGGTTTCAAAAGCTTCTAACTCAATTTGCCCCCAAGTGATGGTGCTGCCGTTGACTGAATAGGAAAAGTTACTAGAAACTAAGGTGTAGTTTGGGTCTGCTGTCCACTCAACGGACAATGTTTCAGTTTGCGTTCCTATGTTAGAGCAAACGACCTTATGGCCAACATTGGTATTTATGCGGACTGCTCTGGTATTAAATGCCGTTACCGTTAAATCAGTAACAGCAACATCATAAGTCATCAAGAACTGATTCAAAGTATCGTAATTTGAGTAATCTGAAAAAGCCTGACTTATAGATTGTGGCTGCATGTTCCAATAACTACTCTGAAATGGTACGCTTGCTGTTGTGACGAATGACCCAGTATCAAGGTAATTGAAATAGCCACCAACACTATTAGTTACAGAATAACGAGTGTAGCCAGTATTGCCTAATGATCCCACAAGGACATTCGGAAGCTTTACATCACTACTGGAAACATCACCAGAATGATCGGAATCAACAAAAACGGTTCCTGACAACAAGTTATAGGATGCTGAGAACGAAATGAGTGCTTGGTTTTTAGTTGAAGAAGAAAAACTTTCAATCTCATTTCCCAACTCGTCCTTTAGCAACAAATTGCTGTCGAAAGGCCAGTTTACTTCGACCCTGTCAAAATGTTTGTTGTAAGCCACGCCTTGAGAATGATTGTAAACACCCTCGCCAACCAGTCCGCTAATAAAATTGTAACTGCTATCATACTGCAGCATAAAGCCAGTTCCAGTAGGTAGGTTATCAACATTACCGCCAATTGTATAGTCTATAGCGGAAGTTTGGGCGGAAATTGCTGTGATTGCAAAACCATTCGAAGTAAGACAAAAGTCAGACTCATAGGGTCCCAAATTACTAGCTACTAAGTGATGACTAATGTAATTGAAGGAAGTGTCCAGTTCTAAAATCGACTGCCCAAAAGACACGACCGCGTTCCCTGGACCCGGATCTAAATCCATACCGCTTACGCTACTGCCATGGTGCAAATACGAAATAATCTTACCATTTCTTATTTCTGACTTAAACCAATTCGAAGCTCCACATTGCCCACTAGTTTCTTCAAATACAAATCCGTCTAAAAATTGCCCGCTCTGAGACAACTTACAACCAAACGTTGCCTTTCCGCCACCGCAATTAGGCGACCCCAATAGAAACTCACCAGCCGAAGGATCTAAATCAATAGTTCCACCGTACACCCCAAATACTATTACAGAACCATTTTCCGTTATCAGTAATTCACTTATATAACCGGCTTCGTTAGGTGTAATCTCAAGGACATCTGTCCTTTGATAACTACCATCGCTATTAAATGTGGATATAAATAGCCCAGGGCCAGAATAAGCATCTTGACCTGCAAGTGGATTAAAATCAATTGTGCCTAAGAAAGTCCCCGCTATGATAATTTCTGAGTTTTGGCCTATCCTAAGTGCTTGCTGTTCTACTTTAGAATCGACATTTCCAGCTTCAGGAAGAAAACTGCGCAGAAATAAAAGCCTTCCAGCATGGTCGTATTTGGCGATAAATGCTGAAGGGCCGTTTATTTCAGGATGGTACTGAGATGATGGGCCAGCATCAAAATCTGTGAGTGCAGCGTTACCGCTAATCACAATGGCTCCATCATTCAATATTTCTAGTTCGGGATAAGAAGTGTTGACCCCAATTTGAACGAACTCTTTTACAAAAATCAACTCTCCTTCGGGACTGTATTTCGCAAGGAACTGACTATTTGCTTGTACGTATGCTTCTTTGTCTGGGTCAGGGTCAAAGTCAACTTGTTCTTGTGCAGTCCCTTTTACATAACCGACAGATATTCTGTTTCCCCAAGAGTCACACTTTGTGTCGGTAATTCGGGCTAAGGTTGCAGTGGTTCCTTCGATTACTCCGTTAATTAATTGAGCAGTAGCTTGAGTGAAGCCGAAAGTGGTGATGATTAGTGCTGTAAAAAGTTGGCGCATGACAGTGATTGTTCAGGAATACCAAATATAAACATAGTTCAATCCGAAAGCTACGAGGAGATAAATGTCATATCGTAGGTAGAACGGTTGTAGCTCTTTCGCAGTAAGGCGCGTTGTAGTTGGGGGATTGCCTGCCAAGACCTTCCGATCTAACAGGTCTCATCTAACCAAGCATCCTTCATACAGCCATCAACCCAAAACAAATGACCACGCCATTCCCCAAAAGGAATTTCTCGTAATGACGCGCGTTGGTTTGGCTAGGGTGGATTGGGTTGCTTTCAGACATTGTAACCAACCAAAAACTGCTAGGCAGTATTAATTAGCGCAAAAGCAAAGGGATTTGTAGCCAGTGCCTGCCAAGACCTACGAGGTTTTCAAAACCTAGCATGTCTTTTGGTTACCCTACTTCGCGGCCAAGCATGAGACGTAAACAGAACCCTCCCCACGGAGCATGGATGGAACCGAAAGGGAGGGCGGCCGGCTAAAACCGACCTGTCTGAAAACGTAGCTCAACCAATAAAGCAGCGTGATGGACTTACGGAGCTACACTGGTGGCTTCCTGACTAAATGGGCCAACGGTGTCATCCTTTCCAATACCTGCTACGCGAAAACGATAGACTTTACCAGTGGTAAGACCTGTAACGGTGTATTTGCTCTTGCTTTGCACCGCTATCTTATCCCAAAACCCGGAACCAGAATCATCTGCTCTCCACATTTCTACCTGATAGTTGTAGTCGCGTCCAAGCGTATCCCAATCCAGTTGAACCTTTCCAGCAGCACGTGTTGGAAAAGCATCCAAGTTCTGAACTTGCTCTGGATCTGGTACAGAACTTGGCGATTTGCGCACGCCCATACCGGATAATAGGATAATGCCTTCGTCTCCACCGCTTACGTTCTGTACATAAGATACCAGTTGCTTTATAAGTGCATCAAATTCCTTTTCCGCCTTGCTTTTGGCATAGGTGAGGGTATAGCCTCCAGCCTGTGCTGAAACGGCCTTCTGTATCAGGTCTTCAAGTGCAGCCTGTACATCTACCAACGGTGGATTTGGAGTAACGAATACCGCAACATTGGCGGTCATCTGTTGGGCGATAAACTCGCCTTTCAGGATTTTTTCAGGAACGGATTTACGTCCCCACTCTATTTTTACTAAGGCCATGATTTCATGTTTTAGTTAACGGCCTCAGCAGTTGCCCTTGCTGCCTTTATCTTTCCATGCTTTTATTGGTTGGGCTACCAATCTTTCAGACAAAATACTATACGCCACACAATGTGGATTATTGCATGGCACCCCTAAAATTTATGAATTTTAACATTATCTGATGTCACACAATCATTTTGTCACATCACATAATCATTATGCGACATCACATAGCGGCTTTGTCCCGTCACATAAACCCTTTGTTGCGTGACACAGGTAGCATGCTCCGTCAGACAAACACTTCGTTCCGTCACACAAACGTTGCGTTATAGAACACAGAGTATTTCCTGCGTCAGTTTTTGTCTTTGGTACGTAAAGAAGTGGGAGTGTTACACGGTTTTTGGCCGTTGCATGGCGTTTCCCCAACCTCAATTAAATAGAACTACCTTTGCGGCTTAAATTAGAAATGGCCGTTGTAACTGATTGCTGTTTCACAACAATCATATTATATGTCATTTAAAGAACTCGGGCTATCCCAAGCCCTTCTCAACGCAATTGAGCAAAAGGGATACGAAACACCATCACCTATTCAAGAAAAATGTATTCCGGTTGTACTGGAAGGCAAAGACGTGTTGGCATCTGCCCAAACCGGAACAGGTAAAACAGCAGGCTTTGCATTGCCAATGCTGCAACGTTTATCGCAAAATCCAATAAAACATAACCGACCTGTACGGGCGCTTATCCTTACACCAACCCGCGAATTGGCGGCTCAGGTGTTGGCAGATGTAAACGATTTCGGTAAGGCGGTTGATATGCGTGCTGTCGTCATTTTTGGAGGTGTAAGTCAAGTGCCACAGGTAAAAGCACTGCGTGCAGGAGTAGATGTGCTAGTTGCAACACCGGGGCGATTACTCGACCTGATTGACCAACGCCATGTTTCACTTAAAAACGTGGAGGTGTTGGTGTTGGATGAAGCAGACAGAATGCTCGACATGGGTTTTCTTCGCGACATTAAGCGTGTATTGGCATTGGTTCCTGCCAAACGGCAGAATTTGTTGTTCTCAGCTACGTTCAGCAAAGAGATTAAGCAGCTTGCGCAGAGTTTTCTAAATAACCCCGTGATGGTTGAGGCCTCGCCCGAGAATACCACGGTAGATAAAATTGTACAACGAACTATTCGTGTTGATAAGGAGCGTAAAACATCGCTTACCATTAAGCTGATAGCAGAAGGTAACTGGCAGCAAGTACTCGTCTTTACTCGGACCAAGCACGGTGCGAATAGGCTGGCCGAGAAGCTAGATAAAGCGAACATTTCTTCTGCTGCTATTCACGGTAACAAGACTCAGAATGCCAGAACCAAAGCCTTGGCTGGTTTTAAAGCTGGAAGTGTTCGTGTTTTAGTGGCAACTGACATTGCTGCACGTGGATTGGATATTCCGCTGCTTCCGCATGTGCTTAACTACGAGTTGCCAAACATTCCTGAAGATTACGTTCACCGAATTGGTAGAACGGGTAGAGCAGGAGCAAGTGGAGAAGCCATTTCATTAGTTGGCGGAGATGAAGTTGATTATGTAAAGGGAATTGAGAAACTATTGGGCGAAAAGCTTTCTAGGGATATCATTCCAGGTTATGAGCCATTAGACCCTGAAACTGCACCAGAAAAGAAGCAGCAAGGACAGCGTCCGCCACGTAAACCAAACCCTAACGGAAACCAGCGCAATAAAAATAGCGGTGGAGGTGGTAAAAGCAGTGGAGGTGGTGGCGGCAACAATAAATGGAGAGGTAGGAGGTAGAGACGCGATTTATCGCGTCTCATATTTATCAGACACGTGATTAACCTCTATCGGAGATGCGATTTATCGCGTCTCTACGGTTTTGTAATTGCTGGCTAGCTTTGCTCGGATTCAATGTCCGAACTACAACAACAATTCAATACAATCTATCAGCAATATGCTGATTTGGTGTTCAATGTGAGCCTCGGTTATTTGCAAAATTCTGCCGATGCTGAGGAGGTAACTCAAGATGTGTTTGTTAAGCTGCACGGGCAACTGGATAATTTCAAAGAAGACTCAACTCTGAAGACTTGGATTTACAGGATAACGGTAAATCAATGCTTGGATTTTATCAAAGCCAAAAAACGCAAGAAGCGCTTCGGATTTCATCTTTTTATTCGTTCCGATGTGAATGAAGATGCCGCTGTTTTTTCCTCTTTCGACCATCCTGGCGTTCAGCTAGAAAACAAGGAGGCTACCCAGCGTATTTATGCGGCCATTAACCAATTGCCCGAAAGGCAAAAGACAGCATTGTTGCTTAAAACAATGGAGGGGCTTTCTCAAAATCAAATAGCAGAGGTAATGGAGCTTTCGCCAAAGGCAGTTGAATCGCTGCTATCGCGAAGCAGAACTAATTTGAAAGAATTATTAAAAAACAACGAAGGATGACGGCCAATTGGGCGTCTAATGGTACAGTGAACATGGAAGAATTGAACGAATTAGAATTATTGAAACAGGTAAAACGGGTGGATGCTCCTTCTTTTTTACAAACGCGTATTGAAGCACGCATTCAGCAAGCTGCCGAAGATTCACTTTCTAATGGGTGGGTGTGGAGTTTTGCAGCTACGGTTGCATTGCTAATCGTGGTAAATAGCATGGTTTTCCTTAACGTAACGGAAGATGTCTCAACTACCGATAGTGGAGCATACACGATTACGCAAGGAATGGGAATGAATATTTCTAATCAGTTGTATAATGACTAAGACCCGAATCCTTACAATTTTGGTGGTGGTAATGGTATTGCTGAATGCGGCTACATTGGTGTTTTTTTTAAACGGAAATCACCACAGACCACGACCTCACGGACGACAGAAGGTAGGCCCTAAGAACATCGTTATCGAAAAATTGAGTTTCAATGCTGAGCAAATAGCTAAGTATGAGCAGTTGATTACTGAACACCGCGTAGCTATAAATAGAAACGATTCGTTGATGCTGGCTGTACGCAATGGATTGTATAAGCAGCTGGTTATGCAGGATTCTACCGAAATTGAGTTGCAACTCTACGCAATTGGCAAACTTCAAAAGGAAGTTGAAACCCTACATTTTCAGCATTTCCAAGAGCTGAGAGCAATCTGCTCAGAAGAACAACTTCCTGCTTTTGAAGAGCTCATCGATGAATTGGCGGCCTTTTTCAACGGTGGCAGGCCACCGCAAGGGAAACATCCACGACCTCCGAGGCATTGAAACGTGCCATTATAGGTTTCTTTCTTGCGTTTATATCAATATGTGCTACCGCGCAATCTGTTCGGTTTGCTCCCGGTTTTGGAGATGACGAACTAAAGCTTGATAGCAGTTACGTACTTCCAAACGGAACAGAGGTAAGTGTTGAGACGCTCCGTTTCTACATCTCAAATGTGGAGGTTCATAAAAATGGAACTGCCGTTTGGACGGAATCAGCTAGTTATCATCTGCTTGATGCTGCAAAACCTGAATCATTGCATCTTTTCATTCCAATTAAGCAAGGCGACACACTCGTTTTCCTATTAGGAATAGATAGTTTAACCAATGTTTCGGGCGCTATGGGTGGAGATTTAGACCCAAGCAGGGGCATGTATTGGGCTTGGAACAGCGGTTACATCAACTTCAAACTAGAAGGAACAAGTCCTATTTGCAACACAAGAAACAACGCTTTTGAATTCCATTTGGGTGGATATGCTTACCCAACTCCTACGGTACAACGGATTGAATTACCTGTTACTGGAAACCTGCTTCAGGTTGATGTGGAAGCATTTCTGAACCAGATTAATCTGGAGGAAGAGAATAGAGTGATGTCTCCAAGTGCTGAATCAGCAGTGCTAGCTAAGAAAGCGGCTTCCATTTTTCATTTCCAGGATGAGAAGTAGGGCAGCCGCATTGGTCATTTTCTGTTTAGGGTTGATGGCGGCAACCTCTCCTGCACTTACCAAGGTTGAATTAGAGTACCCATCAGCATGGCCTTCACCTGTGTATAATTTTGAGAAAAGTCCACTCACTAAAGAAGGAATTGCCTTAGGACGAAAACTGTTCTACGACCCGATACTTTCTGCAGATAGTAGCATGTCGTGCAGCAATTGCCACCTTTCTTATACAGCCTTTACGCATGTAGATCACGATTTAAGTCATGGCATTGGCGATAGCATAGGAACCCGCAATTCTCCAGCATTGATGAACTTGGCTTGGAACCAGAGCTTCATGTGGGATGGAGCGGTTAATCATTTAGATGTACAGGCTCTTGCTCCAATTACACACCCAGCCGAAATGGGCGAAGAACTGAATAACGTGATTGCCAAACTTCAGCGTACAGCGGTTTATCCAATACTTTTTAAAACGGTTTTTGGTGAAAGTATTATTACCGGTGAGCACTTGCTGAAAGCGCTTTCTCAGTTTCAGTTAACCTTGATTTCTGCCAACTCCAAGTATGATAAAATGAAGCGGGGAGAGGCTGCCTTTTCCGAACAGGAGCAACGTGGTTACCAATTGTTTAAAGCCAACTGCAACACGTGCCACCAAGAACCGCTGTTTACCAATGGCGCATTTGAGAATACCGGATTACAGATTGATACAACTCTGAATGATTATGGCAGAATGCTGATTACTCAGCATGCTTCAGATTCGTTACGATTCAAAGTTCCGACTTTGAGGAATATCGAATTCTCCTATCCATATACGCACGATGGCCGTTTCAAAACCATTCGTCAGGTGCTGAATCATTACTCCGATGGAGTAAGTGAGTCTAGAACATTGGCAGATGAACTAAAGGGAGGTATTCCGCTCAGCAGTAACGAAAAGGTTGACTTGACTGCTTTTCTACTCACGCTTACCGATAAGGAATTCCTGTTCAATCCTGATTTCGCTTTCCCAAGAAATTAAATTAATAACCAGCGAAGGATGCCTCTATAACTATCGTCTAACTATTCAAACACACATTCGAATGAAAAGAACGTTATTACCTGCTTTGGCTTTACTGGCCATTAGCCAAGTTTCGGCACAAACAGACCCGGCTATCACGTCTTGGTTGCAGAACACAACAGAAACCGGAACGTATTACGTGTCTGGTAATTCAACAGCACAGAGCAACGGTATTTTGGTAAACTGCCAAGAGGTTGAGTACTCGCCAGACTTCGTATATGTACATACAGAAGGTGTACCCGCTTACACAACTGGGCCGTTCTTAGATGGTAACCCATCCAATACAACAGCCCAAGGGGATATTTATAAGTTTCCACTAAACCCTGTGGAGAATACCGGTACGCCAGCAGCAACAACTGGGGGCACAATCGGAGCATTCATCAACGGAGTTTCCCTTTTTGATTACCGAGATGGGGTAGCTTGGAATCCGAGCACCAATGCACTTTGCGGTGGCCCAGGTAATCCAATGTGTCCGGGTGGTCCAATGGCATCCATGGATTGGAACCGAGATGCGATACCAGCCGAAATGGGCGGTTTTGATTGCTCAAAAGCACACCCTGCCATGGGAAATTACCATCATCATCAAAACCCTTCAGCCTTTGACTTAGATCAAAACGTGATTTCAACTATCTGTAACTTGTATGATGCAGAAGGGCTGTATGCCATAAACGCATCCGAGCATTCGCCACTGTTGGGCTTTGCTTACGATGGCTTTCCTATATACGGAGCTTATGGTTACGCCAATGAAGATGGTACTGGAGCCATTACCATAATGAAGTCTGGCTATGAGTTGTCGACCGCTACAACCAGAGCCAACGGCCCTGATGTTAATACAACGTATTTTAACGGTTACTTCCGCGAAGATTACACTTGGGTTGCTCATTTTGGGGAAGAAGAATACCTAGACGAGCACAATGGAAGAAACTGCGTAACTCCCGAATACCCTGGTGGAATTTATGCTTATTTCTGTACCGTAGATGAAAGCTGGAATTCTGTATACCCATACGCAGTTGGGCCAACGTTTTACGGAACGTATGCTAACAGAAATGTGAGCTCCGTAACCGAAGCTACAACAGTATATACCCCATCTTCTGTTGGATTGACCGAAGCGGAGGAGAACGGTATGGAAGTGGTTGTATTTCCAAACCCAGCATCTGATTTAGTAGCTCTTCAAGTAAAAGGATTGGTAAAGGAGAACATGGCTATTACCGTGCTTGATATTGCCGGAAAAGTGGTTGCTGAAGACGTGCTAATGGCGGGAACTACTATTTGGTATCTTGATGCTAAAACGTTGTACGATGGTGTTTACATCATCCGACTAGGAAATACAATTGCCAAACGAGTAACTATTACCAGAGATTGATTTAACACTACAACCGTTTTCAAGGGGTTGAACGGTTGGTAAATTAAGTGTAGAGAGGGCCGATATGCGCAAGTGTATGGGCCCTCGATATGTTTGGTAGAGTTACTTTTCGCAAGTTCTTGAAAATGTCATTAGCTAAAAACTCAATTTTGCAACGCTTTAGGTTTTCAATCTTCAACACAGATGAGAGAAATTAAAAGGGAATCTGGTGTAAGTCCGAAACTATTCCCGTAGCTGTAAGCTTGATTAAGATCTGTTATTCTCGGTCACTTTCAATTGAAGGGAAGGCCAACAGGAATAAGTGGCGCGGAAGACACTAAGACACAGCTATTCTTCGTTGATATTTCCAATCGATCTGCTTTTCAGGATTGGTTTTTGAATGCCAAATATCCCGAGTAGGGATGAACCTCTTGTTGACCTAAGTCAATAGCTTTTAACACATTCGTTTTCCCTGTGCTATTTGGCCCAATAAAAGCGTACAAGTTTCGAGGTTTGATAAAAAGGCTTTTGATGGACCTTAAATTTTCTATTTGAATACTCTCAATCATTCTTTCCTCTGTTCAATCGTCTATTAGATAATTTCTTCCAAATGTTATCTGCCAACTTAATTTCTGAATCAGTTAGTCCGAAATTTTCCTTTAATATTTTTTCATTCGTGATTTTAAGTAATTCAGAAATATCTGTTTTCTCTCGAATCATTTTATTGATTACTGGCAATAATTCTGCATTGTTCTCATTGTAAGGTAAAAGAATTCTTTCTACTTCATTTGGCATTAATTCCAAGACTCCACCACCGTGACTTCTCCCACAAATTTCGGAGAAAGCAAAGGAAAGTGAATTGTAATAGCTTGCTGTTAATGCTTGTATTTCTGCATTTTCTTTTACTGTAACACGGTGCATTGTGTCCGTTGTATAAGCTTTTGCTTCATTGATTATCAACTTAGGATATTTATTATTTCTACGAATAAATAGAGCATCTGAGATTCGTTGAGAAGGAACAATTTGCCATTCTTCTCTTATCCCACATTTATACCCTTTATTTATTTTTGCTTCTTCTCCCAAAGCTATATAATCTCTTGCTCCAAATGAACCGTTTAAATCTTTCATTTTCGGAAAGGACAAGAAATGCGTTCTTGCTTCTGAATCTCTATTTTTTTTCCAATCTTTTTCAGTAAATATTGGACTTGGAACTTGTACGCTTCTGCCTACTAATGGCTTTGCGTATTTCTCCAAATTATAAAACTGAACAGTCGAAAGTGGAACGGTGAAAAACGGGTTTGAACCTGTTGTAATTCCAACTTCAACTTTTGCGTAATCTCCTAATTTGGGGATTATCTTTTTTGTTTGAAGTCGTTCTAAAAAATCTATTTCCTTTTGGTCAAGAAAATAAAAAGTCCATTTGTTTGATTTGAAATCTATCTTTTTCTTTGGACTTTTAAGTTTTGATACATTTAACTTTGGAAGTTCTTCTGCATCTCTTAATTCCAAGTGTTCAATTAAGTGTGTATTGGTTTTGTTTTTTTCGCATAACAATAAAACTACTTCTTGTTGAATGTCTGGAAATACCAACTTTTCAAAAGACACAATGTTTATCTTATTGTAAAACTGTCCTAAAAACTCTCTTAAAGGTTGTGCATAAGAAACTTGTAGTATTTCCGCAGGAAGCACGAAACCAATTTTCCCTTCTTCTTTTAACAGTAGGGAAGAACCAACGACAAAAGAAACCCAAGCATTGGTAAGTTTAGAATATTTTAACTTTGCTTTTCCGAAAATATCCGAAGCAAATTTTTGTTGTTCTTTATTGAAATATTGGTAACGAATGTAAGGAGGGTTTCCAATTATTAGGTCAAATTTCTGTTTTGTATTGATACAGAAATCGTGAAAATCAGAATTGATAATTTTGGATTTATCTAATCCAACTTTTCTTGATTTTACGGCTTCAATCTCATCAAATTCAATTCCTGTAACAGAATTATATTCATATTTTCCTTTCTGAATTTCTTCTAAAAAAACACCATCTCCACAACTTGGTTCAAGAATGTCTAATTCTTTGTTGCCATTAAATGCCCATTTTAAAATAAATGATGCAATTGGTTCAGGAGTGTAAAAACCACCTCTTAATTTTTCCTTAGATGCGTTTTTAATTAGTTGCATATAATTTTGAAATTAGAGGAATAAGGTTGTCGCTTTCTCCTAAGTTAAATAATGTGTTGAGTATCTTGTCTAAATCATTCTTTTGGCTATCAAATTGACGTTGTAGAGGGATTAACTTTCTGTTATTTCCTTTGTTTTTATCTATTTGTCCTTGAATGTCAATTAATCCTTTTTGAATAGAAGCAATTTTGTTGTGTATAGCTTTCTCTTTTTTGTTATCAAAATCAATAATTCGGATAGGCAGTTTCTTCAGTACCTTAGTACCTCTTGCAATATATCCGCCTCTAAAAACTTCTCCAATTAACGCAGAAAACCATTCCAAGTACTTAGAATTTAAAAGAGCCTGTATATAATAAATTGAGTAAGAAAAATCATCAGGCAAAGTTATCATACAATATCCTGCTGTTCCTCCTGATGAAATTAAAGTGCCGAAATAATCAATTGCATATTTATTACCTTGAGCCAAAACTCCAACAATAATTTTAGCAGGAACATCACATTTATCAAGACTTTGATGCCTTCCAAAACGATACCATTCGTTAGCTGTTATAGGTGTTGGTTTTATATCTCTTTTGGAGTTATCTAACTTGCTTTTGTAATGATTTAGAAATGAAAATAAATTAGGGTAATTGGTTTTTAATTTATCAATTTCAACAAATTCGATTCCCTTTTTTGTTTTTAAATACGGGTAAATAACAAAAGCATTCGGGCTAAAAGGGCGATAAGTATTTAGGTTATCGTCTCCGCTTGAAGTTTTGTAATAAGGTCTTGTTAATGCCTTTTCTACTTTCCAATCAATACCATTTTTAGAAAAGTAGATGTGTTTTTTATCTTCTTTTGTTTTGGAATGAATGTAAATGTTGTTGGCACTTGTTTGAATTCCATTGTAAATGTTGTCAGAACCTATTAAGCTTTCTAATGTTTGGGATTGCTTATTTATAGCTTTGAAAACTGGCTTTAAAATACTTGGAACGAGAATCCAATCATTTTTTTCAAGTTCATCAAATGTAACTGAATCAAAATGTTCATCATTGATTTTTCTTGTCTTCCAATTTTTTAAGGAATCAACTTCTAAATAATTTATTTCTTTCTGCTCTTCATTTTTAAGGATCAATAAACAAGTGTAAGTTGTCTTATCCTGAAATACTTGATTTGCTCCAAATGAAATAATTTGTTCTACAGATTTATTAGAAACAAGTAATTCCCTCAACTTTTTTCCTGCACCTACTTTTGTGAACTTACTTGGTACGATATATCCGAAATAACCTTTGGGTTTTAGTAAGTTTATTCCTCTTTCAATAAATAGAAAATACTTATCAAACTGTTTGTAAGATGAATCGAATTTTGACTTGTAAATGGGTAATTCAAGAGGTGTAAACTCTTTCATATGCTCTGTAGCCAAATATGGCGGATTACCAACGATAACATCAAAACGAGTTTTGTCAAAATCAAAAGGATTTATTTCATCTTGATTTTTTTTATTTGTTTCTGACGTCTCAATTAAGCTATTTCCAAAGTGAATATTTTTGAGGTTCGGAAGTGCTGGAGTTGAAATGGTTGAATTATCCTCATTTTCGAGCAGTTTAAGAAGTAACCCGAATTTACAGGCTTCAACAGCATTATAATCTTTATCAATTCCGTAAATGCAATTTTCTAAAATTGCTTTTTTAGTTTCAAATGGTAGCTTGAAAGTTGCAATTGATGTTTGGATGAGTTTTTTAGTGTCATTTTTTAAATAATAATCGACTAAAGTGTCTTGGAGTAATTGGTAAGTTTCTAATAAAAATGCACCTGAACCACAAGCAATATCGGCAAAAGAAGAATTTAAAATTTCCTTGTCTGTTTTACCTTCACAATGTTTGACGACCGTTTGGCGTAAAATATCTTGGATGATAAATGTTGGTGTTGTAACAATGTCTCGGTCAATATTTTCAGGCTTCTTTTTGATTAATATTTCAGCATCCTCAATGATTAATTGCTCTCCCAAAAATATTTCATAGATATTTCCTAAAATATCTGATGAGAATACTGAAAAAGAATAACTGCTTTCAGGAAAGTACAAATGCTCAATTATAGTCCAAAATGCGGAGCTATTATTGGAGATTATTTCCTTTGTTAAAGGGTGATTAAAAAGTCCTGCGTTATATTTTTTGTCTGCTTCTTTGAACTTTTTGATTAATGAAGCGAAATCATTTTTATCTGCAAAATTTAAAAGTGTTTTATAAGTTTCTAAATTTCTATCCTCACAAACTCGCAAGAATATGATACTGTTTATATACGATTGTACAATGTCGTTCAATTCTTCAATTGAAACGCCTGGTTTGTGTGAGTATATTTCTTTTCCGAGAATAATTCTCCAGTCATTAATTTGTGAAAGGAAAAGACTATCAACACTCGATAATTTTAGTTGTTCTGCAATGTCTTTCCAAGTTTCGTCAAATTCTCCATTGTAAACGACTTGATGACTTAATTGATTTTTGATTTCCTCAAAAGCAGATTCATATTCTGTGTAGTGGTAAATGTTTATTCTTGATTTTGTTACTGAATCGTCCTTTTCAACTTTTTGTGAGCAATCGTAGATTGCTAAATATTCAAAGTTCGACAAAACTGATATCTTCAGTTTTGCTGTAAAACCATATCTACGAACCTGCTTTGCAGGTTCAGGGTCTTTTTCAATTTTTACATTTGGTTTTTTTGCTTCTAAAAAGAATTTTCGTTCAGAAAAAAGTCTAAAAGTGTAATCAGGTTTTTTAGTGTTTGCAGTAGCATCTGCTTTCAAACCTTCTTCAACTAAAACTTCACGCTCATTGGTCGGTTTTCCTTCTGAATTTTTAATATCCCAACCAAGCAATTCAAAAAATGGGTCTAAGAAATCAGTTCTAAGTTGCGTTTCGTTATAACTCGGTTTCAGATATGCTTCTCTGTCAGAATGATATTTATTAACAAGGTCTTTAACTGTCATAATTATTTAAGATTGAGCGAACCTTGTTTAGCGTTCTTGTTTTTTAAGTATTGTATTTTTTCTTCTGCGACCTTCAATATTTCATTAGGATTTTCTTCTTCCATAAGCTGATAAGCGACTTTGTCGCTAAAAAGAATTAAGCTTAATTCTTTTTCATTTTCACTGAATAATTCCGCAAGTATTGGCAACATTTCTTTGTTTGCCGTTCTTTCTCCTCTTTCTATTTTACTCAATGTTGAAGGGTCAAGGTCTAATACGGACGCAACCTTTCTAAGTGGTAGTTTGTGTTTTTCCCTCAGACTTTTGATATGTTCCCCAAATGATTCTTTGACTGTCATTCCGCTTATTTTATTCTTGATATTTATTTCAGGACAATAACTGTCCAAATCTAACTAAAGATTTTCAATTTTGCATTACATTATTCAGATTATTTTAATTCGGGTGGTAGTGGGGAAGGGCAAGCTCTTTTGTTTTTTTAGCGTGGGATTTGTGTGTCGGCAAAAACCAAATGTGCTTGACCGTGCGGTGGTTTTTTCTACAATGGTGGGTAACTAGGGAATAACCGCTATTGCTGTTAGCCCCAATATGTGATTAGTTATCTAATGGACTGACAATCAGGCCAATGTGTTGTTCGCTTACGTGCGTATAAATTTCTGTTGCTTTACTGCTGTTATGCCCCAGAAGGGTTTGTATGTATCTGAGATCCCTACCAGCTTCCAATAAATGGGTTGCAAAACTGTGCCGTATGTACTATAGTGTGCGCCCAATTTCTTTACAATGGTATTTAGTTCAGCATTTTGTGGCATGTATATACTAAGTACATCTTGCTCTCTATGCTGTTCCTTTTTAAGTATTACGGTGTGCTGTTGCATATTTGATTACAAGTAACACATTTATGCCTTAAAGAGCTCGGAGTGTTGTTCTTTTTCAAAATAATGGCTCGTGGCTTCATCACAGAAAAGCGGCAAATTTTCTCCACCGTGTAATACGTGCAGCGTAAGAAATGCCTAATAAACGAATCCGCTTATCAACTTTTCATCTACTTTCGCAACGCTTTAGGTTTTCAATCTTCAACACAGATGAGAGAAATTAAAAGGGAATCCGGTGTAAGTCCGAAACTATTCCCGTAGCAGTAAGCTCGATTAAGACCTGTTATTCTCGGTCACTTTCAATTGAAGGGAAGGCCAACAGGTTCGAGTAAGTCAGAAGACCTGCCCAAAGCATCATGTTTCCATCGCCTTCGGGAGAAAGGTCGGAAGTAGGATGATTTGAATGAAAAACATAGGCTTGTGCCTTATATTAATTGCAATTAGTGCAATCTGTTTTGGACAGGTTAGTGATTCAATTGTGTATCCCGAAGTGAGGGTTGAATCTCAGCGCATTTCAGAAGCAATTGGAACCTCCGTTTCAGAAACAGACTCTCTTCTGTTTGCTATTCTTCAATCTCAAGGATTGACGAAGATTTTGCAGACCGAAAGTTTCATTTCAACGCGGTCCTACGCTCCTGGCGGAATTGCTAATTATTCGGTTCGCGGAAGCGGTTCCCAGCACACACAAGTTGTTTGGGATGGTATTCCAATTAACGACCCAATGCTCGGACAAACCGATTTGTCTACAGTTGCACTTAATGGTATCTCAAGCATTCGAGTTCTTTACGGTTCTGCTGGCCTGACCAATAATTCTGGAGGAATTGGAGGAACCATTGAATTACAATCTCTTCAGCCCAGAAAAAAGAATGGTTTTGATGCTAAGTTGAACCTGTACGCTGGTTCATTTGGTGCGTATGGCGTAGGAGTTCAGCTTCGCGATAGATATAAATTCTTCTTCGGAACAACCACTGTAGAGTACCATACAGCTAAGAATAACTTCCCGTATCTCAATTTGGCCACACTGGTAGATAGGGAACGTGTTTTAGAGCATGCTCAAGTGGAACGAATCGGTTTTTCAAAGTCGGTTGGGGCTCAAATAAATGCTAGAAACACGCTTACAGCAAGAGTGAATTACTCGCAGGTTGACCGAGAATTGTCACCAACTATGGTTACGACAACCACTAAGGAAGAATTGTTTGACCGAGATATTTGGGCCTCGCTAAAATGGTCTCGACTTGGAAATCGTTCTAGTCTGAATGTTACTGCTTCATACATCTATGGCAAGCAAGAATATTCCGACAATAACGAATACACGTACAATCACCTTTATCAGGCTTCCAAAAATCTAATTCGGTACAAATTGTACTTGCCGTATAACCTTCAGCTAGAAGTTGGAGGAGACATTTTTTCTGAGCACGCTAAATCTGATAGCGCCTTCGTAAATGATTCGCATTGGCGGCAATGGCAAGCGATTTTTGCTTCGCTTAAGTATGTGCCAAAGAAATGGGTTGCTGCTCAGGTTTTGGTTCGAGAAGATGTGATTAATGGAGAGTTTAGTCCTGTACAAGGATTGCTTGGAGTAGAAGTGAGGCCAACCAATTGGTTTTTTGTGAAAGGAAATGTTTCAAGAAATTTCCGTGCCCCAACACTGAATGATTTGTACTGGAGACCGGGAGGAAACGAAGACTTGAAAAGTGAGAGTGGATTCAGCTGGGAAGCTGGATTTGGATTTAAAACTAAAGGCAAGAAATTCAACTTCCGATTTGAGTCAACCTATTTCCAGTCTGAAATTGACAACTGGATTATTTGGCTGCCCTTAGGAAGCATCTGGACTCCACAGAACAAACGAGCCGTTTCCTCAAAAGGAGTTGAAGCGCAATTAACAACTTCTGTAAATGTTGGCAAAGTGATGTTCCGCCTGAATGGTGCTTACACTTACGTTCAGTCTGAAGTGAGCGAAGGGAGTTCTCAAACAGATAATTCGGTTGGAAAGCAACTCATTTACGTACCCAAGCATCAGGCTAAAGGGCAACTCTCTATTCACTTGGGAAGACTCTTTTTACTTTACGGACATGAGTTTACTGGTTTACGATATACTACTTCAGACAATCAATCTTCATTGCCTGCATACCAATTAAGTTGGGTTACTATTGGCTATGAGCATGTGGTTAAAAAACATGTAATTGGGCTGAATATTTCAGTCGAAAATCTTTTCAATAAAGCGTATCAATCTATTGCCTGGAGACCAATGCCAGGACGTAGCTTCATGATAAATTTGCAATACCAGTTTAAATGAGAATAACTTTTATAATCTGCTTTTTAGCATTTTTTCTTGGGTCTTGCAAAGAGCAAGGTTGCACAGATTCTGATGCACTTAACTTCGATTCAAACGCTAGTAATGAAGATGGCTCCTGTGTGTACAGTCAGAGTTATGCTGAAGGAGTATTTGTTCTAAATGAAGGCAATTTTAATAGCGGAAACGCCTCTTTAAGCTTTTATAATAAGGTGGATAAAGCTGTTGCAACCAAAATTTTTAGCGGCATTAATGGAATTCCAATAGGAGATATTGCTCAGAGTATAACTACTCACAATGATGTGATGTACCTGGTTGTTAATAATTCTGGTAAAATCTGGAAGCTAGAAGCCGATAACCTCACGGTTGTAGCAGAAATAACAGGTCTTCCATCACCAAGGTATATGGCAATCGTAAATTCGGTTAAAGCCTACGTTACCAATTTTCAGGGAAACGAAATCAGTATAGTGAACTTGGAGACAGATATGGTTTCTGGGTCCATTCCTGTAAATGGATGGACCGAAGAAATTAAATGTCACGATGGTCTCGTCTATTTTCTTGGAATGAAAAGCAACACGCTGTATAAATTGAATCCAAATTCTGATGCGGTAATCGATAGCGTTTATCTCGGAGTTGAACCATATAGTATGGAGTTTGACCCTCAGGGAAATTTATGGGTTTTAACCACTGGTGGTTATGATGAGCAAGAGTTGCCACGCTTGTTTAGAGTTAATCCAATTACCTTGGAAATTGAATTCGAAACCACATTTACAAGTATTTCTGCTTACCCCAGCAATCTAGCTCTATCACCTTCTGGAGAGCATCTTTATTACACCGAAGAATCTGGTCTTTACAGAATGGAACTTTCCGCTACCCAACTTCCTACATCACCTATTTATGAAGGGCAATTTTACGGTATGAACGTAGACCCCTTTTCTGGCGAGGTCTACGTAACAGATGCGATTGACTATAATCAAAAAGGCTTAGTATATCGATTATCCGAAACAGGTTCCGAACTCGATGTGTTTCAGGTGGGTGTTATTCCTAAAACCCTCTATTTTAAAGGATTATAACGTTAGCAATTCCTATACCCTCGTTGCCGTTAGCTCTCAATATGTAGCTCCCTGGTGGCACAGAAGAAACATCCCATTTGTCGGATTGCATTGCTGTTAATCGTTTACTCAATATTAGCTTTCCTGCAATGCTGTAGAGGCTTAATTGGTTAAAATTGAAAGCGCTTCGTACGGTAATAAAATCTGCCGTAGGGTTTGGATATACTCCAATTGTAAGTTCTCGAGATTGAACACTAAGCGAAGACTGTGTGTGGATAACTCCGATTGCATCCAAGTCAAACCCGCTTGAAGAGAAATCCGTTGGATAGGGGTCGTTGATAATGTTGCCCTGCCCATCATAGCTAGCAAACACAGGGTCTATGGTTCCAATAGCATCAACCAATCGAACGTGGGTGATGCTCAGGATGTCCAGACCTACGATGTTATCCAATTCTGCCAGATCGAAGGGAGTTCCGTAAAATGCACGGTATTTACCCGCAAGGTTATTCACCATGGTAGGGTCTATAGCGCCAAAACCATCTACTTGTATATCGGTCTGCGTTTCGGAGGTTGCGTTAAATCGTGTGAAATTCAATCCGTCCGAACTTACTTCAACAAAGGCCATTTCTAGGAATGTATTATTGAAAGAATTCTCAAAAATTGCAAAGTCCCAGCTTGAACCATTGGTTATGGGCTCGGTAAATGTTAGGGTTGCAGTACCTCCATCTCCAAGGCTTATCAATCCGTTTGAGCCAGGTGTGCCAATTGCATTTTCAGGTAGCCCAAACGTTACTTCTTCTGGCGGGTTTACTGCAATATCTATTGGACCTCTTTCCACTTCGCAGGCAATAGCCCATGCGGTAAAAACCGATGAATCAGCAGCAATTGCTGTTGTTCCTGGCGTATCAGCGTTTGGTGCAAAACTGCCTTGCGCCCACGTTGGTAAATAGGTTAACGCTAAGAGTAATAAAAGTATAACTGGTTTCATGTGTAAGATGTTAAAAGTCCGTTGCAAAAACTGCGGTGAAAGCTGCTTCTGCAACGGACAATCAATTAATTAAAATAAGAGAATGCGTTTGGCTGCATTTGCATTCTTGTTTACATAGCGAATAAGGTATACGCCACTGGTTACATCGTTAAGCGTAAAGTGATTGGTCCCGCCTTTTTGAACAGAACTTAGAACCATATTACCTGCCAAGTCATAGATGTTGAATTGCCCGTCAGTTTCACTAGAAACAGACACGGAAATATTTCGGTTTGCAACATTCACGTTCCAGCTAAGGGCAACGGCTTCATTAATCCCATTTGGTTCCATAGCGGCATTTGGCGTTGTAGGCGGTAGGGCAGGGGCAAAATCTGTGAAAGTACATGCGAACCAATCTCCGTTAGAGAGGCTTTCGCTCAAACCACCGTTCAATTCCCATGCACCAATATTTTCACCGCTCCAAGTAGCCCAGTAGTTTCCATCTGTTCCTCCAATACCTTCTTGTTGCTGGTAGGTTATATCGTTAAGGAATCCACCACCGGCAGCTACTGTAAGCTCGCTGTATATTGCAGCAATGTTTGTAAGCGCAGTTTCTGCTGACACCGCTCCGTCTGCAACATGACCGAAAGCAACACCTGGTTCTCCATCTATAAAATCAACTACAATAACGGTTGAGTCTGTACCTGTTCCTACCCAATAAGCAACATTACTTAAGTTGAAGGACTGAGGGTCTACCGCTGGGAATGGAGCTACAGGCCTTCTTGGTGCCCAATCTGCATATGAACAACCGAACCAATCTCCGTTTGTAACTGGCTCAGAAAGCCCAGAGTTCATGGTCCAGTCAGAAAGGTTTGTTCCACTCCAAGTGCCCCAATAGTAAGGCATCCCAGCCAATCCCTCAAGCGAACCGTAGATAATGTCGTTCAGGAACGAACCTGCATCGATGTCTAGATTCCCATCAGCAGCGGCAATGGCCGTAAGCATCTCTCCACCAGTGGTTGTGCCATCAAAAGCAAACCCCCAAGTGTAAGAAACTGCTTCGCCATAGTTGCTTTCAACAAAATCGATTACGAAAAGGGCAGTATCATTTCCTGTTCCTATCCAGAATGTGGTCTGATCTGCGTAGTATCCTTTCGAGTCGTATGCAGGAATTGCTGCACCGGGAAGAAGAGCCGGGTTAAAGTCGGTATAAGAGCATCCGAACCAGCTTCCGTTTGCAAGCACTTCTCCTAGACCAGTATTACTAGTCCAAGAACCACCATTTGTAGCGCTCCACGTGCCCCAAAAGTTTGGAGTTCCACCAATACCTGAATGACTGTTGTAGATAATGTCGCTGAGAAACCCGCCACCGATTGTAACAGAAAGTGTCGGTTCGTCTAATGAAATGTCATTGAGCATCATTTCAGCAGTCACATTCTGCGTTGCGTCAAATAGGTATCCCCAAGCGTAGCTTGAATCTTCGGTCGCATCAAGAAATCCAATTACCAAAATAGCGGTGTCTTGTCCATTTCCGACCCAATATTTAATTTCATCAACATCCAGTGCCTTCGACTGAAAAACGGTTGATAGTAGTAAGATTGAGAGTAAAAACTTCTGTTTCATTGTTTTGTTTATTAGGTTATCTGTTCATTTATATAATGATCAGGATAGCCACAATGAAAAAGTCACAGCGCAACGCTGCACACTTCTCACGCTTTTATCCCGAAAGCATTCAAGTATTATGTGCATTTGGCAGGTCTTCTGACTTACTCCATCACTAATCGCCTTCCCATCAATTGCATTGACAGTGGCACTCTGATTAGTGACATTTGGAGCTTACAGCTGCGGGAACAGTTTCGGACTTACACCGAATTCCCTTTTAATTCCTTCCTCCTTGCGGATAGTTGAAAACCAAAAGCGTGTCAAAAGTATTTTATAAATCAACACGAAAGCTGGTTGCCATAAAATTATTGCGCTACGTGCGTTTTTGGTCAATGAAGGAGGGGTGGTGTACATCTCAGATGCAGGCGATTTCAATTCAAATGGAAGCATATATCGCTATCAAGCAGACGGAACACTTGTTTACACATTTGCAGTTGGAGTCATTCTAGCTGAGTACGTTTTTAAGGAGTAGAGATGCATGCTTGCGTCTCATTAAGTCCACCAATAGACGAATGAATGATGAATAAGTCCAGTGTGCCTTAACACACTTGGCTTTTTTATTCCAAAATGCCTTTGTTCTCCAACGCCCATTTTAGAAGTGCATTTTGCTCCCCTTTTAGCTCCAGCTTTTTGCTGATGTTGGTTCTGTGATTACCAACCGTTTTAGGACTTATGAAAAGCATATCAGCAATTTCAGTAGTTGTTTTTTGCTTCGCGATAAGCGTTAGAATGTTGATTTCGTGGTCAGTAAGATTGGTTAAAATCTGATCTTTCGTCTCCTTTGCAGAAATAAGATATTGAGCCATACTGGCACTTACAAATGCTTTTCCTTCAGATACCAAACGAATACAATCCAAGATTTCCTTCTCGCTACTTTCCTTGAGCAGGTAGCCTTTAATGCCCATTTCAAGGGCATTAGAAAGAAAGCTCTCGTCCTTGTATAGAGTAAGTAAAACAACTTGGGTTGAAGAACCTTCTTTAATAAGCGCTTTGGCCACTTCCATACCTGTCATTTCAGGCATTTCAATATCAAGTAAAGCAACGTCTGGTTTTAGTGCCTGAATTTGGTTTAGTGCCGTTCTACCGTCTGTAGCGCTTCCAACCAACTCCATGTCGGTAGTTTGCTGGATTAATTCAGAAATTCCTTTACAGAGAATTGGATGATCATCAGCATTATAAACACGTATCGACATGAGACAAAAATAGTGGCATTTGTTGAATTATGCCTTGTTTGAAAAAGGAACTTTAATAATGATACGTGTTCCTTTCGGTTCGTTTTTCTCGATACTGATGGTTCCACCAATAGCCGAAATTCGTTCTTGCATGGTACGCATACCAAGGCTTTTACTGATAGCGGCCGTATCAGAATCAAACCCTTTTCCGTTATCCATAATGGCTACCAAAACAGTGTTGGATACTATACTGATTTCAACTTTTGAAGCGGTTGCTTGAGCATGTTTTACAACGTTACTTAGGGCCTCTTGTATGGTTCTAAAAAGATGAATTTCATCCTTAGAAGCAAGCGCACCATCAATGTTCCCAATCTCGCTGGTTACAAACAAACCCGTTGACGAATCAACCTTGCCAATCATATCTTTAAGTGCGGCTGTGAGTCCAAATTGTTCTAGCTGAAAAGGGTGTAAGTCGCGAGAAATACTTCGTACTTCTTCAAGCGTTTCGCTAATCATTTGTCGGTTAGCCACAGTAGCTTCGGAATTTGCTTCCATTTGCTTTTTGATGAGCAATAACGATTGTCCAACGCCATCATGCAAGTCTCTAGAAATTCGTTTCCTTTCTTCCTCTTGTGCAAAGATGAGTGCTTCTGTAAACGCCTTTTTGTCGTTTCGTTCTTTTTGAACCTTATTCAATTTGTAGCCGAAAAAGCCAATGATCAATAGAATTATTGCTCCACCAATAAAGTAGTTGCGCTGTTTTTCGGCTTTGGTTGCACTAACTTCTAGTAGGAAAACTTCGTTCTCACTTGCTAGAAGCATTCTTTCTTTTTCAGCCACTTCAAATTTCGTTTCAATTTCTGCAAAAGCCGTATTTCGTTCTATATCAGTTGTCTCTTCAATGTACTTGGTGTAAGCCTCAAAATGAAGTAGGGCTTTGTAATTTAGACCAAGCTCCTTGTAGCAGAAGTAAAGAATTTCATGTGCTAGTGCCTCTTTACGCACAAAACCATTTTCCTCAGCAAGCTTTAAACCTTCTTCACCGTATTCTATAGACTTGGCGTATTCCTTCATAGAACGATACGCCCCGGCCATGTTGTATTTACTCTGAATAACTGCATCTAGCGCACCAATTTCGCTAGCCAATTGCTCCACTTGCTCGTTCAATTCAACCGCCTCTGAAAAAGCCTCGGTATTCACTTTGAGTACAACCATGTTATTCAAAGCACTTAGCATATTACCCTTATCATTCATGCCTTTTGCTAAATCATAAGATTTAGTGTGCGAAGCCATCGTCTTTTCTACATATACATTGCTGCTATCTTTAAAAGGTTTAGGGTCGAAAACAGTTGAATCTGCTTTTAGCGCATAATTCTCCGCAGATTGCATGTAGATGATTGCTTGATTACCAGCTACGTACATTCTTGCCTTATCATCATCTAGTTTCTCTGCCAATTCCGCTGCCCTATCAACATACTCTTGAGCCTTGCTAATTCTCATCATATTAAAGTTAATCCAAGCAATGTTGAGCAGCGGTTGGAACATGGAGCGGTCGTCACCGGTTTCCCTCCATATTTCAATGGCATCGAGAAAATATGTTTGCGCGTTTTCGTATTCACCTCGGTTCACTTCAATGTATCCGAGCTTGTTTTTTGAAGCGGCTAGTAAATCATTTGCCCCTAATTTTTCAGCCAGAGCTTCTGCTTCTTCGAGTACCTTTTGGCCATCTTCCGTTTCGCCCCTATCTATATAGAACACTCCTATAGTGATAAGTGCATTAGCGTACTTCTCCTCGTTGCCAGATTCAGAAGTTAACTCAACAAGCTTCTGCGAAAGCTGAATAGCCGTGTCTAAGTTTGAAGTGCCGTACTTTTTACATAAACCATCCAAGGAATCAATCTCCGCTTCTGTTGGGTCTGTCAATTTCATCGCCCATTCAAAGTCAAGAGTTTGCGCGTTACTTATCTGTACAAAAGCAGTTATTGATAAAACGAAGGACAAGAAAATTGAACGCATAAAATCGATTTTTTACCAGCTATGAGAAATAATCGCATTAAGGTAATTTAAAGTCGGCAGGAAACATCAACGATTGAGCGCCTTGGTAAAAGCGTTATTTCCTTTTAAAAGCATCAAGTACAACTCCGTCACAAGTAGGGCTCAAATAGTTGGCAGCAGATACATCGATAATTTTTCCGAATTGATTAACATTTGTGTTCAGAATAACTTTGCTATTCGCGCAGTTTTCTCTCAATTTATCAGAGCAGTTAATCTGTTCAGCCAAATGCTTTTGAATCTGTTTCGACACCTGATTGTTTTACTTGTGAAAACATTTTTCTAGATGCGTTCAACTTTAGAGTCGGAGTTTTTAACTGTTTCGCTACTTGCTAGTTGTGCGAATGAGAAGAATGAAACCATCAAGAAGATTGAAGTAAGAGCGATGGTTTTTATGGCTTTTTTGAAGTTTTATTGAATACCTCAAATCTTCTTCGGGCCTAATCCTATCTAGGCACGAATTAGCGGTGTTTTAGATTGAAACTAGCTTAGCTAGCTAGACTTTCTAATCTCTGCGACATTCTTTTGTAAGAAATACTAAAGCTTTTTAGTTTCAGTCAAGCCAGAAATAGAATGATAGAAATGCTGTTTTGATAAAGTTAAAATCATGTGGAAAAAACCGAATGTGCTTTGCGTTTGTGTGTTTGTTGGGTACGTACTTTTGACTAAACCAATTATCTCTATGAAATATCAAAACCGCCCTGACGCCATTTTACTTCTCCAAGACGGAACCGTTTTTAAAGGAAAGGCAGCAGGGAAAATTGGAACCACCACAGGTGAGATTTGCTTCAATACGGGCATGACCGGGTATCAAGAAATTTTTACTGACCCTTCTTACTACGGTCAGATTATGGTTACCGCCCATGTGCATATTGGTAACTATGGAGTAAGCCAAGAAGATGTGGAGTCCGATTCGATGAAAATTGCAGGCTTAGTATGTAAGTATTTCTCTCCGAAGTACAGCCGGCCAAGTGCCAGCGGAAACATTCAAGATTACTTTGATGAGAATGGGGTAGTGGGCATTTCTGATGTGGATACGCGCGCTATTGTTCAGCATATTCGTGAAGCAGGCGCTATGAACGCCATTATTTCTTCGGATGAAATGGATATTGAGGTGTTAAAGAAAAAGCTCGCTGCTGTTCCCTCCATGGAAGGATTGGAGCTTTCTTCTAAGGTCTGTACTAAAGAGCCATTCTTTTTTGGTGATGAAAATGCAGATTACAAAGTAGCCGTATTAGATATTGGTGTGAAGAAGAATATTCTCAGGTGTCTTTCTGATCGAGGTTGCTACTTGAAAGTATTTCCGATGGATGCCACTTTTGAGGAAATTCAAGAGTGGCATCCTGATGGTTTTATGATTTCAAATGGCCCCGGTGATCCAGCAGCTATGCCTCAGGTGAGCGATACTGTTACTAAAATCATTGACTCTGGGATTCCCGTTTTTGGAATCTGTCTAGGACATCAGGTAATGGCTATCAGTCAGGGAATTTCTACTTATAAAATGCACAACGGACATCGTGGCATCAATCATCCAGTCAAAAACCTAATTACTGGTAAGTGTGAAGTAACATCTCAGAACCATGGTTTTGTGGTGAAACGTGAGGATTGCGAAAGCAACGATGCTGTAGAAATAACGCACGTTCATTTGAATGATAAAACAGTTGCTGGTTTACGCCTTAAAGGAAAGCCAGTTTTCAGTGTTCAGTATCACCCAGAATCATCTCCGGGTCCTAACGATAGTCGTTACCTTTTCGACCAGTTTGTGGAAAGTATCAAACTTGTTCATGCTTAATATACAAGTTGTCTGTCGCCTATTCTTCCCTGAGCGCAGCCGAAGGGAAATGACCAATCGTAAATTATAAATCTCCAATCCCAATGACATATATAACAGACATAGTCGCCAGGCAAATACTTGATTCACGCGGAAACCCGACAATTGAAGTAGATATTGCTACAGAAAACGGGGTTATTGGCCGCGCAGCAGTTCCTTCGGGAGCTTCTACAGGAGAACATGAGGCGGTAGAACTTCGTGATGGTGATAAGAGCCGTTTCTTAGGTAGAGGCGTTTTGAAAGCAGTTGCAAATGTGAACGGACCAATTGCTGATGCCATTGTTGGCATGCATGTTTTTGATCAGCATTTGATTGATAAAGCCATGCTTGAACTTGATGGTACGAGCAACAAAGCTAACCTTGGAGCAAACGCCATTTTGGGTGTTTCTATGGCAGCTGCAAAAGCTGGTGCCGAAGAAGCTGGTCAACCGCTATTCAGATATGTTGGTGGCGTGAATTCTAATCTGCTACCTATTCCAATGATGAATATCATCAATGGAGGCTCACATGCTGACAACAGCATCGATTTTCAGGAGTTTATGATTGTGCCTGCTGGCGCAGATTCGTTTTCAAATTCCTTACGAATGGGCGTGGAGGTTTTTCACCATTTGAAAAAGGTGCTTCACGACAAAGGCTATTCTACTAATGTTGGAGATGAAGGTGGTTTTGCGCCCAATCTCAAATCGAATGATGAAGCTGTTGAGGTTATTCTCAAAGCCATCGAAAATGCAGGCTATCGTCCAGGTGAAGATATTTTCTTGGCAATGGATGCTGCAACGTCTGAGTTCTATTTAAAGGATGAAGGAGTTTACCATTTGCATAAATCTTCAGGCGATAAGCTGAGTAGCTCTGATATGGTTTCTCTTTGGAAAGATTGGTCTGCTAAGTACCCAATTGTTTCTATTGAAGATGGTTTAGACGAGAACGATTGGGCAGGATGGAAGCAATTAACCGACACTATTGGCGACAAGGTTCAGTTGGTTGGAGATGACCTTTTTGTAACGAATGTTGAGCGGCTTGGTCGAGGAATTGAAGAAGGCATTGCCAACTCTATACTTGTAAAAGTTAATCAAATAGGAACTCTTACGGAAACGATTAATGCAGTTAAAATGGCAACTGAAAACGGCTACACTTCAGTTATGAGCCATCGCTCTGGCGAGACAGAAGATGTAACAATTGCAGATTTAGCTGTTGCCTTAGGTACTGGACAAATTAAAACTGGGTCTGCATCACGTTCCGACCGTATTGCGAAGTACAATCAACTACTTAGAATTGAAGAAATTCTTGGAGATGAAGCCCAGTTTCTAGGCAACACAATGAAGTATATCAAGAATCGCTAGGCGTAATTAGCGGGTATACTTTAATCCAATCTTTATTGAAAATCGGTTCGCCTAGCAGCTTTGGGTTTTTCGACAACAACATCAATCGAGAATAAACAACTGGAGTTGCTTTCGGTTATATAAATAATCATGGGATATAGTTCAATGGAGCAGTGTGTGAATGACCTTGAAAAACACGGTCATTTAATTCGGATACAGGAGGAGGTTGATCCAAATCTTGAGATGGCTGCTATACATTTACGAGTATTCGAAAACAATGGTCCAGCCATACTTTTCGAGAATGTGAAAGGCTCGAAGTACAGAGCCGTATCAAACGTATTTGGGTCTGTGGAACGCAGTCGTTTCATTTTTAGAGATTCGCTCGAAAGAGTAAAGCGTTTAGTTCAGTTGAAAGGAGATCCATCGCTTTTGATGAAAAATCCGTCTTGGCTTTTATCTGCAATGCGTGGAGGTTTTAACGCTTTGCCTTTACCGATTAATAATACGTTTGAAGAAGTTTCCATTTCAGATTTGCCTCAGGTAAAATGTTGGCCGGATGATGGAGGTCCTTTCGTCACATTGCCGCAGGTTTATTCTGAGGACTGGGACAAGCCCGGAGTTCTGAACTCTAACCTTGGCATGTACCGCGTTCAGCTAGGCGGAAACGATTACGTTCAGGACAAGGAAATTGGTTTGCATTATCAGTTGCACCGAGGAATTGGCGTACATCAGACCAAGAGCAACCAAGCTGGGCAACCGCTCAAAGTGGCGGTTTTTATAGGTGGGCCACCATCGCATTCTTTTGCTGCGGTGATGCCGCTTCCTGAAGGTTTACCCGAAGTGGCTTTTGCTGGCGCTTTGGGTGGTAGAAATTTTAGGTATTTCAAACAAGATGGTTTTACGGTTTCTTCAGATGCAGATTTTGTGATTCTTGGTGAGGTTCATCCAATGGAAAATAAACCTGAAGGACCATTTGGTGACCACTTAGGTTACTACAGTCTGAAGCACGATTTCCCACTTCTGAAGGTGAAAAAAGTTCTAGCAAAGAAGAACGCAATTTGGGCATTCACAGTGGTTGGAAGACCACCACAGGAAGACACCAGTTTCGGGGCATTGATCCACGAGATTACTGGCTCCATTATTCCTCAAACCATTCCTGGTTTGCATGAGGTGAATGCTGTTGATGCCGCTGGCGTTCATCCACTTTTGTTAGCAGTTGGAAGCGAGCGTTACACGCCATACATGGAAGTTAAACGTCCGCAAGAAATACTGACGACAGCCAATGCAATTCTTGGATTCAATCAGATGTCGCTCGCAAAGTTTCTGTTCATCATAGCAAAGCAGGACGATAGCACTCCAAAAGCGAAAGATGAAGAAGCGTTTTTCAAGTATTTGTTAGAGCGAATTGACCCAACACGAGATTTCCATTTTCAAACGAAAACGACTATTGACACGCTCGATTACAGCGGAACAGATTTGAATGGGGGCTCTAAATTAATCGTGGCCGCAGTAGGCAAGAAGAAGCGGGAGTTGGGTACGGAAATTCCTGACATTAATCTGCCAGATGGATTCAGCAATCCCAATATTGTTTTTCCTGGTGTTTTAGCCATTCAGGCATCCAAATATTTGGATGGTAAAGACATCGAAAAACTTACATCTGCGCTTGTTTCTCAGCAAGAAAAACTGATAGGATTCCCATTCATTTCTGTTGTTGAGGATAGTGCTTTTACGGCTCTAACCCTCAATAATTTTATTTGGGTCACCTTCACTCGCAGCAACCCATCACATGATGTTCATGGAGTAGGGGAGTCCATCGAAAACAAACATTGGGGTTGTACGTCTTCTGTGGTTTTTGATGCTCGTGTTAAACCACATCACGCCCCGCCTTTGATTAAAGATTCGGCAATGGAGAAAAGAGTTGATAAGCTTGCTGTAAAAGGGGCATCGCTATACGGAGTTATTTAGGTGGTTTAGAATGCACGTGTGCTTAGTGCGATTTACGCATAGATATAGGTACGTGATTTGCTTAGATACTTGCGTAGTCACTTACGAATCAAGTACGATTTACCGATCAATCGTAACTTTGCTTGGGTAAAGACGTTCTTCATATAACTTTACCCATCGTTACTATGAAAACGGAACAAAAACATTGGACTGCCGAAGGAGGATGGCAAAATCTTAAGAACGAGAATCTTGGAGATTCTGCCGGTCTTGTTATGGTATTTGGTTCTCGAGCCTTATTAGAAGATTCTTCTAAGTTTGATGAAATCAAGGCCTTCTATCCAAAAGCACATATCGTGATGGGAAGTACGGCTGGTGAGATTGTGGAAGACCTTGTCTACGATGATTCTTTGGCCGTAACGGCAATCAAATTTGAGAAAACGGAGTTGAAAGTAGCTTCCATGTACATCAATGAGGCGAAAGATAGTTTCGATGCGGGGGTTAAAATGGCTGAGAAGCTGAATGGCGAGGGATTATGCCATGTGTTCCTCTTGTCTGATGGTTTACATGTAAACGGAAGTGAGATTGTAAAAGGGATTAACTCATCTCTTGATAAAGATGTACCTTGTACTGGTGGATTGGCTGGTGACGCTGCTAATTTTGAAAAGACCTTAGTTGGTTTAAATGGTCAGCCGCAAGAAAGCTTGATTGTTGCTATTGGTTTTTACGGAGATAGTTTAGAAGTAGGATACGGATCAGTTGGAGGTTGGGATAACTTTGGAGCTGAGCGTTTGGTAACGCGGTCTGAAGGCAATGTGCTTTATGAACTTGATGGCGAATCTGCACTTGATTTATACAAAATGTACTTGGGAGATAAAGCGAAAGAGCTTCCTGGGTCAGCTTTACTGTTTCCGTTAGGGTTGAAGTTTGATGAAGATTCAGATACAATTGTAAGAACGATTTTGGCTGTTGACGAAGAGAAGAACAGTATGACTTTTGCTGGTGATATTCCAGAAGGTTGCTACGTTCGATTGATGAAGGCCAATTTTGATAAGCTGATTGAAGGCGCTAATCTTGCAGCAGAACATAGCACTCAAAAAGGAGGCGGTTCTGGGGATAAATTGGCTATTTTGATTAGTTGCGTAGGTAGAAAACTTATTCTAGGCCAACGAATTGATGAGGAAGTTGAAGCTGTGATGGAAGTGCTTGGAGACGGAACAACAATTACTGGATTCTATTCTTACGGGGAAATATCTCCTTTGGTCGAGTCTTCAAGATGTGAATTGCACAATCAAACAATGACTATAACCACATTTGCTGAGGCATAAAAGTGTACGATAACAAACTTCTTAATAGGCAGATACGAAAGTACCTGAGAGGCGCGTCTATCCCGAAAGAGATGGAGGGCCTTTTGGCAATTATAGGTGACGCTTATGATCATTACGAGCAGAATCTAACTTTGCTGCAAAGAGCCATCGAGTTAAGTTCTATAGAACTTAACCATGCTAATAATAAAATAGGTAAAGCGTTATCAGAACTGAATGAGAAGAATGAAGACCTTGTCAGTAGTATTCATTACGCCAGGTTGATACAAAATGCAATTCTACCTTCGGAAGAACGGTTTAAGAAGGTTTTGCCAGGTTCTTTTGTTTTTCACCGTCCGCGAGATATTGTTAGCGGAGATTTTTACTGGCTGCAAGAATATGACGATAAGATTCTTATAGCAGCCGTTGATTGTACGGGACATGGTGTTCCTGGTGCATTCATGTCTATTATTGGCAACAACGCGCTTAATGCAGCAGTCCGAGAAGAGGGATTAACCACACCGGCACTTGTTTTAGATAGCCTGAATCGTGGAGTAAGTAGTACGTTAACGCTTCAGGCAGACATAAATGAAGTTGGAATAAAGGACGGGATGGATATTGCACTTGTTACCATCGATTATAAGAACAAGACGATACAATATGCAGGTGCATATAATCCAGTATACATTTTTCGTAATGGTCAATTGATGGAGACTAAAGGGGATAAATTTCCTATCGGTCTTTCTATTGATGACCGATTACGATTATTCACAAATCACACGTTTGATTTAGTTGAAGGGGATATGGTTTACATATTTTCCGATGGTTACCCTGATCAATTTGGCGGTCCTCAGGGAAAGAAATTCAAATACGACCAATTTAGGTCTATGTTGATGGATGTTCACCAACTAAGTCCGAGGAAGCAGGTGAAGCAAGTTGGTAGTCGGTTTGAGGAATGGATGGGAGATCTTCCTCAGCTTGACGATGTGCTGCTTATTGGAATACGTGTTTAACGCGTAAGTATTTCCATAGAGGAAATAATCATTTCCTCACCTTCTGTTAACCAAGGATAGATTTTAAGAACATCTGAATCTAATTGTGCATCCTTCAAGTTGTAGCTGAAAACGCCCCAATTTGGGCCTCCTTTTTTGAACTGGAGCTTGAAATTATCTGATTCCCACGCATAACCCCCATTCTTATTTCCTTGATCGAAAACCATTTGAATAGAATTCTCTGAATTGGTTTTACCACATTCAACTCGTACAGTCAATTCAGATGTGCCGTCTTTTATAAATTCAGAAAGTAGGATTTGAAATGTAGACCCGTACGGATTTTCAGGAGAGAGAAGGATACTTCTAATTCCAAGAGAATCTGTTTGAATGGCATTCGGATTGAAATTCCAAACATCAGATTTTTCAAATTTGAACCTATAGTTTGGTTCGACTTTTACACCTTTTTGAAACATTACAGCTTCAGAATTGAAGTAAGTTGCCCGTTTCACTTCAATCGGATATTTTTCCTGAATTATGGCTTCTACTTCAGGAGATTGATTTACGGTTGACCAAGTATAGATTAGAAACTTTTTAGAAGACGTGTCAACCATCGATTTCAACTCTGCCAACCCAGTTTCATCTGTTGTTCGATACAACGCAAGTTTGCTCATTTCGAGCTTCTCGGTATAGTAGTCGATGTAAAAGGGGAAATTGAAATCACCTATCAGAAGTGCGTCCTTTTCGACTTCTGCATTCCATTCCACTATATGTTCAGCTAATTCCTTAAAAACACCGAATTGATTGGTTTGATAAAAGCGTTTTTCAACCACGGTGCTAAAAACTGTAATCGCAAGTAGGAGGCCAGTGGCGGCATAGCTAATGTTCTTTTTTCCATCATCCCAACCAGCAAAAACAAATATCAACAGGAATGGAAAAGAGAATAAGAGTGTGCTGTTCTGCAGCACCGGGTTGATATTCCTCGAATAGAAAAAACCGACAAGGAATGGAGTGAGAAATAAAAGAAGAGGTAGAATGTTTCTTACGAATGTCTTCTTCGATTTGAAAAGGACAAACCCAGCTATTCCACAGACAACCACTGCGACTAGAACGAAAAGCGATTCGTTGAAAACGTACTCAATATGATTCCAAAGCCAATCATTTTCAGGCGGCCCCAGCCATTGCCCAACGCCACCTAAACTCAATTGATGAAGGAAGATTGGGATGTATGGTAAATAGAGTAGAAATGCTGCTATTAAGGCAAAAAGATACAATTTCAGGTTCTTTCCTCTTATCAGAAACGTTCCTGTTAGAGCAAGAATAGCAGCTGTCAATGCTGCGAAATAATGCGAATATGCACATAAAGCCAAGCTGATTGCAAGCCAAACGAAATCGCTCGACTTTTGATTATTCTTCACAATCCTAATCCAGAAAGTAGCCGCCATTAAGGCAAATAACATTCCGAGCGCATAAGGTCTGGCAATTCTGCTGTACAGAATAGGAAAGGATAGAGTGGCAAATGTGACCGCAGAAAGCAAACCAGCGGAAGTGCTTATCCATTCTTTAGCCAACCTAAACATAAAATATACGGAGAGAATTCCTGCCAAAACGAAAGGAAGCCTCACTACGAAAACGCCATTGCCAAACCATTTGGTCAGATACCAAAGGATGACCTGTGCAGCGGCAGGATGTCCATCAATTCTAACGCCATTCATAATCAAATCTGAAAACGAATCGAAATTCAAGCGAGCTAGTGCGCTCAGTTCATCATTGGAAAGCGAGAAATCCCAGAAATTGTAAATGCGAAGAATTGCTCCTATAAGGAGTATGAATCCAATTATGACCTTTTCGGTCTTACCCATTATTGGATTGTCTGAGCCTTTCAAACAGGATAATTCCCGTTGCCACGGAAACATTAAGAGAGCCAGTTGATCCGGACATTGGAATGTTGAGATGGATGTCTGCTATTTCCATCAGACCTTCTCCAATTCCATCTTCCTCAGAACCCATAATTACCGCCATCGGTCCAGACAAATCTTTATCATAAATCGCTTCTTCTCCTTTTTCCGAACAGGCTACGATTTTCAAACCACTTTCTTTCAACTGACGCACTTCAGAAAGAATATGACCAGTCCTACAGATTGGAATGTTGAAAATGGCACCTGCTGAACTCTTCACTGCGTAAGAGTTTATTTGCGCGCTTCCTTTCACAGGAATCAATATCGCATCCACTCCTGCACATCCCGCAGAACGGCAAATTGCACCAAAGTTTCCTACATCAGAAACACGGTCTAAAACAAGAATAAGAGGTGTTCTTCCTTCTTCAATTACGCGTCTCACAACCTCTTCAAAATTCTGATATTCAATAGGAGAGAGCAGGGCAATTACGCCTTGGTGATTCTTTCGTGTTAAACGAAATAGCTTCTCTTGGGGCACTTCCTGAAACGGAATTCGCCTCCCTTTCAGCGTTCGCTTGATGTCTGCAATGGCTGGGTTTGTAGTTCCTTTCTTTAGGAAAATTTTCTCAATTTCTTTGCCTGACTCGATTGCCTCAATTACAGGATGTATTCCAAAGACAATATTCTGTTCCGTTTCGTTTTCGCGCATGTTAGCTTTTGAATTGATGGCGAAGATATAAAGATGCTAAAAGCTAGGTTCAGTTTGGTTAATTTGCTGTTATAACTATAATTCTGACATTACGTATCATGAAAAAAATACGAATATCAAATTATTTAACATTGTTATTGATTATTGCAACTCTTCAGGCGAGTTACGGACAGACCTGTGATGAGTTTGGGCTTTCTGTCAATGGGATTTCCAAAAATCAGGAAGTGGCAACCACTCTTTTGCAAACGGCAGATTCACTTGTTTTTGAATCTGATGTCTGTAATAGACTTTTGCGAATCCACAGTTTTGGTCTCAGTATCGGCAGTAAGAATTTTGAAGTAAAGGGAAATAGGTTCTCAGGAGAAATGAAAAAGGAGATGGCAAAGGCCAAGCCTGGATTCAAAGTACTGTTATATGATGTGAAAACCGTTGATAGAGATGACACTAGAAAAATCCATAAGTTGAATAATCAGGGTTTGGTAGTGGTTTTTCCTAAAAGCGATGATAATTCTTCCGAAGAGAGGCTTGAGTAAATAGTTATTAAGCCTGTAGCCTTTTCATAACCAGTGCTTCCACATGTTCGAAAAGCTGAACTGGACTGAATGTACGCCAGTTAAAGTCTTGAAAACGTCCGCCAAGATTGATGTAATAATCAATTTGCACCTGTTGCATTTCTTCAATCACATGGTCTTTGAAGTTGATTCCGATAATCCAACCTTCTTCAATGTCATCAAACCATTCGGCATAATACTCTTCATCAGAATAATGGAAGTTGAGAACGTTTTCTCCGATAAGTATGAACTTGTTAATGCCTTCATCAACCATCAATTCTATAATGTCGCGCTTCAATGTCATGATGTCGTTGTACAACAAGTCATTCCATTCTCCAATCATTTCAATGATAGTATAACCGCGTTCGTAATCGGAAAAAAGAACTTTTAAGAAAAGAGTAGGGGAGTCGATGCTGTCCCACTGAGGATGCAACGCAAAATCGTAGATGTGTTCCGTGAATTCAAATTCGCTGTATTCTCGGCCGTAAAAAGGAGATCGTATGTCGTCAGATGCGATGTAGAAATCGCGCCAACTATAATATGGCTCAATAGAATGCACAGCGGTAATTAAGAATTAAAAGTGAAAAATTAAGAATTGGGGAGGAGGATTGAGGTTTGCTACAAGGCTTACGGATTGCGGATCCTCCTTTACAAAGGAGGTGTTGAGGAACGAGACGGAGGATTTAAAAATACCTCAACCGCCTTCCTCACACTTCCCTGTTCTTTCAGCAACTGCTCTGCAATCTTTCGTTCCGCTCCCGTTTCCTCCATTATCATCCGAACGCCACGGTCAACCAATTTGTTGTTGCTAAGTTGCATATCAACCATTTTGTTGCCTTTCACCTTGCCAAGTTTTACCATGGTGGTGGTGGTAATCATGTTCAACACTAGTTTTTGAGCTGTACCTGATTTCATTCGTGTGCTTCCTGTAACAAATTCTGGTCCCACAACAACTTCAATAGGGAAGTCGGATGCTGTAGCCATGGGCGAATTCAAATTACAAGCAACGCAACCTGTGGTAATGCCCTTTTCTCTACAGGACTTGAGCGCTTCAATTACATAGGGTGCGGTTCCTGAGGCGCTTATACCAACCACAACATCTTTATCTGATACGTTGTGTTCTTGCAGGTCTTTCCAGCCTTCGGTTTCGCTGTCTTCTGCAAATTCAACTGCCTTTCGGATGGCGGTATCGCCACCAGCAATAATCCCGATTACCAAACCGTGAGGAACACCGTAAGTAGGCGGACATTCTGATGCGTCAACAATTCCTAATCTTCCGCTGGTTCCAGCTCCGATATAGAATAACCGACCGCCATTTTCCATCTTGAAAACAACGGAATCAATCAGCTTTTCAATTTGAGGTAACGCTTTCTCAATCGCAAAAGGAACGGTTTTGTCTTCACGGTTTATGTTTGTCAGCAATTCGCTAACCGACATTTTTTCGAGGTCATTGTAATTGGAAGAACTTTCGGTGATGCGGTTTTCCATTTTTCAGTTGGGAATAATCGACCCAAACATAGATAGTAAAAGGCAATAATTATATTCTTTAACTTTGCAGCATGTTCACATCACATCAACTATCAGATTGGATTTTAAGTACTGTTGACCTTGAAGCGGGCGACACTATATCACCGCTAAAACTTCAAAAATTGTTGTATTACTGTCAAGCTTGGCACTACACAATATTTGAGCAACCACTTTTTGATGAACGAATTGAGGCTTGGACGCATGGTCCTGTAATCCCCTCTCAGTTTGCAAGATTTGCAAGTACCACTCGACATGCTCAAATTGATATTGAGACAATGGATTTGGTTAAGGTGGAGATAGAGGAAAAATCACTTGAACTTTTAAAAGAAGTGATAGCTATTTATGGAGAACACTCAGCAGGTTATTTGGAAGACCTAACACATCAGGAACAGCCTTGGATTTTAGCTAGAATTGGAGTTGCTGCGCATGAGAGATCCAACAAAGAAATAACACTTGAGAGTATGAAGAATTATTATTCCTCTCTAAAGAAAAATGGGGAATAAGCACTTAGAAAAAGGGTTGATTCCTAAAAGTGCCTCTAAAAAGGCTTTTGCTACAAAGTATATAAACAAGGATGCCAGTTCGCTTGATGGTCTTCTCAGCGTTGGAAATGACAACTCGGTTTTTGTATCAATAAAACATGTTCAGCATTCGTTTCAGTGTTTCTCGGTTTGGAGTCATCCTGAAATGAAGGAATTTTGGAATTTTAGCGATAAAATCCACAACCAAACATGGCAGCAAGTTTACAGCTCGTCTGGAAAAAAAGATAAGGCAGGTTTAGGGTACACAACCATCAATCTAAATCAATACCCCGAATCAGAATTTAAATCTAAGTTCTCTCCAGATATTACTGTCTTCGAATTAAGAGTGACGCAAAAAGCCAGAGTTCACGGCTTTCGGTTAAAATCTGTCTTTTTCATTTGCTGGCTCGACAAAAACCATGAAATAACTTAGGTAGATTAATGAACCGGGCTGTGTATTTCACGAAGCGATTCGGTAGATGCCTTTTACGTTTATCAATTTGGCGGCATATTCAATGCACGCCAAGAAGTCTTCTTTCTCCAAGTCAGGATAATCCTCAAGAAGTTCTTCAATGGTCATTCCTGACGCCAACAACTCAAGCATATTTACAACAGGATAACGCAGTCCACGAATGGTTGGTTTGCCGTGACAAATATCTGTGTTAATCGTAATCCGTCCTGAAAGTTGACTTGACATCTCGTTAGCTATTTATGTAAAGTTACCCGAAAATATTCGGGTATTTCTGTGGATTGGCTTCGCTCATAATCGCGTAAGCTGCTTCAACCATATCCTCAATGCTTGGTTTGCTGAAGTAATCGCCATCCGTTCCGTAAGCTGTTCTATGTCCTTGTGCGGTCAGCGTTTTCGGTTCGCTATCCAAATGGAAATAGCCTTTTTGTTCTTCCAAAATCTTTTGCAGTATGTATGCCGAAGCTCCTCCAGGAACGTCTTCATCAATCACTAATAAACGATTGGTTTTCTTGAGCGATTCTACAATCGAATGATTCGTATCGAATGGTAGCAATGTTTGCACATCAACCAACTCGGCAGAAATGCCAATTTCGTCCAGTTCTTTAATCGCTTTTAAGGCAAGATTAACACATGAACCGTACGTAACTATGGTAAGATCTGTTCCTTCTGAGATGGTTTCTGTAACGCCTAACGGAGTTTTGAACTCTCCTAAATTTGATGGCAGTTTCTCTTTGATTCGGTAACCATTCAAGGGCTCAATCACCAATCCGGGATCATCCGATGCTAAAAGTGTATTGTAAAACCCCGCAGCTTGAGTCATGTTTCGAGGAACACAAATATGAATGCCACGTAATGCATTTATAATCATTCCCATGGGAGAGCCAGCGTGCCAAATTCCTTCTAGTCTGTGACCACGTGTTCGGATAATTAGCGGACATTTCTGACCGCCTTTTGTTCTGTATTGAAGGGAAGCAAGATCATCACTCAAGGGTTGTAAACCGTAAAGTAAATAATCGAGGTATTGGATTTCTGCAATTGGACGGAGGCCACGAAGTGCCATTCCAATTCCTTGTCCCATAATGCTTGCTTCGCGAATTCCTACATCAAAGATGCGGTGCTCGCCATGCTTTTTCTGCAAGCCTTCAAATCCTTGGTTTACACCACCAATTCCTCCAAGGTCTTCACCAAATGCAATAGCTTCGGGTCGGTCTTCAAAAATCTTGTCGAAGTTGTTTAGTAGCACTTCTCGTCCGTCAACTTGCTTGGCATCAGTCGCATATTCTGCTGCAACCATTTTAACTTTAGAAGCTGAATTAGGCGTTTCACTCGTAACGAATGAGTTGTAGCGTTCAGCGTTCAATTCTCGCTGTGCTTTCAACCATTCGGCAAGTTTTGTGGTGTTGGCGTCTTCTTGTCCGCCAAGTTTTAATAGCGCTTTTCTGGCGGTACCTATTACTTCTTTTCTACTTGGAGCAAAACCGGTGTTCAAGCCTTTTGCCAAATCATCCAAACCTGCGGTTTGAAGCATTGGAATAAGTTCATCACGTTCAGCTTCTATCTCAGAAATAAACGCTTTCCAAGCTGCATTTTTCTGCGTTTGGACATTCTTTTTTGCTTCTGTTTCAATGGTGTCGCATTCTTCTACAGTGGCAATTTTTTTGTCAAGAATGAACTCGCGCAGCTTGCGTATGCAATCAAATTCTAGTTCCCAAGAAAGTCGTTCCGAACTCTTGTAACGCTCGTGCGAACCTGAAGTAGAATGACCTTGCGGCTGTGTTACTTCCTCTACGTGAATCAGCACAGGAACGTGCTCAGCGCGGCAGTAAGCAATTGCTTCTTCGTATGTTTTTACCAAATGAACGTAATCCCATCCTTTGGTTTTGAAAATGCGAATTCCAGTTGTGCCTTCTTCTTTCTCAAAGCCCTTCAAGGCTTCGGAGATACTTTCCTTAACAGTTTGGAATTTTTTCGGAACGGAGATTCCGTATCCATCATCCCAAATAGAGATGGCCAAAGGAACTTGCGTTACAGCTGCGCCATTCATGGTTTCCCAAAAATGCCCTTCGGATGTACTGGCATCGCCAATGGTTCCAAACGCTACTTCATTTCCCTTGTTCGTGAATTGAGTTCGTGAGTGAAGCGCCTTGTTTTCTCGATATACTTTGGAAGCGTGAGCTAATCCCAACAAACGCGGAATTTGACCTGCGGTAGGAGAGAGGTCGGATGCGCTGTTTTTCTGCTCCATCAGGTTTTTCCAAGAACCATCTTCATTGATGGAACGCGTAGAGAAGTGTGCGTTCATAGAACGCCCTGCCGATGACGGGTCAGCTTCCAAGCTTGGATGCGCATAAAGCTGTGCGAAGAATTCCTGAACGGTTAGGAGTCCTGCTGCCATCATGAAGGTCTGGTCACGGTAATAACCTGAGCGGAAATCACCGTTCTGGAAAACCTTGGCCATTGCTATCTGTGCAATTTCCTTTCCGTCTCCAAATATTCCAAATTTGGCTTTACCCGTTAGCACCTCTTTTCGTCCAATCAAACTAGCCTGGCGGCTTTCATTAGCAAGTCTGAAATCATTCAATACTTCTTGCTTGAATTGGTCTTTGCTTAATGCCTTTTTTGAACTTGATATTGCTTTTCCCTCTGTCATATTCTACAGCCTTTTTCCAATTTGCGAATATACGGAAAAGGCTGCCGCGAACTCGCCACAGCGGCCTTGCTTTGAGCCTAACTGAACTACAGTTTATAGAACGTTTTGGTAATCAATACTTTGGAAGATTGAACTGTTAGGCGATAAACTCCGGTTGTAAATTGGTTTAAGTTGAGTTGGTGCTGCTGACCTAAAGAATGTGTTACTTTTTGTGTTACAATAGTTTGGCCTATTGCGTTTCGTACTTCAATACCGAGGTTTCCGTTGATTGACTGATCCAAATTGAAGGTCATTTCATTTCCAGCTGGATTCGGATAGATGGACAATAGCTTTGAGTTAACAACAATGTCTTTGGGATGTTAAAAACACACAAACATCATAATCAAACCAAACTAATGTTAACATTTAAGTGTCTGATAATCAATAATTTAAAACTAAAAAGGGCCGCCAATCGGCAGCCCTCTCCAAACCAAATGAAAACGATTATCCTGGGTAAGAAATGCTTACCGTTCTACTTATTGTAGGACTTAATCTGTAGGTCGCGTTTATCACTCTTTTTAGCAGAATTTCTTTCGGATGAATTGAAGCTTCTTCTGTTTCTTCAAACTCTTGTTTTTCTAACTCATCTTCAATTTTTTCCAATTCGCGTTGGCGTTCTTCCATTTCTTCCTCCAAGCGCTTTTGCTGTATTTCCAGCTTTTCCTGTTTTTCCTTCGTCTTGATTCGGATGTTCATGTCATCAATATCAATGTCAACATTAACATCAACGTTGGAGGATTTCTTTGGCTTGATTAAACCATCGCAATCAACACAGGCCAAACCTTTTGGGGTCATTATCCATCTTCTGCCAACCATATCACCATCATACGTGTTAGTTACATTGTCTATATCATAGATGATTTGCATCATTTCATCAGATAGATAAATGGTATAACCAACAGGAATAAGCAACTTTAAATCAACTTCCTGCGTTCTCCATAGCTCGTCCTCAGGAATTTCAAAATATCCGTTTAATAGAATTGCCGTGTCATTCGCAGCAAAGCCATAATCTATTTTACTTGATCTCTCAACGGCATCTTGCTTCTTCTTAGCACGTGCGGTTCGCGTAATTAGCAGTTTCGGGCCGCCAGTTTTTGCCATGTTTATACTAAGTTCAGGCTTGCCATACAGCTTGCTGGAATTACCAGGGGTGAGCAAATTCAAGTTGAAAATCTCCGTTTCAAACATTGGCTCATCATCTCCTAATTCATGGTTTAAGGCTAGGTTGATAACCTGATTTTGATCTGAATTTAATTGCAGCTCAACAGTTTCAGTCTTACTTCCTTCGCTAGAAAAATCGCTTGCAACAATCATGCTTATGGCAAATGACATGAATAGGCCAACAATCCATAGGCCAAGAAAAGAGAGCCCGATTCCTCTGTTATGAGAACGAAAGTTGAATAGTAATTTGATTCCAAAAAAGGCTAACGCAGCCATCGGAATTCCCCAAACAAGTATTCCCGTTATCATAATCCAGGTAATCATTCCATCACCACCCACTAGGTTGTGGAAAATGTCTTGTACATCAAGCGCACTCATCGCTCCCTCGCTTCCTAGGCTGATAATCGTTGGTAAACCAAATGGTATACCTATTACCGATAGGAGCCCAATAACTCCGGTCACCACAAATGCAAACCCGATAATCTTACCAATGAATTTGATTAAAAGAAGAGCCACATTGCCCATAAGAGTAATGATGCGGTGAAACAGGTTGCCAATTTTTCGTCCTGCACCAGAATTTCCATGAAGATCATTCCATTTGTTCTTGACCGTTCCCAACTCCTCATTTACTCGTTTTTCAATATTGGAAACGGTCACGTTCTCCCCCCGCATTTGCAATTTATCTGCAGTTGTTTTTGCTTCTGGGATAATAATCCACAGAATCAGGTATAAAAGAAAACCTGTTCCAAAGAAGAAGAAAGAGACGACTAATGCCAATCTCAACCAAATAGCATCACCAAGTCCTAAGTAATTACTAACTCCGGCACAGACCCCGCCAATTACCTTATTATCTGGGTCTCTAAATAGTCGCTTAGACTCTGAATCCCGAGGTTGGCTCTTCTGTTCTGTCCAACCAGCGCTTTCCGGGTCATCATCAATAAAAGCTTCTGGCTGCCCCATTATAATAATGACCTGATTTACATCTTCCAATGAAACCACTTGTTTCATATCTCCAATTTTTTCGTGGAGCATTTCGGCCAATCTAGCCTCGATGTCGGCTATGATTTCGTCTTTTCCTTGCGAATCTTTGAAGTAGCTTCTAATCGTATTTAGGTATGCATCAAGCTTGTCGAAAGCGTTTTCGTCAATATGGAAAACGTAGCCTGCAATATTGCTAGTTATCGTCTTATTCATTATTTCTTGGTTTTAGAGGTGGTGGTGTTGGTCACTGCGGCAACAAGTTCGGCCCAAGTAGTGTCCATTTCGGTTAGGAATTTCTGCCCCATTTCAGTAAGGCCGTAATATTTTCTGGGTGGTCCGCTAGTGCTTTCTTCCCATCTGTAGTTCAGTAGCCCGTCATTTTTTAGTCGGGTAAGTAGGGGATAGAGTGTGCCTTCTACCACTATCAGCTTTGCTTCTTTAAGTGTAGCCAGAATGTCTGACGCATACACCTCTTCTTTGCTGATGATGGAGAGAATGCAGTACTCGAGAACTCCCTTTCTCATCTGCGATTTAACTCTCTCGATATTCATCTTTTCTTTCTTAGTGTTCAGTTATCAAACCTTCTCGAAATGGAATTCGTAGAAGAAAACTTCATTGGCTGCGCTTTTATCTAAACTGATTAATGCCAGCTCATGAACCAAAAGGTCTCTCAATTTCTCGTGCGAGTAGTTTGCTTCCATAATCTGAAGCTTTCCGTTTTCGTCAACCTTCAGTCTCACTCTTACCAACCCTTTTTGATTCACTTCTAAAGGAAGGTTCAGTTCATGGTCTGAAAGCGAACTCTCAATCTTTTGTTTGACATCTGTCCTAATGGTTGATGCATCTGCGTGAAACAGTGTCGAAACTGCTAATGCTGCCGTGATTATTAATGGTTTCATAATTTGTATTTTTTCGTTTCTAAGATACCTTGTATTACAAAGTACTGGGTCAAATGTATGTTTTTTATATGGTACTATGCAAAACCAAGTACCATATTATTTATTAACTCATTGATAATCAGGGAGAATAAATTTTTTGGGCGTTCCCCAATTCCGCTTTTAGGCGGATTTGGGTCGGGCTTTTCGCTCTATCTTTTTCCTCAAACTCCGAGGTTCTCGAAGTGTTTGGTTAAGGAAAAAGGATGCCGCTGCAATCCCTAGAGTTTAGCCTGAGCCGAGTCGAAGGGCGGTGCAGTATGCCAATCTCGGTGTAGATGAAATGGAAGTGGCATCAACAAAAAAGAGGATGATGCAATCGTTGCGAAAAATGTCGGTTATGAACCAGTTTACACGAACTACAATAGCTCAGTTCAGGTAAGTGTTTGTTACCCAAAACCTTAACCACAATCAGTATTTTCGGCTTCTCAAGCATACTCAAATGAAGATTAGAAAAGTACTTGTTGCCAACAGAGGAGAAATTGCCATTCGTATTCTCCGTGCATGTGTAGAGCTGAAGCTCAGAACTGTTGCCGTCTACACCTTCGAAGACCGCTATTCATTACACCGTTATAAAGCGGATGAAAGCTATCAGCTTGGAAACGATAATGAGCCACTAAAGCCTTATCTAGATATTGAAGAGATTATCAACCTTGCATTAGAGAAAAATGTTGATGCCATTCATCCTGGCTACGGATTCCTTTCTGAAAACGAAGAGTTTGCACGTAAATGCCGCGAGAATGGAATCGTTTTTATAGGGCCAGAACCAGAAGTGATGGCGCAACTTGGAGACAAGGTTGCTGCTAAGAAAGTGGCAAAAAGCTGCGATGTACCAATTATTGAAAGCAGCGTCAAGGAACTTAAAGATGTGAAAACTGCTTTGTCCGAAGCCAAGCGGATTGGTTTGCCACTTATGCTTAAAGCCGCTTCGGGTGGCGGTGGTCGCGGAATGCGAATCATCCGTAAAGAAGAGGAGTTGGAAAACGCTTTTAATGAAGCAAAGCGAGAAGCAGGAAGAGCATTCGGTGATGAAACGGTTTTCTTAGAGAAATACATTGAAAACCCGAAGCATATTGAAGTTCAGATTGTAGCTGATAATGAAGGCAATACGATTCACTTGCATGAACGTGATTGTTCTGTTCAGCGTAGGTTTCAGAAAGTGGTGGAAGTGGCACCAGCCATGGGATTGGATCAAGGCATACGCAAACTATTATTTGGGTATGCAATTAAGATTGCCAAGGCGGTTAATTACAATAATGTTGGAACGGTCGAATTTCTAGTCGATCCGAAGGGAGAAATCTATTTTATTGAGGTAAACCCTCGTATTCAGGTTGAACATACCGTTACCGAAATGGTAACAGGAATTGACATCGTCAAGCTCCAGATTCGCATTGCGATGGGCTACAAATTGTATGAAGATGAGATTTCTATACCCGATCAATCAGCCATCACCGTAAACGGTTATGCGGTTCAATGCCGTATTACGGCAGAAGATCCAGAAAATGATTTTAAACCAGATCATGGAACACTAATCACTTATCGTCCTGCAGAAGGATTTGGCATTCGCCTCGATGTGGGAAGTGTCTATTCTGGAGTTCGCATTAGTCCATTTTTCGATTCGTTATTAGTGAAAATATGTGCGCATTCAAGAACATTGGATGGTGCTGCTCGAAAAATGACTCGTTGCTTACAGGAGTATAGAATTCGAGGAGTAAAGACGAACATTCGGTTTGTTGAGAATATCGTGAATCACGAAGTGTTCAAAAGGGGAGAGGCTACCGTTAATTTCATTCCAAATCATCCCGAACTGTTCAAGTTTGTGAAGGGGCGTGATCGTGCAACTAAGATTGTCAAGTTCTTAGGAGAGATTACGGTTAATGGAAACCCTGACGTGAAATTCACAGATGACAGAAAGGTTCTGCTCAAGCCGGTAGTTCCCGAATTTCAGCGTTTTGGAGCTTATCCAAAAGGAACAAAAGACCTTCTTAATGAGTTGGGGCCTGAACGTTTTAGTGAATGGTTGCTCAAGGAAAAAGCGATTCATTATACCGATACCACGATGCGAGATGCGCATCAGTCATTGTTTGCCACACGCATGCGTACATATGATATGCTTCGCGTAGCAGAAAGTTATGCCAAAAATCATCCCGAAATATTCAGTTACGAAGTTTGGGGTGGAGCCACGTTTGATGTAGCGCTGAGGTTCTTACACGAAGATCCGTGGGAGCGTTTAGCGGAACTTAGAAAAGCTATTCCGAACACGCTTTTGCAAATGCTTATTCGTGGTTCAAACGGTGTAGGGTACAAAGCGTATCCTGATAATATGGTTGAGAAATTCGTTGAGAAATCGTGGGAAACAGGGGTTGATGTCTTCCGAATTTTCGACAGTCTCAACTGGATGAAAGGAATTGGCCCTTGTATCGAGTACGTCCGTTCGAGAACTGAAGGAATTGCTGAAGGAGCCATGTGTTATACTGGCGATATTCTCGACCCTGCTCGCAGCAAATACACGTTGGAATACTACCTCCAACTTGCCAAGGATATTGAAAATGCTGGAGCACATATTCTTGCTATTAAAGACATGGCAGGGTTGCTGAAACCGTATGCCGCAACAGAACTTATTACTGCTCTGAAAGACACGGTGAAAATCCCTATTCATCTGCATACGCATGATACATCATCGCTACAACCTGCTACTTATTTAAAGGCAATTGAAGCTGGGGTTGATGTAGTTGATGTGGCCCTCGGTTCTGTCTCTGGGTTGACCTCTCAGCCCAATTTCAATTCAATTGTGGAAATGATGCGTTTCCATGAAAGGGAGCATGCAATAGACAGTCCACGCTTGAATGAGTTTTCAAATTATTTCGACAAAGTTCGAGACTACTACTACCCGTTTGAAAGTGGACTGATGGCAAGCACTTCCAGCGTTTTTCAGCACGAAATACCGGGTGGGCAATACTCTAACCTAAAACCGCAGGCAGTTGCTCTCGGTTTGGCAAATAAGTTTGAAGAAATCAAATTGATGTATGGAGAAGTGAACCAGCTTTTTGGTGATGTGGTGAAAGTTACGCCATCATCTAAAGTGGTTGGAGACATGGCTTTATACTTGGTTTCCAATGGGTTGACTATTGCAGATGTACTTGAAAGGGGCGATACGATTTCGTTCCCCGAAAGTGTGGTAGATTTCTTCATGGGACGCTTAGGACAGCCACATGGTGGTTTCCCAAAAGATCTTCAGAAGTTAATTCTGAAAGACCGTAAGCCATTTACAGATAGGCCGAACAGCCATTTAGATCCAATTGATTTTGATAAAGGGTTTGAGGATTTTAAGAAGAAGTTTGATCCTTCTCTCAAGTTCACAGATTACTTGTCGTATCTCATGTATCCGAAGGTTTTTAAGGACTATTTCGCCAAGAAGCAGGAGTTTGGTGACCTGAGTAAGATTCCAACAGGTAATTTCTTTTATGGAATGAAACTCCGCGAAGAAACATTGGTTGAGATTGGTGAAGGCAAGAATATCATTATCGAACTGCTTTCGATTGGTCAGGCCGATGAGAACGGAATGCGAACGCTGTTTTTCCGCGTAAATGGTATGACGCGTAATATTGAAATCTTTGATAAAAGCCTAAACATCACCAAAGTTGAGCACGAAAAAGCTGATAAGAGTGATGCAAAGGAAATAGGAGCACCATTACAAGGTATGTTGAGTAGTGTATTGGTGAAGAAAGGCGCAAAGGTGAAAAAGAACCAACCATTGTTCATTATTGAGGCCATGAAGATGGAGACAACAGTTACCGCTTCTGAAGATGCTGTAGTGGGACGCATTGTCTTGGTAAACGGAACATTGGTAGAGGCCGATGATTTGGTTTTAGTGGTTAGCTAGCAATTATGCTCAAATCATCCTTGGTCGTGGAGATAACTTTTCGTCAAATTAGTTTGATTTAAATTAGTCGTTACATGAAAAAAGCACTTGGAATTTTATTGACCTTAATCGGATTTAATGCCGTTGGCCAAACAAGCACAAATCTAGATTCGCTATTTAATTGGCAGGATGAATCTTTAACGCCATCATTTCAGCACTCAAACACCTACAACGAAATTTGGGGCTATGCGAAAAACGGTGCTGAATACGCCATTATCGGCACAACTGCAGGCACGCATATTTTTGATGTGACCAATCCAGCCTTATCATCTCAAATTGCATTTATTGAAGGCGCTTTTACGGGAGGCGCAGTTATTCATCGCGATTATCATGATTATGATGATTACCTCTATATCGTTTGCGATGAAGGGCCGAGTACCTTACAAATTGTGGATTTACGCGATTTGCCAAACTCGGTAAATGTGGTTTACGATAGCGATGCTTTGTTTGCCCGTTCACACAACATATTTATTGATACCAGTAGTGCTCGAATGTACATGTGTGGAGGCACCAAGGAGTTTGCAGTTTATTCTCTAGCTGATCCAACGGCACCAACGCTATTACTCGATTGTTCTGTAGATGTTCCTTTCTGGGGTACTGTTGGCTACGTGCATGATGTATATGTACGTAACGATACCACTTATTGTAATGCTGGGACCAGAGGGCTTTTTATTGTCGATTTCTCTAATATTAGTGAACCTCAAATGATTGGTTCATTGGATACTTACGTTCAAAGTGGTTACAACCATAGTGGTTGGTTAATGCAAAATGAGCCCTATTATGCCTTTGCTGATGAAACACATGGTAAGGATGTAAAGATTATTGACGTTTCAGACATGGGTAATTTAGAAGTTACCGATACCATTGGCTCTAACGTAAACCCCAATTCCATTCCTCATAATCTGATTTATGCGAACGGTTTTTTATTCGTGTCGTTCTATTTTGATGGGCTATACATGTTCGATTGCTCAAACCCTGCCAATCCAACCTTGGTTGGTCATTACGATACATCCACCGAGCTCCACCAAGCTGGCGTTTACCGCGGTTGTTGGGGCGTTTATCCATTTCTTCCTTCGGGTAATATCTTGGCTTCCGATATGCAAACTGGGCTTTGGGTTTTCGGACACAACCTTATATCAAGTATTGAAGAGACTGGCACAGAATCCAATTCACTTGTTGTGTACCCGAATCCTGTTTCCGAACAGCTTTTTCTTCCCAGTGAGTTTACCAAGTTCAATTATTCCATTTTTGATGCAATGGGGAAGGAGGTTAAACGTGGAACCGCTGAAGGTTCTTTAGATGTTTCGGATTTAATAAACGGACTTTTCACACTGTTTATTCAAACAGAAAGCGGTAAATCTGCTACGCGATTCGTAAAGCAGTAGCTGCTTAAACAGACTTCTATCAGCTTTCTGGCAAACCTTGGTCAAGGTTTAAATTCTATTCGTTCTCGTACTTCGTTTTAGATTAACGATTCAAAACCTAATACGATAATGACCAGTACAGCACCAAAAAAACATATTGACGAATTACATTTTGAACACAAGCTGTGGACAAGTAAGATGCGGTTCTATATGGACGAACTTTCCATCTTTGAAAACCACTTATCCGAACTTGTTCAGCGGAACACGCAATTGAGCATTTTCAGAATCAATTTATTCGTCAAAGAGAAGTTGCTCAGCAGTTAATTAGTAAATGTAAAGACCACGAGAAGTTCTTGGCAAATCAAGCGAAGGATCATCCTGTAGCTATTGACCATGTCCATGTTTTGTTTGCAGATCATACTAAGCTTCGAGACGAAGCAGAAAATTCTAACAAAATTTATGCACATTTGAAGAATTAATTTATGTCTTTCCTCGTAAAATGGATGTAAGCTATTGAGATGTTGGTTAGTAGCCAATGCAATGTGAGGTTGGATGGTACCTCTTGCATTGCTGCCCTCTTTCTTTCGGGAAAGGGGGCTTTTTTATAATCTGGAATCACAAAGGATTGTTACTGGCACAAATCTGGCCAGTCGGTTTTGGCTCTGCTATAACCTAAATCAAGAGAACGTCTTAGGTCTGTACAACCACCACCGTTATCTTCCATAAAACGCTTGAGGTGTCCTCTGTGGTAGAGCGCTTCTGCTAACCGAGTTTTCATGTAGTCAGCTTTACTGCCTTCAATTTTTGAACCTTCATAATCGGCCAAAACATTTTTAATAGATGCTTTGTACTCATGCATCTCGGTTAGATTCTCGGCAATTTCAACCGCTCTATTATAATCTTCCATGGCTGCAGGAAACTCAATCTTTTGGAATTTTATTCCTCCTCGGCCAACATATGCTTCAACGAAATTCGGATCAACCTCAATCGCTTTATCAAACTCAGCCTGTGCTTCATCATATTTACGCTGCTCTTTCAGATTTAGAGCAATGTCAAAGCTTTTCGCTGCTTCTTCGTAGGGCGTCATTGAAGAGGGCTGGGCAGTCGTATCGGCCGATGCTTTTAGCTTCGCTTTTGCATCAGCTATTTTTTGCTCCTTGGTCATTGGAGATGCAGCCTCTTCCTCTGCGCGTGGCTTGGAGTTTATCTCGGTATTTTGCGAAAAGGCAAATAACGAGCTCAAGCATAAAACCAATAGAAAAAGGTGCTTCATCAATTGTATAATTGAGCTGCAAGTTAATATTCTTCACCTTATAAATACGCTTATAACGTGTTGGGTGCAAGCAATTTTGAACAATGGTTTCTTAATAAATCAGTCATTGGTGGATCCCTGACTGATTCGCTCAAACGCTTTTTGCTTGTTCAGTATGGCAACTGTCAGTTCATAATCGCTGTAGCCATAGACCTGATTTTCGGAGAAGTTGCAGTAATCCATGAATTCCAGAAGCTTTGTGCCTTCGTATTTGGTTATTCGATGAACTACATCATCATTGAACTTCTCGTCATTATACTGATTTTTTGCCTTCTCTGCTTCCAAACGATGGAGTTCCTGCCTCATTTTAGCATCCTTACTAAAGTTGCCGTACAAGAAAGATGCAGGACTTTTAAATAGATGTTTTGCCTTTTTTATCTCGTCAGCATCTTCAGTTATAGGAATGGTTCTTCTGTCTTTAGAGGGGCCTTGTATACCAACTATTTCAATGCTTCCATCATCTACTTCCAGCTCCATGAATTTTTTCCTGAACTGTTCTTTTGTCCCCAATGGATTTACTTCAACTTCTGCAAGTTGATATTGGCGTTGAGCTAATTTGACTTCAACGTAATTGGCGTTGAGTTCATTTTCGGTAACGATAAATGCTGTTGAGTGAAAACCTATGGATGTGAATACAATACTGTCTCCTAGATGAACAGGGATTTTGAATGCACCTTCCAGCGAACTGATAGTAGCCAATGAATCCGTGATGTTCATTACATGAACATTGGGAATAGGTTCCTCATTTAGTTGGTTTTTAAGAATGCCACCAAGTAATACACGGTCTTGTGCGAAGCTCAAACTGGCTTGCACTAAACAGAAGATTAGTACTAGTTGAATTCTCATTGGTTTTGCAAAGAACGTTTTTCGTTTCAATGAATTATCGTGCCAAACGAATAGATATTGTCAATAATTGTTAATGATGCTTGCATTTTTGCACCTTCGTTCAATACAACTCTTGAAAATGACACAACAACTGTTCACTGTAAAACCCACTCAGGATTCAACCAAAGAAAGCCTACTCGGTAGAATTTCCTCTGAAAAGGATTCTTTAAAAAAAGACCTTTTAAAGAATGGAGCTCTCTTATTTAGAGGCTATGATATTCGAACACCAGATGACTTTGAAGACATAGCACTAGCTCTAGAACCCGGGTTACAGAATAACTACGCAGGTACTTCACCTCGCAATAGCAGGACGAAATTCGTGCATTCTGCAAGCGAACTTCCTGCGTTCTATCCAATTACGCAGCATTGCGAGATGAGTTTCTTGCCTACAGCACCGCGTTATTTGTTCTTCTTCTGTTTTGTAGAGCCGCAAGATGGTGGAGAAACACCCATCTGCGATTTTAGAAAAGTGTATGAACAACTTGACCCGAAAATTAGACAGGAGTTTGAGAAGAAAGGCGTGAGGCTGATACGGAATTATTCGGGGCCTAAAACAAAAGCAGGAAACGACATCTTTCAACTGAAGAAGTGGGATGAGTTGTTTAAAACAACGGAACACGATAAGGTAGAGGAGGAGTGCAAGAAGAATGAATTGACTCCAACGTGGTTGCCTGATGATAAACTTCGGTTGGTTAATGAGCGACCATCAATGCAGAAGCATCCTGATACGGGAGAAATGGTCTGGTTCAACCATCTACAGGTTTTTCATAGAGAAGCAGCTGCTATCGAATATCAGCATATTTATAAAAGGAGAAAGGATTTCTATTCCTTGAAGTACATGGTGGCACTCAAAGCCATCACCTTCTTCAAGCGTATGTTTAAAAAGCCTGAGGATGAAGCCATGCATATGATTTTTGCAGATGGAACGGAAATCCCAAAATCTTATGTTGAACATGTGGAACAGACAATTTGGAATAACCTTATTGCAAATCCTTGGAAGTTGGGAGATGTATTGATGATTGACAATTTCAGTACATCTCACGGAAGATTACCGTACAAGGGGCCTCGTGATATTCTTGTAGCTTGGAGCGCTTGAGTAATTGAAAATGAATAATTAGGAATTAAAAATTGCGTGTCGGTTCAAATGTTCAACCTTGCCAATTACTCCGGTTACTAATTCATCATTTCTAATTATTAATTGAATAAGTGGAGGAACAAATAGCTATTAATTTCGACCCGAGCAGCCGCTTGGTGCTCAATTTCTTGTTGGCGTTCATCATGTTTGGTGTTGCGCTTGAATTGCAGTGGTCCGATATTACACGCGCTTTTCGAAGACCTAAGGCCACACTACTTGGGTTGCTGTCTCAGTTTATTCTGATGCCAGCGCTCACATTTGTCATTGCTTATTTATGGAATCCATTACCGGGTTTAGCACTCGGAATGTTTCTAGTGGCTGCATGCCCAGGAGGAACGGTTTCCAACTTTATGAGCTCGATGGCAAAGGCAGATTTGGGGTTGTCGGTTACTTTAACTGCTGTTTCAACCTTGTTGTGTTTGTTTTTTACCCCATTCAATTTTGAACTTTGGAGCGGACTTTACCCTGGAACGGAAGACTTACTGAAATCTGTGAAGTTGGACGCTACTGAATTATTTCAAACAGTTTTCCTCTTCCTTATCCTTCCCGTATTTATAGGAATGCTGGTTAGAGCTAAAAAGCCAGTTCTAACTCTAAAAATGATAAAGCTTATAAAATGGGTTTCCATGCTGATTTTTATCGCGTTTGTTGCGGTGGCTTTCATAAAGAACATGGATAATTTTATCATGTATGCCCAGTTGGTTTTTGGTTTGGTGGTCATACACAATCTAGCCGCGTTTTTGTTGGGTTATTTAGTTGGGAAAGCGGGGAAGTTAGGAGAGCCAGCATCGCGGTCAATTTCCATCGAAACTGGAATTCAGAATTCAGGTTTGGGTCTTATTATCTGCTTCAATTTCTTTCCAGAAGTAGGAGAAATGGCCTTGTTGTGTGCCACTTGGGGAATCTGGCATATTATCTCTGGTATGGCTCTTTCTACATTTTGGGCCAGAAGGTCTGTAGAACCAATTTCTTAGTTACTCCAGATGGTTTCTTCAAGCACAGCATTGTTGTAGAAGTTTTCTCCGTTCACATCCGTAGTACCACCAAATCCGCCAACGAAACCAATCGTTGTGCAATCAGCATCTAAAACTTCATCACTTCCATCAGCAATGCAATTGCCCGGTTGTAAAGCGTAGACCGTTTCGTTCTGAAACGCGTATTGTTTAACCGAAGCTCCAGTTTCGCACGCCTCTAATTCAAAAATGTCTATGCGGTTTTCAATACAAAGAGAGCCGTCCTTTTTCTTGCACGAAGTAATAGCTAGAATAATGGCCAACGTGGCTAAAACTGTCTTCGCATTTTTCATTTTATGGATTAGCATTAATCAACCTTCAATTTATCTCCTTTTTTGGGAACAGGGTCGTATCCATGTCCTCCCCAAGGATTACAAGACCCAATGCGTTTTATAGCCAGCCAGCTTCCCTTTATGGGACCCCAAGTTTGCACAGCTTCTATTGCGTAGCTGGAACAAGTTGGTGAATATCTGCATGTTGCAGGAAGCCAAGGTGAAATTGCTCCTTGGTAAAAACGGATGGGCAGAATAAGAATGAAACTCACCACTTTCCGAATCATAAGAAAACGTTGCTGGTACTAAGGAATTACGATGCGCTCTGTAAATGACAGTTCCTTTGATGTGAGACGGCAAAGATAAGCTCCGGAATAGAGTCCAATGGAGTTTAAAATGACCGTTTGAGCACCTTTGGGCTGTCTCCCCTCGAATATAGCGTAAACCAATCTGCCACCAATATCTAGGATTTCAAGCGTGGCATCTAGGTCTTGGCTAAAATCGAACTTGACTACAGGATAGCCTGCACTGTAGTAAATCTGATATGCTTCAAAGTTTTCTTCTTCAATGCCGACTGTGCTATTTTCAAAGCCTACAAACAGTACTTGACTTGCTCCAGGAATGGCAAGCGTATCTGTTTCAGGAGCGTAACATATATCAGCAGGGTTGCTGATGCCAGGAACCGCAATTATTTCTGAAGTCGAAAAATTGTTGTTGTACTTGGTAATACGTGCAGGATTCCATGATGAAATATACCAGTTTCCATAACCATCAGAATCAATCCCGTCTATACTGCCAACACCAGTATTTGCTACTACATTGGTAACAGCATTAGACGTGAGATCCATCGCCTTTATGGAGGCATTAGAACCCCAAGTGACAATCAGAATACGGTTGTTGTCGCCATCGTAAACAATGCCGTTAGGTTGTCTATTATCGAGGGCTGTTGGATCTGCCACCATAGTAGCGCTGGGTGCATTAAGGTTGGTTACGTCAATTTCATAAATGGCACGATTACTAAAGTCGCTTACCCAAAGCTTATCAACACCATTGTTTCCCATACCATTCAGGAAACCTACATTAGGAATATCTAGGTTCATTACTTCGTTCTCGTTAACCAAGTCGTAGCCTTTGATGTCGTTGTTGGATATAACAAACAGCGTTCCGTTCATTACCTCCATGCCATATTCAGCATTGGTGTTGGTACCGAAGTAAGAGAGTCCACCGTTAGGAGCAATCGCCACAATGGAGTTAATGTCAGATGAAGCTAAATAACGGTTATTGATGGGGTCGTATTCAACACTTTCTACACCTGAAAGGTTTTGAGCCGCAAGGCTAAAACCACTTAAAAGAAAAACGCAAACAGTAAATAACTTCTTCATCTTTTTCGATTGGAACACGAAGCTATCAGAATGAGTTAAGCACAAGTGTTAAAAAGTGCCGAAGTAATTAATAGTTCTTAACAGACATAAACGGAAAAACCAGTTATTTTTGATTCAACAACCAAGCAACAGCTTCTTTTTCTTCGGTAAACGCCTTGAACGGAAATTTAGGAGCGTGCAACTTGGTCAGTAGATTATACATAATCTTGGTAGGTGTGGACTTAACAACAATCGCCTCCGCCTTTATTAGATTATTTGCTTTGTCGTAAGTATTAAACAGGCTACGAGCCTCCTTGGTCTTGTATCTGTATGTAATTTCCGTTGCCATTTTAATGAGTGTAAATATATGCGCAATGTTGCAATAACAAATAACTCGACTCATTCTGTGCTCAATCGTAATCCTTATTTTCACATCAAACAATTGGTAATGAAAGAATACAAGGCCGATGCTATTATTATTGGAGGTGGAATTGCGGGGATAACCGCAGCCATTGAACTATTGCATGAAGGACAGAAAGTTCTGGTTATTGACCGTGATGTAGAGGAAGAATTGGGTGGATTGGCCAAGTGGAGTTTTGGCGGCATGTTCTTCGTGGATTCGCCTATACAGCGTAGAACAGGTATTAGAGACAGCGTTGACCTTGCGCTGAGCGATTGGAATTCTGTTGCCAATTTTGGTAAGGAAGATGTGCTGCCGAAGCAATGGGCAGAGCAGTATGTGAATATGTGTACTGACCAAGTTTATAGTTGGCTGACCAAGGAACACGGCACAAAATTTTTCCCGGTAGTGCATTGGGTTGAACGCGGTTTGTATAAACCAGGTAATTCATATCCACGGTTTCACATGGTTTGGGGAACTGGAAAAGGATTGACGGATGACCTAATCAAGAGCATGAAGAATCATCCGAAGGCAGCTACATATTTGAAAATGGTCTATAGGCACAAAGCAGAAGATTTGATTATTGAGAATGGTGCAGTAGTAGGAGTGATGGGCGTGGATGAAAGAAGTGAAGAGCCATTCATCGCCAAAGGCGAAAATGTGCTTGTAGCTACCGGAGGTTTGGGTGGAAACATTCAGCGTGTGCGCGAAACGTGGTACAAACCATGGGGAGAACCGCCTAAGACTATTCTCAATGGTTCGCACCCTTACGCGTTGGGCGATATGCATGATGCGGTTGAGAAGATTGAAGGAAACGTGACTAATCTAGATCGGGCTTGGCATTATGCTGCAGGGGTTCGTCATCCAAGACCGAAATGGAAAGACCACGGATTGAGTTTGGTGCCACCAAAATCTGCGTTGTGGTTAGACCATACAGGCAAACGTTTCGGGCCAAATCCATTGATTACGGCTTATGATACACGCTGGACGGTGGAGGAAATTTGTAAGCAGGAAAAGAAGTACAGCTGGCAGGTGCTCAACATGAAAATCATGATGAAGGAGTTCGCTATCAGCGGTTCTGAAAGCAACGAGGCCATTCGTGATAAGAATCTTCTTAAATTCTTGAAAGACATACTCTTAGGAAATAAAAAGCTAGTGAATGATATGCTGAATAGTCCAGACTTTGTAACTGGAAATTCACTTGAAGAGCTCGTAGATAAAATGAATGCGTTGGAAGGAACAGACGATGTTAAACTAGAGCACGTTCGCGATAGCATTTTACCTTACGATGCACAGATTGACCGTGGACAGAAATTCCACAATGATGAGCAACTAAGAAAAATTGCTCATGCGCGTCAGTATAGTGGAGATAAGGTTCGTACCTGCAAATTTCAGAAGATACTTGACCCCAAGGCTATGCCGTTGGTTGCTATTCGGGAATCCATTTTGTCACGTAAAACATTAGGTGGTATTCAAACTGACCTCGGTGGTCGCGTAATGAGCAAACCCGTAAATGGATACTCAGAACCGATTCCAGGGCTATACGCCATTGGAGAAGCTGCAGGTTTTGGCGGTGGAGGTTCTCACGGAAAAGGCGCATTAGAAGGAACCTTCCTAGGAGGGTGTATTCTTACAGCACGAATTGCTGCCAAAACGATTGTAGATAAGAAGTTGTAGTCGGCTCTTGGTTGATTTTAGCTATCACGAGCGTCCTCGCTAGTGACACACTATAACCCTTCCACTACGCTCAGGGAAGTACGCAACTCTTGGTTGAGCGCAGTCGAAACCTGTGCCACGTTTCTTGTTCATCCGTTTGTCACCCTGACGAAGGAGGTGATTGCCTAGCAAGTGGCAATGGTGACTGGTAAATCAAACCGAAGCACCCCGTCTGTCATTCCGAGGCACGAGGAATCTCGTTATTAAACCTTCACCAGTTAGCTTCCACTAAATACTCTGTGAGACCCTTCAGTTCCTTCGATAAAAACTCAGGACAGGCAGGGTGACAAACGGATACTGCAATAACCACTTGTTTCCCTGTGGTACGGCCTGTGCAGAGCACAGTAAAATGAGAAAGATTAAAGTTGGAAGCCACTTTCTAGGCAATCACCACGAAGGAAGGGTC
>Ga0222662_1000101_pt1 | contig 78620 bp, 70 predicted proteins | sample AntAcemetagen600_FD_179821 | JGI IMG/M metagenome (GOLD analysis project Ga0222662, IMG submission 179821) | Saline water microbial communities from Ace Lake, Antarctica - #600 | ecosystem: Environmental > Aquatic > Non-marine Saline and Alkaline > Saline | place: Antarctica: Ace Lake... | reverse complement strand
TTACGGTAGTTACACGCGGATTCGTCCGGCTGTTTATAGCCATTACATCCCAACTACCACTTACGCTCATGCTGGTTATGGCCTTGGGCACTTTTTAGGAGAGAACTCCGATCAATTGATTGCTGGAATTCAACTAAGACCCATCCCAAAAATGAGGATTATTCTTGAATATCAAAGATGGAGGAAAGGTGCGCAGCATGTTTTCGGAAGTAATGCCTCCAATTTGTCAGGGGTACAATTTATGGAACAGGTACTTGCCTCCACAGATCGTGTTGGATTAAGGGTGAGGTATCAGTTGATAAATGACCTTGTCTTTGAGCTTTCAGCTGACTATATAACAGGGAACTCCAATGGTGTTCACCAATTTCAGGGCATGGAGAAACTTGGAAGGACTTCAGATATTTGGTTTGGGCTTGGAATTCAGGTTGGCTTGTAGTCCTGATTACCTTAAAAGGGAATGAAACTGTGGTGACAAGAGAACGTCATAACTTAATTCTGAAATGTTATCAAGACCGACCTAAAAGGGACTTCCAACTCCATTTAGAATTAGAGGTTTGCGTATATCCGTACCCATACCCATACCCATACCCATACCCATAACCAAAACGAGACTGTTTCACATCATTAAGCACTGCAGTTAGGCTATTTATTTTTTTGGTCTGATAAAGCTCATTTATGTAAGAAAGAGTGGCTATTTTAGTTACGCCCTGCCTAACTACATAGATGGTAGTTGAAGCATGCTCAGCTAAGATTAGGCTGTCGGTCACTAGTCCAATAGGAGGTGTGTCAATCACAACGTAATCGTAAAGACTAGAAAGATTGTCCAATAGCTTAGGAAGGTTTTGACTCAATAAAAGCTCCGAGGGGTTTGGTGGTACTGGACCTCCGACCATTACATCAAGGTTGGCATGGCCGGTGTTGTTTATAGCGGAATCTAAGGCACTTATTTCTGCTAATACGGAGCTAGCCCCAACGTCATTGGACACGTTAAAATATTCCGCCAAACGAGGCTTTCGGAGGTCAAGTCCTACAACAATTGTTCGGCTTCCTCCCAGTGCCAATGAGGCGGCAAGGTTAATTGAGAAAAAGGACTTCCCCTCTGATCCGATGGCAGATGTTACTTGTATAACCTTTTGCTGGTTGGTTACATCCTTAGAGCGCTTACCAATAATAAAGTTCAAATTGGTTCGAATAGACCTGAAAGCCTCAGAAATTGGAGAGTTAGTATTGTCCTTAATTACAAGATAATTTGATGCTTCATTGTGTGGAATGATACCCAAAAACGGCATATCAATATGGCTCTTCAAATCATCTAAATTCTTTATTCTATCATCGAAAATTAGTATAAGGCCTATATAAACTAAGGGAATCCCCAAACCACAGATAAGTCCCAGCAGGTATATTATTTTTTTCGTTGGGCTTATTGGGATATCTGAACTTCGTGCTTTGTCAAGAACCATATTATCAGAAATAGTAGAGGCTAAGAGAATCGAGTTCTCTGATTTCTTTTCAAGCAAGAGGAGGTAAAGGCTCTCTTTGATGGAGTATTGCCGTTGCAATGCAAGTAGTTCATATTCTGCCTGCGGCAACGAGCTCACCTTTGATTCAACTTTCGCCATTTGCGTTCCAATCTCCTCCTTCGATGCTAAAAGACCACTTCTGATACTCTGAATATTATTTATCAGCGATGATTTGGTATCCTTAATTTTTATGTCAATCGAAGTAACCAAGGGGTTATCTGGCTTAGTGAATTTGAGCATACTTTCGCGTTCGGATGACAGTTCACTTAGTGTTACAATAAGGCTCGTGAGAAGCGGATCACTGAGACCAAGGCTTGATGGAGAGGCGTTGTTCAGGTTCTTATCGTTTTTAATGTACTCTTCCAAGTAGCTTATTATGCTCAACTTGACATCCAATTCGGACATGATCCGATCGAGTGAACCTACCTGCTGGAGAAAGAAAGTAGCTTCCGAACTAACGTCTGTAATACCAGAGTTCGCTTTGTAGAGTTTAATGTCTTCTTCAAGTGTTTCTAAATCGGATGTTATGACTTCAAGTTGATTGTCAATGAATTCGAGAGCGTTGGATGCTAGCTGGTTTTTCTTTTCTATGTTATCCTGTATATAAACACTTAATATGGCAGTTAGTACATCAACCCCTCTTTCAGGTACTTTGTCTTCCAGAGTCAATTTAAGAATACTGGCCTTTTCCCGCGCTTCTACTACTTTTAGATTTTCTAGATACAGACTGGTAAGCAAATCCATGCTTCGAACAGTAAGGAAATAGTCTTGACTTAGAGCGGAGTCTCCTAAGACCATTTCTTCAAAAAATCCAGTTTTGCTAAGTCGAAAAACGCCTAAGGAATTATTGAAATCCTCACCAAACCGAACGGTTTCCACAAATTCTACATCATCAGATGTGCGGGGTTTTTGGTAGAAAAAAATAATTTCTATTTCATCCTCAAGAATGGACATCTCCATGCTGAAACTTGGGGGGACATCCTCAGAAGGAAAAAAATCAAGTTTAAATGGAAGTGTTACATAAAGGTTTCGTTTTTTTAAACCGAGGTCAACCGCATAATTAACGTTCAGAACTTGCGTTGATAATGCCCGTTCCATCATGCTTCTCGATGAGAGAATGGCTATCTCATTCTCTATATTACGCTTTTTACCTAACACCCCAACTTCATCCAGAATGCTCTGCGAAATGTCGTTGCTCTCATCCTCTACCAATACTGTTGTTTCCATCATGTAAACAGGATGAACGTACCAAACGTAGGCATACGCCATCATTAGGCCCATGGGAACGAAAACCAAGAATAATTTCCAATTTTCCAGCATAAGCTGAAAAATTTTACTCAAGTCAATTTCGTCTTCTTGCCTCATTTGAGGTGATTGAATATCTGACATCAATTACAATTATTGGAAGGTGACTCTGGTAAGGAATAATCCTAGTGCTGTTAATCCACTAAACACGATTGGGAGAATTTTATACCAAGCATCTACTGAAGCAAACTTACCTTTTCCAGGTTCAACATAAAGAATATCGTTGCTGTGCAAATAATAATACTCGGATTCAAAAAAAGCTTTTGAAGTAAGATCTAGTTTCACAAATTTTCGTTGACCAGTTTCTTCTCGAATAACAAGAACATTTATACGTCTGGCAAAAATTGTCATATCACCAGCTAAACCAAGGGCTTCAATCAAAGTAATCTTCTCATTTGGAATAGTATAAACCCCGGGATTTTGAACTTCTCCAAGAACGGTTACTCTAAAGTTCCGGATACGCAAATTAACTGTCGGATCTGTGAGGTATTTTTCTAATAGCGTCTTTATTTGAGCTTTCGCGACTTGCGTAGATTGACCAGCAACGGATATAGCTCCGATAAGCGGCATTTCTATGTTTCCTGTCGCATCGACCAAGTAAGTATTTGCCACTTGCTGATCAGTAGTTTCTCCAACTACGTTGAAAAAGCTACTGGCCTCTTTACTTAAACTCGTAACATGTATGGATAGAAGATCACCAGATTGAATGCTTGCCTCGAATTTTTGGCTAATGGGTTGAGTTGATATCGTATCTGATATGTCCTGAAAATAGGAAATGTCCTTTCGGGTAATACAGGACTGATTGAGTAAGAGGAAGGACGGTAATAATAGGAATAGAACCGCAGCGCGAATTTTCATGCCGCAAATATAGTTGTTGAGCTTGTCAGACAATGAACAATTTAGTTTAGAATGATGCTTCTGGAACACGGTGAATTGATTCAGTTACTTGCTGGGGTGCTTTGGGCCTCTGAATATTGTTTGTAAACAGAAGAAACACCATCCTCCAACTCAATACCGTACCGCCAACCCATTTCAGTTAATCTGCTTACATCCATCAATTTTCTTGGCGCGCCATCTGGTTTGGTGGAGTCAAAAATAAGTTCACCATCAAAACCAACTACGCCTTTAATGGTTAGTGCCAATTCCTTTATAAACACCTCCTTGCCGGATCCAATATTGATATGCTCAGTACCGTTATAATTATCCATCAGGAACAAACAGCCTGCGGCCAGATCATCCACATGTAAGAACTCACGTTTAGGCGTTCCTGAGCCCCAGATTTCCACACTTGGCCTGTTGCTCAGCTTTGCTTCATGGAACTTGCGAATCAATGCGGGTAGAACATGTGAATCGTTGACTTCATAGTTGTCATTGGGACCATATAGATTGGCGGGCATTGCCGAAATGAAGTTGCAACCATACTGATGGCGGTATTCCTGACACAGTTTTAGCCCAGCAATTTTGGCAATCGCATATGGTTCGTTGGTGGTTTCCAGCGAACCAGTAAGAAGTGAGGACTCTTTAATCGGTTGTTCCGCCATCTTAGGATAAATGCAAGAAGAGCCCAAAAACAACAGCTTTACTACTTTGTGAATATAGGCCGCATGAATGACATTGGCGGCAATCATTAAGTTGTCATATAAAAATTGGGCTCGGTAAGTGTCATTAGCATGGATGCCACCAACCTTTGCTGCGGCCAAATAGACGTATTCTGGTCTTTCATTTAGGAAGAACCCCAAAACTGCTGCCTGATTTCTAAGATCAAGTTGATCGGAAGGTCGGGTAATTATATTCTCATATCCACAGCTTTCAAGGGCTCTGATAATGGCCGAGCCAACCATTCCGCTATGCCCAGCCACATAGATTTTTGCTTTTTTGTTCATAGAAAAAGAGTCTGTTCTGTAACGGGTCAGTCGCGATGCTGAAAGACCTTGTGTCCGGATTCTTTCAGAAGTTGGTCGCGACTGAGGAGTTCCAAATCCGAACTCATCATATCGTCAACAAGGGCTTGTAAATCATACTTAGGTTTCCAGCCAAGTTTTTCTTTCGATTTAGTCGGATCACCCAAAAGCAAATCAGCCTCTATGGGTCTGAAGTATTTCGGGTCAACCTGTACAACGGTTTGGCCTATGGGTAATTGATACCCATCCTTCTCACATTTTGCAACTTTTGCAATTTCATCTTCACCTTCACCTTCGAAATCCAGCGTGATGCCCACGTGGGCAAAGGCCATTTTCACAAATTTCCGGATGCTAGTAGTTACACCAGTTGCAATCACAAAGTCTTCTGGCTTGTCCTGCTGGAGGATTAGGTACATGGCCTCCACGTAATCTTTCGCGTGACCCCAATCTCATTTAGAATTCATGTTACCCAAATACATGTAATCCTGCAATCCTAAAGCAATTTTGGAAGCTGCGCGTGTGATTTTGCGCGTTACAAAGGTTTCGCCCCTTAATGGTGATTCGTGGTTGAACAGAATACCATTACAGGCAAACATATTATATGCTTCGCGGTAGTTTACCGTAATCCAATACGCATACATTTTTGCCACTGCATATGGAGACCTGGGATAAAATGGAGTGGTTTCCTTTTGTGGCGTCTCTTGTACGAGTCCGTAAAGTTCAGAGGTATATTCGTGTTTTCTCTGTCAGACCAAGCAAACGAACCGCTTCAAGCAAGCGCAGAGTTCCGACACCGTCTACGTTTGCAACGTATTCAGGCATATCAAAACTTACCTTGACGTGAGACATGGCTCCAAGGTTATAAATCTCGTCTGGTTGTACCTTCTGTATAATCGATGTAAGGTTAAGCGAATCGGTAAGGTCTCCAAAATGGAGATGAAAATTCACACTTTCCTGATGTGGGTCTTCGTAAAGGGGGTCAATTCTGTCAGTATTGAACAAGGAGGAACGCCTCTTGATTCCGTGAACCTCATAGCCTTTTTCCAAAAGTAATTCAGACAGATATGCCCCATCTTGTCCTGTAACTCCTGTTATCAGTGCTTTTTTTCTCTCCATTGCTAAATATGCAATGATGAAACTAAGTATTCTAGTCTCATAAGCTGCCTTAAATACCGCCAAATTGGCTGTTAACCGAACGGTTTAGTGTCCGTAGTAGAGCAACACCAACTCAAACCTAAATCATTGGAGTTGAAAATGTCGGATATACATATCACCGTTTGGAGTCAGGCCCCAATCTTCCTTAAAGTATGCAGCATTGGGATACCAATGTTCAGGTTCCCAAAAACCCCACGAAACCAATCGGACAATGTCTTTGTTTTGCGTAATCCATTTTAAATAGTTTTTGGTTTGTTGGACTTGAAGCGAATCTGTTTTGGCATTTCTTGAAAGCGTGTTTCTCCTTCCGTACCTCAGATCAAACTCAGTTATTATTAGACTACCATATCTTTTCAACTGGTCTGCCCTGGCTATAATAGTATCATTTACTACTGGGTCTTTTATAGCAAAATGACCCATCACGCCTATAAAGTCAAATTGAATACCCCTAGATTGGAACAATTCGAGCGTTTTTATATAAAGTTGAAACCTTTCAGGATTACTGACACTAATCACCTTTCCCTCGTTGACTCCAAGCACAATATTGGGATACTTTTCTTTTACTGCTATAAATAAAGAACGAAGTCGTTCTGTAGTCTGATTATCCCAGTGGTAGTGCCATGGGTGATTCAGGAAATCCCATTCCGAAATTTTCGGGTAGGTGGCATTTATCGGGTCTAATATTTCGTCTAGGGCGGGTTGAAAATCGGTTTCACTGCCTGTTTTGAGGAATTGCTCAACCATCGGGGTGCCCTGCATGTCTCCCCTGATTAAGAAGTGTCCCTTTATGATAAGACCCCAGCTTTTTAGGGAGTCAATTGCTGCCAGTGTTTGACTAAATGTATATGCTTTGTGGTTTCCCGATTTTGTTCGTTTAAAATTAACAGGCCTTAGTGCATCTGCTACCGTGGCGTAGCGGTGCTGCTTTACAAATTCACGATAGTGTTCTCCATTACTATTGGACGAAAGAAGAGCCCTTATTTTGATTGCAACACCTATTTCCTGCGGTGCGGCATTTACTGAAACATCCAATATAGATACGGCTTTAGGGGCCTCTACCAACTTGCTCCCCATCCCTTTAGATGTGGATTGTGAATTACATGACACAGACAGCACTGCGCACACTAGAAAAATGAATGTCTGTTTACTTCTGAAAAACATCTTTTAAAAACTTAGGTACTAGAAATATCGGCTCGACCAAATATCTGTAATAGTATCTTTTGGGGCTCTCCACAAGTCGGAACAACCACTCAAGACTGAACTGGCCTACCCAACGTGGCGGTTTACTAACTGTTCCAGTGAAATATTCTAAGCAGGCACCACCAGCAAGAAATATATTGGTCTTAATTTGTTCATGATGATTTATAATCCACTTTTCTTGTCTTGGCATTCCCATTCCAACCAACGTTACGTGCGGTTGAAACAAATTTATCTTTTCAACAATACGCTTGGAGTCAGAACAGTTTTTTGTTGCATCAAAAAAGCCATGTGTGCATTGAAATTGAATATTTGGGTAATTCTCATCTAAAAAGTATGCAGCTTTTTTTCCGAAATCAGGGGGGCCGCCTAAAAAAAAGAGTTTGAGTTTTAAAGCATTCATTTGGTTAAAAAGAACTGGCAGTAAATCAACATAGGTTATTCTAAAATCTCTGGATACATTCTTTCTGCCCATTGCCTTTGCCCATAAAACAAGCGGCATACCATCAGCATGTATTAGCGCAGCCCGTTTAAAGCATTCTGCAAAATTGGAGTCTTCATGAAACAGGAATATACTATGCATATTATGATTGAGGATGATGGACTGTTCCTCATTCTCAATGGTTCTTATGCACGCCTTTACCAGACCGTCAAGTTCAATACGATCGAATTCTACGCCTAAAATTTGAACTCGATCTCTCACGTTAAACCAACAGTTTTTAACAGTGAACGCACCTTAGCTGTCCAGCTTAATTCTTCTCGGACCTTTTTTCCGAGCAAATCAAAGTTCGCTGAAATGTCTTTTCTTACCAATTTTCGGAGCAACTCTGCTAGCGACTCTTCATCGTTTTGGAGAAACAAGCAAGAAGCCAATTCTTCAGTTAAAAGATTTACTGCATCAGGATAGTTAGAAGCCACCACCAGCTTATCCATTGCAAGATATTCATACAATTTGAGTGGAGACAGGTACATTTTGCCTGATGTTAGCGGCAGAGGCCCTGAATAACAAGCATCAAATCCATTTATATAACTTGGGACATCCTGCCAATCTACGGAGCCTGTAAACGTAATGTAGTCCTCAGCCTCAAGTTTCAAAACGAGGCTCTTAAGATCGACTCTCTCAGCACCATCTCCTACAATAGTCATTCCAATATCCAGACCTTCATTACGCAATTTGGTAACCACGCGAATCGGAAGTTGAAGATGTTGCCAAGGCATTAGGCTACCAACAAAACCAAGCACGAATGATGTTGTTTGAGGACGAATAACTTCTTTAATCTCAGGGTTAAACCGATTAGAATCCACACCATTTGGTACAACAATGATTTTACTCGGTGGGATATTGAATGCTTTGATAATTAGTTGTTTAAGCTCTTCTGTAACGACTACTAGATAGTCACATTTTCGATATGCTTTCGCCTCAGATCTACGAGCCAAATTATTGAAAAACATGGTGCTTCTGTCTCCAGAAGATTCTTGAGATAACACGGCATTTGACTCTAGAATCCAAATTCCTTCAGGTTTTTTGAAGAAGTTTCCTAATCCCATAAATAAGCCATAACGCTCATACACTAAACCTGGTCTATTGCGTTTGCTGGTTGTAATCCCTAGCAGAATCACAACCATTCTGATGAGAAACCGAACAATATCAGACGCAATTAAAAGAAGGGTTCTTTTTATAATAGCCCCCTCTTTTTGCGGTTCAAAATTAGCGGTAATCATACTTTCGGGAACAATGTCACCAATAATCAACTTATCAACCGAAAATTGTAGTTGTTCAAAAGCACCCATTACCCCAAGCACGTGAGCTCTTGGGCCATGACTGCTAGAGATGGCTTTCGTTGAAACGCGTGGTGCACAACTCAGGTAAAGGACTTTCATGTAAGCGAGGTGTAAATCGATTCCAAGGACTTAGACTGTTTTCTTATATCGAAGAGATTGCTAACCCTTTCTTTTCCAGCCATTCCCATTTTTTCGCGAGCGTTTGAATCTGATAGAAGCCCTAATAGGCATTCAGCTAGTTCTGCAGAGTCTCTTTCTTTGGCCAACAGGCCGGTTACACCGTTTTTCACAACTTCAGGAATACCACCAATGGAAGAACTAACTACAGGAATCCCTAACGACATTGCTTCGGCAAATACCATCCCGAAAGATTCTTCTTGACCATTGTCTCCAATACAACTTGGCACGCATAAAATGGAACCTTTATTAAGTTCTTCTAACGTTTTTTCATGGTTTAAAGAACCTAGAATTTGTACGTTTTTGAGTTTGTTTTTTGCGAAATCTTCCACAGAGCTACGCATTGGCCCATCCCCAATGATAACCAATTCAACGTCTTTGACTTTTGACTGTACAGTTTCCATGGCATTGAGTAGATATTGAATGCCTTTTGTTTTAATCAACCTGCCAATAAACACTACTCGATTTTTCCTACGAACAGATAGGTTTTTAAACGAGGCATAATGCGAAACATTTACACCAATATAATGCCGAACAGTTTTGTTTTCAGGAACCCCCCGCTCTAACATTCTGTTTTTTAAAAAATCCGATACTGCGATAAATAGATTCCCATTTTCTAATAATTCCTTCTCGCGATAAACGAATAGCTTATGAGAAGGGTCTCTCCAAGTTATTTTGTGGCTCGCTATTGTGGATTCATATCCATGATAGGTAGTTACCAAGGGTATCGCAAGCTTTTTAGCCGTTGGAAGTATTGTCGAGCCATTTGGTCCGAAATGTGAATGAATCAAATCGGCATCACAGAATTTGTTTTCATCAAAAAAGGCAAGCTTGCTTCTAGTTAATTTAAAAAGCAGTACTGCGAGTTTTGCTGGAACCACTCCGCTGTTGATTAATTCATAATTGGGGATAGTGATTGAGGAAATGCCGTTGGGGTCTCTTTGAAGGCCTGCTAAAAACGCTTTCCAATTAGGCAATAGCTTTGCCTGTTCTATCACGAATGTTTGACTAAAAGGTAAAATACTATCCGTGAATACGGCTACTGTTTTTTGCTGTGCTACAACCATTTATAGGTTAGGTTTTTGTTCAAACGAATAGCTAAAAGCTGATATATCTTCCTTGTAAAAGGCTGCGACAATTTCTCTTGTTCTATCCGTATAAGGGGCTCTAAAATCTATGTTTTTCAATGTTTTTCGATGATGACTTAGAGAGGAATTAATTCCAATTTTTTTAGAAACTACCGCGAAACCATCTTCAAGGGTTTCAAATTTTATAATGTCATCCATAAAAACCTTGCCATTTACAGACAGGTAATCTACCTGTGGAACCAATGCGCTATTCCCGAAAAAATTTTCTTTTTGACTAAGGAAACGGAAGCAGAAATCATCGAAATTCTTAGGCATCAATTCGGCAATTTGTTGGTCCGTATGATAGTTTTTGATAAAACGCTTTCTTAGCCATTGCTTGGCTTCTTCTTTTAAACTTGGGGGCACGTAATTATTACCACCCCTTAAATAGTAATTGAAAATACTATGTAGTCGCTCATAAGGGTTGCGCACAACACAGAATTTGAAATACTCATTAACAAACTTGCTCGGATATTGAGATAAGAAACGATGATCAGAGCCTTTCTTCGAGCCTGGCCCTAAAAGCAACTTTTCTATACTCGTACCAGCTGTTTTTGGAATGTGCACAAAAATGCATTTGTGCTGGTGTGAAATCATTGGTTGAGAGTCTTTAAGGTCTTCTTTGTTGGTAATTCAGCAATAGAAAGGTTTCTAGTTCCTCTGAATGACCGAAGAACACCATATGCGTAGAGAAAAAGGAAGAGGTTTATGTCGTTTCTTACAAATGGCGAGTTAATAAACAAGCCAGTAAATAGAATAAAAACAACAAGGATTAAAGCAAACGTATAATGCCTGTTTAAATCTGTTGTCTTGAACAATGCAATACTCTTTGCTAATCCGTAAAGAACAATACCATACAATAATAAACCCACTATTCCTCCTGCCAATAGTAATTCGATATATCCGTTGTGAGAGTGCGGTGCATCCCAGCCAAGTGTTATTTCTGGAGATAGTGAGTTGAATGACGAAGTGTAATATTCCCAATAAACGTTGTACCCAAAGCCAAGAATCGGATTGTGTGACACATCTGTAATTGCCTTCTCCCATAAATATACCCGCCCTGTTAAATCGGCACTTTTATTAAATAGACCTAGAACTAATTTGTAGCTGAATAGTATAACGATTCCGGCACTTCCTACCAAGTATAAGTACAGATAGTTCAGAACCTTACTTACTCGTTTTAGGTGAATCATTAATAGGACCGCCAAGGCAAGGAAAAAGAACAAAATTGCGCCTTCAGACTGAGACATGAATATTAGAAACAGGCTGGAACCGATGAGTACGAAATTGAGCAGTTTCGATTTGGCAATCTCATGATTGAGCATCCAAAAAACACATGACAATGCAGCTATTCTACCTAAAGTATTGTGGTGGTTAAAGGGGCCAGCCCAAGCCCCATCATGCTGCATGCGGGATGTCAAAACCAAGTTCGGATCCACCAATATGATAATTGGGATAGAAAGAAGAACAATCTGAAAAAAGCGCTTAAAAACCCAATAAACTTTCTGCCTATCCATTGTGTAAACAAGTGCGATAGCAGCCAAGTATGAAAGAATAAGTGCCGTGCTGCGCCTAAATGTTTTAGACGCATCAATTGACCATGCTGAACTTAAGAGGAGATAGAGAAAAAGTACAAGTATTGGAATCATTTTAGGGCTTACTACCGCTTTCCAAAACGATTTCCTTCTTCCAACCATGGTAAAAACAAGCACATAGTTTGCAATCCACATTAGTTGCATAAAGGTGTCTTCTCCAGATAGTTCACCAATAAACAGGCGAAGCCCAAAGCCGGCAGAAAGCAGTAGTATATACAAAAAAATGTACTTCAATTCAATTCGTCCTTAAAATGTGTAGTTAAAGGTTTCTATGTCATCTTTATAAAACTCTTCTACGAAACGTTTGCTTCTCTCTGAGTAAGCCTGTTGGTATTTTTTAGCCATTGGCCCATTGGTTTTAGACAACGCGTAAAATAGAAGCATAGGTTGCTTTAGAACCTCTTTAATGAGTTTTTTCTTTTTTGGTTCCTGCACCTTGTTTACGTGTGGAAGTTTGATTAAGGGTAGATCTAAATCTTGACAGACCAAATTGAAATCATCCTGTAGTGTTTCAAATTTACCTACACGATTAACAATCATTTTCCCGTTGATTAAAACATAATTAACCTGATTACCAAAGAACATCGGGTTTTTTCGCTTCCAGCTTGGTAAACGTTCAATGAATTGATCAAAATCCATGAAATAACTGTAATCCAAGTACTTGTACATGGAGTAGGCTCGATCCCATGGGTTTCTTACAAAGGCAAATTTGTAAAATGAATCAAATTCACCTTGTTGAATAAATCCTAAATCAACATACTGCGAAGCTGTTAGGTGGGAGAGCCTTTCTGGAGCACCTTCAATACCATTATTCTTCTTAAGCAGTAGGGGTGCTCTGTTTTCCCAGGTTAAATCATTAAGATCAAGAAAGACACGTTCTACACTCTGACCTGCGGTTTTTGGTACGTGCAAGAACACACACTTGTGTTTTTTACTTATCATTTTGTTCTTAAATTATTACTTATACCACGATGATAGGTCTTGTCCAATCAGCCCTTCAAGCTTTTGAATATCCTCTAGGTAGAGTTCATTGTTTTTCAGCTTAAACCACTCTGCCGTTGGTTTTTCGGGAGCTGTGAGAAACACTCTTTTACCCAAATTTTTTAACGCTTCAGGAATTCGTATTCCTTTTTCATTTAGTTGATTGTAGAGTAGAACGATGTTTTTAGAAAAACCAAATTTCCCAACATGACCTGTATTCTTTCTTTCAAGTGATGGTGGCGTGCTCTCCGTTAAACCAACGAAATTAATAATCTTTGAAACGGTTTCTGTTGGATGTGCTATTAGTTGGTCGTGCGGAATAATTAGCAGTTGTTCTTGCGAAAACAAATCAGTAAACCGTTTTACTTGGTTGTAGTAGAAGCCTTTAGATAGATAGTGAAATAAGGCCGTTTTATTTCTTACTCTATCTTCTTCATTGTTCAGCAGGTCATCAAGGTCGAGTTTTTGATCTTTTCCTAATCGCACACAGTGAACCATGTTGCTAAAAGCGCGCTGCATCGGGTTTCTAAGCACCATGATGATTTTTGCATCAGGGAAATAATTGGAGATATTTTTTGCCGCAAATTTTGAGTACAAGTATGATGGGCTAAAATCCCCCGAAATACCATTAGCTACGCCAAGCTCAAATAGGTACTTTGCTTTTGTAACGGGTTGTTCTTCGGCTAGCAAATGAAATTCCTTCCTCTTGGGAGTTTCGAAGTTCTCACAATTTCGGATGGATTCATACAGGGCCGTTGTCCCTGTCTTTTGGGCTCCAACTACAAAAAATATTTTCGAGTCACTCATTTTAAATGAAATACGGAAGATTACTACTTTGTGATTTGTGTGTAACGCATTCTACTGAAAGCCATAAGCACTTTTATCCCCACAGGTACTTTTTCCTCCTTTTTTTCCTGCTTTATTATTGGTTTGCCTCCAGACTTGTTTTTTGATGGACTTCCCCCGCAAGAGTGGTTGATTCCATTTCCGGGTGTTTGCTTTGATAGAGCATGAATATCATCAATTGTGATATTAGTTATGGGTAAGAATAAGCCCAGACAATCAAGTGAGAATATGGTCAATTCGTGCTTCACTAACTTAAGGTGTAATCTGTAACCAACGTATTTGTGGTGCGTGAATGATCTTTTTACTAAGGACGCATAAACCGCATTTGGATTCTTCCGTGTATGATAAATCCGAACTTCAATGTTCTTCATGGAATTTAGAAGAATGGCTTGATAAATTGATTTGGACGAATCAACTATTTGCGAACGGTCAGTCAAATCTGCAATGGTATGGTATAACCTGTCAAGGTAGAGTCGATAAAAATTAGACTTCCATAGATTATGAATACTTGAGTCTTGAATCTTTATCTCTTTTGGGTCGAAACTATCTTCCTCAACCTTGTCAATAACCATCTTCCAAAATGGACATTCCTTAAATTTCTCACCACAACCGCAAATCGTATTTTTATTTGGTAAATATTGTTTGTAGATGTGACGTGATTCACCGACCCCAATAGAATCGTTGTTTAAAGCCAGTAAGTCGTGAAACAAAGTACTGCCAGTCCGCTCAAAACCCAGTATGTAAGAAACCTTTAGCATACTTACTTATTGGTAGTGAAATGCTCCCAACCGAATTTACGGAGCGTTACCTCTACTTCGTCTATGTTTTCAATTCTATCGGAGACGGATCCAACGCTCTGTTTTTTGTTTTTGGGCACACCATAATTCTTTGGGTTCAATGCATCTTGCAAGAAATTGCTAACCTTTCCTATGCCAGAACCATCAACTAGTTCTTCGTATGAAAGCTGAAGAACGTTTCTCCGACCCTGTAAACGATTGTTCATACTATTTATCATTGTTTCATTCTGCGTAAGAAATGATTGCAAATCGTCAGTATCTACCTTAAGCTTTGTTTGCGACTGTTGCTTCCCATTCTCTTTAAAAGCTTCCCATTTTGCATTAGCCGTTGCTTCACGCTGAGATACGTACGTGCCAAGGTGGTTCTTTCTTACGAGGTGAATGATACGAACATTATCATCTGCCATGGTCTGTTCCCAGAAATTTTCTGGTATAATATGATAATAGAAAACCTTGTCGCCGACAATCTTGAATTTCCGTAAGTACTTACCATGTATCAGAAAACGGGTTATGCTTGGGGTAAAATACTGAGGCCTTCGAAACACTTCCCGCCAGATGAAGCAATCTGGGTTAGATTCTAAGAAAGAACAAAGCATGTTGGAACCAGACCGAGACCTGCTCACAATCACAACCCTCTGATGCTTTTTCCAGCCTATCAGTTTTCCTAAAAGAAAATTGACTTCCCGTTTCACTTTTGTTATGAATGGTGCGTATTTATTCAACTGGGATGATCATTTTGTGTTTGCATGTCACGAAGCAACACTCTCCCTCTAAGGTACAGCAAGCCTTGTTTAGTCAACTGGTAAAAACCGAATGCAGCTACAAATCCCCAAAGCGAAAATAGTTTGACCAGCGGAACATAAAGAAGCATCAAGGTAATTAGGGAAATCACATTTATCTTTAAAACAGATTTTTGTTGTGAGGATACGAGCAGTAAAGATCCTGACAAATTTGTAAAAACATTGATGAAACCGATAAGGCCAATTCCAATAAGCAGGTGTTCTATAAGCCCTTCTAAATGCATAAACTTGGCAATTAGGTTGCCAAAAAACGCGTAAGCAAATATTAATGGGAGATATGATACAACGCTATGCAATTGCGATTCCTTGAACAACTTGGATAAAGTTTGATGGTTGCCATTATGGTAAGCTCTACTAAACTTGGGACTGTAATTTGCAGACAACCCTCCAAGGATTCCATTTGATACGGTGTAAAACCGAAGGAGCACTCCAACTATACCAATCTGTGCATCCGAGAGCACAAATGGTGATACAAGCATTATCGCGTTGTTTTGAACCACATTCACCATTCGTGTACCGATAAAGGAATAATCCTCTGCGTCAATTTTAGGAAAATGAACCCGCAACTTGGAAAATGAAATGCGGCTGAACGATAGCAACAAGGTTACGATGCTCGCGACAAGTAATGCAAAAACATGTAGCGTTATGGGAGCAACAGATACTGGGGCTACCAACAAACCAATTAGAAACAGAAACGGAATACATACAAACTCTACTAGTATAGACATGTTTGGTCTAAACGTGCCTTGCAGCATGGAGCCCGTAAACTGCAACCCTATGCATAAAAATGAACTGACCAATACCAGAGGTATAACTGGGCTCACTAGGTCGTATCGAGCTAAAACCAAAGAAAAGGGAAATACTAGAAGAAGTATTAGAAGACAGAACATGACCTTATCATTAAAAATCTGATGTCCCAATTCGTGCCATTTAGAACTATCCTCCTTTGCTACGTCTCTAATTGTCCGTCTAATAAAGAAGGAAGAAAGAATTCCAGATACCAACCTATACATGGAATAGAAAAGGAAGAACGCACCTGTTGCTTCAAGACCCCATTTTCTAGTCAATACAATTGTGGTCAGTAGCGTAAACCCTGTTCCAGAAAACCGTAAAACGAGTGAGACCAGCTTGTCCAATTATCTTGAGAATTAATTCTGTTGGGTGGAAACCACACGGATATTCAACTCCTCCATTTGCACCTTGTCAATTACTGCAGGCGAATCAATCATCACATCTCTTCCGGAGTTATTTTTCGGAAAAGCAATAAAATCTCTAATGTCTTTTTGTCCGCCAAAAATGGCTGAAAGTCTATCGAAACCAAAAGCGATTCCTCCGTGTGGAGGCGCACCGAACTCAAACGCGTCCATTAGGAAACCGAATTGTGCTTTTGCCTCTTCCTCTGTAAACCCAAGAAGGTCGAACATGCGTTTCTGTTGGCCTTTGTCGTGTATTCTGATGGAGCCACCACCCAACTCTGTTCCGTTTATTACTAAGTCGTACGCGTTAGCTCTAACCTTTCCTGGCTCTTTGTCCATTAGATGCAAATCTTCTGGTTTAGCCGATGTAAAAGGATGGTGCATAGCATGGAAACGGTTGGTGTCTTCATCCCATTCTAAAAGCGGGAAGTTGACAACCCACAACGGAGCAAACTCTTGAGCGTTCATCAATCCTTGCTGTTCCGCTACATGTAGTCGTAATTCAGAAAGTTGCTTTCTAACCTTTTCGGTGTCGCCAGCCATAACCAGCATCAAATCGCCAGCTTCAGATTTGAAAGCACCGCTCCAATCGGATAGTTTTTCTTGAGTGAAGAACTTATCTACCGAACTCTTGAAAGTGTTGTCTTCGTTATGTCGGCAGTAGATTAATCCTGTCGCGCCAATCTGTGGTCGTTTTATAAACTCAGTTAGCTTATCAAGTTGCTTTCTTGTCAGCGAGTTTCCATTGGAAACGTTGATGCCAACAACCAATTCTGCATTATCAAACACTCCAAACCCTTGTCCTTGAACGACATCATTCAACTCTACGAATTGCATCCCAAAACGGATATCTGGTTTATCCGAACCATACAATCGCATGGCATCAGCATATTCCATTCTTGGGAATTGCTCTAGCTCAACATTTTTAACCGTTTTGAATAGATGGCGTGTCAGCTTTTCAAACACATTCAGAATATCTTCCTGTTCTACAAACGCCATTTCGCAATCGAGCTGCGTGAATTCCGGTTGGCGGTCAGCACGTAAATCCTCATCACGGAAGCACCGAACGATTTGATAATATTTATCAAACCCAGCAACCATAAGCAACTGCTTAAAGGTTTGTGGACTTTGCGGAAGCGCATAGAATTGCCCCTCGTTCATGCGTGATGGCACCACAAAATCTCGAGCTCCTTCTGGTGTGCTTTTAATGAGATAAGGCGTTTCTACTTCCAGAAAACCTTGTTTGTCCATAAACTTTCTTGTTTCAATAGAAAGGCTGTGACGTAACTCCATGTTGCTTCGCATTTTTTGTCTGCGAAGGTCCAAATAGCGGTATTTCATTCTAATTTCCTCACCACCATCTGTATCGTTTTCAATGGTGAAAGGAGGTGTTTTGGATTTGTTCAAGATCTCAAGCGAACCAGCGATAATCTCCACATCGCCTGTTGATATTTTACTGTTTTTACTTTCACGCTCAGTTACTTTTCCCGTCACTTTTACAACGAATTCGCGCCCAAGTGAACGCGCTTTCAGGCACAATTCTTCGCTCACATCCATATTGAAAGCAATTTGGGTGATACCGTAGCGGTCGCGAAGATCAATGAAAGTCATTCCTCCTAGGTCGCGTCCTTTCTGAACCCAACCACTTAAAGTCACTTCAGAACCGATGTGTTCTGTCCGTAATTCTCCGCAAGTGTGTGAACGATGCATTTTACCCTTGATTTTGAGCGCTCGAAGGTAGGGTCTTAAAGGGAAAAACGAGAAAAGGAAAAAGGTTAAAATGGAGGTCGTCATTACGAGGGAAGAATGACCGAAGTAATCTGTTGAAGAGATTACCACACTTCCTTCGACAAAAGGTCAGGACAGGCAGTTCCTCGTTCGCGATGACGGTTGCTGATGGCTCACTACATTCGCAGAATGGAGTTGAGCATCTTTTCTGACGAACATTTTATGAAGGAAGCCTTGAAAGAAGCGCAAAAGGCCTTTGATCAAGATGAAGTCCCGGTTGGAGTAGTGGTTGTAGCCAATAAACGTGTGATTGCCAGAGCGCACAACCTCACCGAAATGCTAAACGATGTAACCGCCCATGCCGAAATGCAAGCCATTACTTCTGCGGCAGATTTCATTGGAGGTAAGTACCTAAAAGGTTGTACCGTTTACGTTACGTTAGAACCTTGTGTAATGTGTGCTGGAGCACTTTTCTGGAGCCAAGTTGATCAAGTTGTATTCGGAGCAAGTGATGAAAAACGTGGCTTCTCAACCGTTGGAGACCTTCTTCATCCCAAAACGAAAGTGAAAAGTGGAGTGATGGCAAATGATTGCTCCAATTTACTGAAGCTGTTTTTTCAGAAGAAGAGGAAATAAAAAAGCCGCTCAGTTTCCTGAACGGCTTCCATATTATGTATTCAGTACGGCTTAATCGTTCGCTATATCAACGCTAAGATTAACCACTTCAATCTCGTACGGAAGTTTGCTTAAACCTTCGTAGATGGCCTCTTTATCGCCTACAATTACGATGGCCATTTTACTTGGGTCGATGTACTTGGCAGCAAGTGCATCTACATCAGCTTTGGTGAGGTTTTTCAGAATCTCGTTCTGCTCATCAGTGTAGTTGGCATCCAATCCAAAACGAAGGATAGTATTAAGGAAACCAGTTTTCTGGTATCCAGCTTCGTACTTGAGGGCATCTTTTTGTCCGATGGAACTTTTCAAGAATGTAAGTTCCTCATCGGTAACCCCATTTTCAGCAAAGTTTTTGAACTGATTAATGAACTCAACAATAGAGCTATCTGTAGCTTCTCTTTTGAAAGCACCACCAGCGGTAAACGGTCCAACATGCTCGCTTCCGTTGAAGTAAGTGTATGAACCATAAGTCCAACCTTTCTCTTCACGTAGTTTCTGAGTAAGACGGCTGTTGAAGTTTCCACCAAGGTTAAAGTTCATCAACTTGGCTTTGTAGTAATCTCCTGTGGCATCAAATGGCATAGAAAGATATCCCAATCTAATTTCACTCTGTGCTGCATCTGGCTTGTCAACCAAGTAGATTTTAGTTGCCCCAGATTTTGGTGTAGCAGGCTCTTCTGAAAAGGAGACTTCTTTCTTCTCCCAAGCTTTTAGAAAATCTAGCTTCGCAAGAACTTCGTCTTTTTCAATATCGCCTACAACAACTAGGTTAGAGATGTTTGGAGCAAACTTAGAATCGTAGTATTCCTGCACGTCTGTAAGTGTTACACCAGTAAGTGTAGCCTCTGTTCCTTCCGAGGGAATTCCCATAATATGGTTTTGCCCGTATAGAACCGCGTTAAACTGATTGTTTGCCAAAACCGTTGGCTGATTTACCTGATTGGCAATCGACTCCATTTGTGAGAACTTCAAACGGTTGAATTCTTCTTCGGTGAATTTTGCCTTCAACATTACTTCTTCAACCAACGCAAGCGTGGCATCCAAGTTTTTAGTCAATGAACTTACGTTAACCACAATCTCATCGTCTCCAGCATATACATCAATAGAGCTTCCTAGCTTTTCTAGCTCACCAGAAAGCTCTTCGGTAGTGTAGCTTTCGGTTGTTCCGCCCATCATAGCACCAAACAAACTAGCAAGGCCTGCTTTTGCTGGGTCTTCATATCTGTGACCTGCTTTTACGCCAATTCTCAAGTAAACTTTTGGAATTTCATCGTTTTTCGCACCAATCACTTTCAACCCGTTATCCATGCTTGCAGTCCAAAATTCTGGAACTGATACAACTGGGCTTGGACCAGATGCTGGTTTTACACCTCGGTCAAAACCATCTTCTTCGGCTGTTGGTTTTACGTACGCAAGACCTTCGTATTGCGCCATGTTTGACTCAAGCGTTGTATCACGCACGTATTCAAAATTGTCGGGTGCGGCAACCAGTTCAGGCTGTCCTTTAGGATATACACTCAGAATAACCGCATTTTGGTCTTTAATGTATGTATTGTAAACGCGCATCACGTCTTCAACCGTTACATCTAAATAACGCTGAATATCATTTCCTGTATAGTTAGGGTTATTCAAAGCGTATTGATAACGTGCCAGGCTCGAAGCTTTTCCAGAAACCGTTTCTAGACCGCTAATCATTTGACTTTCTATAGATGATTTAAAGCGTTTCAAATCGTCTTCGTTTACGCCTCTTTCTTCAAATTCTGTTAGCGTGGCGCGGATTGCCTCTTCCATTTCCACTAATGTTTTTCCAGGGTAAGGAAGAACAGTAAGTTGAAATTGACCACCCAACTCTTGACATGGATGCGAAACCGAAGCTTGAATAGCAACCTGACTTTTCTGGAAATTCTTGTAGAAAAGAGAGTTTTCGCTTCCACCTAAAATATCTGAAAGCACATCCAAAGGCGCTTCATCAGCATGATAGTTGTTTACGGTTGAATAAGAAAACTGAATCAGCGGGAAACGAATGTTATCTCCATAAGAGATGTATCTGTCTTCATCAAGTGTTACACTCTCAGGTGTTTGGTTTTCAACCTCCGCTCCTCGAGGAATTGTTTCATAATACTTCTTTACCAACGCCAATACTTCAGATGGGTTTACGTCTCCAGCAACAGTAAGTGCTGCGTTGTTTGGGCCATACCATCTTAGGAAGAAGTCTTTCAAATCCTGCACATTTGCATCGTCCAAATCCTCCAAGTAACCAATAGTTGGGAAGTTGTAAGGATGTGTTTGAGGATACTGCGCTTGGTTTACTTTTTCGCCAACCAAACCGTATGGACGGTTGTCGTAGCTCTGTCCACGCTCGTTCTTTACAGTAGCACGTTGTACTTCAAATTTCTCTTGCGTAACCGCATCTAGTAAGAATCCCATTCTGTCTGCTTCTAACCACAGAGCTCTTTCAAGCTGATTGCTAGGAAGCGTTTCGAAATAATTGGTTCTATCCTTGTTAGTGGTTCCGTTAAGCGTTCCGCCAGATTCAGAAACCGTTTTGAAATGCTCTTCATCCGCAACGTTATCCGAACCTTGAAACATCATGTGCTCAAAGAAGTGAGCAAATCCAGAACGGAAAGGCTCTTCACGTGCAGAACCTACATGGTAAGTTACATCAACATGAACAATTGGATCTGAATGATCTTCGTGTATGATAATCTGAAGGCCGTTGTCGAGAACGTATTTCTCGTACGGAATAGAAAGGCCAGATTCTGCCTTTTCAACCTTTTCAACAAGTTTAATACCTTCGGGAAGTTTGGTGTCTTTGCCGTCTTGGCTGCACGCAGCAAGCAGAGAAATCGTAGCAAATGCGAATAATAAACGTTTCATGTTTGGTGGTTTAGAGAGTGGCAAATATATAAAACCACTCGCGTGAGATTTGTAGGTGTGTTGTAAATAGTGTTAAAAAGAAAACGCTGAGGTTATGGAAGGGTGTTCTGGTGAGTTCGGGGGCTTTGAGAACCTCAGCCCTTGTGCAAAACGTGCAAGGTTTAATGATAATCCGTTCCTTCGCGTTTTATTGAAAATCAAAGAGTAATGAAGAAGTATTTGGTTGGTGTTATGGTGATGGTATTCGCTTTCGGAATTGTTTCACAGAGTGTTGCACAGCGTAAAACAGGTAGGTCAGATAATGTTGAAGTTTGGATGGGCTCGTCTATTAAGAAAGATGCCTCCAAGAAAATGAGCCAGTTTTTGGTGTCAAATGCCAGTGGGTACGTTACGCATACATTTCACAATCGGCAAGATATTTTCACGGTTTACGACACCACGCTTCAGCCTATTTCTTCGGAACGATTTGACCGCCTACAAAGCGATGATGGCTATGTGAACAAGGGTTTTGTTCGCCTAAAGGATAGAGTCATTCTATTGACCGGAAAAACGCTGCATTACGATAAAGCGAACACAGTTTATTTGGCTGAGTTTGATGCGGATGCGCTGAAGGTTGGAGATGACAAAGAGGTTTCTCGTGTAGATGGAAACGGCTTTTACAAGGACTATCATGATGCACATTTAAACTACGTTGTCTCTGAGGACGGCTCCACGTTTGCTGTGTATTTTAAAAAGGTGCAACGGCCAGATAAACTGGATGACCCCACGCAGTCTTTCCGTTTTATGGTGTTTGATGCAGATCTTGATAAAAAGTGGCAGCAGGATGTAGAATTTCGTTCTGGGGATGGAGTTTTCCTAGTTGGCGGAAGTGAATGGAATGCAGATGCGCCCAAAGCCGCCATTGGTATAGCTAATAACGGAACAGTTTATTGCTGGGGAAGAACCGATAAAGGAGATGGGTTTGACAACGATACGCGCTATCATGTTAAACTCACGAAGGTGAGTGCAGATGGTTTTGAAACCATTGACCTTTCTGGCGATCAGGGTAAGAAAATCCGTGATTGGACATTACAAGGAACGGAGTCGGGAATGATTATGGCCGCCAATTATATGGATTGGGAAAACGACACCAAAAGCTGGTTGGAGAAGTCTGACGGTTTTGCGTTTGTCAATTGGTCTGGTGCGGTAAAGCAACGCCCAGTTTTCAAGTACATTGAGTTTGATGAAGAGTATATGACGCTGCACCAATCAAAATCAATCGTTAAACGTGTTGAGAAGGATGCAAAAGGTTCGGCTGGAGCGTTTGAAGATAATTTTATGATTCATGGTTTCACAAACTTGGGTGATGACAACTACCTCGTTAAAGCCGAATCGAGCCTCGATTCAACCAAATTCAATGCTCACCTAGATATTGATATTACCACTTATACCAGAAGAGATGCACAGTTCTTCTCTGTTAATTCTAGAGATGGAAGCCTGAACTGGAGTACACGTGTACCCAAGTTTCAGGAGAATAAAACGGCACAGGGTCTTGGCTATATCTGTAAGGTTGCCAACGGCAAATTGCATGTGGTTTTCAACGGTCAGTTCAGTAGTTTGGAAAAGGAATGGACACCGCTTGATGGGGTAGACAAGTTTGATAAGATGGATAATCCTATTGTTCTCGTTACCCTCGATATGGAAAACCCAAGAGAACTGGACAGACCAGAAAAACTTTGGACTTCAGAGAAAACCAAAAGCTACCTGGAGATAAGTCAGTTTTACACAACCAACGATACAAACGAAGGCATTCTTTATTTAGATGATGAAGTAGAGAAGGAGCAGTTTGTGAAAATGTATTTCAAATAATCTATTTGACTATTCGGTCAACTTAATCTTAAGTGCGGATTCAATTATATGTGCTGGCAGCGCAAAACCGATGTCGTCAACCTTTCGGCTTCGCATTTCGGCAGTTACAATTCCGAGAAGTAATCCATCCTTTGAAATCATTGCACCACCGCTATTTCCTGCGCTAATAGCCACATCTGTTTGAATAACTGAGTGGCCACCGAATTTTCGTTTTCCAGAAACAATTCCTCGAGTTACTGTTTGACCCAGTTCCAAATCGGCAGGTGTTCCAATGGCATAAACGTCTGCACCAGTGTTGATGTCTTTTTCTTCAGCCAGTTTCAAGGGCATAAGTCCGGTTGTGTCCAGTTTTAACAAGGCAAGGTCAACGGCTTCATTCATTCGAATAAATTTCAGAGGGATTTTGATGTCCACATCTTCACCCATAATTGCCATCAAATCGGTTGTGTCGTCTGCAACCACATGTGCATTGGTTACGATGTATCCATCAGAAGTGACAATACAGCCACTACCGTGTCCTTCGTTGGTAACTACGGTAATAACTGCTGTTACAGCATCGCCAACCGAAGCGGCAAAAACAGAGCCCGTTGTCAATTCCAATTCTTCTTCTTCTCTCAAAGGAATTGGTACAGGAGAGCTAAGAATACTTTGAACCGTATCGAGAGCAATGAACTTCTTGAACGATTCGTCTGCCGCATCGGCTAGTGCTTGGGTGATAATCATCTTCTGATCATCTTCATCTAACATGTCTTCCCTAAATGGCAGCCATTCAGAGCTGGCGCTGAAAGAGCGGTCATACAAATACTGAAGTTCATCCAACGTTTGCAAACCCCATGCAACTTTTACCTCGCATTTTACCTTGTCTTCGGTAGCAATGAAAACGATAGAATGCGCCCAGCTATCAACTTTTAGTGTGGTGTTTAGTTTGGCTTTGGCAGAATCGATGCCATATTCAGCGGAGGTTAGAATATCGCTTACTTCATCATATAATTTTAGCTTTTCTACAAAATCGAAACTCTCTGCTGTGTCCCTAGATTCGTAACCATAGCCTTGATCATATTGCTTCATACTTGGGTAATCTCTAACCCGAACACCCGACTTTTTCAATCGGAATTCATGCTCTCCTGCGGTGAGAAAAAGCTGGGTGCTATCCTTGGTTATAATCGGAATTAGCCTGGGCAGGTCTATGGTCTTTGGAAAGAGTTTTCCTGGCGCTGGAATTACCGCGGCCCAGCCACCAATACCAATTCCCAAAGCGGCTCCTAAGGCAATAGTCTGACCCAAAGAAGGGGTGATACCGGCACTTGGAGCAGCCAAAAAATGCACGGGAGTAAGAATTGTTGCAATAATTCCTGTTGGAATGAGAAGCGCTATATCCAGCATTTTCAACCCGTTACGCGAAGTTCTGGTAATCTCAATTGTCTTGCTTACATGCCTTAGTTTTTCTTGTTTTACCCAATAGCTCTTTTTAAAATGATTGAGCTTTATTTTGGTTTTCAAGTTGGTGACTTCCTCAAACGGACCATCTTCAGTTGGAGCGATAGAAACTGTTGCATCTTCTGTAGTGGGAATGAATTGTGTTTTTCTCGTGAGAGAAATGTAACCGCAACCACTAAGAATTGATTGCAGAAACAAGAACGAGCAAAGCATCAATCTTTGGTATGCTAAACGAGACATGAAAGGGCTGTTTTTGTATAGGTAGGGGCGAAAAATAGTCATTTGTAACAACTTTCATCAACTTTACTCAGATAAGCAACACCCAACAGAAATATTGTTAAATGTAAGCCAGCCACCATCTGTCTTAAACCATGGAGCTTAATTTAGATTTCGTTATGAAAAGAATCTGTTTTTTCCTTCTGCTGCCGCTTTTTGGTTTCGGTCAAGAACCGCATGCCATTCTTAACTCGCTAAACGCCTACAAACAAGCCAACGGAATATTGGTGCGATGGGTGATAAAAGGCGGAGATCAGTGTAACGGAACCAGGGTTTTTAGAGCCAATGTACAAGGGCACTTTGAGTTGATATACGATATTCCCGGTATTTGTGGAAGTAGTACAAAGGATGAAACGTATCAGTATTTCGATTCGAATCCTATTTCTAACAATTACAATACTTACAGGTTAGAGATGGGCTATCAGGGTTTCACTGAACCAATAACCATTTTCTACACAGACTTTGGAAACCAAGAACATAAAGTATTCAGCGATTTTCAGACTAATTCTCAACGGATTCTGTTTACAAACAACCTTAACCGCGATGCCCTTTTACAGGTATTTGACAGTACAGGTAGAGCGGTTTATTCTGAATCGGGCACCGACAACGACTTTCTTATCCAATCATCAAACCTAAAACCGGGTATTTATATCTACCGAATTTCAGGAGTTTCCGAAAACCCAATGCAAGGAAAATTCTACCTTGGCGGTAGATGAAAATCGTCTCCATTGTAGTTGTTTTATCGCTGGCACTTTCAGGGTGTGATAAGAGGTCAGATGTTTTCATGTTCGATTGCGTAGTGTACAATCAAAAGGTTGATGCGCCAATTTCGGGAGCAAGCGTTATAATGAAATTGCAAGATGCCACTGGTGGTTTTAATCCAACTTTCGTTACGGTAGGTTCTGCCACAACTGATGCAAATGGTCGGTTTTACATAGAAGTGGATAAAGGCGTTTACTTTTCATACCGTTTAGAGATTACAGAATCGAAACATTTCAACGGCACGTTTGAAATTAACCCAGATGATGTTCCTTTTAGCACAGCCTATTCGAGCACCTTTCTGCTTGAGCCAAGAGCTTGGGTTTCTACGCATTTGATTAACCAGAACAGTTCTCAAACAGCCATTTTTAAAGTAGTTGCCGAAACGGCTGGTTGCGCAGATTGCTGCCAGTCAACCTCCACCATTGTCCAAGGTAGTTCGGTTGATAGCATATTTACATGTCAGGTTTTTGGAGAACAGCAGATTGAAGTGAACGGAACTTATGCTGATCAGAACGGAGGAACCAATCAAATTGCAGAAACCGTATTTGCCACTGCTTTCGATACAACTTTGGTAACTATTATTTATTAAAGCCAACTTACTTACGAGTGTTATCTTCGCACTATGAGTGAATCTACCCAACTACAACTCGGAGATTATGATCCGGATTTTACACCTCCATCACCAGAGTTTATTACCAACGTTACCGCTGTAGGTCGTGCCTATTTTGATCCGCAATTCTTCGGTATGGAAAATCTCGACAAAGAGAAACCAGCCATGTATGTTACCAACCACAACGTTTTAGGCGTTTTGGATGGAACGCTTTGGGCTGCGGAAATGTATGCAGAAAAAGGAATTTTTGCCCGCTCTCTTGTAGACGATTTGCATTACATGATGCCCGGTTGGCGCGATCTTGCTGCTAAAGTTGGTTTTGTGAAAGGAAGCCGCGAAAATTGTGCTGAAATGATGAAGCATGGAGAGCATATCATGGTTTATCCTGGTGGAGGAAGAGAAACGTGTAAACGCAAGGGCGAGAAGTATAAACTAACCTGGAAGAAACGAACCGGTTTTGCTCGCATGGCAATTGAAAGTGGCTACGACATCATCACAGTTGCGCAGGTTGGGCAAGAAGACTCGTACGATATTTTGATGGACGGTGACGAGTTGATGGATACCCAGTTTGGTGAGTGGTTGAAAGAAAAAGGATTTGCTGATAAATATTTGAAAGGTGGCGACACCATGTTTCCGCTAGTTAGAGGAATTGGACCAACCTTTTTACCTCGTCCCGAAAAGCAGTATTATGCTTTTGGCCAACGTATTACCACCAAGGAATACGAAGGGAAAATAGACGAAGACACTTTATGGGCGCTTCGCGAAAAAGTTGAACTACAACTAGAATTAGACATGACCAGAATGCGCATCCAAAAGTTGGAAGATGGCGATGGTGGTTGGTTTCGAGGGTTGCTTAATCGGCTTTAGGCAAACTGGTCAATTGCCCAAAACACAAACACCACCATTCCAAGAACAATTGGCACGGTTAGAAGCAGGATAAGGATGCTTTTCCAGATGGCACGCTGCTTTCTTCTTTCGTTCACCCAAAAGCGTGTTTTCGTTCCAAAAATTCCAAGTGTAGCATAAAGAAAAACCTCAAAGAAATAGAACATTCGGAATCCGCCCAAAGCAGACATTAATCCTATTACCAGAAAAGCACTCAAATAAATTGGTAACGCTGTATAAAGCAGATTTCCGATAAATGCGTTGGCGTAATTTGGTCCTAAAAGGTTTGCGGTAGCCCCTACGGTTTCATATTGCTCTTTAATTTTTTGCAACTGTCCTTCCACGCCTTTCAGTCCAAAAATGGAATGTCCGTCCATATTAATGACTACCGCATGTGCATCAACTTCGGCAAAGACGAACAATTCACTGCTGAAGATACCAGAGCCACCTTTACTAGCTTGGTAGAAATTGGCCTGGTCCATCTCAAAATGACCATAGCCAAGCGCTTTCATTATGGGATGAAATTGTGCTAACAAGTTTTGAGTGTTAGTTCCGTCTTTTGGTTTAATTACCAATGTTAGGAGCGGACTTGTTGGAGTTATGGATTTCATGGTTAATGAGTCGGGTTCTCAATTTGTGAATTGAAGTTTATTCGGATCTTGCCTGGTATCAAACAAGCGGAGAATATCAATGCGGTCGTTCTCAACCGTATAGTGTAGACTATTGTGTTTTGTAAGAACGCATCTTCTAATTTCAAGGTCATGTTCTATAAGTGGAAACAGTTCTGGTTTCAACACTACTAATTCTGTCATTTCGTCAATTCTATCTAAAAATGTAAAACCACAGAAGCATCCCATTGCTTGTTTAGATATTCCAAGATTAGGTTTAAGTCACTATCAGCTTGAGGAGACCAACTGATATACTTAACCATTGGAATAGCGCTTTCGGTACTTTTCTAAAACCTCTTCGTGGGCAATTCCCAACCCTAAATCCAAAGAGTTTTTAGCATCTTTCAATCCTTGTTGCTGTTTCTGCGAAAGGGACTTCCAATGTGTGGAATCAACAACGCCATTCAGTATGTTCATCAACTCACCGTGAACACGTTCTAGCTCATCGTCCTGTAACATATCGATTTTTCGGAAAAGGCTAATCTTAACATCAGAACTGTTCATCTCATTCGTTTTTATAAAGTTAAAAAATCATTCTCCGTTGATGGGGAATATCTGGAATTGTGTTTCTGGCGAAAGGTCGTGACCAACCGCTATGATGGAAGGTTTTCCATTAAAGGATGCAAAACCAGATCCATTCCTAAACGTGACATTGCCACTGCATTGTACCGTATACGAAGCAGTTTTTTGAATCATGGTGTAAGGGTCGGCATCACTGTTCATTTGAAAAACATCTGCGCGGTTAGAACCGTTTGAGGCTCGGCAAAACCCTGTAATGTAAACTCCTGTTGAATCTTGTGTTAGTTGTAGATTTTGATAACTGCCATATTTCTTGTCAATCCATTTTCTTCTAACAGCTTCTCGGCTGTCCCACGTTGTCCATTTTTCAAACGCAAAATCATCTGAGTATGGGTTCAAATTATTCGAAACATAGAAGTCAATCGTACGACAATCCCACGTTCCGATGGCGAGTAGAAAGTGGTCTTCCCGTTTTAGTAATGCTACCGCACCCGCTGTGCTAAACTGGTACTGGCCTTTACGCCTTAAAGTATAAGCCGGAGCGGCTTGTAGCTTTTCAAAACTTGAGACATCAATTAATTGAACTATTGAATTTCTTCGTCCAACCGGATCTTCTAGTCCAATAGCTAGCCAATTTTCAGCAATTTGAAAACCTCCCGCATGGTTCAATGGGTCGGTTGCCAATTTCTTCAAACCAATAAACCGGAAATCCTCCCCAATTTTTTGAAACAAGCCGAGATAGCCGAATTCCTTCGAGCTTCCTGAAACGATAAGGGTCTCATTGTAAAGCTGAATTCCTTGAAGATGGCCACCAATAAGCTCGCTGTTTGGGGCAACGCTAATTTTGAAACTGGCAGCTTGTACCGCCAAGGTTTCTTTGGCATTTGGCAATGGCTGTGCAAATGTTTTGAATGCGCACAGCGCGACTACTAAAGCGCAAACTGTGGCAAATTTCTTTAAGCTAAATGGTAAAGTCATGGTAAACCGTGGTTGTCGGTCAAAGATGTGCAACTTTCTTATTTCTAGTTGCCCTCATTGAAACCAGTGTATGCACACGTTTGTATTTGCCGCTACTTTTTCAAGAAGTATAGTTGCTGAATCAGTTTAGCTCTTCCAAGGACCTGTAATAGCCATCGTAAGTCCAACGTGCTGAATATTTACAAACATCGTTTTTCCGGTTGGTGAGAAGCAAATTCCAGTAAACTCAGATTCGTAACCCGTGTTGTGGCCAAAAGTGAAAATGTGACCTTCTGGAGTAACTCCACGTAAGTACGGGTCGGTATCATCTTCACAAATCATTACATCGCCCCACGGTGCAACTGTAAGATTGTCGCAATACTTCATAATCTCAGTGTTATTTGGCTCAATAAAAAGTTCTAATTCTCCACCATCTGCATCAGGTGTGAGTTTAAATATTTGCCCTTTCATTGCATCGCCTCCGTTGGTACAGGCAAAATAGATTACTCCTTCATCGTACCACATTCCTTCGCCACGAGCAAAAATTGCAGCCCCTTTTTCGTGTCCTCTGATTCTTAAATCATCTTGCGGAGATTCTACATCGTCAAGGTCAATCCATTCCAATTTCATTGGGATATTAGGCTGGATATCTGGACCAATAGTGTCTGGCCAATTCCGAGTATCGAATTTTGGTCCATTCTTTATGGCTAGTGCTTGAAGCTTTCCGCCAGAGTGCAGGTCATTCTTCTTATTCGGGATGAAACGATAAAGCAATCCGTCATGCCGGTCTTCGGTTAAATACAGCATTCCACCTTCAGGATCATAAGCTACAGCTTCATGGTTGAACCGTCCCATTGCCTTAATCGGTTTTGGTGTGGCACGCATGATCTCACTTGTTGCAGGCACTTCAAAAACGTAGCCATGATCCAGCTCAACGTTTCCTTCTAAATCGCCTTTTTTGGTCACATCCTCCTCACAAGTTAACCAGCTTCCCCAAGGCATTGGACCACCCGCGCAGTTACGGTACGTTCCTGCTAAGCTCAAAAACTGCTTCTCAATTTCCATGGTTTCTTCGTTGAATACGAAAGTTGATGTACCTCCCAAACCAGGGAATTCACCCCTTCCAAATTCGTAGAAGTCATCTTTTGAAATGACCGACAGATTTGCATTTTCCAAACCAAAAGCACCCAACTCCTTATCAGTTGGAACAATTTCATGGTTTCTGACTACGATAACCTTTCCGTCTTCGGCAGGAAATGCAGCCATGCCATCTGGTTTGCCGGGAACAAGAAGGCCATCATCCATCGACTCTCCTTGCTTGGATATTACTTTGTACGTAAACCCTTCAGGTAAATCCAATATCCCAAGGGGATCTTTCACAAGCGGACCGTAGTCTAAAGCAACAGCTGCATCTGCTCCAACAACTGACGTTTTAGAACCACAGGCGTATAATTTCAGCCCCATGAATCCGATTCCGATGAAACCACTTTTTTTGATAAAATTTCTTCTGCTATTAGTCATGGTAAAATGGTATGAAGCGCAATTTAATACGCAAGGCTCTATTCTTCATCTAAACGCTCACTTCCTTAACAGAAAATTGTCATTCTAGTTTAAAAGACGCCACCATTCCTTTATGGTCAGAACCTGTTATGGTTAAAGTCTCGCACGAAGTCGGTTCCAAACCATCTGAATAGGTAATATGGTCAATTGGGATTAGTGGAACACCAAAATTCATAGGATAAGTTGCTTGAAAACCGTTTCGAACCGCCTTGAGTTTTCCCTGTTTGAGGAAATAATTGAACGCTGCATCCCAAGAGACAATATTAAAATCTCCTAGCACCACCCGCGGGCCCTCAATCGAGTTAGACATTTCAGCAATAGTTCTCATTTGGGCGTTCCGAATATGAGTTTCGTTCGGAAAAGCTGGTGGTTTAGTATGAAAGGAAATGACGGTAATAATTTGACCATTAATATTGATGCTGGCGCGTATAGCAGGTGTTTCTCTTAGCTCAAAAACTTCCCCATCCAATATTGGAAACTTGGAGTAAAGACCAATTCCGTAGCAACATTCATCCCAAGGTTTTTCAATATGAAACGGATATTTTTTCTTGATGAGAGAATCAATACTTGGCATCCAAACCGAATTCAATTCTTGAATTGTAAAAACGTCAACCTCCGCATTAGACAATTCCAAAATTGCTTGTTCGGGTGATGGATTTCCATGATACGCGTTGAATTGACCAATTGTGAAATCAGACGTCTGATTAGAATTGAATTCGGCAAAGTGTGGAAGCACCAAAGCAGCACCTAGCACAATAGCCAAAACCGAAAAGCTGAATGCAATCCAGTAGCGATGAAAAGCCAAAACCACAGCCATAACAACAGACAGGGCAACGGTAAAATGAGCAAATGCTGAAAAAAGCTCCAACAGGTTTAAATCTAGAGGAAACCAATGTGATAGGCTTACTAGAAACAGAGCCACTCCAATAATACGGGCAGCGGTAGATTTCAAATTAGGCATATATCAGTGGATGCAGGGTGAATACTTGAAGTCGAACTCCTGGCCACTATTTCAAAACCGTTGAGCCGATTTCCTTCGCCAATAGTCTTCTCACTGATAACTGACGATTCAGCTTTTCCATCAACTCCATAAGCTTGTCTTCTTCCGCTTTTTTGAGGAGGTCTCTCGTCTGCGTAATCATCGTTTCTAGCTTACGCAGTTTTAACACGTTGAGAGACGAAAGAATAGACTGCTTTAGCTTGTCTTCTTCCATAAGCGTAATCACGTTGTGTTCTTTCCACCTCTCGCTTACAACATGTGGCTGAGCAAAGAAATTGACAGCTAGCGAAGAGATTTCAGGGTTGTGATGATTGATGAAATGCTTTTCTGTAGGAATCTTTGCCTCTTCATGCATTTTGACAAACTCTGCAAAAACCAATTTAAAAAGGCCGTTTTCAAACGTGATTTCATCTTCGATAAGTTCGGTTACGATAAAATCAACCACATTCACCTGCTCCTGATCAATCACCTTTTCTTCGGGTTCATCCCACACATCAAAATGAATGTGTTTCTCGCTGTAAAGGATTAGAATACGGATGATGTCACGTTCCTGAAATTCCGCATCACGTTTCTTTAATTCCTTGTTGCTCTTTCGTGTTATAGGCGGCTCCTCGGGTACAGGAGCACTCGAATTACGACCAGTGCCTTTGCGCTGCTTTTCTTGAATATTCTTTCTACGGTTGCGGTTCAGTTCCATCATCAGAACCTCCTCATCCATGTCCATAATGCTGCTGCATTGGCGCACGTATAGGTTTCTGGTAATCGGGTCAGGAATAAGGGCAATGGAGCTGATGATATCTTTAATTAACCCCGCCATTTTAATCGGGTCGCCCTTCGCGTCCTCGGATAAGAGCTGTGTTTTAAACTGAATAAAATCCTTCGAATTTGTTTCGATGAAGGCCGTCAACTCTTCCTCATCCATTTTCTTGGAGAAAGAGTCAGGATCTTCTCCATCTGGGAAAAGAACCGTTCGCACATTCATGCCTTCTTCCAGCACCAGATCAATTCCTCGGAATGAAGCCTTTATTCCAGCATCATCACCATCATACATAATGGTGAGGTTGTTCGTATAGCGTTTTACTAATCGAATCTGCTCAATGGTAAGGCTCGTTCCAGAACTGGCAACCACGTTATGAATTCCAGCCTGATGCAGCGAAACCACATCGGTATAACCTTCCACCACAAAGCAATTATCCTCCTTAATAATTTCGCTTTTGGCCTGATAAATACCATAAACAATATTGCTCTTATGGTAAACATCCGTCTCCGGACTGTTGATGTATTTCGCAACCTTTTTGTCGTTGCGAAGCGTTCTGCCACCAAAAGCAATAACACGGCCAGAAAGGTTGTGAATCGGAAACATGACACGGCCTTTAAAGCGGTCAATTAGCTTTCCTTCCCTATCTAGGCAAAGGCCCGAATCAATCAGAAACTTTCGGTTGTACTGTTCTTCCAACGCCTTATTTCCGAACGAATCATAACGATCGAAACAATAGCCCATTCCAAACTTCTCAATCGTCTCCTGCGTAAAACCACGCTCCTTGAAATAGCTTAATCCAATCGATTGTCCTTCATCCGTTTTCAGTAAGTTGGAAGTAAACGTTCGCTGCGCAAATGCCAGTGCCAGATAGAGGCTTTCGCGCTCGGTTTGCTCCGCAATTTGCTCGGGAGTTTGCTCCTCTTCCTCAATCTCAATGTTGTATTTCTTGGCCAGATAGCGCAGCGCCTCAGGATAGGTATGTTGCTCGTGATCCATGATGAAATTCACCGAATTTCCTCCCTTGCCACACCCGAAACACTTGTAAATACCCTTAGAAGCCGACACACTGAACGAAGGAGTCTTCTCGTTATGGAACGGACAATTTCCCCACAGATTTGTGCCTTTCTTCTTCAGCTGCACAAAATCACCCACAACCTCCTCTACACGGGCGGTTTCAAAAATTTGGTCTATGGTTTCTTTAGGAATCAAGGGACGTTAAAGTTAGTCCTTAGAAAGAGGAATTACCGCTCGAGTTTTGAACAAAACGGAGGACAAGCCCTAAATCCTAAAACTTCAAACTCGAAACAGTTTAGAATTTCCTCATTTCCAATTTAGTGCTTCATGTAATTTGGGCGTTCCCCCGCTTGAAACAATGGCTGAGGCACTCGAAGTCGGAGTTAAGCGGGGGCGGGCTTTACGCTGTATCTTTTTTCCGCCTCATTTCGACTACGCTCAATGAAGCAGAAAAAAGGATGCCGCTGCAATCCCTGACGCGGAGCAGTCTGCCAAATCCGTAGAGGTGTATGGAAATACGCCCGCCATGCTGAACAAAAAAACGGGCGTATTTCCATACGCCCTTACAACCCGTGTAGCATTACTCACCTTTTTAGCATGCGACTCAATTCGTCACAACCAGTTTTTGAGTTGAAATACTTGAATCAGTCTTAATCTTTACAAGATAAATGCCAGATGGCAAACCGTTGGTTTCTACAACAGTCGAATTTTTAACGGAACGAATAAGCTTACCGCTCAGATCAAAAATTTCTACTTGCTCACGCTGTTTTTCTAGCTGAAGCAGCGAACCTGATTTTATTGGATTGGGGTAGAGAGTATAATTTATCTCCGCCTGAACATTTCCAACATCCATAATCTCTGAAATGGTAAATGGCGTTCCCCATTCCTGGGTTCCTTTTTTGAAGTAGGTGAGTTCTTCCGTTTCATCTAAATAATCAACTCCATTACCGATTTGATGCGTCCAATAGGTTCTCCCAATTCCATTTCCGTAAGTAGTTGTAGAATAATCCCACCCACTAAATATGGCAGAAGACCAAAACCCTACGGAGTCTATCTCATAATGAGAGTTGTCACTGCCCTGAAACGTCAAAGCAGGAATATGTGATGTTTCGAAATAATGGAACTCGGTTGGAGTATAGTGCAAATAACAGGATGAGGTGTCCAGGTCTTCTGCTGAATTAGGCATTGCATCGGTCAATGGCGAACTGAACCAAGGTTCAGAAAGGATCAAACTATCGTTAATATAGATCGATTCCTCAATCAACGTCAATGGGCTAGGCTGCCCATCAAATCTCCTAACCCACATCCAAACATCAAACATGATTCTTCGTCCGTTTGGGTCATTATTTACAGAAGTAACACGTTCAATTCGTTTTTCAAAATGCGGACTGCTGCCATCGTTTGCGTTCTTTTCGTACTCGTAATGAAACTCATCTCCAACCTCAAAATCGTATGCTTCTTCTGGTGTCAAGCGGTGAATTCCAATAGTTGGGTTTTCCATTCCCGCAATTTCAATTTGGATAGTATCGTTAGGAAATAGATGAAAATCTAATCCTTGTATAATGCCAAGCGAATTTGAAAGCTGAATTGTTTTGCCGTTAAGCGGATGGTTAAGCAGCGTCCCAGAATAATCTTTTCGTTGCAGCAAAATGGTTTTAACATCAACCATAGATTCTAAAATCGTTTCCGTTCCGATTGACGAAACAGTTGCCTCCAAATAACTCGATGGATTTAGTTTGAAAAGGTTCCAAGTATCGTTTAACTGCGCCTGTGTTTCAATCAAAATCGTATCTCCACCAGCATTGAAGAATAGATTCTCACCCGTTGGTTTGATTATTGTTTTTTCGCCAAGCCATCCAGCAACAGGAACATTCAAACGTCCATCAACTAGTTGTCTTACTGTAAAATGATTTGTAAAAATGGAATCAGTACCAAAAACGCTTACGGAATCCATCAGCATACCGTGGTCTTCACCAGTTTCATCCAAGAAAAAATGAGTGAAACCTGATTTTACAGATTGATAATTCTGGGTAAAACCGCCAAGTGATGAAATCAAAAAAAGACTACAAACGAATGCTCGTAACATCCAACGAAGATAAGAGGTTCGGTTGAATTTATTCGCCAAGATTCAACCCTAATCACTTAAAATCTTTCACTCCGTCTAATCTGTGCTCCATTCTTTTTATCGTAACGGACAAATCCGCGTTCCATTTCTCACCTTTGCGCCATGCTTGAAGATAAAGACAGAACAGAACTGAGCGATTTAGGCGAATTCGGCCTCATTGATCGCATTGCAAAAAGTGTAGAACTAAACCAGAAAAGCACCGTTAAAGGTATTGGCGATGATGCCGCGGTAATCGGAACAGGAAAGCAGAAAACACTTATTTCCACCGACCTTTTACTCGAAGGAATTCATTTCGATTTGGGATATGTTCCGCTCAAGCATTTGGGCTACAAAGCCGTTGCAGTCAACCTTTCCGACATCTATGCAATGAACGGAAAACCAACTCAAATTACGGTCTCGCTGGGGCTTTCTAGCCGTTTTCCGCTAGAAGCGATTGATGAGCTTTATACTGGAATTTTTCTCGCTTGCGATAAATACAAAGTTGACTTGGTTGGAGGTGATACAACCTCTTCGGTTTCAGGGTTAACCATTTCTGTTACCGCCATTGGCGAAGCAAACGAAGAGCACATCGTTTACAGAAATGGAGCGAAGGAAACAGACCTTATTTGTGTTTCTGGAGATTTAGGTGCAGCCTATCTTGGCTTACAATTACTTGAACGAGAAAAGGCAATCTTCAAGGAAAATTCAGAAGTTCAGCCAGACCTTTCTGGGCATGATTATGTGCTGGAACGACAGCTAAAACCAGAACCACGTGCTGATATTGTGGATATTCTTGAACTTGAAAAAGTTATTCCTACATCCATGATTGATGTCTCGGATGGATTGAGTTCAGATCTGATGCACATTTGTACTCAAAGTGAAGTTGGTTGCCGCATTTACATTGAAAAACTTCCAATTGACCACACAACGGCTTTAGCAGCCGAAGAATTGAACATTGACACAACCATTTGCGCACTCAATGGAGGTGAAGATTACGAGCTTCTTTTTACGGTTGATATAAAGGATTATGACCGGTTGAAAGACAACCCAGCGATTCGGGTTATTGGTCACATAACCGATAAAGGCGATGGCTACAACCTCGTTTCTGGCGACCAGATAATGCCGCTACAGGCGCAAGGCTGGAAGCATTTGGAATAAGCAACGTGCTTTATTTCATGTCTTTTAGGTCACAAACAAACTGTTATGGTTTTCCTAGATTTGACCTTCTTTAAAACAATAAACACATGCCCTTAGATATAAAATTGATGGCCGAAATCTGCGAAGTTGCAGGTGCGCCAGGTTACGAGAAAAGAATTCGTGATATCGTTTTGCGAGAAATTACTCCGTTGGTTGACGAAGTACGCGTTGACAACATGGGAAACGTAACCGCCATCAAAAAAGGAAAGGAGCGGAAGAAGGTGATGATTGGTGCGCACATGGACGAGATTAGTTTCATGGTTACGCACATTGAAGAGGGTGGATTTCTACGTTTTCACACCCTTGGTGGATTTGACCCAAAGACGCTTACCGCGCAGCGGGTTATCGTTCATGGGAAGAAAGATTTGATTGGTGTAATGGGTTCAAAGCCTATTCACGTTATGACAGTCGAGGAGCGAGCAAAGCTTCCTAAAACCACCGATTACTTCATCGACATGGGAATGTCTAAAGAAGAATTAGAAAAGGTTGTTTCCGTTGGCGATGTGATTACCCGCGAACGCAAACTCATTGAAATGGGTAACTGCGTGAATTGCAAAAGCATTGATAACCGTATTTCTGTTTTCATTCTTATTGAAGCTTTGAGAACCTTGGGCGATGTACCTTACGATGTTTACGGTGTATTCACAGTGCAGGAAGAAATTGGAGTGCGTGGCGCACAAGTGGCTACACTAGAACACCAGCCAGATTTCGGTTTTGGCTTAGATACAACCATCGCTTATGATGTTCCAGGAGCACAGGCTCATGAGAAAATCACTTCTCTAGGAAAAGGAACAGCAATTAAGATTATGGATGCCTCAACGGTATGTGATTACCGTATGGTTGAATTCATGAAAAAAACGGCAGATAAGCACGAAATTCAGTGGCAACCAGAGGTTTTAACCGCTGGAGGAACAGACACTGCGGCTATTCAGCGTTTTAGTGCCGGAGGGTCTATAGCAGGAGCTATTTCAATCCCTACACGTCACATTCATCAAGTCATCGAAATGGCTGATAAGGGCGATATTGAGAAGAGTATTCTTCTACTTCAAAGATGCTTGGAGGAGTTGGATACGTTTGATTGGGCGCATAGGTAAGCACTTCAAAGCAACGCGTGCAGATAATCTGCCGCGTCTTTGATGCCATTTGCTCGGAAAGCATCCAGCACTTGATATTCATCCATATCTGGATTGGTTCGGTTTAGAACAAGTTTTTTGAATGCTTCAACTGCAATTTCAGTGTTGAGGTCTATTATGTCTGTGAGAAAATCGTCAACACCTTTGGAAGAAAGACCAAAAGTTGCCAAGTATTCTGCTGGAAAATCTTTGAGATTGTTTGTTACAATGACATTCGCGTTAGCCTTGATGGCTGCTGCCAATACATGTCGGTCTTTCTCGTCTGGTAAATTGAGACTTTCCACCAGACCTTCATAATTTTTGACCAATGCATCTGGAAATGCTGAATGAGCTTTTCCGATTCTCTTGACTCTTTCGGATGGCTCTACGTTCATCCTTTCCATCACTGATTCCCACTCTTCAAAAATATGCTTGCTCCATTTCGGAGTGTACAAATCGTAATAAGCAAACCAAAACAGCAAGTCTCGTATTTCTATCGGAACAATTACGTTCGTATCAAGCACACAGGTAAAACGAACACTATGAATCATACAGCCCAGATTGCTCGTCAGACTTCATAATGTCAATGATAAGGGCTTCTTGTTCTGCTTTCATTTTTCGTTTAAAACCTGCCACATCTTCAAACTTTACTCTTCGATGCTTACCAATTTTGGTAAAGGGGATTTTTCCTTCTTCTAGCAATTTAACCAAATGAGGCCGTGAGCAGCCTAGCATTTCTGCTCCTGCTTGCGTGGTCATTTCTGTAGCTATTGGGACGATTGAAATAGGCTTTCCTTCTCCTGTAGCTTTTAGAATTTTAGCCAAAAGTTTTAGTGCGCTCAAGGGAATCCTGATTTTCTCTTGAGTCTCTTCTATTTCAATCTCCGTGGTAGTGGAAGTTAAATTTTTCAACGTTGCCTCCAGCGCATCGTAAGACTCCAAAGCGGCTTTTTGTTCGGTTTTGGTAGGCTTTCTTATGTCTGTAAGGTTTTCCATGATGATTGAATTTTCGTTTGATGCAAATAAACGAAATAAACGAAATATTGTTTCGTATGTCTAAATATTTACTTCCCGCTCATCGTCAGATAGACGATGTAAGCCACATAACCTAACAGAAGTAAAATCGATTGCCACTTCTGTAGCGTATGTCGTTTGCCAATAAATAGAAGGGCAAACAGCACTGCACTACACGCGATATTCAGCAAAATACTGAAGTTGTCCCCCGCATCGAAATCCATTGGACTGATGGTCGCAGAAAGCCCAAGCACCCAGAAAATATTGAAGACATTGGAGCCAATTACGTTTCCAATTGCTAGGTCAGTGTTGCCTTTTCTTACCGCTACAACTGCGGTTGCTAACTCGGGTAAAGATGTTCCTATGGCTACAACGGTAAGCCCAATAAACGATTCTGAATAGCCGAACAATAGCGCAAGAGAAACGGCACCATCAACAATCCATTTTCCACCAATTACCAAACCGGCTAGACCTATTATCAGCATTCCAATTGATTTCCACATTGGTCTGGCGTCATCGGCTTCAGGAAGTTCTTCTGTGAGATTGTTCTTCCCTAAATGGAATGTGTAGAACAGAAAGAGTACGAACATGCCGATTAAAATTAAACCATCAGCTCGACTAATCTGATCCGTTTGAGAGTCTCCTGATAATTGGTCATTTACAAGAAACCCCAACAGCAATGCGGCAAAAAGGCTGAATGGAATCTCCCGCCAAACGGTATTTTTCTTAACGCTAAGACTGGTTATCGTTCCTGCTACACCAAGAATTAATAGAACGTTGGCAATGTTGCTTCCAACGATATTGCCAATTGCAAGTCCGTTGTTTCCGTTTATAGAAGCGATAATGTTTACTGCTAATTCGGGAGCAGATGTTCCGAAAGCAACAACCGTTAAACCAATTACAATTTCGGGAATTCGGAACTTGCGAGCGATATCAGCGGCTCCTTCAATAAGCCAATCTGCGCCTTTTATCAGCAACAGAAATCCAACCGCAAAAAGCACGTAAACTAACATGCCGCAAAGATATAAGGCGGATTCAAGAACAAGTTAGAAAGGTGGATTCTTTCTGTGAGGGCTTACTTCATTTCATTCACCGTCCAGTTGTACTCGTAAAACGTGTGTTTCGGACTGAACTTCACCTTTAAAAGGTGATACTTCTGAATGAATGGAACAATTTTTTCTTTACCGCCAAAATCAGCTATATACCAATCAAAAATTTGGGAAATGCTCAGTTCGGGGCCATTCACCTTAATAAAGTCACGGTCGTTAATCACGTTTCTAGTTTGTTGTTCTAACTGACTTTCAAGGTCTTTAGGTGTGTAAGCAAATGAAGCCAATTTAGGGCATCCGATTGCTGCGCAAACCAATGCGAAATGTAGTCTTGCGTCTGGAAATTGTTTGGCAAGTGTTTCCTTTTCTAGTTGGTTTAACGTAGTTTTTTCTCCTCTCAATGAAAATGTATTCGTATCAAAAAAGCCATTGATTTTCAATGGCCCTTCAACTGGGTAATTGTCTACTATTCCTTTTATCACAAACAGATTGTAGGCATTGATTAAGAAAGCTTTTTCTTGATTTCCAGTATACTTCTGAGAGCGATTAACTTGATTGAGCAACGCATTCATTTCGCTTGGTGCTGCTTTAATTCCTTTATAATCAACGAGACCATTTTTTACATTCTTTTGAAGGAATGCATCTATGCTAGAAGAGAGTTCCTGTGCGGAAAGGGAGAGGGAGAATAGGAAGAGCAGGAGGGAGGAAGCGAATTTCATGGTTTAATTGTTTTGACGTGAGTGGTATGACTGGTTTCCAATTATCTATCCAAAATCAGCAGAAGGAGTCATGCTGAACTTGTTTCAGCATCTATAAGCTATTGGACTTAGACCCTGAAACAAGTTCAGTGTGAGGCTACTTGAACAAATCGGGTTAATGGATAGCTATTTATCTGAATTCACATGAAAGCCAACTATTGAGCCAAATTACCACGGGTTTTGCAAATCCTTAGCGGAGTATGCGTGATGCTTGAATACGAAGTTGGATTCTTTTGGTGCGTTCAGTTGCAAGGGGTCTTTTTTTCCAATACGGGCCAAAAAGGCAATGGGGGTTAGCTGTAGGTAATAGATGAGAAAAAGAAGAATAGCTGCATTGATTTTCCCAGCTTTTTCGCCAAACCAAAGCCAAGACTTGTCTATGATAATGGCTGCTTTTTGGCTAAGTGCGGATAAGAATAAAACAGATAATGCTATTGACACAAAGACTTTTCCGCCAAACACCAGCTGCAGGACACAAAATCCGAGTATCAGGACAAGAATATTCTTGTAAACCTTTTGCATTAAAATAGGGTGTAAACGAAAGGCGCAACGGCTGTTCCTCCGCCCATTACAATCAGAATTCCGAGTAAAAGAAGAACAAGCACGATGGGAGTAAGCCACCATTTTTTGCGTTCCATTAAAAACTTGAATAAATCTGTAAATGCTTCCATTTCGGAGGGGTCTATGCGTTATAAGTAACATGCGAAAATAAGGTTTACTGCGGTTTACCAGATGACACCCGCGTGAGGGACGGGAGCGGTATCCTTTTCTTTTCGTAGCACTTTGACTTCGAGAACCTCAGTCGTGGTTGGAAAAGAAAAGATATAGCGGACTGCCCGACCCCGATTTTTTATCGGGGGCACGCCCAAATTCAATACGCATATCTGTAGCGAATAAGGACGCGGGCGACTGTAATTAAGAAAGCGTTTGGGCTTTCGCTATTTTCGCCACGGCTTATGGGCACTTTAAAAACTGTAGACATAATTGTACCGTGTTTTAACCCTAGAAACGGGTGGGAATTGGTTTTGTCTGAGAGTATTTCAAAGGTTAAAAACGAACTCCCTGAGAATACGCTCAACGCGGTAATACTTGTTAATGATGGTTCCACAGAAGGTTTCTCGGAGCAGCAATTGGAGCAACTTCTGAAGCAAAATCCTGAGATTAAAGTAATCCAATATGGGAAGAACCAGGGGAAGGGGTATGCGGTAAGGGTGGGGGTTAAATCTAGCGAAGCGGAGCTTCAGATTTATACGGATATTGACTTTCCATACGAAGATAAATCGGTCGTTGCTTTTTATAATCAGCTAGCGCAAAACGAAGCGGATGTGATAGTTGCAAGTAGAGGAGATTCATACTATTATTCGCTTTCCACTTTCCGCAGAGTATTGTCAAAGTCGTTGCGTTGGCTCAATGGAATTTTGTTTGGATTGAAGATAAAAGACACCCAAGGTGGATTGAAGGGCTTTAATATGGCTGGTCGGGAAGTGTTTTTGCAAACCAAGGTGAACCGCTATCTTTTTGACCTTGAGTTTATCCAAAATGCTTCAAAAGCAGGACTAAGAATGATGGCCAAAGATGTAATGTTAAAGCCTGATGTTGTTTTGCCATCGCCAAGTTTGATAGTGCTGCTGAAGGAATTGAATAATTTCGTTCGACTTCTATTTTCGAGATAGTGCGATTTGATAAACATGTTTTCTTTTCTGCCCTTGTAGTTGCACTACTGGCTGCCTTGGTTTGCTTCCATTTTTTTGGGGAGATAATTCTGCACCCCGATGAATTTCTTTTTGGAGCGTCTGGCGATGGATTGAAGAATTATTTCGCAGTTGCGTATCAGGTTATTCATGGCGAGGGATTGTGGTTTCAGGGCATGTTGTACCCGTATGGCGACCATTTAATTTTTGCGGATGGGCAACCAATCCTCACCAAGATTCTTTCGTGGTTTATTGAGGCAGATGTAAACAATGGCACCCAGGTTATTGCCATTATGAATCTGCTGATGATTGGCAGTTTAGTGGTTACTGCGTGGTGCATTCATCGGTTGCTGGTTTGGAATTACGTGAACCCGTGGTTTGCTGTTCCATTCTCATTGACTATCGCCTTTCTAAGTCCGCAAGTGGCGCGGTTTACTGGGCATTATGCTTTAGGCTATACCTTTTTTGTGCCCATGGGTTGGTTACTTATTGCCGGTTTTTCTAGAACCGGATGGCCTTGGCTGTGGGCGCTTTTCACTTCGTTGATTGTGCTTTTCTTCGGGTTTCTTCATCCGTATTACCTTTTCATTTTCGTTATTTTTCTGGGAACAGTTGTGGGTTGGGAATTACTCATCAACAAATTTCAATTCAGGAAAGTTGAGCATCTGCTTGCGCGAGGTTTTACTCTAATTGTTCCGCTGATTCTTTTTATGGCCTATCAGAAATGGGTTGATCCATACACAGATAGACCGACATCGCCATCGGGGATGTTTAGTTACGTGGCCACGATTCAAAGTGTGTTTTTACTAGTAGCCGATCCGTTTAGAAGTCTTTTCAACTCGTATTTCTTCCGCGTTTTTATTCCAAGCAGTTGGGAAGGTCGTGCATATGTAGGAATGGTGGCTTCATTCACCGCGTTTGTCTCGGTGTTTGCATTGGGTAAACGTATGTTTAAGCGAAAGTGGAAAGTGGTTTCGCATCCCATTTTACCACCAGTTTTGAGAGCGGTTTTCATTCCTGGAATAATCACATTGTTGTTTGCCATGGGGCTATTCCACAGCTTAGGATTGTCTTGGCTTTCAGATTTTGTTTCGCCCATTAAGCAGTTTCGCTCTTTGGGACGCGTAGCTTGGGTTTTCTACTATGTATTTTCTGTTTGGACGGTCTATCATCTGTACGCGCTCTTCCGTTATTTTAGGTCTGTTGGCAACGGTAAATACACATATCACATTTCTGTAATTATTGGCCTTTGCGTCTTTCTATGGATGTTGGATGCTACAGTAAATGTGAAGTACTCTAAATCGATGATGCTTAATCGAACAGCCAAAGAGGCGTTTACCGACAATTACGTTTCTCAATGGGAAGCTGTAGGCGTGAATATCACAGAGCATCAGGCTATACTTCCATTGCCTATGATGTTGTTGGGCTCGGAAAAAATTGGATTGGAAATGGGACAAAATAGCTTCATGCATGCCATGAAAGGTTCGTTCTCTTCTGGTCTTCCTATTATTGGAGGAGCCCTGTCGAGAACATCATTGGGTGTAACAGAAAAATCAGCGCAGATTATCAGTGATTCACTTTTCCCACGGCCAATTCTAGATGATTTTGACCAGCAGAAGAAACTTTTGATTTTACAATCGAATGAGCTGCTGTCGATAGAAGAAAGGCGGTTGGTATCTAATGCTGAAATGGTTTTTGAGAATGAGAATTACCGTCTTTATTCTACCTCCGTTTCCAATCTCAAATCGTTGTACGCAAACATCTCGGCATTGTCAGACTCTGTTTCCTTTTCTGGGCATTCGGGTTATTTGCTTCCTAAGCAATTCACACCATCTAAGGAGATTTTATGGGGCGCTGCTAGCTACGAAATGAAGGAGCTGGATCACTTTCTCGATACCGTTTTTCCTAATTCAGAAACACTAACTATTAGCTACTGGGTAAAGGTTGACCCTAAGGCCGAATTGCTGCCTAACCGCGTTTATTCGATTGATAGAGCATGGAAATCTGACGGTGGTATTGGGTACAATCCGAACCTGTTGAATAACTGGTTGCTTTTTTCGGAAGATATTGAAACCGAAGCGGGAAAGCAGCATGATTACGTGACACATAAACAAGGAGGGGTGATTAGCAGAATCCAACTTCGCAAGAAAGGAGAAACGATTATCTATAAAGAGGGTGAGTTAACTTTTGTGAATAATGTGCCGGTTGGGTTGAGATAAATTGGCTTACCTCAGCAATAAGAAGGTCCCGAAATATCTGTGCGGAACTCCTAGTATATCTACCGTTTGAATCTTGTAAGTGTAAACCCCGTGTTGAACGATTTTTCCTTTAAAGCTTCCATTCCAGCCATTGTCTAAGCTGGCAGAGAAGAAAAGTTCTTGATCCCAACGGTTGTAGATAGTCATGTTGAAATCCAGTATGTTTTCTCCTTGTGGAATCCAAGTTTCGTTCTTGGTATTATCATCAGGTGTAAATGCATTGGGGATGTAAAAAGTGTAATGTGGGTTTACCTCTAACGTACCTGAAATGGTATCCGTACACCCGTTAGCTGTTGTTACAATTTGTGTGATAGAATAAACGCCCGTATCAGGATATTGGTAAGATGTTTCCATGGCGGTTATCTGGTCGCCAAAGGGTTCGTTGAACGTAAATTCGCTGCTTGTAACACTATCTGCCAAATTGGTAACCGTTACCCTAGGGTCAAGAATATCCAATACTTGAGAATTCATGGAAAACAGAGCCGATGGTTTTTTGTAGCATTCGATATAGGCGCTTTTGGTTATGTCATCCGCGCAGCCTTCCCCAGTAACAATACTTAGATTAACCGAATAAACACCTGCTTCGTAGATGCGTCCGGGATCAGGTTGCGTTGCAGAACCGCCATCTCCAAAATTCCAAATACGATAAATAGCCCCGCTTGTATGTACGCTTAGATCTTCGAAAATCACTTTTAGTGGTTCGCAGCCGTTAATCACATCGCTGCTAAAATCTGCAATGGGCATGGCGTACACATCAATTTCACCAAAAAATGTATCGCTTACGCAGGTGTTATCTGCAATTACTAGCGAAACTGTTTGTGTACCCGGAGCATTAAAAATAACTCCCTGCGGGTTTTGGTCAGACGAAGAATTTGGAAAACCAACGGGCCCAAAACCCCAGCTAAAGGTTGCATTCGGCCCAAAGAATCCCGTTGCCATCAAATCAAACGAATTCACCGGAAAACATTTGCCGTCTGGGATAGAAAATTCGGCCGTAGGTTCTGGCAAAACGGTAACCTCAACCGTATCTCGGTTTTTGCAACCTTGTTCTTCAGCAGTAAGCACGTAATCGATAACCTGAGCATCATTTGTGGGATTAACCAATTGTACGATTGCTATGCTTGTAGTTGGGTCATCAATTCCGTTGATAGGACTCCATAAATAATCAACCCCAGCAAGTGGCGCAGAACCACCAATTGGCCCAGAGCCACCAGAGCAAAAAGAAATGTCGGAGCCAGCATTTACCGCAGGCGGTCCAAGAATTTCAATCTGGTTGGTTTCATTTGGTGAGACACAACCATTCCAGGCAACGGTAAGGTCAACGGTGTAAATACCGGGGTTTTCCCAGTAAACAGCTAAAGGTCCAATGCCGCTTCCGTTGGTTACTGTTCCTCCATCAAAACTCCATTGGTACTGAGCTGCTGCATTTGCATTTCCTGCATAGTTTACCAAAAGAGGTGTTCCGGCACAGCCAACTATCGGGAGGTTGAAATCTGCCGTTGGAGGGGGTGTTAGCGTAACCAGCACCGTATCATCATTAGAACATCCGTCAGGGCGCGTTACAGTAACGATGTATTCCATATCCACCTGTGGAGTGGAAAGTGGATTGTAAACGTTTGTGGCAGAAAGGTCTGTGGCAGGAATCCAGCTGAAGGTACTTCCGAGCGCGTTGGATGATGCATTGAGCAAAACGCTTCCGCCAATGCACACCGAAACATCATTTCCGGCAAAAGGTACGGGGCCGCCATCAACAGTTACTACAATAGAACCTTGTACTGGAGCAGAGCCGCAGCCATCTGTAACGGTTACCGTATAAGTGGTTGTAACGGTTGGAGTAGGCGTAATTGGGTTGGCAACACCAATGCCTTGGTCCCACGTGTAGATAAAACCGCCACCACCAAATGAAGCCGTGGCCAAACCAATAGCATTTCCTTCGCAGATTGTAGTGTCGTTGGACATTGAAACCTGCAATGGGTCGAGGTCTGCGATGTACAGCCTGAACGTATCTATGCTACCGCAAGTGGAGGTAATGGCAATCAAATCGATGGTTTCTACACCTTCCGCAATGTTGTCGTTAATTGCAGAAATTGGGAATGTAACTGAGTTAGAACCGGCAGGAATGATGATGGTGCTATCTGCCAGATTTAACGCTGTAATTGGGTCATAATCAACGCCCCATTCAGCTGTAGACCCTCCGCTGAGCCAGATAGAAACGGGGTAGTCCTGAGCAATTGGATCGCCATTGAGAGTTAGGGTGATTTCAAGATCACCACAGCCTTCAATTGCTGCCGTATCGCCACCCAACGATGCCGTTTCGATGGTTACGTTTCCAGTGGTAAGGCTGTTTTCTGCTACAAAACATCCAGAATCAAAAGTTCCATCTCCACCATCAGAAATCATCATTCTTAGGTGATAGGTTTCTCCACATATTACGGCCATCTCGGCAGTAAGCACCGTGGTAAACCCACCAAACGCTACGTACTGACCATTTTGAGCAGCATTATCTACAAAATAGGCAGCGTTGCCACAACCTTGGTTGTTGATGGTGCCGATGGAAACGGGAGTCGTAGTACCAGGAAGGAGTGTAATTAATGTTTCAGCGAGAGGAACAGAAACGCCCTGCACGGTAATGGCAAAAATGTCGTTGAAAGTTGGATTACAAGAGAAGGTTGGGTGTTCTTCTGAACCGAATACGTAATCAAATGAAACCCAGTCGGCATTCGGAACAAAATCAAACTCCAAGGTAAGCGCATCGAACGAATCAATTCCAGCCAAGCCGGCTAGGTACGCGTTTCCCCCACCTCCTAGATTCGTGCTTGCGAATTGTGTCTGATTCTGAGAGTAATCCGTCACATTTCCTGTGCCAAATACAACCCCAGAACCAACGTTCAAACCAGTAGGAGTGGTGCCTGTGTTAAAATCACCTATGGCCTGTGCTGACCCCGTAATACTAGCACCAGAAACAGTTACCCCAGCACCTGCAATAATTTCCGCCAGTTGTTGTGGTGTTTGCCCAGTGGTTACAGCCATCTGTGCCATGGTCTGCTCGGCCAGCGTTGCTAAGCAGAAAATGGATATGAATAACAGAACGTTTTTCACTGGTTTGTTTTTGGGGTTGGCAAAGATAATCAAAGCTAAACGGCACATTTACTTTAGAATAGTAACGTGACCAGATTCATTGATTATTAGTTTTTTGATAGCAATGGCTGATACTCGATAGGAGTAGACGGCCTGTACCGGCTCGTGGTTGCCTTGGTTGTTTACTGTTCCATTCCATTTCTCAAATGGATCGTTGGAATGAAACATGAGTTTGCCCCATCTATCATAAACCCAGAGGTCATATTCTTTAAAGCCAAAGGCCTTTGGCCCCCACGTATCGTTAATCCGATCATTGTTGGGAGTAAAGGCATTTGGAATCCAAAACTTGATGTCGGGCTCCACACGAACCCAGGTCGAATCCAAGGTTTTGCATCCATTTACGTCTGTAAATGTCATTACTGCAGCGTATGTGCCGGTATCCGAATAGGTATGCTGGAACATGCACATTTGAATTGATTCAGATAAAACAGTTCCATCACCCGTTGCAAGAGTGCAATCGATTGCATCATCAGAAGTGCCTTCAAAACTGAAAACGGGGTCAAAAATTAATTGGAAGTTGGTATCAACGGTTAGTACACCATCGGGTATCGGCCATACTTCTACAATCTGTTGCAATGCGTACACAGATGTATCAATACAGCCATCTTCTGTCCAAATTGTGAGAGAAATATCAAATGTTCCGGTGGTAGTGTATTCGTGCAAAATTCGTTCGCCATTAGCGGAAGTTCCATCACCCAAGTCCCACAGAGTTTGGTAATCGGTTGCCGAAAAGGAATCATCCAAAAGCAAAACACCTAAAGGGGCACATCCACTCAGTGTATCAAGGTCAAAAAAGGCTTGCGGTCTGGCCAAAGTTTCAATGGTGGTCGAGGCTTGCCCAGCGCAATTATCATCCGAAACAGTTAACGAAACGTTGTACACTCCTATTGAGTCAAACACAATTCCTATTGGATTCTGTGCGGTAGATGTGGGCGTATTGGCATTTGAGAATTCCCAAAAGAAGGAGGCATCACTTCCAAACTGCCCAGTTACATCAAAAAGAAAATTGTTGGAATCGGCACATGGATCCCCAGTACTGGAAATATTCACTACAATATCGTTGTACACCTGAATAATGGCAACGGTTGTATCTGCACAGGCATAACCCGGGTTTGCAATAAGCGTTACGGTGTAAGAACCAGTATCAGGAAAAACGTAGGTTGGGTTTTGGAGATTGGAAGTGTCGTTAGTGGCGGATTCATTTCCGAAATCCCAATAGTAGAATTGGGTATTAACGCTGTTGTTTCCAAAATCCACGGTCAGCCCACTACATGGATCATGGAAGGATGTTTGAATTGGAATGACAGCTTCAATATTTGATAAACAGCTGACTACGTTAAATTGAAAATCGCGTTTATTGGTGCTTAGTAATTGTCCGTTTCTGTATTCTTCAACACAAACTCCAACTACATATTGGCCTGCTTGTGTTGGTACGCCAGTAAGTTCTCCTGTTACTGGATCAACGGCTAATGCTGGACTTGCGTCCAGTGGGTTTAAAGCATTGTAACCGCCTCCCCAATTTATGTTTACATAAGGCGGTGCGTTTGCTGGAATAGGAGCAGGGTTGGCTTGAGTACCGCCATGGAATGGTGTGCAAAGGGAATAGATTAATTGGTCGCCATCCGGGTCCGTTGCAGAATGGTCGAATACCAATTCTTCTCCAATGCATAGCGCCAATGGCGGGAAACCGTTAAAGAATGGACTGCTGTTACAGGAGTTTAAAGCCGACTCGGGAATGGCCACATAGTACGTAGATCCCTCACTAGAAGGATTTGTGAGATTGACAATGCTTTGATTTCGACAGCATCGCTGGTAAGCAATATTATAACCGCCAGCTATGGGTGGTAGATTGACCGTTACGCTGTAAACAGCTACTTCTACACAGACATTGGGCGGAGCTTGCAAACAGGGGTTATTTATCGTCACAGGTATTTGCTGACCTCCGTTGTGAAACGCGTTGAGTGCGGTTACCAAACCCCCATTCGAATCATAAACGGCAATGCTAGCTGGACTATCGAATGGAGCACCAGCGCTGAAGCAGTCGCGGTAAACCTTCAGTGTAATCAGGTATTCATCGTTACCCAAACATTCGTAGTAGATTTCTCCACCCACTAGGTGCTCGCCTTTTGACACTAAGGGAATTGCCGCGATGGCACAAAATAAAATTAGACACTTCCTCAGCATGGGTTGGGAAGTTAGTGGTTATTGGGTTTCAGGATGTTTTGCCCCACTAACAAATAATTATTATTCAATTGTTTAGTCATACTGTTCATATACCGTCACGCTCAACTTGTTTCAGGGTCTAAACAGATGCTGAAATAAGTTCAGCATGACCCATTCTGTTGGTTTTGGATATGAAAGCGCATAGCTATTAGCTATTGTTCCCCAGAGAGCACGTGCAAAACACCAGCTTCTCTCACTTCAATACCCACAGGAGGCTCAACCCAGAGTCTATATGTGTAGACACCGCTAGGCACCAACGACCCTTTATATTTCCCATCCCAAGCAGTATTATCTCTAAATCTACCGTGCCGCATTTTGTTACCCCACCGGTCAAAAATTTCCAAATCGTAATAAAGGAATCCCTGTCCTTCAACTCCAAAAACGTCATTAATTCCATCACCATTTGGGGAAAAAGCATTTGGAACATACACCCGAAGCGGGGGATAAACCGTTACCGTGTCTTGCACAATCGCTTCGCAACCATTACTGTTTATCACTGTCAGAGAAACGATGTAGTCACCTTCCTCATCATATTCGTGCAAAGGTGATTGGCGAACGCTTGTTAGTCCATCGCCAAAATCCCAACTAAAATCAGTTCCTCCACTAGTAGTATTGGTAAACTGAACTGTGCTGTGTTTGATTAGCCTATAGGTGAATGAAGCCTCTAATTCATCAACATTAACCGTTGCCGTAGTCGATTCTGATATTCCACAACTATCGGTTACCTGAAGTAGAACCGTTGTGGTAGCTGGCGGGCTGAAGATGTAGGATGCATCCGTTCCGCTGCCACCATCCCACAGGTAAGAAACATCACCCAAACCGCCAGAAACACTAGCCAATAATTCAGCATCATCGCCATTGCAAACCACTTCATCATCAACAGAAACTTGTAATGGTTGGTAATTGACTGATACTAGGCTGGAGGCTGTGGCGGTAAAACCGCAGGCATCTGTAACTACAACCGAATAATTAGTGGAGGTGAAAGGATTAACAAGGATATTTCCGTCCGTTTCTGCCGAACCGTTCCATTGATAATTGTACTCAGGATAACCTCCAATTACAACCACTTCTATCGGGTGTTCTTCTGGGCAAATAAATGATTCATCTGGTGTAATCTGCAACGTCATTGGAATGGCGTCTTGAATTGTAAAAGTGAGCGCTGAAGCAGGGCCGGTTGCGCACGGATTCAATTGGTCTAACGTGATGGTCATTGTCTCCGTTCCATCGGGAGTGAAATCTTCTAACACATCGAAACTAATAGTCGTAGTTGCTTGTCCGGCAGGGAAGGTGATGGAGTTTGGAATGTTGGAAATGTCTGTTCCAACAGTTGCTGTTCCTGTAAAACTTAAACCAACCGTTAAAGGTGCATCAAACGGTTCGGAACGCTCAAAAGTCAGATCTAGGGTACTACAGCCTTCAACCAAATCTTGGGCATTGGTTGAAGTGGAGAAATTCGATTCTGCATTTAAACTTACCGATGGGCTTGTGAAGCTTCCAGCATCCAAAAATACCGCGCTATCGTACGTACCATCGCCTCCATCAGCAATTGCTAATCGAATAGTGTATGTTTCGCAAGGAATGAGAACAGCTATGGCGGTTAATGGTGTTGTAAACCCATTGTATTTTACGGTTGGCGCTCCTTCTTCGCCAGCTTGGTCTCCGTTATCTACATAATACTGCGAGTTGGTATTCGCATTAACGTTTACCATGGAGATGGGTGTTGTAGTTCCCGGAATCAAAGCCACATTCTGCTCTCCAACCAACCCTGGGCCACTAAGAAAAAAGGCAAATACATCGTTTATGTTGGAGGTTCCAACCCAAAACATATACTCGTTAGAAGCAAATACATACTTAAACCGAACAGTATCGGAAGATGGAATGAAATTGAATTCAAGCACAGAAGCATCGTACGTTCCCAAGCTCGAACCTGAAATACTCGTGAGTTCAGAGTCGCCAGGCCGCGAAAAATCAGTTCCATCTTCAGACAGCGAACCAGCCACAGTGGAGTTTGGCCCTACCGCATCAGCCGCACGACCAGTAGAAAGAATGACTCCAGATTCAAGACCAATATTAGAATTTGAACCATCAAAAAAGCCTCGAGATTGCGCATCTCCAGTAAATTGAAAATTGCTCACTTGTACTCCTTGGCCAATTAAAACATCCTCTACCAATTGCTGTGGAGTATAGTTTTCGTCAACCACCAACTGTGCGTGTACCGTAACGCTAAAAAGCATTGCGGTAAGCACTAAATAGTATCTATTGAACGATGTCATTAACTAAGATTGGCTAAGGTAGCCACGCCTATTATCCTCTTTGAACTCATTTGACGTACAGATGTTTCACTTTCATTAAAAACTAATTTTGGGCAAATCAAAAAGTGAAGTATGGATTTAACTACAGTTGACAATTACATTGAAGCAAACAAAGACCGTTTTCTTGATGAACTTATAGACCTCCTAAAGGTGCCATCGGTAAGTGCCGATCCAGCGTTTAGCAAAGACGTACACCGTGCTGCCGAGTTGCTATCAACTAGGCTAAAGGAGATTGGCATTGATAAAGTAGAGGTTTGTCCAACGGCTGGTTACCCCATTGTGTATGGCGAGAAAATAGTTGATGAGAAACTGCCAACTGTATTGGTTTACGGCCATTATGATGTGCAGCCAGCAGACCCAATCGAACTTTGGGATTCGCCTCCATTTGAACCTGTAATCAAAGACGGAAAGATTTATGCCCGTGGCGCGTGCGATGACAAAGGTCAGATGTACATGCACATAAAGGCGGTGGAGTTAATGATGAAAACGGATGGACTTCCGTGCAACGTGAAATTCATGATTGAAGGAGAGGAAGAGGTTGGTTCAGATAACCTTGGCCTGTTTGTAAAAGCAAATAAGGAACGTTTGAAGGCTGATCTCGTTCTCATTTCCGATACAGGTATGATTGCCAATGATGTTCCTTCTCTTACGGTTGGACTTCGCGGTTTGAGCTACATTGAAGTAGAAGTTACGGGACCAAAACGCGACCTTCACTCTGGATTGTATGGCGGAGCGGTTGGTAACCCAATCAATATCCTTTGTGATATGATTGCCTCGTTAATGGACGAGAGCAAGAAGGTGACTATTCCTGGTTTCTATGATGGCGTAATTGAAGTAAGCGCAGAGGAACGTGCAGAAATGGCCAAAGCGCCTTTTAGCGAGCAAGAATACTGCGATGAATTAGATATGAAAGCTACACAAGGAGAAGCAGGTTATTCTACGTTGGAGCGTGCTACCATTCGTCCAACCATGGATGTAAACGGAATTTGGGGTGGTTACACGGGCAAAGGCGCGAAGACAGTTCTTCCGTCAAAGGCTTACGCTAAGATTTCATGCCGATTGGTTCCCGGACAAGACCCTGATAAGATTACAGACTTGCTGATAAATCATATTGAGAACATGGCTCCTGATGCGGTTAAAGTGAAAGTGACACCACACCATGGCGGACAACCATATCTTACTCCTACTGATTTTACAGGATACAAGGCAGCACACAAAGCCATGGAAATCACTTTTGGAAAAACACCCATTCCTATGCGAAGTGGTGGTAGTATTCCAATTGTGGCCATGTTTGAAGAAGAGCTTGGGTTGAAATCTGTATTGATGGGATTCGGATTGGATTCAGATGCCATTCACTCACCAAACGAGCATTATGGCATTTTCAACTACCTAAAAGGCATTCAAACCATTCCGTTCTTCTATCAGAATTTGGCGGAGCTTAGCTAACGATGAATTTACTGCGCATCGTATTACTTGCTGGAATCTTAACAGGTTTAGCAGCTACGGGATGTAAAAAAGAGCCATTAACCGAGTTCCCTGCCGCAGCGAATGGTGCTTCGGTTGAGTCTGCGGAGTTTCGAATTGTTTCCTACAACATTCATGGTGGTAAAGGACCAAATGGCGAAGGCAACTTTACCGACAACCTAAGTGCTTTTCGGGGGATGTTGCAAGGTGAGTCTATTCTGTGCTTGCAGGAAGTGGAGCCCGATTGCTGGAATCAGCTAAAAGCCGTGTTCCCAGAGTATGAGTATCGCTATTTCCTGCCGCAAACGTCAACCAAATTTGGAACTAACAAGCAAGGAGGGAACGCCATTCTTTCTCAATTTCCGATTGAAGCATACGGCCAGCACTTAGTGCAAACAGACCTTGGCGGTGATAAATGGGAACGCAAGACACAATATGTCAGGATTTACATCGGAAAGGAACACCAATACTTGAATTTGTTCCATTACCACAATACATACAATTGGCATGAGAATAGCTCGGCTGCTGAAAAATCTGGGCTTGAGCGTTACTTCAATTATGTTGAATCAAAGAGCATTAACCCGTCAGAAATGACGGTTCTCATTGGCGATTTCAATCTCAATTTAACTCAGTCTAACGCTATTATTTCAACTTCAGATTTCCCGAACTCCGAGTCTAATTGGGTAGATCATATTTACACCAACGCAGAACTTCTTCTTGGCGGTATTTACAACACGTACGAAAACGCACTTTCAGACCATCAAGCCGTTTGGGCGGTGGTCTGTAGCGAAGATTGTTGAAAGGCATTCCAGTCTTTTATTAGAATTTGGCGGACGTGAGTTAAAACAACATCGCATTAAACTTTAAGTTGTTTTCTGCGTCTTATCAAGCACGCCATCAGATTTTTTTCGTAAAATAGTACTGACTTTAGTCCATTGCCTTCATGCCAAAAGCACTGTTTCGCATTTTATTTTCTGTCTTAACCTTGGCTGTTTTAGCTACCGGTTGCAAGAAAGATGAGATTATCATTGATGATAATACGGCACCCCCAGATTCTACAGTTTCCACCCTCATTGTTGAGAATTATGTAACCAAATGCTACATCAGCCTATTAGGTCGCGAACCTTCTGAACAAGAAGAATCAACGGCAATCGCAACACTTAAATCGGATAACCTCAGCATTGCTAGCCGTAAGCTTGTTCTCAACACCATTGTTGCCAACGATGAATACCGCACCAAGGTGCTCGAATTCAATTCCATCAAACTCCTTAACGGATTGCTGGATGTAGCTGCTCTTCAAGAACAAATAGACACCTACATTTTTATACAACAGCAGCCAGAATACGCGGATTTCTACGATGAGATTCAAGCCGTAATAGACAATCTTATCGTTCTTAGAGATTCACCCGCCCAATTTGTCAATAATGAATTTGGCATGGAAGAAATGCACCGCAGATTGGTGAGCAATGACATCTACGACCAGATAAACATGGGCTCATTCAATTTTGTCCTGAGCATGTTTAATAGCTTCCTTTTCCGCGACCCAACCGGTGATGAGCATGACGCTGGCATTACAATGGTTGATGGGTTTGTGTCTGTTATCTTCTTTGAAACCGCCAATTCTAAGGAAGATTTTACCGATATTTTTCTTCATTCAGATGATTACTACGAAGGGCAAGTGCGAGAACTATACTTCAGGTATTTGTTCCGAGAACCTACCTCTGAAGAACAGGGCTATCATTCTGTGCGCTACAAAGAGTCCAGTAATTATGAACGCTTGCAGATAGATATTCTTTCAACCGATGAATTTGCTGGATTATGAACATGAAAAGTGAATTCTCTTTTACTTGCAAGTACAAATCCCCCGTCCTCACGGACACCCTCTTTTTAAGGGGGAATGGCGCAGTTCCTCCTTTCAAAGGAGGTGTCGAGGAACGAGGCGGAGGATTAATTTCTTTATTAAGAATGAGGAGATTAAATACCCAAGTTGTAGCTCTCCTTATGGCAATCCTCACCTTGGGGCTGCTCCCAAGTTGCAACAAAGAGAAGAACATTATTTACGATGTGAATGATGTAAATGTAAACCGACCCGAAGGAAACAAGGACTATGTAAAGAGCCTTGCCGAGTTTATCTCCATTGCCTTCACCGACCTTTTCGGACAAAACATATCGCAAGCAGAACTACAGACGTTGGCTGTTCCTTATTCTGGTTTTGGCGATTTGAAGTTGATTGAGGATATGATTATCAAGAATTTCTTGAACTCATCTTCGGTAATTATTCCTTCAGATTCTGAAATGCGGGCGAACGTAGATCAATTTCTGATGGATACGTATCAGAAATTCTTTAATCGACTGCCAAATGAGTTTGAACTATGGCACATGAAAAACCTGATTAATGAGAACTCGGACATTAATCCAGAGCTCATATACTACGCCATAATGACCTCGAACGAATACCGTTATTACTGATTCTAAAGCCATGAAAAGAAGAGGTTTTATAAAAAAGGCAACGGCCGCCACAGCAGGAGCATTTGCAGTTCCTTACATTCTTCCTTCGGGAAGGTTATTTGCTGCTTCTGGAGCGCGCGTAGTTGATCACGTAGTATTCTGTCTATTTGCTGGTGGCGTTAGAAATTTAGAGTCGGTGCATAAAGCGGATGGGAACTTGATGCCCAATACGCTTCTAGGAAGTGAAAATATTTCTGCCGACATCGCTTCTGGAATTACGCCTCTTGGCCAAGTTGGTGGCTCTCGTTTGCAAGAAATGGGAACGCTTTTTAAGGAATTCCGATTTGCGCAAGGCCCAACAGGTCACTTCAGCGGACATTCTTCTGTTATGACTGGTGTTTACAATTTGACGAATATTAACATTCGCCAGCGACCAAGTACACCTACCATTTTTGAGTATTACCGCAAACACACAAACCCTGCGGCCAATGCGTTAGATGCATGGTGGGTAAGCAACGCGCTCGGACCTTATCCAGCGTTGAATTACAGTAGCCATCCAGAATATGGAGCGCTGTACGGAGCAAACTACATTCAGCCGGCTTCCATTATCAGTAATGCAGGATATGATGCATTGGGAGATCCAAAAACGTTTAGCCAAAATCAACACGATTTGGTAGGCGAAATGCGCGGTTTCTTCGATAATAATTTCGACAACCAGACCATTCCCGGCTCTGCTGGAATAGCAAACGCACAAGCAGACAATCCGCTGGTTCAGCAATTTCTCTTGGACTCTTTCCAAGAAGCGATTGCTGGTCAATACAATGACCCTTGGGGATTGGGCGGCATGAGCGGTGACATGTTCAATGTGTTTTTTGCTGAGAAAGTGATAGAGCGTTTTCAGCCTGAATTGCTTGTGGTAAACATGCAAGATGTGGATGTATGTCACACAAACTTCACCTCCTACGCCAACAATTTGATGCGTGCAGATTATGCCATGGCGCATCTGTGGCAAACCATTCAAAGCACGCCAGGAATGGCTGATAACACCATTATGATTGCCTTGCCCGAGCATGGAAGAAATGCGCAGCCAAATACGGTTATTGATCCATACGGACGTTATGCTTTAGACCATACAAATGATGAGATGTCGAGAGAGATATTCTGTCTAATGACTGGGCCAAGCGGCAAGGTGATTCAGAATCAAGTTATTGATCAGATTCAAGGTCAGAGTATTGATGTTGTGCCAACCATTGCCAAAATTCTCGGTTTCTACGATGATATTTCTGGAATGCTCCCCGGCCAACCATTAAACGCTGCTTTGGTATGATGTTCCAATTGAAAAACATATCGCTCCTTTTGGCTTCTTCGGCCATGTTGGCAGCAGTGCTTTTTGTTGGTTGCGATAAGGAAACGGTGATTCCGCCAAACCCGTACGATGATATCGTCTATCCAACGCCACCCGCTCTAATAGACACGCTTGACCCGAACACGATTGTAGCTATACACAGAGATATATTACGGCCTAGTTGTTCTGTTCCGGGCTGTCATGATGGTAGTTTTGAGCCTGATTTCAGAACAGTTCAAAGCAGCACTTCTACATTGGTTTACGCACCAATTATTAAGAATAACGCTGACTCTACTTTCACATATCGTGTAATACCAAACGATACGGCTCAATCCGTACTTCATGAACGTGTTACCAACTGCTGTTTCGTAAATCAGAACGATAGAATGCCACAGGATAACATTGGCGTTCCGCTTGAGGATGAATACGTTACGCGTATCGAGAATTGGATTATGGACGGTGCCAGAAATATGTTTGGAGAAGTGGCTCAGTATCCAAATCAGGCACCTCAAATTTCCTACTTCGCGGCAGTGGACACCTTTGAGCTGCAAGCTGTGATTGCTTCCGCCCAAGCTGGGTTCCCTCTTTCTGATGCCAGCAATAGAATTGATGGTATTTATTACAACCCTTTTGTCCTTAATGCGAATCAGAATTTTGCCATGTTAATTGCGATTGAAGATGACAGCACATCGCTCTCAAACCTTCAGATTAATAAACTCAAATTCTCGTATAATGAGGATGACTTTTCTCCTTCAGCTCCTGGTTATTTGGAACGAACAGCTCTGTTCTATACTATTTCAGGGTTTGAAATCTGGTATGTAGAGTTAAACACATCATTATTCAACCCAGAGAACGTGGTTTACATGCGCTACTACGTAGGCGATGGAAATAGCACAACCGAAATGCCACGGGACGAAATGGTGATTCAAATCAAAACATTCTGGTCATTTTATATCCTCCCTTGATGAAAAATGTAATTTGGATAGCCCTTGGAATGATGTGCGGTTTGAGCGCTTGTAGCGAGCTAACGGAAATTAGCGAAGTGCCCGAAATTAGCTTTGAAAGCGTTGTCCCAAACGTAGTGACGGAGTATCAAGACTCTTTGTACTTCACACTTTCTTACCGAGATGGGAACGGTGACCTTGGACAGAATAATACAGACGAAAACAACCTTTTTATTCAGGATTCGCGGAATGAAGTAACGTTTGGATTCCGTATTCAGCAATTAGCACCAGACAATTCAGACATTGCTATTCAAGGCAACTTTAACGTTGCGCTTCCCAACACAGCCATTATCAATGGTGGCGCAAGCGAATCGGTTAGCTATGTCATTTGGGTGGTTGACCGTGCTGGCAACGAAAGCAACCGTGTTAATTCCAGTACGGTTACTGTAAACGCGCAGTAGAGACGCAATGCTTGCGTCTACGCGTATCCCATTGCTCCTTCTACACGTTGAAAAAGGCAAACCAGAAATTTATTAGTTTGGATTGGAGAGTTTTAAGCAGATATGCGAAGGTTATTCTGAATCGTCCCTTTTAAAAAGTTGGGGATTAATGATTGGCATAACCCGTGGTCCCAAATAAGTTGTTGCAGATTTTTCAAACCAGATACCTCTAAGCGTACTTACTGCCAAAGAGTTCATAGTTGTGAATGCTAGATTCGGTAAATTGACATTATCAGATTCGTCAATATAACTGGACAATTCTTGAACCTCAAAATCGTATTGAACCTCCAAAGCCGCAACTTGCAACTTACAGTCAGCATCTTTTAACGGTTTGTATTTGTCGCTATTGAACTTAACGGTAGTAGTCAAGACACACAATACAAGATTATCGTCCAGTTTAAAATGCAGTTTTGTTTTGAAATCGTAAACCAGTGAATTTAAATCCAAAACAGCTTCATCACCATAGCAATCCAAAATTTCGCTGAACGACTCCAAGTGAAACCTGTCTAACCGCATGCGCACCAATTGTATGGTTACAGGACGATTTTCCTTTTTATTGCTTTTAGACACCATTATTAGTAGCCAATTACGTCATTATCCACAAACATTTCTTCACTCAATTGCGGCATTGAAGAACCAAGAGAACCCACAAAATCATGCTTAATCACCTTTCCTTGATCTTCATTGCTGGCAATTTGCAGTCCAACATCAGCAAGGCCAAGTTCATACCGTCTGAAGTCTTTGACAATTTCGATGTCCAGCGCATTTTCAATTTTTGCAAGTGTTCTAAGCGTTAAATTTTGAGTCCCAGTAAGCCATTTACTTATTTCCGAACTGTTCTTGCCTATTCGTTTGGCGAAATCTTTCTTTGAAATTTTATTGTGTTCAATAGCATGCTCTACAATTAACGCGATGTCTATTGCGTGCTGCACAAACAATTTGCTATCCTTTCTTTTGGTCTCCAAGTCTTTCATAAATCTATTATTATTTAAAACTATCAGGAATTACGATTACAAATTCTCGTAGCAAGTTGCCACTCATATCATAATACCCATCTATGTGTTCAACAATTTTTTTGGCGTCAATGTTTCTTTTTATGGATTTTTCAACTGCCACAATAAAATCGGCAGCCTTTTTACACTCTGGAAAATCATCTAATCTCCATTTGTCTTGTCTGTGAGGTTTGCCCGCACCACTTCCAATCAAGGCCAATTCATTTGATTTTCGATACCCATATATCCTTACTCTATGATTATCTATTTTTCCTGGCAACGCTTTCAGTCTGGGTCTTTGCTGGCTATGTTCCTCCCTAAAAAACTTAGGCAACACACCATACCTTTCGGCCATAAGCTGAATTTTCCCTTCCAAGTCAATTGCATCAGTCTCATACTTTGTTTCTACACTTTTCTGAACAAACTTTATAAGTTCCGAGTCTTCAAATATTTCCTGCCCAGAAATTTGTCTCCCAACGGTATATATTTTACCGTGTTTTCCTTCTGCAAATATATGAACCTTTACTTTCAATTTAACTTATAAGTTAATTCCATGTCTAAATGACAAAGATAATCCAACAAATAGCAATGGTCATTCTTTGTTGAAAACTGTGGATTAGTTGTCTCTGTGGAAAATTGCTTCGGCTCTAGGCCTTATAATGTTGAAAGATACCGCGAGGTCGGACTTCTAGTAGTTGATGGCGCGATAGAACTTGAAAACTCTTCAAAGAACTCCGCACCTCATCAAGCGATTGTTTCCACGGAATATTCTCCGTTCTCCCGGCTTGGTGATCTGCAATCCTCAGTTCCAGTTCTTTCAATTGTTCTGGGGATAGCTGAATTGTAGTGCGGTCATACGCCTCCATCATGGCGAGTATGCTGCTTAAAAAACGTTCATCGTTAATTTTTTCCAGCACTCTGGAAATGTCTGTTTTTAGCTTGCTTGATACCATAATCTGTACGTGTAGAACGAAGGTAAGCATAGAACAGGTTATTGTTGGTGACGATTATATTTGGAGTAGAGACGCGATTCATCGCGTCTCAATTTCGGGTGTATCTAGGATAAGACGCGATGAATCGCGTCTCTACAAATTCACGAAACCATCAGGCTACAGCACTAACGTTGGCTAGCTGCGCCTGCGTTAGGGATTGCAGCGGCATCCTTTTTCTTAGTCTAACCCTTCGAGTACCTCAGGGTTTGCAGAAAAAGATACAGCAGAAAGCCCGGCACACCACGCCCGCGAAAGGGTGGTGGGTAACGCCCTAAACAATTCCTGTTTTAAGAGGTTTAATCTTAGTACCCATTCTGACTAAACTCAGGTGGAAATTCCGCTTCTTAATCATTAAGTTTGCGCACGATTTGAAATACAGTAACTCAATATATATAGCATGAAAATCTTAGTCCCTATCAGCAAAGTGCCTGATACTACGTCCAAGATTGCCTTCACGGATGGAGATTCAAAGTTCAACGAAGAAGGAATTCAATGGATTGTTAACCCATACGATGAGTGGTACGCGCTTGTACGTGCATTAGAATTAGTTGAAGCTGGCGGTGGTACCGTTACAGTAATCAACGTTGGAGATGCTAGTTCTGACCCTATTATTAGAAAGGCTTTGGCATTAGGCGCTCACGAGGCGGTGAGAGTTGATGTGAATCCTGGCGATTCGTATGTAATTGCAAAGGAAATTGCGGCTTACGCTACTGATAAAGGTTTTGACTTGGTTCTTCTTGGAAAAGAGACAATTAGTTACAACGGTTCTGAAGTTGGTGGAATGCTAGCTGAATTCATGAACCTTCCTTACATTTCTCTTGCTGCTAAATTGGAAGTAAACGGAGACATTGCCACACTTGATCGTACTACTGAAGGTGGTGTTGAAGTAGTGGAGGTGAAGTTGCCGTTGGTTGCAAGTGCAGCTAAAGGAATGGCAGAGCAGCGTATTCCAAATATGCGTGGCATTATGGCTGCACGTAGTAAGCCTTTAACGGTTGTTCCTGCAAGCGGAGCAGAAGCCAAGACTTCTTATGTGAAGTATGGTCTTCCTGCACCAAAAACGGCTGTGAAGTTGGTTGACCCAGAGAACATGGACGAATTGGTGAACTTGCTTCATACAGAAGCAAAGTCTATCTAATTCCTTTTTACGAACGATTTAAAGAAAGAATAAGATGTCAGTACTTATTGTAGTAGATACTAAGAACGGTGCGGTTAAGAAGTCATCGTTAGAAGCGGCTCAGTATGGAGTTAAAGTGGCGGCTAGCATTGGTGGCGAAGCTGTTGCACTTTCACTTAATGCAAACAATGCCGAGGTTCTTGGAACTGTTGGTGTAAACAAGGTTTTGAACGTAACGGATGCTTCTGTTTCAGCTTCTGATCCACAGAAAGTTGTTGCAGCAATTGTTGCAGCGGCAAATCAGATTGGAGCTAAAGTGGTTGTGTTTGCACACGATTCAACTGGTAAAGCTGTTGCTCCACGTTTGTCAGCAAAATCAGGTGCCGGTTTGGTAACCAACGTTACTTCTCTTCCCGATACGTCAAACGGGTTTGTGGTTAGCAAAAACGTTTTCTCTGGAAAAGCACATGCAGATGTAAATATCCTTAGCGATGAGAAGATTGTTTCAATTCTTCCAAATGCATTTAGTGTTCAAGCAGGAGAAGGTTCAGCTTCTGTTGAAGACTTCGCTGTAGATGTAAGCGGAATCAATTCTGGAATTACGGTTAAAGAAGTGAAAGGCGGAAACAGCAAAGTTGTTCCATTGCCAGAAGCTGAATTGGTTGTTTCTGCAGGTCGTGGTCTTAAAGGACCAGAGAACTGGGGAATGGTTGAAGAAATGGCCGAGATTCTTGGAGCAACAACTGCTTGCTCTCGTCCGGTTGCAGATATTGGTTGGAGACCACATCATGAGCACGTTGGACAAACTGGCGTTGCCATCCGTCCAAACCTATATATCGCCATCGGTATTTCTGGAGCAATCCAGCATTTGGCTGGTGTAAACGGAAGTAAGGTGATTGTTGTAATCAACAAAGATCCTGAAGCTCCCTTCTTCAAAGCTGCCGATTATGGTGTAGTTGGAGATGCTTTTGAGGTTGTTCCAAGATTGAACGAAGCATTGCGTAAATTCAAAGCAGCAAACGGTTAAAATATTTTTAACTCTCCTCTTCCTGTAAAATCGGGGTTTATCCTTTCTTGTAACAGAGGGGTGACTGAATAAAACGAGGTTGGATGAGTTGACAGTTTAGTGTATGGATAAAATCAAAATGGGCATATACGGGCTGCAGTACAGCCAAACCCAAACTGGCGCATACGCGTTGGTTTTGGAGGAGGAAGGCGGTACACGCAGACTTCCGATTATCATCGGTAGTTCCGAAGCTCAGGCCATCGCCATCGAGTTGGAGAATATGAGTCCGACCCGACCGTTAACCCACGATTTGTTCCTAACATTCGCACAATCATTTACTATTGATATTCAGGAAGTCGTCATCTACAATTTTGTAGATGGCGTCTTTTATGGAAAAATTATTTGCAGCGATGGCAAGAATGAGGTGGAGATTGATTGCCGCCCTTCAGATGCTATTGCTCTTGCCGTTCGGTTTAAATGCCCCATTTTTACCCACGAATTTATTCTTAACGCTGCAGCTTTCGAGAAAGATGATAGCGGTGAAGGAATCCGCCCAATTACCATCCAAGATTCTGATACTCCCGTTGATACTGGAGGATTTAAACAACTAACGGAAGAAGAGCTAGAAGAATCACTTAGTGCTGCCTTGGCCAAGGAAGACTACGAAGAAGCATCTCTCATTCGAGACGAACTTAACCAAAGGAAGAAATAATTCTTTTTGGGCGTGTCCCCGATAAAAAATCGGGGTCAGGCTGTCCGCTATATCTTTTTTCCCTTCCCTCATTTCGACTTCGCTCAATGAAGGAACGAAAAAAAGGATGTCGCTTCCATCCCTCACGCGGGGCGATTGCCTAGAAATACGCACCTACTGTCTCATTTTTGCTTATCCTTGAAAAGCAGTTTTAGACAAAAACACGTATGACAAACTTTTTATTGAGTATTCCATTGATGGATGTTGGAATTTCGCTCATCGCAATTGGCCGTGGACTAATCGGAATGGCAGTACTTGTCGGTATCGGTTTTCTATTCAGTTCAGACCGCAAATCAATTGATTGGAAGTTGATTGGTACAGGGTTATTGATTCAGCTGGTTCTTGCCTTAGCAATTCTAAAAATTCAGTGGGTTCAAACAGGTTTCGATGCTGTTGGTCAAGGCTTTGTCAAGCTTATTTCGTTTACAGATTTCGGAACGGATTTTCTCTTCTCGTCATTTGTTACAGGAAGTTCAGAGGCCGCGGTTATCAGTTTTGCCTTTAGAATACTACCAACAATTGTGTTCTTCTCAGCATTAACCAGCTTGCTCTATTACATAGGCTTGCTCCAAAAAGTAGTTTTCGTGTTTGCATGGCTAATGAAGAAGACCATGAATCTTTCGGGAGCTGAAAGCTTAGCTGCTGCGGGTAACATTTTCCTAGGACAAACAGAATCACCTTTCCTCATCAAACCCTATTTGGATAAGATGACCAAGAGCGAGATTATGTGTTTGATGACGGGCGGAATGGCAACAATTGCTGGTGGTGTTCTTGCCGCCTACATCGGTTTTCTTGGTGGAGATGATCCAGCGCAGCAAGTGTTATTTGCCAAGCATTTGTTAGCCGCATCTGTCATGTCTGCACCAGCCGCTGTAGTTGCAGCCAAGTTGCTCGTTCCTGAGAAGGAAAAGTTCAACGAAAGCATGGAAATCAGTAAGGATAAAATGGGTGCAAATGTCCTCGAAGCTATTGCAAACGGCACTTCAGATGGCGTGAGGCTAGCCGTAAACGTTGGCGCCATGCTTCTGGTTTTTACAGCATTCGTTTACATGGGAAACTGGATCCTGCGTGATTTGATTGGAGCAACAACTGGATTGAATGAAATTATTGCTGCTAACACCGGATTTGACGGGCTTAGTTTCCAATTTCTTGTCGGTTATGCATTCGCTCCAATCGCTTGGCTAATGGGCGTTCCTACAGAAGATGTTTTCCTAGTAGGCCAGCTCCTTGGCGAGAAAACAATCTTAAACGAGTTCTACGCCTACAAAACCTTAGGAGAAATGAAATTCGGAGGAATGTTTGTCCACGAAAAGTCTATGATTATGGCCACTTACATCCTTTGTGGATTCTCCAACTTCGCATCCATTGGAATACAAATTGGAGGTATCGGAACACTCATTCCCAACCGTAAAGGATTGCTTTCTAAACTTGGTTTACGCGCATTGCTTGGCGGAACGCTGGCGTGTTTGTTTACCGCTGTGTTGGTGGGTATGTTTTTAGGCTAGCCCACTATTTGCTCGATAATGGAAACTTTTGTGGTCTTGTTTGCGTAAAGCCGCACACTAACAGAACACGCACAAAAACCAAACGCATGCGAATTCAGAAATTACTGGCCGTTGGCCTTCTATCAATAATATCACTAGGCGCTACCGCGCAAGGATTCGAAGGGTCCATTTATTTCACTAAATCAAATATGGTTGATGTGACACAATACGTGTACCATGTGAAAGGAAATATGGTCCGTATTGATGAAATGGCGGAAGGAAGCGATGAGTTGGTTGCCACAATGCTGGTGAATCTTGAATCGGGCGATATCATAGCGCTAAGTCATGAGAGAAACCTCTATATGAACCGTCCTTCCAAAGATGGTGAATCAGATGTAGTTGCTGGTGCAGTGGTAGTTAATGGACAACTGAAACGGTCAATTCATGGGGTTAACTGTTCACAGATTCGAGTAAAAAACAAAGCTGCTGACCGGGAAGTAATGTATTGGGTTTCGGACGATGCGAAGTACGACTTCTTCCCTAAATTACTAAGTATCCTTAAGCGAAAAGATAACTTTTCAACTTACTACATGAGCATTCCTGATGTTGGGAACAAGTTTCCGTTGATGGCGGAGGAAAACACGTTTTTGAGAGAGAAAAAGGGCTTTTTGCAGGTAGATAAATTGGAAAGTAAAAAACTGGATGACTCGCTTTTCAAAATCCCAAAGGGATTTGAAAAGGTAGAACGTTAATTACGATACGTATTGAAACTGTGAGCCGCTGTTCGTTATTCGGATGGCGGCTTTCTTGCCTAAAATAAGTGCCCGATTATCATCAATATGCCCTGCGGGGAAGTTGAAACAAACTGGGTAATCAAACTCATTTACTGCTTCGCGAATGATTTCTTCTGCCGTTTTTCCGAATGGAATGGCGTTGTCGTTCATATCGCTCATTCCGCCAATAATCAAGCCTTTCAGTTTGCTCAGTTTGCTCAGTTTCCCGTTACGCTTCATGTTCATCATCATCCGGTCTATGTGATACAGATATTCATCTAAATCTTCCAGAAACAGAATCTTGCCATCTGTGTTAATGTCTGATTCTGAACCGAGAATAGAATAAATAACTGATAGGTTTCCACCAACTATTTCGCCTTCCATCGTGCCAATTCTATTGAGCGGATGAGAAGGAAAATCATAGCTCGGTAATTCTCCTTTCAGTGAATTAATGAGCGTAGTTATCTGTGCATGATCTTCCGGCAAATCTTTCATGCTTAACGGCATAGAACTATGCAACGTGGCCACCCCGCAATTCTGGTTAATGTGTGCGTGTAAAACAGTAATATCACTAAAACCACACAGCCATTTCGGGTGTTTCCGGAACTCAGTAAAATCAAGTTTATCAATTATTCTCACAGTGCCGTATCCGCCACGCGCACAGAGAATGGCGTTAATGTCTGGGTCGTCCAACATGCGTTGCATGTCAGATGCTCGGTCACCATCACTACCTGCAAATTGGTTTTCAGCCCCAAACATTCGCTGACCAGTTCTCACCTTAAAGCCAGCATCAGCCAGAACGCCTACGGTAGGTTCTAGTTCTTCCCAAGTTAATTTTCGGGCGGTAGCTACAATGCCAATTGTGCTACCTGGTTTAAGAAATGGTGGTTCAATCATTTGGACGACTGCGAACTTAGCAAAGCGGTATCATTTGTCAAAGCGAAAAGAAATGACATGATTCTTATTCTGGGACGAACACGTGTTACGAAACCGCTAGAAGTGCTTTGGCAGATCGCGGCTTCCGTGCAATATCCTTACAATCCGTATGTGTTTTACAAGAATACGATAGAACACCACGTGTGATCCTTTGGGAAAACTCCTTAGACCTTTCTTAATCTCATTCCTTTCTCTACCAAGCTCAGGGTTTTCAACCAACTGCTCAAAAACATCTTCCAGTTCGGTCAGGTACTTGATGGCCTGATTTAATCCGTATTCCTCATCTGTATAGCTGAATATATCTTCCAAGTCCTTATCGGCAGGAAGTGCAAGCTCAAAATGAGTTTGTCTATTTGACATGGGATGAGCGAGACTCACGAGTTTTAGCCTGAATGATGTCTTTTACGGTGCGCTTGCTTGCTGGGCCAGACCACCCTTTTTCAATCTCCACCCTCAAATCATCGATTATGCGGTTTCGTAGTGTTTCATGCAACCTCAGCGCATCGCGCACAACTTCACTGGCGTTCTGAAAATCGCCAGATTTTATCTGGGTGGTTATGTATTTCTCTTGCTTTTCTGTGAAACTGACATTCATGGCTTTATTCTTTTGAAACTTGCCTCAAAGATAAGGCTTGTGTCCATATTTGTCAAATATGGACATGTCAGAACGCTATAGTACCTTTTTCTGCGTGAGTTTTAGTGCGGTAGCTACAATGCCAATTGTGCTACCTGGCTTAAGAAACGGTGGTATAATCATATCTAGAGAGAAACTACTTCTGCTTTATCTTATTTTCCAGCTCACCGATGAACTGACTGAAATAAGAACAGTTTTCTTGAACGGTATTGTAATTCAGCTTTGAAAACAGAGATGGATTGTGACTTTCATGGTATTTCCGTTGACCTTTTGCCGTTTGGCTTTTCAATTTTTCCTTCGGATTTTCTATCATGGTCGGATCACCTTTGAACTTGACTTTCGCGCCATACTCAGAATTGAATGTACCTATTTCTGCATAAATCAAAGCTTCCAGCGTATAGATGTTCAACAAGGGTAATCCTCTTCCATCAACTACTGCATTGCAAGTGTCAAAATATTCCTCTCGCTTTTGCACCTTGGCTTTTTCTGTACGAACGCCATCAAGATCTCGGATAAAAACTACGGCTTTCGGCTGTTGATCTTGGTACTCCACCTTCAGCATTTTTTTCGCCTTTGGCGTTTCCAATTGAGAACCGTTCAATCGTTTCAATAAAGGATTGAACTGAACATTTGGAAAGTTGCTAGAAATCAGGTTTCTAATCGAATCTGTATCATTTGGGTCTTCTCCAACTAAGCCAATAATCGTTTTTGCCATTACTCTTCCAGATCAGAGAAACGCCAGTAATCGCTCAAAAAGCCCGTTTCATCCATGTAGTTTTTGGCCTTTTTAATCTGAGCATCCGAAAGATGATGGAATGTGGTTCCTTTGGTTCTTTCATGCTTGGCAATAACTATCCTATCCAATTCATCAGCCCCCAGAATATCTAAAACCTGCGGAGAATGCGTGGTGAGAATAATTTGCTTCTTTTCTGATTGCTCTTTAATCAATTGCATCAGCTTGTGAAGCTGGTGAGGGTGGATTCCTAATTCGGGTTCTTCGATGAGAATGATTTGAGAACCTTCGTTTATTCTATTAGCCTCAATTGAATTTGCAGTGAAACTAAAGCTTCCACCAATCACCAAGTCCGCGATAAGGAATATCATTCTTTGGGTACCGCTCGATAGCTGAGGAAAAAGTCGCCAAACCCCATCCACATTGTATTCTAAAAAAAGGTTTGAAACATCAAAGCAACCCCCTTGTTCTTCACTTGGAACAACTAGAAACCGACTTGAAAGTCGAACATTTGAAACTGGCGTAATTTCAGCAATAGAAGACCTCACTAACTCAATCACCATTTCGCTTCCCTTGACTAAGAACTCCGTCAAATGCTCTGGTGATTTTTGATCTGAAGCCGCACTAAACCTATAAAGACTGGTGATTAAACATTTCGTAAAAAAAGGAAGCGATGAATCTCGAGTGTATCTAAATACCTCCGTAGCGAGATCTGTTTTTAAGGCGAATGGTGAGTCATACAATAGAGGCCCTCCTTGAATTCCATGTCTAACAATTATTGGAGTAAGATCCAACGCTTTGTGGAGATAATTCAGGCCTTCTTCAAGTGTTTCATCCTCAGAACCGAAATGAATCTCTTCGTCTTCTCTCTTGACAATTTGAAGAATGGGAGAGAAGTTCATGAGGTCCTTTATTGGCTTGCCTATTTCAGGTTTTTGACGTGAGGCTTTAATTTCGGTCAGCACGTCATTTTGAATTAACAATTTTGAATCAAACTCCTCATAAATATCTCTATAGTCAAACAGAAATAGCTTATATAAAAATGACAGAAAATTCGTCTTCCCAACAGCGTTCTTTCCAATAATGATATTAAGACCTGATTTAAACTCAACCTCGGCCTGTTTTATAGACTTATATCCTGAAAGCTGTGCGGATTTTAGATGCAACATGTTCTACTGTGGCTTTGATTCAAAAGTACCATTTGGGTTTGGAATGCAAACGTATTGGTGAATACTATCTTTGCGCCCTCAAAATAAACGCTTTGACCGCATACAAACGACATCTTATTACAGCAGCGCTTCCTTACGCCAACGGGCCCATTCATTTGGGCCACTTGGCAGGTGCTTATTTGCCATCAGACATTTACGTCAAGTATATGCGCCTTAAGGGCGAAGATGTCTTATTTGTTTGTGGCTCTGATGAGCACGGTGCAGCTATAACGCTTCGTGCCAAAAAGGAAGGTGTAACGCCACGAGAAATTGTTGACCGATATGATGCGATGTGTAGGAAATCCTTCGCAGATTTTGGGATTGAGTTTGATGTGTATGATCGAACGTCTTCGGAATTACATCATGAAACAGCCTCAAACTATTTCTTGGAACTACTTGAGAAAGATGCTTTTGAGGTTCGCGAAAGTGAGCAGTACTTTGATGAAGAAGCACAGCAATTTTTAGCCGACAGGTACATAACTGGAACATGTCCCAAGTGTAATCATGATGCCGCTTACGGAGACCAGTGTGAAAACTGCGGAAGTGCGCTGAGTCCGAATGATTTAATTAATCCAAAGTCAACTTTAAGTGGCAGTGCTCCAATTAAAAAGGCAACCACGCATTGGTATTTGCCTATGCAAGACCATGAAAAATGGTTGAAGGAATGGATAAATGAAGGCACCTTAGAAGGTAAACCACATCACAATCCGAAGGAGTGGAAAAACCATGTAATTGGTCAATGTAACTCTTGGATTGATGGCGGATTGCAGCCACGTGCCATGACGCGCGACTTGGATTGGGGAGTTCCTGTTCCAGTTGAAGGCGCAGATGGAAAAGTGCTTTACGTTTGGTTGGATGCTCCAATTGGCTACATCTCGGCCACTAAAAAATGGGCAGCCGAAAACGACAAAGACTGGGAAACATACTGGAAAGATGAAGAGACCAGAATGGTTCACTTTATTGGAAAAGACAACATCGTTTTTCATTGCATCATTTTCCCGATTCTGTTAAAAGCACACGGAGAATATATTCTTCCTGAGAATGTTCCAGCCAACGAGTTCCTGAATCTGGAAGGACAGAAGCTTTCTACATCACGGAATTGGGCGGTTTGGTTGCACGAATATTTGGAGGATTACCCGGATCGAATTGATGCGCTGCGATATTGTCTCACTTCTATTCTTCCAGAAAACAAGGATTCTGAGTTTACGTGGAAGGATTTTCAGGCGAGAAATAATAACGAGTTGGTTGCCATTTTGGGCAACTTCGTAAATAGAGCTGTTGTTCTCACGCACAAATATTTTGATGGGAAAGTTCCTACTTCCGATTTTGATCAAGATGTATTGAAAGAGGTGGCATCTCATTATGAGAAAGTTTCTTCAAGCTTAGACAAGTTCAGCTTCCGCCAAGCACTTGCTGAGGCCATGAACGTAGCCAGAATTGGCAACAAGTATTTGGCTGATAACGAACCTTGGAAGACAATCAAAACCGATGAGGCTGCGGCTAAGAAGGTGATAGCCACTTCGTTGGTTATTTCAGAACATCTGAAGAATATTATTGCACCGTTTCTTCCAAATACATCTGAAAAATTGGCTTCAATTTTAAATGTTTCTGGTGCAAATTGGAATGCAAATGTGGAGTTGGTTGAAGGACATCAACTCAACAAACCCGAATTACTTTTCACCCGATTTGAGGATGAAGATGTTGAGCGACAAGTAAACAAGCTAAAAGAGGCTTCAGCTGCTGCTAAAACCGTTGAGTTAGAGCCAGCAAAAGAAGAAACATCATTTGATGTTTTTCAAAAGTTGGATATCAGAATCGCTACCATTTTAGAGGCGGAGAAAGTGAAAAAGACCAAGAAACTTTTGAAATTGAAGGTTGATACGGGAACAGAGGAGCGAACAGTTGTTTCTGGGATAGCGGAGTTCTATTCGCCAGAAGAAATAATAGGTAAGCAAGTTTGTTTGCTTGCCAATCTTGCCCCTAGAGAGATTAAAGGAATTGAAAGTAATGGAATGATTTTGATGGCCGAAAGCCCTGATGGAACGCTATCGTTTGTATTGCCAGAATCAGCTATTGGAAATGGCTCGGTTGTGAGCTGAAACAACATATCCATAAATATTATTTATGCAAACCATAAATATTCTTAATGGTCAAACCAAGCTTTTGACATTCTTAATACAAACAATCTGATTGTCAGCGGGTTTCTTTATCAATTCAAATTAATTGGAATATGAAGAAGTTTAAATTTTCTAGCATTGTGTGCAATGCGCTGGGTCTTGTCGTTGTATTTGCCACTATGTTCTCGTCTGCAAATGCGCAATCTGCCGATGATGTGTATTTCCCTGGTCAACTTTGGGTGCAGGTAAATCCAAGTTCTACCAAAACCTTAGCGCATGATGTAGATGCGGTTACGTTTGAGCCATTTAAGCAACTTATTGGAGAAGAATTATCAGACCAATTTAAGCTTGAACGTGTACGGAAACCATTTCATTTTGCGATAGATGCGGGAGTAAGAGAGGTTTATCAACTTTTCTTCTCAGAGGAAGGTCAAGAGTTAGCGTTTGCTAGAGAATTGGAAAAACTAGACATCATTAATTATGCGGAGCGTGTTCCAATCATGCGTACAACCCTTACTCCAAATGACCTTGGCCCTGTTTCTGGAACAAATGACCAGTGGTTTTTGCACCGAATTCAAGCACAAGAAGCGTGGGACATTAGCACTGGAAATACAGATATTAAAGTGGCAATTGTAGATGATGCGGTTCTCACTAATCATCCGGATCTGATTCCGAATTTATTACCGGGTTATGATGTGGCAGACAACGACACGGATGCTATGCCCAATACGGCAGATATGAGCCATGGTACGCACGTTGCAGGAATTGCTTCTGGTGCTACAAACAATGGAATAGGCATTGCCAGTATTGGTTTTAATGTGAAACTAATTCCAGTTAAAAGTTCTAACTCCGCACAGTTTATTAGCGATGCTTACGCTGGAGTTGTTTGGGCTTATCAGAACGATGCAGATGTAATTAATATGTCTTGGGGTGGATCTGGGTTTAGCCAAACGGGACAGAACATTATTACAAACGCATACAACGCAGGTTGCGTAAACGTAGCCGCAGCAGGTAACGATGGCGTTTCAACAGTTTTTTACCCAGCTGGTTACGACAACATTATCAGCGTAGCAAGCTCAACAACCAACGATGCGAAAAGTGGCTTCTCCAACTTCGGAAATTGGATTGATATAACAGCTCCAGGGAGCGCCATTCGAAGTACATACATCGGTAACAATTTTGCCCCAACTTACGCTGACCTTCAAGGAACTTCAATGGCTTCGCCACTTGTGGCTGGGCTGTGTGGACTGATTAAATCTGTAAACCCGCAGATGACGCAGACTCAAATTGAAAACTGCCTTTTGTCTACAGCAGATAATATTAACTCTGTTAACGGAAACTATATCGGTCAGTTGGGCGCTGGACGTATCAATGCTTTTCAAGCGGTAATTTGTGCGCAATCTACACTTAACACACCACCAGTTGCTGTGATAAATGCAGACAATACGGTACGTTGCCCTGGGGCTAATGTTCAGTTTTTTGGAAGCTCTGGAGGAGGTATAGCAATAGGCTATCAATGGTCTTTTCCAGGTGGTAATCCATCCACTTCAACAGCTCAAAACCCAGTTGTAAATTATGGTTCTCTTGGAACATATAATGTTTCGTTAACGCTAACCAATCCTTTCGGAACAGATAGTGAGACCAACAACAATTATGTTGAAATAAGCACAAACGGAACCGATATGTTCTTCAGTGAGGACTTTGAAAATGGCACGTTGGCTCAAAGCCAATGGGGTATTGAAAACACTGACAATTCAGTTACCTGGGACATTTATACCGTTGCAGGTGCAACTGGAGGCTCCAAAGCCGCTGGTATCAATCTCTTTACGTATGACGTTAGAGGGCAACGAGATGGTTTAACGTCTCCAGCGTTAGATTTTTCTGACCATTCCAATATTCAGTTGGATTTCCAGCACGCGCATCGCAGATACTCTACAGATTATAGCGATTCGCTCCTTATCTACGTAAGCACAGATGGCGGGAATACTTTCCCCAATCGCGTGTTTGCCCAAGCAGAAAGCGGACAAGGAACATTTGCTACTAACGCCATTCTAGCAGCGGATTTCTTCCCAACCAATGGTATTGATTGGTGTTTTGGAGGGGATTTAGGGTCTAGCTGTTTTACTGTTGATTTAAGTGTGTTTGACGGAGAACAAAACGTCCGACTCAAGTTTGAGACGTACAATGATTATGGAAACAACATCTTCATTGATAATATCCAGCTTTCTGGTAACTGTGTTTTTGCTCCTGAACCTCCTATTGCAGATTTTGGATCTTCGGTAGTTTCACTCTGTGCGGGGGAAACTGTTTCGTTTACGGATGAAAGTGCGAATGTTCCAACGAATTTCCAGTGGTCTTTTTTTGGTGGAACACCCAATACCAGCACAGATGCGGCTCCAAATATCGTTTACAACACACCAGGAACGTATGCGGTATCCTTGATGGTTTCAAACAATTTTGGTTCTGATCAGGTATCGCAGAATGGGTTTATTACTGTTAGTGCTTCTCCAACCTTGCAATTGAATCAAACAGATGTTGATTTGTGCGAGGGAGAATCATTCAACTTGGTTGCATCTGGTAACGGAGCAAGCTACAGCTGGAATCCTAGCGCAGGTCTTTCCAGTGGTTCTGCTGCCTCTGTAACGGCATCACCTTCGGCTTCTACTACCTACACGGTTTCCAGTACGTTAAATGGTTGTACAGCAGAGAGTACAGTTCAAGTGGATGTCAATCCTAATCCTGAAACACCAGATGTAATGTCTCAGAATGATCTTGGTTTCGCTATGCTGAATCCTGCCCCAGTAGAGGGTTATCATTCATATGAAGCGCCAACGGCAGGCTGGGGATTTCTACCATTTGGTTCCCTTAGTGCAGAAGGAGACATGACAATTGCACGCAGCGCAGCAAATGATAGTCTGCTTTGTACAGCAGCAACGAATCCACAAAACATAGCGGGTAAGGTTGCTGTCGTTTATCGTGGTGTTTGTGAGTTCGGAATTAAGGCGCTCAACGCACAGAATGCGGGTGCTATTGGTGTAATTCTAGTGAACACCGAAGCTGCTGGTATTACAATGGATATGGGTGCTGGGGCTAATGGCGGAGCAGTTACTATTCCGGTGGTTATGGTTGCATCAAATATTGGAGCAACCATTAACAGCGCGGTTAATAGCAACCAAGCGCGAGCAGTTCTTGCTCAATTTAATGGTGGTGGATTTGATATTTGTCCAGACGCGAGCACGCGACTTGCAGCACCATTTGGATATGACGCTTACGAATGGAGCAATGGAGATTTTTCTGCGGTTGGCGAGTTTACTGGTGGTGGCCAATACACCGTAACTGCCTATAATGAATTCGGTTGTGGTGTCGTTTCATCTACATTTAATATGAGCGAATATTTAGTAACGCAACCAATCATTACCGAAAACGGTGGACAATTGGACGCTAATGCCAACGGAGTTGATTATCAGTGGTACCTGAATGGAGAACCAATTTCTGGTTCATCAGCTCAGATTCCTACTCAAGGCAACGGTGAATACATGGTGGAAATAACAGACAACAACGGCTGTGTAAGTGAATCTGACCCTTATGATGTAACGTTTGTCGGAATTACTGATCGTAGTACTGAGATAATCAACTTCTGGCCGAATCCCGCCAGTGATATTCTTAACGTGGAGTTTCCGTCAAGTCATGATGTTGTACAATTAGAAGTTTTGGCTGCCGATGGTCGTGTTGTGTTCAAATCAAGCGTATTGGGAGCGTCAGGAGTAACACCTCTTAACCTTAATCAGCTTTCTAGCGGAATGTATATTCTCCGTTTACTAAGCTCTACGAACGCGGAACAATACCGTTTTGTGAAAAACTAACCCCCAAGTTTAGCTACTCGTTTCTACTCTTCGCTTTATGTGTTGGAAGTATAACTTTGCCGATACTTTCGGCTTCGTAGTTCAATGGATAGAATAGTTGTTTCCTAAACAATTGATCCCAGTTCGATCCTGGGCGAGGCTACAAACGGTTGATATTCAGGTGTTTATAATAAAAAAAAGGGGTTCTGATTATGAATCCTCTTTCTTTTGCTGCTGAACAAACTCGTTATTTCAGCCAAAAATGGGTTTCTCATATCGCATGGCTTAATAATTAAAAAATGATGTTTTTTTAAACTTTGCAACGAATCACAGCTATATAATGGTGTAACCATAAATAGAAAGATGATGAAAAAACAATACGCAACATCCAAGTAATACACAGATTCACCCTTTCAATGATAGGAACTTCGAATGGAATATATGCGTTGATAAAGGAGTCTTTGAACTCAACCAAAATCAAGAAATTAGAAGATTGGTAAAACCAGTTCCACAGAATACGGGTCCCTTTATGCAGGAAAAGAGAATAAGAGGAATCCGAGAATTACAAAAAGACGTTTCATTTCGATGGCTTGCATCAACGGCAAAAAGTTGACGGCTGTGAATATTTGATCAGTTAATGACCACACTCGCTTGTCACGCTAACAGCCTGTTTTGAGTTTTTATCGAAGGAACTGAAGCATCTCATCTCATCAACAACACGCGTTACGCTAAAAAGCTAAACGCGTGCTATCATGGGGTTTGGTTATTACTTCAGCACGGTGTGCATCTCCTTCCATGGTACAACGGTAATACCATTGCTGCGCTCCTGACGCCCATCTCCACCATATATAACGGCTCCACCTTGTACGCCACTAAGTTTTTCCCAGTAAGAAATGCCTTTGAAAAAGGCGGGCTGAATGGTGCTTCCAGACTTGATTTCTATCGGGAAAAGCCTGTTATTATCTTCTATTAGCAGGTCGATTTCGTTTCCAACGCTGTTTCGCCAAAAATATAAGCCGCCCTGTTTGCCACCATGCAGACGTTCTTTCAGAAGCTCAGATATTACCAGATTCTCAAATAGCGCTCCTCTGAACGGATGCAGCGCCAAATTGGAAACCTCAGAAATACCAAGAAGGGCACAAGCCAACCCTGTATCGTAGAAGTAGAGTTTGGGCATTTTTACCAATCGCTTATTGAAATTGCGATGATGCGGACGTAAGAGAAACACAACGAAACTGCTTTCGAGCACACTAATCCATGAGGCGATGGTCTTGTTATCAACGCCTGTTTCTAAGGCCAGACTGTTCATGTTAAGCAATTGCCCTGTGCGGCCAGCGCAAAGCCGCACAAAGCGTTCGAAGGTATTGAGATCGGTGATGTTCTTTATCTGACGCACATCGCGCTCTATGTAGGTACGTATGTAATTGGCAAACCAACGTGAAGGGTCTGGACTGCCATCATACAACGGTGGATAACCGCCTCGCAGCATCCAAGCATTCAGTTCAGTTACACTGCTTGGTGGCAGTTCGTTCAGCGTAAATGGCAACAGGTTGAGATAAGCTATCCTTCCGGCTAAACTTTGCGAAATGCTGCCCTGCAACAGAAAGTTGTTGGAGCCTGTGAGGATAAAATGCCCGCGTTTTGGGCTATCGTCCAACACCTGTTGTAAGTAGGAGAAGAGTTCGGGTGCACGCTGGGCTTCATCTATGATGGCGCCTTCCGAAAACTGCCCAAGAAACCCGCGCGGATCCTGCAAAGCAAAGGTGCGGGTATCGGGGTTTTCAAGACTTACGTAGGGCCTATCGGGAAATACGGCCCGTACAAGCGTGGTCTTACCTGACTGGCGCGGACCCGTAACGGCCACAGCCTTGAACTCCGAAGCCAATAGCAGCAGTTCTTCCTTTGCATTACGTGGTATCATGGTTTAAATATACAATATTGGAATCCAATTCCGAAATTGTACGGACAAAGAGACAAAACGCTAATCAGCAAATGTGTCGCAGCCAATTATGTCAATCTCGCGGTCTGGAGAAACCATCCAGATTTCTATGTTGGTATATCGTTTTATCAGTTCGCGAATGTCCGGCATTTCGATAATTCGATTTTTGCGTCTCATTGCATCAACGGCACACGTTACGCGAAGGGCTAAACGTGCGCCATCGGGCGAGATTCGGGCAAAGACCTAGTAGGTTTTCAAAACCTACTAGGTCTAGTAACTGAAAATCGGAAATTCCCCTTTTCGCTTACCAAGGGTCTCCTTCAAGGTTTTTTAGAACCTTGAAGGTGTTGCCACCAAAACAAAACAGCCGCCAACTTTAGAGAGTTGACGGCTGTGAATCTTAGATCAGTTAATGACCGCACTCGCTTGTCACGCTGACAGCCTTTCCTGAGTTTTTATCGAAGGAACTCAAGCATTTCATCTCATCAACAGCACGCGTTACGCGAAGGGCTAAACGCGCGCTATCGGGGATGGAATTGGTTTTTCGCTAAGTATCTATTTTTTTTGTCTCAATTTGTCGGGAT